>Ga0213828_1000062_pt1 | contig 168867 bp, 128 predicted proteins | sample MC6MC0897MG_FD_180664 | JGI IMG/M metagenome (GOLD analysis project Ga0213828, IMG submission 180664) | Enriched soil aggregate microbial communities from Iowa State University, Ames, United States - MC6-MC0897-MG | ecosystem: Environmental > Terrestrial > Soil > Unclassified | place: USA...
TCCAGGCTGTCTTCGTGGCCCTCGGTGCACAGCAGGCCGACCTTGACCCCGGTGCGCTCGATCAGGGCGTTGAGGGCGACCGTGGTGCCGTTGATGCACAGGTCGCAGTTGGCGATGATCTCGGCCGGCGTGCGGCCGGTGGCGTCGGCGATCTGCGCCAGGCCGGCGCGAATGGCCAGGGTGCCATCCTGCGGCGTGGATGGGGCTTTGAACAGCTGCACGCCACCGTCGCGGTCAGCCAGGATGAAGTCGGTAAAGGTGCCGCCGGCGTCGATGCCCAGGCGATATTGATTGCGCATGATGGGTCTCCGGTCAGTGCAGGTCGCGGGCAAGGCGGGTGGCGGTTTCGTCGAGCTGGCCGTCGGCATCGACGATCACTGCGTAGTCCAGGGCTGCGCCCTGTGGCGACACCAGGCCGTTGCGCAGGTCTTGCAGCACGGCAGCTACCGGGCGGCGCAACGGGTCGCCGTAGCCACCACCGCCAGGGTTGATGTTGATGATCCGCTCGCCGGGCTGCAGGGTGAGCATGGGGTTCTGGGTGTAGTGGTCTTGCGTGCCATCAGCGTGCTGGTGGATCAACCGGCCGAGCTTGGGTGCGAGCAGGCCATTGCGTGCTCCGGCTGCGCCGGCCGTGGGCAGTTGGCGGCCTTCGCCGAAGCCGACCACGGTCATCGCGTGTTGCAGCGGTTCGATCTCCAGGCGGGTGCCGGAACCGCCGCGAAACTCACCGGCACCGCCACTGTCGGCCATCAGGCTGTAGCGGTGGATAAGCACTGGGTAGGCGTGCTCGAGCAACTCGATGTCGCCGCTCATCAGCGCGCCAAAGCAGCACAACGGCCCGCATGCGTGCCAGCCATCCATGACTTTGTTGGCGCCGGCGCCGGCAATGATCGAGGCCAGTACCATGGTGACGTACTCGCTGTTGCCATGGCGCGGGTCGTGGCCGGCAATGTTGATGCCGCTGGTATGGCCCCACGAGGCGGTGACCCGCTGCGGCGAGGCTTGCTCCAGCGCCGTGCGCACGGCATCGGCCAGGGTTTCCATCGGGGTGGTGGTGCAGTTGACGTGCGGTGCCGGCTCCTGGGCGTTGCACAGGGTGCCCTTGGCGCCGACATCGACCGTGACGCAGCGATACAGGCCCTCGTTGTAGGGCGGTGCGACCTGGGCGAACATCATCAGCCCAAGGTACACGCCGGAAACCGAGTTGCCCTCGTAGGAGTTGATGAAGTAAGGCACCTGCGGTGGGCTTTCGATACGCACGTGGGCTTGGTCGCCACGGATCTCGACATGGGCGGTGATGGCCAGCTCGCCCAGGCCGTGGCCGGAGTCTTCGAGCACGGCGGTGCCGCTGTACTGGCCGTCCGGCACGTCGCGCAGCAGGGCGCGCATGTGGCGGTCGGCCATGTTCTTCAGCTCGGCGATGCAGGCGCGTACTTGCTCGACGCCGTACTTGTCGAGCAAGTCGAGCAAGTGCCGTTCACCGACTTTGCAGGCCCCGTACTGGGCATTGAGGTCGCCTTCCTGGTACGGGCGGGCGCGCATGTTGGTGAGCATGAAGTTGATCACGTCTTCCCGGCGCTTGCCCTTTTCCCACAGTTTGACGGGCGGGATGCGCAGGCCCTCGGCGTAGATCTCTTTGGCGTCCGGGTTGTAGCCAGCGGGTACTGGCCCACCGATGTCGGTCAGGTGGCCCTTGCACACGGTCCAGAACACCAGCTCGCCCTGGTAGTACACCGGCTTGTACATGCAGCAGTCGAGGATGTGGCTGCCCTTGTACGCCGGGTCGTTGTGGTAGATCACGTCACCTTCGGCGATGTCGTCACCGAAGAATTCGGCCACGCACTTCATCGCGGGGATCAGCGAACCCAGATGGATGGGGATGTCCTGGCCTTGCAGGATCATTTCGGGGAGGTGGTCGAACAGCGAGTTCGAGTAGTCGTGGGCCAGGTTGAACACACTGGAGCGGCCAGTCTTTTCCAGGGTCAAGGTCATTTCCCGCTGCGCTGTCTCCAGCGCACCCCGGACAACCGCAAGGGTGATCGGATCTACTGTTTTCATGGGTCACCAACGTTTCTTGTTGTGCTTTGGGTGCGTGCCGCAGAGTTCGGCGCGTGGTGACAGGCTACGGGGGGAGGGGGGCGGCTGACTTGTCGGTGGGTGTACTGCTTGTTGCGCGTGGGTGCACGGGTGCGGGCAATCATTCCGCTGGGGTTCTGTGGCGGCGGCCTATTGGCCCAGCAACTGCTGTACCAGCCACTGCCCGGCCGGGCCGAGGGCGCGGCGGCGTGACCAGGCGATATCCATGTCGACCCGCCGCGGGTAACCGGCCACCTGCAATTGCACCAGGCCGCTGCCAAAGCGTGTGACCAGCGCTTTGGGCAGTTCTGCCCAGCCAAAACCACGGTCGGCGAACTCCAGCAAGGTCAGGTAATCCGGTGCTGACCAGGCTTGGCCGCGGTCGTGATGCAAGCTGGGGGCGTACGTCTTGATGTACAGCTGGCGCACGCTCTCCAGCTGCTGGCGCTGCACCGTGCGCAGTGCCGCCAGCGGGTGGTCGGCGCTGACATACACGCAAAACTCCGCCTGTTCAGGCAGGCGCGCCACGGCGACGTCGGCAGGGTAGTGGGGCTGTGCGGCCAGTATGCCGATCTGGGCCATGTCCAGTTGCACCAGCTCGATCACATCAGCGTCTTCAGACGGGCCGCAGCGCAGTTCGGTGTGCGGGTAGCGGTCGGCGAAGCCGGCCATGACCGCACTTTGGAACGTGACGCTGTAGCTGTCCGACATCACCACCGAGACCAGCGCTTCAACATGCTCGCCCAACCTCAACGCCAGGGCGTCGAGCCCGGCGCTGGCATCGAGGATCGCTTCGACGTGCGGCAACACCTGTCGGCCTGCGGCATTGAGCGTGGGGTGGCGGCCTCCTCGGTCGAACAGAGTGCAGCCGATATCGGCCTCGAAATTGGCAATGGCGATGCTGACGGTGGACTGGCTTTTCTTGAGTTTGCGCGCCGCCGCAGAAAACGAGCCGAGTGAGGCAGCTTCGACAAAGGCAAGCAGGGCTTCCGGTGAGTAGCGCATAGGTATTGATAAAATCGATGGGTGCTATGTCGCGAGTATCTGTTCTATCAAAGAAAATAGAAAGCACGTCTTAAGCAATCGATGGAATTAGTAATGAAAAAGGTCTCTTTCACCGAGCGTATGGTCCATGCGGTGGGTTATGAAGTGTTCGCCGTGCTGCTGTGCGCACCGCTGTTGTCCTGGGTGCTGGGTAAGTCTTTGGCCACCGCGGGCACACTGGCGGTCACCTTGTCGGTAATCGCCATGGTGTGGAACATGCTCTACAACGCAGTGGTCGACCGCTTCGTGCAGACCGAGCGGGTTCACTGGAAAGCCCGGGCGCGCGTGGTGCATGGCCTGGGCTTCGAGGCGGGGTTGGTGGTGTGGTGCCTGCCTGTGGCGGCCTGGATGCTGGATATTTCGCTGCTGCAGGCGTTCATGGTCGAGCTGGGCTTCTTTGTGATCATCCTGCCCTACACCGTGGTGTACAACTGGGTGTTCGACAAGCTCCGGCACCATGTGGCCCAGCGCCAGGCAGCGGCCTGAAGGCCGCCGCTACGACCGCCCGATGCCCTCGGTGTGCATGATCTGCGCAATGATCGGCACCGGGGTCATCAGGTGCGAGTGCATCATGGCGCTGGCGCGCTTGGCGTCGCGGGCCAGGATCGCCTCGACCAGCGCCGAATGCTCCTGGCGCTTGAGCTCAAGCGCCTGCTCGGAAAACACCGTCTGCGTCAGCCACAAATGGCGGTAACGCTCAGCCTGGTCGAACAGGTAGGTGCGGGCCTGCAGCAGGTGCTTGGAGCCGCACCCCGAGGCGATGGCGGTGTGAAACGCCTTGTGCCGTTCATCCCACACATCCAGCCGTTGCTCGCGGGTTTTCACCTCCACCACTTTGGCCAGGGTATGCGAACAGGCCAGCACCGACGCTTCCCAAGCGTCGTCGCCGCGTTCGATGGCCAGGCTGATGATCATGGCTTCCAGGTTGGCGCGGGCATCGTAGATGTCGTTCATCTCCGCCAGTGACATGGGCGCGACACGGTAGCCTTTCTGGCTGATGACAATCACCAGGTGCTCGGCCACCAACTGCGAAAGCGCCTCGCGCAGCGGCCCCACTCCCAGTTCGTAGCGGTCCTTGAGGGTGCTCATCAAGAGCTTCTCCCCAGGCTTGAACACGCCGCGGATGATGTCCTTCTTGAGCCTCTCATACCCGCTGAATGCTGAGTTTTGTCGGGGAGCGAGCGCTTCCAAAGTCCTGTTCCTCAAAACGTTTTGCCGATCATACCGAAACCGCTGGCGGACGAAAAACAATGGACATATAGGCGGAGTATCTTCGTTTTATAAAAATGTAGACATTTTAAGCGGGTGGCGATATTTTTGCTTCGCCCGCACTGATCCAGATCACGACTGGACCGTGCTATCTCCTTTTTCTGCCAGGACCTAGCCATGAACGCTTTTACGCAGATCAACCAACCTGTGCTGCCGCTGCCGCTCGAACCGCGTGGTTACACCATCGCCCCGTCGAAGCAGTCGCCTCGTCTGCTTGAACTGACCTTTGCCCGCGAGACCGTGCAGGCGTTCGTCGAGGCTGTGGCCCAGTGGCCGGTGCAGGCGCTGGAATACAAGTCGTTTCTGCGTTTTCGGGTGGGCGAGATCCTCGACGAGCTGTGCCAGGGCACGCTGCGCCCGGTACTGCTCAACACCATCCTCGACCGCGCCAGTGGCGGCATGCTGATCACCCCGCTGGGGCTGGATGACGTGAGCCAGGCCGAGGACATGGTCAAGTTCACCACCGCCTGTGCGCACCTGATCGGCCGCTCCAACTACGACGCCATGAGCGGCCAGTACTACGCCCGCTTCGTGGTGGTGAACAGCGACAACTCCGACAGCTACCTGCGCCAGCCGCACCGCGTCATGGAGCTGCACAACGACGGCACCTTCGTGAATCAGATCACCGACTACGTGCTGATGCTGAAAATCGACGAAAGGAACATGGAAGGCGGCAACTCGCTGCTGCTGCACCTGGACGACTGGGAGCAGTGCGAGGCGTTCTTCCGCCACCCGCTGGCGCGCCGCGAGATGCGCTGGACCGCGCCGCCCAGCAAGAACGTGGCCGAGGACGTGTTCCATTCGGTATTCGACAACGACGCTGAAGGCCGGCCGACCATGCGCTACATCGACCAGTTCGTGCAGCCGGAAAACTTCGAGGAAGGCGTCTGGTTGAACGCCTTGTCCGAATCGCTGGAGGGCAGCGACAAGAAACTGTCCGTGCCGGTGGCGGTGGGCAGCTTCGTCTTGATCAATAATCTGTTCTGGCTCCACGGCCGCGACCGCTTCACACCGCACGACGGCCTGCGCCGCGAGCTGATGCGCCAACGCGGCTATGTCGCCTTCCCCAAGCCGCTGTACCAACGCGGCCAGTAAACACGGCGCGGGAGGTAACACTGTGTACGATTTCATCATCATCGGCGGTGGCATTGTGGGCATGTCCACCGCCATGCACCTGATCAAGGTGTACCCGGACGCCAAGATTCTCCTGCTGGAGAAGGAGTCCGGCCCGGCGCGCCACCAGACCGGGCACAACAGCGGGGTGATCCATGCCGGGGTGTACTACACCCCCGGCAGCCTCAAGGCACGCTTCTGCCTGGAAGGCAACAAGGCAACCAAGGCCTTCTGCACCCAGCACGGCATCGCCTTCGATGAATGCGGCAAGTTGCTGGTGGCCACCAACGACCTGGAAATGCAACGCATGAAGGCGTTGTGGGAACGCACCGCGGCCAATGGCCTGGAGCGCCAGTGGTTGTCGGCCGACGAGCTGCATGAGCGCGAGCCCAATATCGTCGGCCTGGGCGGGATCTTCGTGCCCTCCAGCGGCATCGTCAATTACGCCGAGGTGACGGCGGCCATGGGCCGTGAGTTCCAGCGTGCCGGTGGCGAGATCCGCTACAGCGCCGAAGTGGTCGGCCTTGAGGAGCGCGCCAGCGAAGTGGTCGTGCGTACCCGCAGCGACGAGGTGCACAGCCGCTTCCTGGTCACCTGTTCGGGGCTGATGGCCGACCGCGTGGTGAGCATGCTTGGCATCCGCACCCACTTTGTGATCTGCCCGTTCCGCGGCGAGTACTACTTGCTGCCCAAGCAGCACAACCAGATCGTCAACCACCTGATCTACCCGATTCCGGACCCGTCCATGCCGTTTCTGGGCGTGCACCTGACGCGCATGATCGACGGCACCGTGACCGTGGGCCCCAACGCGGTGCTGGCGATGAAGCGCGAAGGCTACCGCAAGGCCGACGTCAGCGTGGCGGACATGTTCCAGACCCTGACCACTCCCGGCATCCTCAAGGTGCTGGCCAAGAACCTGCGCCCGGGCCTGATCGAGATGAAGAATTCGCTGTTCAAGGGCGGCTACCTCAAGCAGGTGCAGAAGTACTGCCCGAGCATCACCAAGGATGACCTCACACCTTACCCGGCGGGTGTCCGGGCACAGGCGGTGTCACGCGATGGCAAGCTCATCGACGATTTCCTCTTCGTCAATTCGGCGCGCAGCGTGAACGTCTGCAATGCGCCATCGCCTGCCGCCACCTCGGCCATCCCGATCGGCGCCTACATCGTCGAGAAGGTCTGCGCACAAGTCGCCCTGCAGGGGGGCGGCTTGCCCAAGCCAGACCTGGCCGGCAAGCAGCGCGCTGCCGGCTGAGCAGGCCGGCAACCCCAGCGGATCTGCGTTTCGTTTTACTCAACCCGCCTGGCCCTACTCACCATTTAGGGCCGGGTGGGCTTTTTCGCGCCCGTGTTCGCTAGACGGCGCAGCGCGGGCATGACAAGAACAAGAAGGTAAGGCCATGCAAACAGACAAGAACAATTTGAGTCATGGGTTGAAATCGCGGCACGTCACCATGTTGTCCATCGCCGGGGTGATCGGCGCCGGCCTGTTCGTCGGCTCCGGTCGGGCCATCGCCGAGGCCGGGCCCGCCACCATCCTCGCGTATATCCTGGCCGGTGGGCTGGTGGTGCTGGTCATGCGCATGCTGGCCGAAATGGCGGTCGCCTCACCGGATACCGGCTCGTTTTCCACCTATGCCGACCTCGCCATCGGCAAGTGGGCCGGCTATACCATCGGTTGGCTGTACTGGTGGTTCTGGGTGCTGATCATCCCCATCGAGGCCAACATTGCCGCCACCATCATCAACACCTATGTGCCGCAGATGGAGATCTGGGTGCTGTCGTTGGTGATCACGCTGCTGCTGACGGCCACCAACCTGTTCAGCGTGAAGAACTACGGCGAGTTCGAGTTCTGGCTGGCGCTGGTCAAGGTCATTGCCATCGTCGCCTTCATCATTCTGGGCGCCTGCGCCATTTTCGGCCTGCTGCCCAGCGCCGGCGTCAGCGGGGTTTCGCGCCTGTGGGACACCGGCGGCTTCATGCCCAATGGCTTCGGCGCGGTACTCAGTGCCATGCTGATCACCATGTTCTCGTTCCTTGGGGCCGAGGTGGTGACCATTGCCGCCGCCGAGTCGGACGAGGCGGGCAAGCATATCTCCAAGGCCACCAACTCGGTGATCTGGCGGATCACGCTGTTCTACATCCTGTCGATCTTCATCGTCATCGCGCTGGTGCCCTGGACCGACCCGCGGTTGGCCACCGAGGGCTCCTACGTCACGGTGCTGGATACGCTTGGTGTGCCGCATGCCAAGGCCATCATCGACTTCGTCGTGCTGACCTCGGTCACCAGTTGCCTGAACTCGTCGCTGTACACCGCGTCGCGCATGGTCTATTCGCTGAGCCGTCGTGGTGATGCGCCGGCCTGTGCCCAAGTGACCAGCCGCAGCGGTACGCCGATTGTCGCGGTGCTGCTGTCCACCGGTGCGGCGTTTCTGGCGGTGATCGCCAATTACCTGGTGCCGGCCAAGGTGTTTGGCTTCCTGATGGCAAGCTCCGGCGCCATCGCCTTGCTGGTGTACCTGGTGATTGCTATTTCCCAGCTGCGCCTGCGCAAGCGCCTGACTGCGCAAGGCAAGACACTGAACTACCGCATGTGGCTGTTCCCATGGCTGACCTGGGCGGTGATCCTGTTCATCAGCAGCGTGCTGGTGGTGATGCTGTTGCGCCCGGACCATCGCCTTGAGGTGGTTTCCACCCTGGTGCTGGCGGTCTTCGTGGTGTGCTCGGGGTTGCTGATCACGCGCCGACGGGCGCGGGTGGCGCCAGGCAGCACCGTGGGGCAGGGCGCCTAGGCGGCCGGTAACAGACGAACGTTGCATCTCAGACGAGCAAGATCCATCAGGCTGTGAGAGGATGGCCGCCACCTCCACGGCTCGGCCACAGGACCCCAGAACTCAAGCCTGATGAAGACTCCAAAAAGAATCGAACCCCTGATCGAAGACGGCCTGGTCGACGAAGTACTGCGACCTCTGATGAGCGGCAAGGAAGCTGCGGTCTACGTGGTGCGCTGCGGTACCCAGGTGCGCTGCGCCAAGGTCTACAAAGAGGCCAACAAGCGTAGTTTCCGCCAGGCCGCCGAGTACCAGGAAGGCCGCAAGGTACGTAACAGCCGCCAGGCCCGCGCCATGGCCAAAGGCTCCAAGTACGGCCGTAAAGAGGCCGAAGATGCTTGGCAGAACGCTGAAGTGGCGGCCCTGTTCCGCCTGGCCAGCGCCGGTGTGCGGGTGCCCAAGCCTTACGATTTCCAGGATGGCGTACTGTTGATGGAGCTGGTGACGGACGCCGACGGCGACGCCGCCCCGCGCCTCAACGATGTGCACCTGGAAGCCGAAGAAGCTCGCGAATTCCACACATTCGTCATCCGCCAGATCGTCCTGATGCTCTGCGCAGGGCTGGTGCACGGCGACCTCTCCGAGTTCAACGTGCTGCTCGGCCCTGACGGCCCGGTGATCATCGACTTGCCACAAGCGGTGGATGCAGCCGGCAACAACCATGCCTTCAGCATGTTGCAACGTGATGTGTCGAACATGGCCCATTACTTCGGCCGCTTCGCCCCGGAGCTCAAGGACACCCGCTATGCCCAGGAAATGTGGGCGTTGTTCGAAGCGGGCGAACTGAAAGCGGACAGCCCGTTGACCGGCGTGTTCGCTGACGACGACGAGGAAGCCGACGTGGATGGCGTGCTGCGTGAAATCGAAGCCGCGCGGTTCGATGACGCCCGCCGCCGCGCCGCCTTGGCGGACGCCGAGCGTGGCCCGGTCAAGGGTGAAGAACCCCCTCCGCCCTGGATGCAGTAGTCCATTGGGGCCGCCTGGCGGCCCAACCCTGTGGCGCTGGCGAGGTTCAGTTCGCTGGCGGCACAAACCCGTTGCGCTGGTAGAACCGCTCCAGTTCATGGGCCTCAGGCTCAACCCCGGTGAAAATCCGCAGGTACTCTGGAATGAAGCGCATCCGCAGCGCCAGCGGTTCGTAGGTCTTCATGCTGATGTAGCCGATCTGCGCCAGGTAGATCGAGCGGGCGCGCGTGGCGGCGGCATCCTCGCTGAAGCCGAAGCGGTCGAACATCTGCTTCAGGGCCTCCATGCGCAGGGCGTCGGCCTCGACGATCTCGGCGGCTACCTGTTCCGACTGCAGGGCCCAACTGCGCATGGCGAATTCGAACTGCGAATCGAACAGTTCGCTGTTCAGCCAGCAATCGAACACATTGAGTATCGCCTCGCTGATCGACGCCGCATACGCCTGTGAATGGCTCACCAGGTTGCTGGTGTTCTTGCGCTTCCACTGCTCGATCAGCGCTGCCAGCAACGCCTCGCGGTCCTCGAAGTACCAATAGAAACTGGTGCGGGCAAGGTTGAGTTTTTTCGCCAGCGGCAATACCCGCACAGCATCCACCCCCGATTCCTTGAGGGTTTCGTAAGCGGCGTTCAGCCAGCTTTCGAGCGAACCGCGGGCGGCGAGTTCTGGGGTCTTCGAAGTCATGTTCATGGGCGCATTCTTCCGTATCCATGGCAGGCTGGCAAGCGCAATGTACACCTGTGTCTAATTAATTGACACCTATGTACATGGGGGCTAATGTCGTTTTTGCCTGATGCCCTGAACGCGAGAACAATCATGTCAAATGACCCGTTGCTTCAGCCGTACCAACTCAAGCACCTCACCTTGCGCAACCGCATCATCACCACCTCCCACGAACCGGCCTACCCCGAAGACGGCATGCCCAAGCAGCTGTACCGTGCCTACCATGTCGAGCGCGCCAAGGCCGGCGTGGCAATGACCATGACCGCCGGCTCCGCCGCCATTTCCCGAGACAGCCCGCCAGTGTTCAACAACGTGCTGGCCTACAAGGACGAGGTGGTCGGCTGGATGAAAGACCTCACCGACGAGTGCCACGAGCATGGCGCGGCGGTGATGATCCAGCTCACCCACCTGGGCCGGCGTACCCGCTGGGACAAAGGCGACTGGTTGCCAGTGGTGTCACCGTCGCACAACCAGGAGCCGGCGCACCGGGCCTTCCCCAAGCGCCTGGAGATCTGGGACATCGAGCGCATCATCAAGGACTACGCCGACGCTGCCGAACGCATGCAGGCCGCCGGGCTCGACGGCATCGAGCTGCAGGCCTACGGCCACCTGATGGACCAGTTCTGGTCACCGCTGACCAACGAGTTGCAGAACGTCTACGGCGGCTCCCTGGAAAACCGCCTGCGCTTCACCTTCGAAGTGCTCGCCGCGATTCGGCAGCGGGTGGGCGACGCGTTCATCGTCGGTATCCGCTACACCGGCGACGAAGTGCTGGCCGGCGGCTTGACCCGGCAGGAAGGCCTGCAGATTTCGCAGTTGCTCAAAAACAGCGGGATGATCGACTTTCTCAACGTGATACGCGGCAATATCGCCACCGACGCAGGCCTTACCGACATCATCCCGATCCAGGGCATGCGCAACGCCCCGCACCTGGACTTCGCCGGCGAGATCCGTTCGCTGACCGGCTTCCCGACCTTCCATGCGGCGAAGATCCCGGACGTGGCCACGGCCCGCCATGCCATCGCCGCAGGCCTGGTGGACATGGTCGGCATGACCCGCGCGCACATGACCGACCCGCACATCGTGCGCAAGATCATCGAAGGCCGCGAAGACCAGATCCGCCCCTGCGTCGGCGCCAACTATTGCCTGGACCGCATCTACCACGGTGGTGCCGCCTACTGTATTCACAACGCCGCCACCGGGCGCGAAACCAGCATGCCCCACGACATCGCCAAGGCGCCGGTGCGGCGCAAGGTGGTCATCGTCGGTGCCGGCCCGGCAGGGCTGGAGGCGGCGCGGGTGGCGGGCGAGCGTGGCCATGAAGTGGTGGTGTACGAGGTGGCTGACAAGGCCGGCGGGCAAATCCGCCTGACCGCGCAGTCCGAGCGGCGCAAGGAAATGATCAGCATCGTCGACTGGCGTCTGGCCCAGTGCGAGCGCCTGGGCGTGACCTTCCACTACAACGTGTGGGCCGACAGCCAGATCATCCTCGACGAGGCCGCCGATGTGGTCATCGTCGCGACCGGTGGGCTTCCCCATACCGAAGTGCTGGAGCACGGCAACGACCTGGTGGTGTCGAGCTGGGACATCATCTCCGGCGACGTGAAGCCTGGGCGCAACGTGCTGGTGTATGACGATGCCGGGGACCATGCCGCCCTGCAGGCCGCCGAGTTCATTGCGCAAAGCGGCGCACGCACCGAGATCATGACCCCCGACCGAACCTTCTCGCCAGAAGTCATGGGCATGAACCTGGTGCCCTACATGCGCACCCTGCAGCAACTGGACACGACCTTCACCGTCACCTGGCGGCTGAAGGCGGTACACAAGGGTGAAGCCGGCCTGCTGGCCAGCATCGGCACCGACTACAGCGAGCTGCGCCAGACCCGGCAAGTCGACCAGGTGGTGGTCAACCATGGCACCCGCCCGCTGGACGAGCTGTATTTCCAGCTGTGCCCGTTGTCCAGCAATGAAGGGGCGGTGGAGTACATGGACCTCATTGCCGGCCGCCCGCAAACTGTGGCCCGGCGCAACGACGGGCGCTTCCAACTGTTTCGCATCGGCGACGCGGTGGCCTCGCGCAATACCCACGCGGCCATCTATGACGCGCTGCGCCTGGTGAAAGACCTCTGATCGGTACGCTGCACCTTAAAACTATAAACCCAGCACCACCCGCTGTTACTGCCCTGGCTCCAACAACGACAACGATATCCAGTGGAGAGTGTAACCATGCACATTGGTACCCAATCGACCGAGCAGCCCTGCCTGCTCGCCCCGTCATCCCTGCAGTTTCGCACCGACGCCAGCGTCACCGGCCATGCCCTGGCACCGGTAGACAGCGGCCTGCTCGCGGCCCAGGCCGCCATCGACCGCAAGGCCCTGCGCGAATACCGCCTGCAGCGTATTCGCCAGCAACTGCGTGCGCACGACTATGGCGGCATCCTGCTCGCCGACCCGATCAACATCCGCTATGCCACCGACACCAACAACCTTGGCCTGTGGGTGATGCACTCGCCCAGCCGTTATGTGTTCGTGCCCACGGAAGGGCCGGTGGTGCTGTTCGAGTTCACCAGCAGCCGGCACAACAGCGAGCACGTCGAGACCATCGACGAGATCCGCCCGGCGCTGCCCTGGTTGTACTTTCTGGCCGGCCCCAGGGTCGATGAGAAGGCGGCCTTGTGGGCGGCGGAAGTGGCCGAGCTGATGCTGCGCCACAGTGGCGGCAATCGCCGCCTGGCGGTTGACCGTTGTGACCCTTGGGGGGCCGAGAAGCTCAAGGCCAAAGGCATCGCGTTGTTCGACGCCCAGCCGTTGATGGAGCAGGCGCGGCTGATCAAGTCCGCCGAGGAAATCGCCAGCCATCGGGTGTCCATGGCCGTGTGCGACCTGGCCATCGCCCGCATGCGGGCCAGCCTGGTGCCGGGTATTACCGAAAACCAGCTGTGGAGCATCCTCCACGGCACCAACGTGGCCCAGGGCGGCGAGTGGGCCGAGAGCCGCCTGCTCAGCTCCGGTCCGCGCACCAACCCGTGGTTCCAGGACGCCACCGACAAAGTCATCGAGGCGGGCGAGATGGTCTGCTTCGACACCGACATGGTCGGCCCCGGCGGTTACCTGTCGGACATCTCGCGCAGCTTCGTCTGCCCTGGCAAACCAGTGACCGGGGCCCAGCGCGCGCTGCTCGACATTGCCTCGCAGCAGGTCAGCCATAACCTCCAGCTGCTGCGCCCGGGGCTTTCATTCCGCGAGTTCGCCGCGCACTGCTGGCCGGTGCCGCAGCGGTTCGAGCACAACCGCTACATGATGATGCTGCACGGGGTGGGCCTGGTCGACGAGTACCCCAGCGTGGCCTACGCCGTGGACTTTGCCGAATGGGGCTACGACGGCGTGTTCGAGGAGAACATGGTGGTCTCGGTCGAGAGCTACATCGGCGAGCAAGGCGGGCGCGAGGGCGTCAAGCTTGAAGAGCAGGTGCTGATCACCGCCCAGGGTGCGGTCAAGCTGTCGAGCACGCCGCTGGTCGACGACGACCGCTATTGAGGGGAGGGCCTGCACATGAACCCGATGAGTATCCCCCTGCGTCAGGTGCCGCCAGTGCCTGCAGTGAAGCCTGCGTTTCTGCGCCTGGAATCGCTTTACAAACAGTTTGGCAAATACGAGGTGCTGCACGACGTCAACTTCGAGATGAGCAAGGGCGAGGTCGTGGCCATCATTGGCCCCAGCGGCTCGGGCAAGAGCACCTTGTTGCGCTGCATCAATCAGCTTGAGCCGCCGACGCGTGGGCGTATCCGCCTTGATGAGCTGGACATCGACGCCGCCACGCCGATGGCGCGGGCGGACCTTTTGAAACTGCGCCGGCGTATCGGCATGGTGTTCCAGTCGTTCAACCTGTTCCCGCACCTGACGGTGCTACGCAATGTCAGCCTGGCGCAGGTCCGAACCCTGGGGCGCAGTGAGCGCGAGGCCGATGCGCGCTCGATGCAGTTGCTGGAGCGCGTGGGCCTGGCGGACAAAGCCGGGCATTATCCGGCGCGCTGTTCGGGCGGGCAGCAGCAACGCATCGCTATCGCCCGCGCCCTGGCGCTGGAGCCGCAGTTGATGCTGTTCGATGAACCGACATCGGCACTGGACCCGGAGCTCGGCCTGGAGGTGCTGGCGGTAATGAAGGAGCTGGCCGGGGAGGGCATGTCGATGATCGTCGTGACCCACGAAATGCACTTTGCCGAGACCGTCTCCGACCGCGTGGTGGTCATGGCCGAGGGCCGCATCATCGAACAGGGCCCGAGTGCCCAGGTGATGCGCCAGCCACGCCATGAACGGGTGAGCAAGTTCCTCCAGGCCGTGAGGAACCGCTGATGAACGATATCCTCATGATGCTGCTGGCGGGCGTGCCGTGGACCGTGGGTGTGACCGTCTGCGCCTTTGCTGTCGGTGTGGTGCTGGGGTTCCCGCTGTGTGCGCTGCGCATGTCACAGGTGCCGTCGTTGCGGGTATTGGGCGCGGCTCTGGTGCTGACCTTGCGTTCGATCCCGCCGATCGTCTGGCTGTTCTTCATCTTTTTCGGCATTGGCGGCGGCTATGTCACGTTGTCGCCGTTTGTCGCAGCGGTGGTCGGCCTTGGCCTGATTACCGCCGCGCAGATGGCCGAGGTCTACCGGGGCGCCTTTGCGGCGATCCCCGATGGCCAGTATGAAGCCGCCCATGTGCTCAACCTGTCAGCGCCGCAGCGTTTCTTCGATGTGGTGTTGCCGCAGCTGGTGCGCATTTCCATCCCGACAGCGGCCACCTACGCCATCGGCCTGCTCAAGGACTCTGCGGTGGCGTCGACGCTGGGTGTCGCGGATATCAGCTTCCAGGCGTACCAGGTTTCGCAGCAAACCTTCCAGGGGCTGGGCGTGTACAGCGCGGCTGCGCTGGTGTACCTGGTGCTCAGCGTGCCGGTGGCGCTGGCTTCGCGCTGGTTGTCGAGCACCTTGCAACGGAGGATCAGCCTATGAACGCGCTGCTGACACTGTGGGCGCAGTGGTTTCCGGAGTTATGGAAGGGCTTTGTCCTGTCGTTGCAGGTGACCGCCATCAGCCTGCTGCTGGGCATCGCGCTGGGGCTGCTGCTGGCCCTGGGCGTAGGCGCCAGGGGCAAGGCCATACGCTACCCGGCGTTGATCATCGTCGAACTGGGGCGGGGGGCGCCGGCATTGATCCTGTTGCAGTACTTCTACTTCGGCCTGCCGTCGGTGAACCTGACCTTGACCTCGTTCTGGGCGGCCGTGCTGGCGTTGGCGTACTGCACGGCGGCGTACACCAGCGAGATCATCCGCGGCGGCATCGAGGCGGTTGCCCGTGGCCAGCACGAGGCGGCTGATGTGATTGGCCTGAACCGGGTCGATGCCCTGCGCTATGTGATCCTGCCCCAGGCCTTGCGGGTGGCGCTGCCGTCGTTGCTCGGCTTCTCGATCATGATGTTCCAGGCTTCTTCGCTGTGTTTCACCATCGCCTTGCCTGAGATCGTCAGCCGCGCCTCGGCCATCGGCTCCTCGACGTTCCAGTACATGCCGGTGCTGGTGCTGGCCGGGCTGATGTACGCGGCAGTCTGCGCGCCGGCCAGCCTGGGCGTGGCTGCCCTGGAGCGACGCTTGGCGCCCGGCGTGCAACCTGCTTGCTGATGCTGCTTTTACATTCACTTCCTGAAAGGTACCCGTGATGAAACCATTCAAGCGCGTTACCCGTTGCCTGAGCCTGTGCCTGGCCCTGGTCGGCAGCGCCCAGGCCATGGCCGAGTGCAAACCCACCCACACGTTCGAAACCCTGACCCCTGGTGTGCTCACCGTCGCAGCCTGGGTCTTCCCGCCGTACTCGATCCCTGGCACCGGCCAGGCACTGGGCGGCGTTGATGGCGAGATCATCAAGCAGATCGCGGCCCGGGAGTGCCTGACCATCAAGGCCAGCGTGCTCGACCCCTCGGCGGCAATCCAGTCGGTGGTGGCCCGCCGTGCCGACGTGGTCATTGGCGACTGGTACCGCACGGCGGAGCGCGGCAAGGTGCTGGGGCTGTCGGCGCCGTTGTACCTGGACGTGATGGGCATCATCTCGCCCCAGGGCTATGCCAAGGTCAGCGAGCTGGAGGGCAAGCGCGTGGGGACGGTGCAGGGCTACCTGTGGGTCAGTGACCTGAAGACGGTGCTGGGCGACGACCTGGTGCTGTACCCCAACCCGGTGGCCATGGCCCAGGACCTGGCCTCGGGGCGCATCGAGGCCGGCATCGACAGCCATGCGGTGGCCGTCGCCTCGCAGCAGAAGGGGGCGTACAAGGGCGCCAGCATCAAAGTGTCCGAGCCGGATCCACGGGTCAAGGCGACCGAGCAACCGGGGCAGACCAGCATCCCTTACATGCTGAGCAACGTCGAACTGGGCAAGGCGCTGGATGCCAACATCCAGGCGTTGCATGGCAGTGGCGAGATTGCCCGTATACTTGAGGCGCATGGGCTGGATCGGCAGGCGGCAGATGTGGGGGCGCCGCGGTTGGTGGAGTGAAGTGCCTATACCAGCCTCTTCCCGGGTTTACCCGCGAAGAGGCACGGCTAATCCAGGCTATTACCCTTGATGCAAGACACAATCTCTTCATTCAGCCTTTTCACTGGGGCTCAACAGGCATATGGTGTACGCCGTCCATATTCCCTGGAGCTGTCATGTCCAACCGTTTCCCCTCCGTTCGTCCTCGTCGCTTGCGCCAGAACGAATCCCTGCGTTCGATCTTCCAGGAAACCGAGTTCCGCCTTGAAGACCTGATCCTGCCGATCTTCGTCGAAGAAGGCATCGATGATTTCGTGCCGATCACCAGCATGCCGGGTGTCAATCGCATCCCTGAAAAACGGCTGGCGCAAGAAATCGAGCGCTACGCCCGTGCCGGCATCAAGTCGGTGATGACCTTTGGCGTCTCGCACCACCTGGACGAGGTCGGCAGTGACACCTGGAACGAAAACGGCCTGGTGGCGCGCATGGCGCGGATCTGCAAGGACACCGTGCCGGAAATGGTGGTGATGTCCGACACCTGCTTCTGCGAATACACCAGCCACGGCCATTGCGGTGTGGTGCACGACCACGGTGTGGACAACGACGCCACCCTGGTCAACCTGGGCAAGCAGGCCGTGATCGCGGCCGCCGCCGGCGCCGACTTCATCGCGCCATCGGCGGCGATGGACGGCCAGGTCCAGGCGATTCGGGGTGCGCTGGATGCCGCAGGCTTCCATGACACGGCAATCATGGCCTATTCGACCAAATTCGCCTCGTCGCTCTATGGCCCGTTCCGCGAGGCCGGCGGTACCGCCCTCAAAGGTGACCGCAAGAGCTACCAGATGAACCCGATGAACCGCCGCGAAGCCGTGCGCGAATCGTTGCTCGACGAGCAGGAAGGGGCCGATGTGCTGATGGTCAAACCGGCCGGCGCCTACCTTGACGTGATCGCCGACATCCGCGCTGCTTCGCGCCTGCCACTGGCGGCCTACCAGGTCAGTGGTGAATACGCGATGATCAAGTTCGGCGGCCTGGCCGGTGCCATCGATGAAGGGCGCGTGATGCGTGAAAGCATCGGTGCCATCAAGCGGGCGGGTGCCGACCTGATCCTGACTTACTTCGCCATGGACCTGGCGCGCGAAGGTATCTGATAGGGCCGGCTGCCTTGTGGGGGGCGGCCTGTAGGAGCGGCCTTGCGTCGCGAAAGGGGCGCGTAGCGGCCCCAGGATCTGTGGCGCAGCAAAAATCGCCGGGGCCGCTACGCAGCCCTTTCGCGACGCAAGGCCTCTCCTACAAGCCCCCAGCCTGCCCTGAAACTACAAAAATTCATTAAGCGCTGAATTATTTAGTGTCCCTTAGTCTCTGATGCCATAGAGCATTCAGCGACAGGGATATAAGCATGAAATCTCGCAAGAAAAGCGTCAAACCGATCGGCCTGAAAGACATCACCATCGTCGACGACGCCAAGATGCGCAAAGCGATCACCGCCGCCGCCTTGGGCAACGCGATGGAATGGTTCGACTTCGGCGTCTATGGCTTCGTCGCCTACGCACTCGGCAAGGTGTTCTTCCCCAACGCCGACCCCAGCGTGCAGATGATCGCCGCCTTGGCCACGTTCTCGGTACCCTTCCTGATCCGCCCGCTGGGCGGGTTGTTCTTTGGGGCATTGGGCGACAAGTTCGGCCGGCAGAAGATTCTCGCCGCCACCATCGTGATCATGTCGTTGAGCACCTTTGCCATCGGCCTGATACCGTCCTATGCCTCGATCGGCATCTGGGCGCCGATCCTGCTGCTGCTGGCCAAGATGGCCCAGGGCTTCTCGGTAGGCGGTGAATACACCGGGGCCTCGATTTTCGTCGCCGAGTACGCGCCCGACCGCAAGCGCGGCTTCCTCGGCAGTTGGCTGGATTTTGGCTCCATCGCAGGGTTTGTTCTCGGTGCGGGCGTGGTGGTGTTGATTTCCACCGTGCTGGGCGAGGAGCAGTTCCTTGAGTGGGGCTGGCGCCTGCCGTTCTTCCTGGCCTTGCCGCTGGGCATCATCGGCCTCTACCTGCGCCACGCGCTGGAGGAGACACCGGCATTCCAGCAGCACGTCGAAAAGCTCGAACAAGGCGACCGCGAAGGCCTGGCCTCCGGCCCCAAGGTGTCGTTCAAAGAGGTGGCCACCCAGCACTGGCGCAGCCTGGTGACCTGCGTTGGCGTGGTGATCGCCACCAACGTCACGTACTACATGCTGCTCACCTACATGCCCAGCTACCTGTCGCACAACCTGCACTACAGCGAAGACCACGGGGTGCTGATCATCATCGCGATCATGGTCGGCATGCTGTTCGTGCAGCCGATCATCGGGCTGCTCAGTGACAAGTTCGGGCGCCGGCCTTTCATCATGGTCGGCAGTGTCGGCCTGTTCGCGCTGGCTATCCCAGCCTTCATGCTGATCAACAGCGGCGTGCTTGGGCTGATTTTCGCCGGGCTGCTGATCATTGCCGTGCTGCTGAACTTCTTCATCGGCGTGATGGCCTCGACATTGCCAGCGATGTTCCCCACGCACATTCGCTATAGCGCCCTGGCCAGCGCGTTCAACATCTCGGTACTGATCGCCGGCCTTACCCCGACCCTGGCCGCCTGGCTGGTAGAAAGCACGGGCAACCTGTACATGCCGGCCTACTACCTGATGGTGATTGCGGCCGTCGGCCTGGTCACCGGCCTGACCATGAAGGAAACCGCCAACAAACCCCTGCGCGGCGCGGCGCCTGCCGCGTCTGACATCGAGGAAGCACGCGAGCTGCTGCAGGAGCACCACGACAACATCGAGCAGAAAATCGAAGACATCGACACGCAGATTGCAGAGCTTGAGGCCAAACGCAAATTGCTGGTGCAGCAACATCCGCGTATCGAGTAAGGTACAAGGCCCTTTACTCAGTAGATAACTTATATGGCCGAGGGCTTTTCGGCGCTACCGCCACTCAATGGCTTGCGGGTGTTCGAGGTGGTATCACGCCACCTCAACTTCCGCCTGGCAGCGGACGAGCTGGGGGTAACCCAGGCGGCGGTGGCGCAGCAGGTTCGCGGGCTGGAGGCGAACCTTGGGGTCAAACTGTTCGAACGGTTGCCCAGGGGCCTGAGGCTAACCGGCGCCGGCCAGCGCTATAGCGCCGATATCCGCAGTGCGTTCGCTTTGATCGCCTCGGCTACCCAGGCGCTGCACCCCGATGCGTCCCACCTGACGGTCAGCGTTACGCCCACCTTTGCGGCGAAGTGGCTGATCCCTCGGCTGGCGTCACTTGCCCATGACCACCCCGATATCGACCTGCAGGTACTGGCCACTGATCGCCTCTCGCAGTTCCGCCCTGAGGGCGTGGATATCGCGGTGCGCTACGGCCGCCCACCGTTCGGCCCGGCCTTGCATGTCGAGCCTTTCCTCAAGCAACGCATCGTCGCCGTGGCAAGCCCTGGGCTACTAGCGCAACTGGGCAAGCCGGCTTCCCTTGACGACTTGCACCGCTTCGCGCTGCTGCACGATGCGCACAATTTCTGGCCAACCTTTATCGGCGAGGTCTTTGCGCAGCCGCTGTTGGCTGGGGCCAAGAATGTGCGCTTCAACCAGACATCGTTGGCGATCGATGCTGCAGTGGCCGGGCAGGGGCTCGCCTTGGCCAGCGACTTCTTCGTACGCAACGACATTGAAGCAGGGCGGTTGGCCTTGGTGTTCGAGCAGCAATTGGTGCTGGAGCAGGCGTTTTACCTGGTCTGGCCGCGCAATGCCTATCAAGCGCCAGCACTGGAGAGGGTGCGCAGCTGGTTGTTGCAACAGGCGCAGGCATCTGGTCAGTAGTTTTTCTATCGTCTATTGCATCAAGGTCGATGGCCGTATCATGCGCAGCATCTGATCAGCGTGGCATGTAGCCCAGTTGCCATGAGCGCGGAATGAACCGCGTCACCAAGGCCAGCAGGCACGCCAGCGCGCAACTGCCCGCCAGCGCCTGCAAGCCCAAGCGGTGCTCCAGCCAGGCGCCAAGGGCGGCGCCCAGCAGCATGCCGGCCCAAGGCACCAGCTGCACCCGCCAGCCATTGCGCCGCTCGCCCAGCACCCAGCGGCCCAGGCCGCGGCCGAAGCGGGACAGGGCACCGGTGACATAGGTCAGGCCGATGGGCAGGCCATTCACCTGCTCGACCACCGCATTGATCATGCCCATGGCCAGCGTCGCCGCAAGCAACGCCGGAAAGGTCGCGGCCAGCGGCCAGGCCGCAGCGCCACCCAGCAGCCCCGCGACCACCAGCAGTACCGGCCAGGCGCGGCGCCGAAAGCTGCGGGCCAGCAACACGCCCAGGGCATTACCGGCGACGAAGCCGAGTACCGCTCCGCTCAGGCGCAGCACCATGGCCGCATCCGCCTCACTGATCGCGACGGCCAGGCGGGTGGTGTTGCCGCTCATGAACGAAACAAAGTCGCCCAGGGCCAATAGGCCGATGGCATCGGTCATGCCGGCCAGCACCGACAGCCCGGCCACCAGCCCCAGGCCCACCCGGCCTCGCAGGCTGCGCAGCTTCAGCCGCCGCGCACTGTGCGATGTCAACGCGTTGGGCAGCATGTTCAGGGCAACAGCTTTTCGCGGGCCAGGGTACCCTTGAGGGTGCGTTCGACCACATCGACCAACACCATGGTCTGGTGGTCCACTTCGATGTTCAGCAGCTCGCCGGCCTGGTAGTTGGCGAAGGTGGTCTGGCGCAAGGTTTCGGGGATCAGGTTGATGGTGATGACGGTGTCTTCGACATCAGCGACGGTCAGGCTGCAGCCGTTCACACCAAGGAACCCGCGGGGGAACACGTACTTGGCCCACTCGGGCGGCATGCGGAATTTGATGAACGCACCGGTCGGTTCGATCGACAGTTCGACGATATCGGCGGTGGTGGCGATGTGGCCCGCCATCAAGTGGCCGCCGATCTCGGCGTTCATCTTGGCCGAGCGTTCGATGTTCACGCCCTGGCCAGCCTTCAAGCAGCGCAGGTTGGTGCGCTCCAGGGTGGCGTTCATGGCGTCGAATTTCACCTCGGTGCCGTCGATCTCGGTAACCGACAAGCAGGTACCCTCGACACTGACGCTGGCGCCGATCTTGAGTTCGTCGAGCAGCTCCGGGGTGAGGTCGAGGGTGAACTGCTTGTGGCCTGGGTAGGTGTTCACCGCAAGCAGAGGGCGGACGGCCTGGACGATGCCGGTGTACATGGAAGTTGCTCCTGGGCACGGGAAAATGAAGTCACCCGGAAACTAAGCCTGTGAAGCGGTAAAAGCAAGGTGGCCGCGACCGTTCAGACATGCCCGCTGCTGTTCACGATGCGCAGGCTCAGTGCCTCGTAAGGGTCCAGGTTCACCACCAGCCGCCCATCTTCGGTCAAGTCGCCCTCGACCGTTTCATTGATCATGTCCACCACCGGCCCCGGCGTGAAGCCGGTCAAGTGCAGCGCTTCGCTGATCACCGTCTGGCCAAAATTCAGCGCGCTGATCTGCACCCCGCGCCCGGCCGGCAGCTCGTGCACCATCACCAGCAACCCAGGGCTGCTGACCTCGGGCACCAGCACCTGGCGGCTGGTGGCGATACCGTAGGCCTGGCGCACGGCAAGCAGCTTCTTCACCTTGCTGGCGAATGAATCGGGGTGTTCCAGCTGGCTGTCGAGGCTGCCGTAAAGCGCGCGGGCACGGGGCATGCCGCGCACCGAGGCCTCGGCGTGCGGGGCAAGGCCGGCCAGGTCGTAGCCGCCGCGGTGGATCCAGCGGGTGTCGCCATCGAGCATGCGTTCTGCCACCGCCTCGGCGGGCAAGGGCAGGGCTCCGACCAGGTCCCAGCCGGACAGCGCCACCACGCCAGGCTGCATGGCGTTGTACATCACCAGCAGCAGGTGAATCTTCTGGATACGCTCGATATCCGCTGCGTTGATCTGATCGAGGTCGCGGATGCCGAGGGCGGCCGTGATCAGGCTGGCGGTGGTACAGGCGATGCCGTTGGTGACGAAGCGCAGGTTGTAAGGGGCATGTTCGCCCGACAGACGTTCGTAGATTTCTTCGCGAATGTGCTCTCGCAGGATGTTGCCGGGCAGGGTCTGGCCCTTGTACAGGTACATGTCGTGGGCGTGCAGGGTCCAGAAGTGCACCAGTTCGACGGTCAGCTCGTCATGGTTCTGCAAAGCATGGATCAACGAAGCCGGGTCGATGCCGAAACCGTGCATTTCCTTGAGCATCAGGCGCAGGAATTCGGTGTCGCCGGTCAGCAGCGCGTGCTGGTAGGCCGGGCGGGTGATGAAGTCGTAGGACAGGTCGGCGCCGCCCTTGGACATCAGGGCAATGTCGTCGATCGTCAGGTTCAGCTCCTGGAAGCTGAAACCGCCCGCCTTGCGAATCATGCCGCCAATCAGCTGGTTGCCGACGATCGACAGGGGGTGGCTCTCGGACCAGGCAGTGCCCTCAAGGCGGGTTTCCACCCCGAGAAAACCATTGGCGTCCAGGCGCAGGCCACGCGCGCCAAGGCAGTCCAGCGCATGCAGGGCATCGCCGATGATCATCTGCTGGGCGGCAAACGTCGGGTCGAGCCAGTTGAGCGACGGCTGGCCTTCCTTGAAGTAGTGCAGGTACACCCAGCGCCGGGTCTTGCCGTCGACGCCGGTGACCGGCGGGGTGACGCTCCAGTCGGTCTCCTTGACCCCAGGCTCGAAGAAGATCACCCGCTGCAACTGGCCGACGATGTAGTGGCGTGCCTTGAGCGCATCGCACACGGCCGGCAGCAGGTTGATCGAATCGCGCCCTGCGGGTACGTCGGGCAGCAGCGGCCAGTCTTCCTCGCGCACCTCGACCATGTGGTAAAGCCCGGGGTAGGCGCCGTGGGCCAGTTCTGCCAGGCGGAAGTCGGCGCCTTTGCCGGTGTGCGAGGGGATCAGGTCATCGATGGTCACGGCGTTGTGCGCCGCGGCCATGCGGCTCATCTGGATCAGCTCCTGCTCGCTGCCGTAGAGCGGGTCGATGTCGAAGCTGATGCGGTCGAAGTTGCCGTCCACGCTGGGGGTGAACTCGCGGCCGCGCACACCGCCAGACTGCTTGATCGGGCCGGTGTGCACGCCTTGTATGCCGATCTCCGACAAGCGCTTCCACAAGGCTTCGTGGGCCAGGACCGAGAGCACCGAGCAGTCGTCGGGGGCGATGATGGCGTCGGGGTAGACGGTGAGCCACACCGAGGCGATCTCGGTTGCGCGGCGGGGCTGGGCCTCGGCATAGGGGTTTTGCCACAGGCGCGATTGCCCCGAATACAAAAGGGCCCGCTGCTGGGAGGCCTTGAGCATGGAACGGTCTTCGAGCCACTGGATGTATGACGGGTCGGGTTGAGTCATCTCGCGTCCTCTCTGCGTGTCGGCACCGGCCACAGTTATGACGGCTTCGCACGCGGAACGTTCGCAATGCCTGCGCGGCGTGTTCCCAGGGGGAAAAGGGTCAGCGCCGCGCCGACAGCTGCTGCGGTGCCAGAAACGCACTGTGGAAGTAGTTGCGCAACGCCTGCATGGCCGGGCTGAACGCCCGCTCGCGGTGCCAGGCCAGGCCCACGCTCATCGGCGTCACCGGGTCACTGATGGTCACCGTCTCGATCCGCTTGCCTTCCAGCGACCAGGGCCTGTGCACCAGGTCGGAGAGGATCGCCACGCCGCTGCCATTGGCCACCATGCTGCGCACGGCCTCCACCGAGCTGGTCCGCACGCGCACGCTGGGCCGCTGCCCGGCCTGCTCCCAGTAGCGCATGGCGCTTTGTTCGGCCTCGTCCACCGTCAGCAGAATGAACGGTTCGCCGGCCACATCCGCCAGGCTCACCGCAGAGCGCTCGCACAGCGGGTGGTGGCCGGGCAGCCACAGTCGGCGTTCGGAGTTGAAGAGGGTTTCCGAGACGATGTCCGGGTGGGTGAGGTTGGCGGTGAGCACCACAGCCATGTCGAAACGGCCCTCAAGCAGGCCCTGTTCGATGGCGCTGCGCTCCTGTTCATGCACGTGCAGGGTCACGTCCGGGTGCCAGTGTTCCAGCCGTTGCAGGTGGTGCGGCAGGAAGTAGCCCATCACGGTATAGCTGGCGGCCAGGCGCAGCAGGCCGCTGGCGCGCACGTCAGGCAGCGGGCTGTTCAGCGCGTCGTCCACGCTGCGCAGAATCACATAGGCCCGGTTGAGAAAATGCCGGCCAGCCTCGGTCAGGCTCATACCTTGGGCCGAGCGCTGGAACAGCAGCACACCGAGCATCGCCTCCAGTTCCTTGATCGCCGTGGTCACGGCCGATTGAGAGATGTTCAGGTGGATCGCCGCCTGGGAAATCTGGCCGATCTCGGCAGTGGCCACGAAGTAGCGGACCTGGCGCAGGGTCAGTGACAAAGTAGGCTCCCGGTGTATCTGATTTTCAGAAGACACCCTATCTGTTTATAGATCTTCCCAAGGGGGAGAGGAGAATCTAACGTGGCTTTCACGCAGTCACAAGCACCAGGAGATACATTCATGCAGGTGGTGGATTTCAATTCGGACATGGGAGAGGGATTCGGCCCGTGGACCATTGGTGACGGCGTCGACGAGGCGTTGATGGCTTTCATCAGCTCGGCCAACATTGCGACTGGCTTCCATGCCGGCGACCCGGGCACCATGCGCCGTACTGTCGAGCGGGCCAAGGCGCTAGGGGTGGCGGTCGGGGCACACCCGGGCTTTCGTGACCTGGTCGGTTTCGGCCGGCGACACATCAATGCCCCGGCCCAGGAGCTGGTCGACGACATGCTTTACCAACTGGGCGCGCTGCGTGAAATCGCCCGTGCCCAGGGGGTGACGCTGCAACACATCAAGCCCCACGGCGCGTTGTACATGCACTTGGCGCGCGATGAAGAGGCTGCACGGCTGCTGGTGCAGAACCTGCGTGTGATCGAACCGCAGTTGCTGCTGTACTGCATGCCGGGCTCGGTGATCTGCCGTGTCGCCCAGGCACTCGGGCAGCCGGTGATCCGCGAGTTCTATGCCGACCGCGAGTACGACATGAGCGGCTCTATCGTGTTCACCCGCAACGTGCGCAGCCATGACCCCAAGGCCGTCGCTGAGCGCGTGCTGCGGGCTTGCCAGCAAGGCCTGGTGCGCACGGTAGAGGGGCAGGACCTGGCCATCGAGTTCGATTCCATTTGCCTGCACAGTGATACCCCAGGGGCGCTCGACCTGGTCGAGGCCACGCGCCAGGCGCTCGATCGGGCGGGTATCGAGGTGCGTGCGCCACGCTGAGTTTTATCGGCACCCGGCGCTCAAAGGCCGGGGCCGTTGCATTGAGTTGTTTTCGCCTGCCTTTCTATAAAGATTCCAAGAAAAGGAACAGTCATGGCCGAGCCGGTTGCTTCAACCCCGATCCGCTACAGCTTCGGTGCCGACGAGCACCTGTTTGCCGAAGTCAGTGACAGCATGTCGTTGGAGGCCTTCTTCAAGGGCATGGCCGTCACCCGCGCGGTGGAGCGACTTGGCCTGGAGGGCGTACTCGACGTATGCCTCGCCAATGCCTCGTTCCAGATCCGCTTCGACCCTGACCGCATTGCCCCCCAGGCCCTGCTCGAAGCCGTACGCGGCGCCGAGGCAGAGGCGGTGGCCGAGCGCTCGCTGCAGACCCGCATTATCGAAATCCCGGTGCTGTACAACGACCCGTGGACCCACGAAACCCTGATGCGTTTTCGTGACCGTCACCAGGACCCGAGCAGCACGGACCTTGAGTATGCGGTGCGGGTCAACGGCCTGGCCGATGTCGAGGCGTTCATTGCCGCGCACAGTGGCGCGCCCTGGTTCGTGTCGATGGTCGGCTTCGTTGCCGGCCTACCGTTCATGTTCCAGATGGTCGAGCGCGAGCGGCAGTTGCAGGTGCCCAAGTACCTGCGTCCGCGTACCGACACACCCAAGTTGACCCTCGGCCATGGCGGTTGCTTCGGGTGCATCTACTCGGTGCGCGGAGCAGGCGGCTACCAGATGTTCGGCGTTACCCCGGCGCCGATCTACGACCCGCAGCAGACCTTGGCCTACCTCAAGGCGCACATGGTGTTCTTCCGCCCTGGGGACATCGTGCAGTTCAAGCCTATCGACCGCCGAACCTATGACCAGGCCGTTGCGGATGTGGAGGAGGGCCACTTCAACCTGCGCATTCGCCCGGTGACGTTTTCCCTGGATGCCTTCCTCGCCGACCCGGTCGGCTACCCCAAGACGCTGCAGGAGGTGCTGGCATGATCAAGGTACTCAAACCCGGCCTGGCCACATCGGTACAGGACCTTGGTCGCGAAGGCTATTACCACTTGGGCATTCCACCGTCCGGGGCGCTCGACCAATATGCCCTGAGCGCCGCCAACCATCTGGTCGGCAACCCGGCAGGTGCAGCAGGGCTGGAATGCGCGCTGGTGGGACCAGAGCTTGAGTTCCAGCACGATGCGCTGGTGGCGGTATGCGGAGCGCAGATGCCCGCCTTGCTCGACGGCCGTGAGCAGCGCCCCGACACCGCGTTTGCGGTCAGGGCAGGGCAGGTGTTGCGTTTCGGCTTCCCCACCGCAGGTGCCCGGGCGTACCTGGCCGTGGCCGGCGGTATCGATGTACCCGAAGTGCTCGGCAGCCGTTCGACCTACGCCCTGGGTGCGTTGGGCGGGCTGCACGGGCGCAAGTTGATGGCGGGTGATGTATTGCCGGTCGGTGTGCCCAGCGGCAAGACCCGGGCTGGCGCGAGCCTGCCGATGGCCCTGCGCCAGGCGCTGGGTGGCGAGGTGGTAGTGCGGGTGGTGCCGGGGTTGTATTTCCATCGCCTGACCGACGCGGCGGCGCAGAGCTTCTTCACTCAGGCGTGGACCGTCGGCTCCGAGGCGGACCGTATCGGCTACCGCTACAAGGGCGCTAGCGCATTGAGCTTCCAGCCACGTGAGCAGCCGTTTGGCGCAGGCTCGGACCCCTCGAACATCGTCGACAGCTGCTATCCGATCGGTTCGATCCAGGTGCCAGCGGGGCTGGAGCCGATCATTCTGCACCGCGATGCGGTGTCGGGCGGCGGGTATGCCATGATCGGCACGGTGATCAGCGCCGACCTGGACCTGATCGGGCAGATGCAGCCCAATCAGCAGGCGCGGTTCTTGGCGGTGAGCCTGGAGCAGGCGTTGGAGGCACGGCGGTCGTACAAGAAGAAGCTGGGGTGCCTGGCCCGGTTGTTTGCTTGATTGCTAGGTGGGTTGAGTGACAGGCCATCGCTATTGCCGAGGGTCTAGTCGCTCGCCTGTATCAGGAAGCATCCTGCTCATACCCTCGCTCAGGTACCTCATTGGTATGACATAGTTCCACCAACCGCTCTTGTGTGCGTTACACCTGGCTAGATGCAGGCTGTCCACACATCGCTCAAAAGCTGCCACTGAAACTCGCAAACAAGCTGGCGTCCTGGGCCTCGCTCTGCAGGGTGGTCGTTGTAACTCCGATACTGGCGCTCACATCGCCTAACACTACCCGCACCCCCAGCAGCGCAGTCACGTAGTAACGGTCGAACTCCAGCCCCGGCACCCGATACGGGCCAGCTCCAGGTACGGTTTGCAGCCATGCGTTAGCCTGCTTGCTGCCTTCAAACGCCTGATCGTAGGTGATCTGTGCATAAGGCTCAAAACGACTTGCTCGTAGACGGGCCTGCCAACCAATTCGACCCACGGTCGAGTCAACCTTTTGATCGTAATAGCCCATGGCGGTGAAGCTTTTATTGCTCTAGACATAGTCATCTAACTCCACCCGCTGCCAGATGATTGCGGCCAGCGGCCCATGTCGCAAATCGCCCACATTGTCGAACTCATAACCGGTGTTAAGGGCCATCGTGAGGTTGTGCCCTTCTGGAGTACCGTTGTGGGTGTGGGTAGCAGGTCCGATCTGAACCTTACGGGTGACGTCATAATCCAGCCAGCTATAGCTGACCTGGCCATTCACCCACATTCGCTCACCGTACCAGCCACTAAACAGGCCGAGGGTTGAGTCGGACTGCGTGTAGCCCCCTTGATGCGCACCGAAGTTAGCCTCCATGCGACCAACACCGGCGAAGCCTCCCATTACAACGCCGTTGCGGGACCAATCGACGCCAAACAAGCCAGCAGGGGCCGAGCCGTCGTACAGGCGGCCATGATCATAACGCTGAGTGTCGTTACGAAGGCTACCCCACCACGATGCCAATCTGGTCAGTCACTGTCGCACTGACCACGACTGGCACTTGGCTAGGGTCGACAATAGACGCCATGTCATTGATGCCGCCCCAGACCGTGTACAGCGCCCGGGGATCAGCGACACCACCAGTGGTCGAAAAGTACTGAGCCAGCTGGTCTGTCAACGAGGGGATCGGCCCAAGCTCACCGGCCGCCGGCATGCTCCCTCGCGCACCACCCGCAGCGTAATTGTCGCCCGTCTGGCCATTGCCGTTGGCGCTTGCATCCACACCATAGTGGTCAGCCAAATGCTCTGACCAGACCTTGCCCGGATTGGTGGTCAACTTACCTAGCCCAGCTTGAACCCCAGGAGGTAGCAACGGCCGGTAATAGCCACTGTCGGTGTAACTGTCGCCCAGAAAAAGGGTGCGCGAGAAGGGCGCTTCTGTGGCAATTGAAGGCGTTGCGACGAAGAACAGCGCCGTAGCTGCACCAGCAAGTATGCACGTTCTGATCGACATGGAATCTTCCTGATGATGTCCAGACGGGGCCTTGATAGGGGCTCACGAGACAGTCCTTATCGAGCCGAACCATGGCGAATTTTGCGGCGATCATAGGCGTGCCTTACTAAGTGCTGCTACTGACAAAACTAACAGTTCCACGCTGCGTTCAGACGTGCCTGCAAAGACCCCATGTTCGGTCATGCCGTTGAAAATGGGGGCGGTAAGCACGTGCGTTACTCACCTCTACAAATCCGTTTGCCGCGCTGCGAGGCCACTTCCAGCGCCTGCCCATCCCGCTGTTTGCCCTGCCGTGCCAGGCCTTCAAGCTGGGGTATCAGCATGCCTTCCGGCAAATGCCGCCAGAACCGCCCGGGCATATGCAGGCGCAGCGCGTCCGGGTTGAGGCGGGCAGGGTTGAAGGTGTGGCGATAATAGGTGCGCCACAGTTCGGCGCCGGGGTCGTCGGCATGGCGCGCCCACTGCCGCCAGTCATCGGGGCAGTGGCGGCGGTAATCGAAGGCCTGGCCGTCGAAGCGGATGCCATCGGTGGGTGTGGCGATCAACCAGCGTTGTCGGCCCAGGCGGTCGGCGAAGTGCGCACTGGCATCGTGCAGGATGTCGTGGGCGGGCTCGTGATAGGCGACCAGGTCCAGCTGCAGTCGCTCGGCCAACGCCTCGGGCAGGGGGACAAAGCGCACGAAGGCATGCAGGTGGTGCGCCTCACGGCTGACCTGTTTGATCCGCCGGTGCAGCTCACTGCCCAGCCGGTCGCCCGCGAGCATGGCGGTGCGATCGCCATGGGCGACGCGCCAGAGCACTTCGTACAGCAGGTTCCAGCGTTGCGCGCCGCGATAGCAGGCGGCCTGTGCCAACTGGCTCAGTAACGCCGCCGGCACTTTGCCGCGAAACGGGCCGGGGCCTTCAGGCAGCGGTGCCGGCACGGCCAGCAGATCATCGATAGGGCCTTGTGACCAGGTCACCTCGGCCGGGTCGATGCCATGGCCGAGCAGCGTTCGGGCTTGGTCACGCCAGGTGGCGAAGTGGTTATCACAGTCGAGCGCGATCACCCCCACAACCCCATCTGCACAGGCGCTTGTGGCTCGCGCAGGCGTTCGCGCAGCAGGCCGCTGCGCAGCTCGGCCTGGGCCGGGCGGTAGTCGCTGGTGACAATGAACGGCCGGGCCTTGTCCAGTACGCAGCGCAGTTGGATCAGGTCGTCATAGCGGATGCGCCGTTCACGGCGCAGCGCCACCAGGCGCTGCACGCTGCGCAGGCCGATGCCCGGGATACGTGCCAGCAAGGCCGGTTCGGCGCGGTTAACATCCAGCGGGAAAACTTCGCGATTGGCCAGCGCCCAGGCCAGCTTGGGGTCGATGTCCAGTGCCAGGTTGCCGCTATGGCCCAGCAGTTCGCCGGCCTTGTAGCCATAGCCACGCAGCAGGAAGTCGGCCTGGTACAGGCGGTGTTCACGCAACAGCGGCGGCGCCGCCAGGGGCACGCTGCCCGGGCTGTCGGGGATCGGGCTGAAGGCCGAGTAGTACACACGCTTGAGGCCGTAACCCTGGTACAGCGACTCGGCATTGCGCAGCAGCGTGCTGTCATCGGTGGCGTCGGCGCCGACGATGACCTGGGTACTTTGCCCGGCGGGCGTGAAGCGCGGCGCCTTCGGCTCATTGGCCACGGCTTGCTGGCCTTGGTGGATGACTGCCATGGCCTGGCGGATGGTGTGCGCGTGTTTCTCCGGTGCCAGGCGTTTGAGGCTGGCATCGGTCGGCAGCTCGATGTTGACGCTCAGGCGGTCGGCCAGGCGCCCGGCTTCCTCGATCAGCAGCGGGTCGGCGTCGGGTATGGTCTTGAGGTGGATGTAGCCGCGGAAGTTGTGCTCGTCGCGCAGCAACCGTGCCACGCGGATCAGTTGCTCCATGGTGTAGTCGGCCGAGCGGATGATGCCCGAGCTGAGGAACAGGCCGCTGATGCAGTTGCGCCGGTAGAAGTCCAGGGTCAGGCGCACCACTTCTTCCGGGGTGAAGCGCGCCCGCGGTACGTTGCTGGAGCGGCGGTTGACGCAGTACTGGCAGTCGTACAGGCAGAAGTTGGTCAGCAGCACCTTGAGTAGCGACACGCAGCGGCCGTCCGGCGTATAGCTGTGGCAGATGCCCATGCCATTGGTGGCGCCCAGGCCGTCGCCGCCGCGCGAGCTGCGCTTGGGCGCACCGCTGCTGGCGCAGGAAGCATCGTACTTGGCGGCGTCGGCGAGAATGCCGAGTTTGGCGATGAGCTGCATAGTGGCTGACTCGAAACACTGAATATTCATACAGTATTTTGAGCGCGGCCTGATTGCAAGCCCCAGTGATCGAGGTGCCCCAGTAAAACCCTCAGCTAAGCTTGTGCTGGACTTTACGGACAGCTACGAGGCGTGCGGGAGAGGACATGAAAATCACGATCGATGCGAAGTGGGCGCTGGCCGGCCTGGCGCTGGCGATGGGCATGCTCAATGCCCAGGCGGCTGAAACCAAGAAGGTCGATGTGCTGCTGGTGGGCGGCGGTATCATGAGTTCGACCCTGGCTGTCTGGCTCAATGAGCTGGAGCCAGGCTGGTCGATGGAGATGGTCGAGCGCCTGGACAAGGTGGCCGAAGAAAGCTCCAACGGCTGGAACAACGCCGGTACCGGCCACTCGGCCCTGGCGGAGCTGAACTACACGCCAGAGAAGGATGGCAAGATCGACATCAGCAAGGCGGTGGAGATCAACGAGTCGTTCCAGGTGACCCGACAGTTTCTTACATGGCAGGTCAAGCAGGGCGTGTTGAAGAACCCCCACTCATTCATCAATACCACCCCGCACATGAGCTTTGTCTGGGGTGACGACAATATCCGCTTCCTGAAAAAGCGCTACGAGGCGTTGCAAGCCAGCCCGCTGTTCAAGCCGATGCAGTATTCCGAAGACCACGAACAGATCCGCAAATGGGTGCCTCTGATGATGGAGGGGCGCGACCCCAACCAGAAACTGGCCGTGACCTGGACGCCGATCGGCACCGACGTCAACTTTGGTGAGATCACCCGGCAGTACGTGGGCTACCTGCAGACCCGGCCAAACTTCGACCTCAAGCTGTCGACCGAGGTCCAGGACATTACCCGTAACGAAGATGGCTCCTGGCATGTGGAGTACAAGAACCTGAAGGACGGCAGCCAGGCCGCCACCGATGCGAAGTTCCTGTTCATCGGTGCAGGGGGCGCGGCGCTGCCGCTGTTGCAGAAGTCCGGCATCGATGAAGCCAAGGACTATGCCGGCTTCCCGGTGGGGGGGTCGTTTCTGGTAACCGACAACCCGGCCATTGCCCAGCGCCATATGGCCAAGGCCTACGGCATTGCGGCGAGCGGCGCCCCGCCCATGTCGGTGCCGCACCTGGATACCCGTGTGCTCGATGGCAAACGCATGATCCTGTTCGGCCCGTTCGCTACCTTCTCGACCAAGTTCCTCAAGCAGGGTTCGTTGCTTGACCTGTTCGCCAGCGCCAGTGTTCACAACGCCTGGCCGATGGTCAGAGTAGGGGTGCGCGAGTTCGACCTGGTGCAGTACCTGGTCGGTCAGGTCTTGCAGTCCGACGATGACCGTTTCGAAGCGCTGCGCACCTACTTCCCCGAAGCCAGGAAGGAAGACTGGCGCCTGTGGCAAGCCGGCCAGCGTGTACAGATCATCAAGAAAGACGAGGCCCAGGGTGGTGTGCTCAAGCTGGGTACCGAAGTGGTCACGTCCAAGGACGGCAGCATCGCCGGCCTGCTGGGGGCATCGCCTGGCGCCTCGACTGCGCCACCGATCATGCTGGATGTGTTGAACAAGGTGTTCAAGGACAAGGTCGCTTCAGCAGCCTGGCAGGCGAAGATCAAACAGATCGTGCCGTCCTATGGCATCCGGCTGAACGAGCATCCGGACAAGGTGCAGGAGGAGTGGACGTATACCAATGAGGTGCTGCAGCTGAATCCGCCGTCGGGTGGTGAAAGCCCAGGTGTCGCGCCATAACGCTGTCAGAGATGTTATGGCTGCAGGGGCCTCTTAGGTTCTGTACGAAAAGGAGGGTTATCCATCGTTATTTGATAGGTGCCTGTCTTAGGTTTGGAGGTGGGGCGGAGATCGAGCGCCGCCCGCGCGGCGCTCGATCTGATAGGCGCTGAAAATGACAAGCCAGGCACTTGGTGGCCCCGAATACAATCTCCAGGCATCCACAACCCCGCGTGGGGCCGGTAAGCCGGCCCCCACAAGTACCCGCAAAATTCTACACTTACATACAGCACGTCACGGCGAATGTCGCGGTGCGCGACACCATTCCCCGGACCACCGCCCCTCGGACCCGGACTTCCCCTGTCGACGGTGGCCTTCTTGCAGAGGAGGGCAGGTCATGGACGAGGCACGGCTTCACGAATTCATGGGCAAGCTGGTGGGTGACATGGGCGCTGCGGCGACCCTGGCAAATGTGATCCTGGGTGACGAACTCGGGTTGTACCGGGCGATGGCCGACAGCCAGCCGACCACGCCCGAAGCACTCGCGGCAAAGACCGGCTGCCACCCGCGGCTGGTCCGTGAATGGCTCAATGCCCAAGCGGCGTCGGGCTACATGGTTCACGACAAGGGCAGTTTCGTACTGCCCGAAGAACAGGCGATGGCCTTGGCGCTCGAAGACTCCCCGGCGTACATGGCCGGTGGCGCGGCGGTGGTGGCCGCCTTGTTCCACGACAAGGACAAGCTGGTCGCGGCCATGCGTGGCGACGGTGCGCTGGCCTGGGGCGACCATCACCCGTGCATGTTCAGCGGCACCGAACGGTTCTTCCGGCCGGGCTACCGAACGTTCCTGGTGGCCGAGTGGCTACCGGCGCTGGAGGGGGTGGTGGCCAAGCTGCAGGCGGGCGCCAAGGTGGCCGATGTGGGCTGTGGCCATGGCGCCTCGACGTTGGTCATGGCCCAGGCGTTTCCGGCATCGACCTTCGTCGGTTACGACTATCACGCGCCCTCCATCACCACCGCCAACCACCGGGCTGACGAGGCAGGTTTGGGCGCACGGGTGAGTTTTCAGCAGGCCACGGCGAAAAACTATCCAGGCCACGACCATGACCTGGTGTGTTTCTTCGATTGCCTGCACGACATGGGTGACCCGGTGGGCGCTGCGCGACACGCCTACGATGCCTTGAAGGCGGACGGCACGGTGATGCTGGTGGAACCCTATGCCGAGGACTCGCTGGAGGGCAACCTGACACCGGTCGGACGCTTGTTCTATGCGGCGTCGACGTTTATCTGCACGCCCAACTCGCTGTCTCAGGAAGTGGGGCTGGGGCTGGGTGCCCAGGCTGGGGAGGCGCGGTTACGCGCGGTGTTCGAGGAGGCGGGTTTCACACGGTTCCGGCGCGCCACACAAACACCGTTCAACCTGATACTGGAGGCGCGCAAATAGCCGCCGCCCTTGCCGTCACCTGCGCCATTCGGCTTTTGCGCATTGTAATGCCGCGCCGTGGTCGTCAGAATCGCGCCCGGTTTTCGAGCAAGGGGCTTACGTTGAACGAACAGACACTCTCCATGCGCCTGGAGCGCGTGGCGGCGCATGTGCCGCAAGGCGCGCGCCTGGCCGATATCGGCTCGGACCATGGTTATCTGCCGGTAGCGTTGATGCTGCGTGGCGCCATCGAAGCAGGCGTGGCCGGTGAAGTGGCGCACACGCCCTTTGCCTCGGCCCAGCGCAACGTGCGCCGCAACGGCCTGGAGGCGCATATAACCATTCGCCTGGCCGATGGGCTGGACGCGATCGAAATGGCCGACCGGATCTCGGCCGTCAGCCTCTGCGGCATGGGTGGCAATACCATGTGCGAGATTCTAGAGCGCGGCAAGCATCGCTTAAGTGGCAGCGAGCGCCTGATCCTGCAACCCAACGGCGATGAGTGCGAACTGCGCGGGTGGCTGATGCAAAACAGCTATCGGATCGTCAGTGAAGAGTTGTTGCGCGAAAACCGCTTCGACTACGAAATTATCGTCGCCGAACCTTGTGTGGCAGTGGCTTACACCGCCGAAGAGCTGTACTTCGGCCCGCTGCTGATGCGTGAAAAAGCTCCGGCGTTCGTGACCAAATGGCAGCGCATGCTGCGCCAGAAGCAGCAGACGTTGGCCAACTTCGAACGCGCTCGGGATGCGATACCCGAGGAAAAGCGCCGCGATTTCGCCCGGCAGATCAGCTGGATCAGCCAGGTACTGGCCTGACTCACTGCTGCGAGCAGTTGCCCATTTCCCGGTAGTTGACCTCGCGGGTACGGCCCTGGTGGTCGACATACACCATATGCGCAGTGCCGACCTGGCAGTCGGCAGCGTTGCTGGCCGGGGTGATGGAGATGACTTTGGCGACATCCAGCGGCATGCCGTATTCGTAGTTGCCCGTGCTGGCGGCCGGCTGCTGTGTGCCGGCGTCGGCAAAGGCGCCGAACGAGGCGAGGGTAGCGGCAAAGGCAAGGACGGCGATCAAACGTTTCATGGCAGGCTCCTTCTTCAATGTTTTACCAATGATGTATTCATTGGTGATCCACAATAAATGGGCTAAGCCGTGATAGATTCCTGCCTGGAACGTAAGAATAAGACCGATCAAGGAGCCCACCTCCCATGGACATGCTGCATGCCATGCGTACTTTCACCCGTGTGGTCGAATGCGGCAGCTTCGCCGCAGCCGCCAATGCCCTGGACATTTCTGCGGCGCAGGTGTCGCGCATCGTTGCCGAGCTAGAGAACCAGCTACAGACCCGCCTGCTGCACCGCACCACGCGCCGTTTGCGCATGAGCGAGGCGGGCGAACGGTTTCTGGAGCGCGCGCGGCAAATCATGCTGCTGACCGAAGAAGCCGTCGGCGAGGCGCGAGGCGCGCACCTTACCCCCCGTGGGCGTTTGCGCCTGCACTGCCCGCATGGCCTGGGCCTGCTGCTGATGCCGCTGGTGGCGGGCTACAACGCGCTGTGCCCGGAGGTGGTGGTCGAGTTGACCTTGTCTCAGCGCAACCCGGACCCCTTGGCCGAAGGGCATGACGTGGTGATCACCGTGGACGAGGCCTTGCCGGACTCGCAGCTGATCGCCGTGCCGCTGGGCAACATTTTCAGCATCCCCTGCGCGGCACCCAGTTACCTGGAGACCTTTGGCGTGCCCGAGCGGCCGGAAGACCTGCATGGGCATCGCTGCCTGCGCATGGCGTACCCGATGTACGAAGGCGACTGGGTGTTCCCCCAAGGTGTCGATCACTGTGTGATCGCACCGCGCGACAGCTTCCTCACCAACGTGGCCGATGCGATGCTGTTGGCCAGCGAGCTGGGCATGGGCATCGGGCTGCTGCCGTTCTACACCGCCAGCCAGGCGATCGAGCAGGGGCGATTGCGCCGATTGTTGGCGCCGTATCGCCTGCGTGAGAGTGCGCTGTATGCGATCTATCCGTCGCGCCACTACCTGGATGCCAAGGTGCGTACCTGGATCGACTACCTCAAGGAGCAACTGCCCGCGCTGTTCGAAGGGCATGCGCGCATAGTGGATGACGCGCGCTACTGGCGCTGAGCCAGGTTGCGCGACCGCCCCAACAGCGGCCGCGCTAGCCGGCTGTTACAGTGAATAATGCTTGAGCTCCCGCGCAATCAGCATCCGCTGGATCTCGCTCGAACCCTCGTAGATCTGCGTGATACGCGCATCCCGATAATGGCGCTCTACCGGGTAGTCCTCCAGGTAACCATAACCGCCATGCACCTGGATGGCCATGGAGCACACCCGCTCGGCCATTTCCGAGGCGAACAGCTTGGCCTGCGAAGCCTCCGACAGGCACGGCTTGCCGGCACTGCGCAAGCGGGCCGCATGCAAGATCAGCAGGCGCGCGGCATTGACCTGCACCTGCATGTCGGCCAGCAGGTTGGCGATGCTCTGGTGCTCATTGATCGGCTTGCCAAACTGCACCCGGTCACGCGAGTAGGCCAGCGCCGCTTCGAACGCGGCGCGGGCGATGCCCAACGCTTGCGCGGCAATGCCGATACGCCCGCCTTCGAGGTTGGACAGGGCGATGGCCAGCCCCTTGCCACGCTCGCCGAGGATATTGGCGGCAGGGATGCGGCAGTTGTCCAGGGTCACCGCGCAGGTGTCGGAGGCGCGGATGCCCATCTTGTGCTCGCTGCGCTCGACCTTGAAACCAGGGTTGTCCGTGGGCACCAGAAAGGCCGAGAGGCCCTTCTTGCCCAGCGCCGGGTCGGTCACGGCGAAGACAATCGCCAAGCCCGCGCGACGGGCATTGCTGACAAACTGCTTGGCGCCGTTGATCACCCATTCGCCATTCACCAGCTCGGCACGCGTGCGCAGGTTGTGGGCCTCGGACCCAGCCTGGGGCTCGGTCAGGCAGAAGCAGCCAATCACCTCGCCAGTGGCCAGGCGCGGTAACCAGGCCTGCTGTTGCTCGGCAGTGCCATAGGCCAGCAGCGGGCCGCAGCCGACCGAGTTGTGAATGCTCATCATCGCCCCGGTGGCGCCACAACCGGCGGCGATCTCTTCCACGGCCAGGGCGTAGGCGACGTAGTCGGTGTAGCTGCCGCCAAAGGTGTCCGGGACGACCATGCCGAGCAGCCCCAGCTCGCCCATCTTGCGCACCACGCCATCATCGATCCAGCCGGCCTTTTCCCAGGCCTGGGCATGGGGCGCGATTTCGCCACGGGAAAAATCCCGGGCCATGTCGCGGATCATGATCTGTTCTTCGCTCAGTTCCAGGTCTTGCATCTGTGTACTCCCGGGCTCACAGGCCTTCGAAGAATTGGTCGACCCGCCGGCGCTCGAGCCCGGCCAGGGTCGGCGGGTTCCAGCGCGGCTGTTTGTCCTTGTCGATGATCAGGGCGCGCACTCCCTCGACGATGTCGCCGTACTGGAACCACTGGCGGTCCAGGTGCAGTTCCATGGCAAAGCACGCTTCAAGCGCCAGGTGGCGGCCGCGGCGCAGCATCTCCAGGGTAACCGCCATGGCCAGTGGCGAGCGGCTTTCCAGCTGGTCGGCGGTGGCCAGGGCCCACTGGTGGCTGTCGCCGATGCTCACGGCGCGCAGCTGCTCGATGATCGCCGGCAGGTCGGGGAGGGCGAAGAAGTGGTCGATGATCGGGCGCAGCTTCTGCAGTGGTGCGTCGTCCAGTACCTGGGTGCCGAGTTTGGCCAGCAGGCTTTGCAGGTCCTTGAGCGGGTGGTCACCGAAGGCCAGCTTGTCCAGGCCCTGGTCGAGGGCGCTGAGGGCGTCACTGCTCACGTACCAGTCGGCCAGCCCGCAATAGAGGGCATCGGCTGCCTGGATCTGGCTGCCGGTAACACCGAGGTAAATGCCCAGTTCACCCGGGATGCGCGGGAGGAAATAGCTGCCGCCAACGTCCGGGAAATAGCCGATGCCGACCTCTGGCATGCCCAGCCGGCTGCGTTCGGTGACCACACGCAGGTCACACCCCTGAGCCAGGCCCATGCCGCCCCCGAGGGTGAAGCCGTCCATCAGTACCAGCACCGGTTTGCGGTAGTGATGGATGCACAGGTCGAGCGCGTATTCCTCGACGAAAAAGTCTTCGTGCAGGTTGTCGCCGTTTTTGTAGCTGTCGTGCAGCGAGCGGATATCGCCACCGGCGCAGAACCCTTTAGGCCCTTCGCCGCGCAGCACCACGGCGCGCACCTGCGGGTCTTCTGCCCACTGGTCCAAGTGCTGGCGCAGGCTGCGGACCATGTCCAGGGTGAGGGCATTGAGGCCGGCGGGGCGGTTCAGGGTCAGATGGCCAATCTGGTTACGGACCTCGGCCAAGACATGATCCGTTGCCGAAGTGTGAGCATGCGCGGTCATCGCGTTCTCCCTGCTTTGTTATTGATTTTCCAAGTGAAGTCTGGAGTTCGCTGGAGGATAGCTGGATCCTGTCATGCGAATTTGCCGTGCACAATCGGTAAATCTGCAGGGGTGTCCTGCATTTTTGTCACTCTAGCAGTCTGTTAAGGGCCTGGTGGGCGTGGATGAGCCCCCAATTATTAACTTTAGCGTAACGATCGCGCACCCAGCTTGATTGATGCCCATGCCCGCACCGCCCTAAGGTGACCCCACGACAGCGAACCCGTGGAGTCACCATGACAACAACGAAGAATCCACCGCCGCAATGGTCGCGGAGGCGCGCCGAGAAGCAGCGCCGCCTCGACCGGGCCCGCCACCTCGCCGACGGCGTGGTGCTGCCCACCGACCGTATCGTCGAGGCCCTGGAGCTGTTGCTCGCCCCCGGAGACCGGGTGGTACTGGAAGGCAACAACCAGAAGCAGGCCGATTTCCTATCGCGCTCACTGGCCAAGGTGGACCCAGCGCGCCTGCACGACCTGCACATGATCATGCCCAGCGTCAGCCGTGCCGAGCACCTGGACCTGTTCGAGCGTGGCATCGCCCGCAAGCTCGACTTCTCGTTCGCCGGGCCACAAAGCCTGCGCATCGGGCAGTTGCTGGAAGACGGCCTGCTCGAAGTCGGCGCCATCCACACCTACATCGAGCTTTACTCGCGGCTGCTGGTGGACCTTATCCCCAACGTGACACTGGTCGCAGGCTTCATGGCCGACCGTGATGGCAACCTCTATACCGGCCCCAGCACCGAAGACACCCCGGCTCTGGTGGAGCCTTGCGCGTTCAGCGATGGCATCGTCATCGCCCAGGTCAACCAGCTGGTGGATCGGGTCGACGACCTGCCGCGCGTCGATATCCCTGCGTCCTGGGTCGACTTCGTGGTGGTCGCCGACCAGCCGTTCTACATCGAGCCGCTGTTTACCCGCGACCCGCGCCACATCAAGCCGGTGCATGTGCTGATGGCGATGATGGCGATCCGTGGCATCTATGAAAAACACCAGGTGCAGTCGCTGAACCACGGGATCGGCTTCAACACCGCGGCCATCGAACTGATCTTGCCGACCTACGGCCAATCCCTGGGCCTGAAAGGCAAGATCTGCCGCAACTGGACGCTCAACCCTCACCCCACCCTGATACCCGCCATCGAGACCGGCTGGGTCGAAAGCGTGCATTGCTTCGGCACCGAGCTGGGCATGGAGGACTACATCGCCCAGCGCCCGGATGTGTTCTTCACCGGCCGCGATGGCTCGCTGCGCTCCAACCGCATGATGTGCCAGCTGGCCGGGCAATACGCCGTCGACCTGTTCATCGGAGCCACCTTGCAGGTGGATGGCGATGGCCATTCCTCGACCGTGACCCGCGGCCGCCTGGCCGGCTTTGGCGGTGCGCCGAACATGGGCCATGACCCCCGCGGCCGCCGCCACGCAACCCCGGCCTGGCTCGACATGACCGTGCCCGAGACAATGCTCGAACGCGGCCGCAAGCTGGTGGTGCAGATGGTCGAAACCTATCAGGAGGGCGGCAAGCCCACCTTCGTCGAAACCCTCGATGCAGTCGAAGTGGCGAAAAAAGCCGGCATGCCCCTGGCCCCTGTGATGATCTACGGCGATGACGTCACCCACCTGCTTACCGAAGAAGGCATCGCCTACCTGTACAAGGCGCGCTCCCTCGAAGAGCGCCGGCAGATGATCGCTGCCGTAGCCGGCGTCACCGCCATTGGCCTGCGGCACGACCCCAAAGACACCCAACGCCTGCGCCAGCAAGGCCTGGTGGCATTGCCCGAAGACCTCGGCATCCGCCGCACCGATGCCGGCCGCGAGCTGCTGGCCGCGCGCAGTATTGCCGACCTGGTCGACTGGTCTGGCGGCCTGTACAACCCGCCCGCACGGTTCAGGAGCTGGTGATGAAAGCACTCAACCTGCACACCTTGCCCCTGGCCGACCGCCTGGCCGACCTGGCAGTCGATGCGCTGATCGACGAAGCCGACCTGTCGCCCAAACCGGGCCTGGTAGACCGTCGCAGCAACGGTGCCCACACGGACATGACGCTGGCGTTGATGCATGCCTCGGCGTTGGCCCTGTGGCCCTGCCTGCGGCAGATGGCCGAAGCGGCCGAGGCCATTGGCGAGATCGGCGTGCCCTTGCGCGCAGCCCTGGGCCGGATTGGCCGTGAGGGCGAAGCGGCGATGCTGGCGACCACGGGCGGGGTGAACACCCACCGCGGCGCGATCTGGGCCTTGGGCCTGCTGGTGGCCGCCAGTGCGCTGGGTGCCCAGCTCGGCCCCGCTGCATTGGCCACCCGCGCCGGGCGCATTGCACTGATCGACGACCCAGGCGCAACCCCTGAAGACAGCCATGGTGTGCAGATACAGCGCCGCTATGGCAGCGGCGGTGCCCGTGAGCAGGCGCAGTTGGGGTTCCCTGCTGTGATCACTCACGGCCTGCCGCAACTGCACCGCAGCCGTGCTGCCGGCGCCCGTGAAAACCAAGCACGGCTCGATGCCTTGCTCGCGATCATGGCGGCCCTGGCCGACACCTGTGTGCTTTGGCGTGCCGGGCCGCAAGGGCTGGCCACGGTCCAGCAGGGCGCCCGTGCCGTGCTGGAGGCGGGTGGCAGTGCCACCCTGGCCGGGCGCCGGCAGCTGCGCCGGCTGGACCAGCAGTTGCTGCACCTGAATGCCTCACCGGGCGGCGCCGCCGATCTGCTGGCCGCCTGCCTGTTCCTCGACAACGCCGGGAGCCTGTGACATGGAAACCCTGACCTTTCAATTCGCCGCCGCCGAACCTGGCCGTGGCCGCACCGTGGTGGGCTGCGTCAGCTCCGGCGACCTGGAGGTGCTGATCGAGCCCGGCACCGCCGGCAGCCTGCAGATTCAGGTCGTAACCTCGGTCAACGGCAGCGGCGCCCGCTGGGCGCAACTGTTCCAGCGCCTGTTCGAAGGCCGCCAGTGGCCCGCTGTGAACATCGACATCCATGACTTCGGCGCCACCCCTGGCGTGGTGCGCCTGCGGCTGGAGCAAGGCTTCGAGGAGATCGCCCCATGACGGACATCCAACGCTTGCTGCAAAGCCGCAGCTTTGTCGAACTGGGCGCGCGCCAGCGGGCCCGCGCCGTACTCGACCCGGGTAGCTTCCGCGAACTGCTCGGCCCGTTCGACCGGCTCATGTCGCCCTGGCTGCCACGCCAGGGCATCGTGCCCCAGGCCGATGATGGCGTGGTCATCGCCAAGGGCCGCCTGAACGGCCGCCATACCGTGCTCGCCGCTATCGAAGGGGGCTTCCAGGGTGGCAGCATGGGCGAGGTGGGCGGGGCCAAGATCGCCGGTGCCCTGGAGCTGGCCATCGAAGACAACCGCAACGGCACGCCGACCAGCGCCGTGTTGCTGCTGGAAACCGGTGGCGTGCGCTTGCAGGAGGCCAACCTTGGGCTGGCGGCGATTGCCGAGATCCAGGCCGCGATCGTGGCGTTGCGCAGCTACCAGCCGGTCATCGGCCTTATCGCAGGTGCGGTCGGCTGCTTCGGCGGCATGTCCATCGCTGCCGGGCTGTGCAGCCACTTGCTGGTCACCCGCGAGGCGCGCCTGGGCCTCAATGGCCCGCAGGTGATCGAGCAGGAAGCGGGCATCGGCGAATACGACGCCAAGGACCGCCCCTTCATCTGGAGCCTCACCGGTGGCGAGCAGCGCCATGCCAGCGGGCTGGTGGATGGCTACGTCGCCGACGATGTGGATGCCATCCGCCAGCAGCTTCTGCAACTGCTCGACACCCCAGCCACAGACCGGGCCAGCCGCCATGCCTGGTTCCTTGAGCGGCTGTCGCGCCTGGGCGATGACTGCCCGCAACTGGATGCCGCCGCCGTGCGCACCCTCTATCAAGGAGAAACCCAATGAACCGTGCCTCGAACTGGCTGCCGGGCCTGGCCGGCGGCCAAGCGTTGCCGGGCTACCCTGCGTCGCTGCAGGTGATCGACGGCGAACTGGACAACCGCCTGGCCCGCTTCATTGCTGTGGTGCCAGATGCGCACAACCCGTTCCCCCGGGCCCGCGCGGGTGAAGTAGGCCTGCTGGAAGGCTGGGGGTTGGCCAAGGCGGTGAGCGAGGCGGTCGAGGCCGACCGCCACGGCGAGAAGCGCGCGATTGTCGCGGTCATCGATGTGCCGAGCCAGGCCTATGGACGCCGCGAAGAAGCGTTGGGCATTCACCAGGCCCTGGCCGGTGCGGTGCAGGCGTATGCCCGGGCGCGCCTGGCCGGGCACCCGGTGATTGGCTTGCTGGTCGGCAAGGCGATGTCGGGTGCTTTTCTGGCGCATGGCTATCAAGCCCAGCGCCTGATCGCGTTGGATGACGCCGGGGTGATGGTGCATGCCATGGGCAAGGCCGCCGCCGCGCGCATTACCCTGCGCAGCGTCGAAGCGCTGGAAGCCCTGGCCGCAGAGGTGCCGCCGATGGCTTACGACCTCGACAGCTACGCCTCGCTGGGTTTGCTGTGGCGACGCCTTGGCGTGGACAACCCCGAGACGCCAAGCGCCGACGACCTGGCCCGGGTGCGTACGTGCCTGGCCGACGCTGTGCGCGATATCGGCAGCTCGACCGACCTGTCATCGCGGCTGACGGGCGAGAATCGGCGGGCGTCGCGCGAGGTGCGCGAGCACCTGCGTCGTCAGTGGCAGGGGGCCTGAGATGAGCACGCCACGCCCACACGACCTGCTCTGGGGCTTGCCCCTGTCTGCGCTGCCTGACGATACCCCGCAGTGGGCGCTGCAGGTGGTGGCAAGCGGCCAACCTGTGGTGGTGCGCCGTGCAGCCTGCGCTGACGGCTGGGTGGCGGTGGGCGTACGCGGGCAAAGCCGGGATCAGCGGCTGGGCACGCAGATGCGCCTGGGCGATATCCAGCGTCTGCAAAGCCCTGAGGCATTGCGCGGGTGCGCGCCGAGCCCTTGGCCTGCACTACAGGCCTTGGCCTCGGCGGCCCCGGTGCTCGACACCTGCGGGCTGGCCTGGGGCCCGACGGGTGGGGTGGGCTATCAGTTGGCCACGGGTATCAACGTGCTGCACCTGGCCAGCGATCTGGACCTGGTGCTGCGTGCACCGCACCCTTTGACGCGCGCAAAGGCCCTGGAACTGCTGGACATCCTCGACTGCGCACCGTGCCGCATTGATGTGCAGCTGGAAACACCGGCAGGCGCCGTCGCCCTGCGCGAGTGGGCAGGTTGTGCCCGGCGCGTACTGCTCAAATCGCCGCTCGGCGCGCGCCTGGTCAGCGACCCCTGGGCTGCCCTGGAGTGCGCGGCATGAGCAGCCTGTTCGCGTTCCCCGGCCAAGGTGCTCAGCAGGTGGGCATGTTGCATCGTCTGCCTGACGGCGCCGGTCAATTACTGGAAGAGGCCAGTGATACCTTGGGCCAGAGCGCCCTGGGCCTGGACAGCCAGGAGGCCCTGCAGGGCACCCGTGCGGTGCAGCTTTGCCTGCTGCTGAGCGGGGTTGCCTGGGCCCGTTGGCTGATGCAGCGCAGCCCTGCGCCGGACTACGTGGCCGGCTTGTCGATTGGCGCCTATCCCGCTGCGGTTGCGGCGGGTGCCCTGGGGTTCGCCGATGCTGTGCGGCTGGTGGCCCTGCGTGGCGAACTGATGCAGTGCGCCTATCCGCACGGTTACGGTATGACCGCACTCAGCGGCCTCGACCTGGCTAGCGTCGAGCGTTTGCTGAGGGCGGTGGGCGGTGAGGTCTACGTCGCCAACCTCAACAGTGAGAACCAGATCGTCATTGCCGGCAGCGAGGCGGCCATGGCCGCGGTGGCACGCCGCGCGCGCAGCCTGGGCCAAGGCGTCGCACGGCGCCTGGCGGTGAGCGTGCCATCCCATTGCCCGCTGCTCGCCGGCCCGGCTGCAGAGCTTGCCAAGGCCTTTGCCACGGTCGAGCTGCGCCGGCCTGCGATCACCTACCTGAGTGGCAGCAGTGCACGGCCAATCTTCGATACACAGCGCTTGCGCGACGACCTGGCCGGCAACATGGCACAGGTGGTGGATTGGCGTGCCACGTTGCGCAACGCCTATGAACGCGGTGTACGCCTGCACCTGGAAATACCGCCGGGCAGTGTGCTCAGCGGCCTGGCCCGGCCGGTGTTTGAACAGGGCAGGGTGGTGAGCGTGGAAGGCACCCGACCGGATACCCTCGACGCGCTGCTGCGCCAGGAGGTGGCCCAGAACCGATGATGGCAGGCTGGAGCGATGCCTGTAGGAGCGGCCTTGTGTCGCGAAAGGCCGCAAAGCGGCCCCGACAATCTGGCAACTCCCACATTGACCGCGTGAGCCGCGCAAGTGTGTGTTTACGAAGAACAACAACAAGCAACTTCGACACTACCTGAGGACAACAACAATGATTATCTATGGTGTGGCTCTGCTGGCGGTATGCACGCTTGCCGGCGTCATCGTCGGCGACTTCCTGGGCGTGCTGCTGGGTGTCAAATCCAACGTGGGCGGGGTCGGCATCGCCATGATCCTGCTGATTTGTGCGCGGCTGTACAGGCAGCGCCATGGCGGCATGAGCAAGGAGTGCGAGTTCGGCGTCGGCTTCTGGGGCGCCATGTACATCCCGGTGGTGGTGGCCATGGCCGCCCAACAGAATGTGGTAACCGCCCTGCATGGCGGGCCGGTGGCGTTGCTGGCGGCGATCGGCGCGGTACTGGTGTGCGGTGCGACCATCGCGCTGATCAGCCGCAGCCACCGCGGCGAACCCTTGCCCGCGCTTGAGCCTGCCCCCGGAACCCAGGTGCAGGTTGCCCCTGCAGGAGGTCGTTGATCATGTGGCCAATCATGGACAATGCCCTGGAACACAACGGTCTGATCACGGCCTTCGCGGTGGTCGGTGCGATCATGTGGTTGTCGGTACTGATGTCGAAATACCTGACCTTCGGCCGGGTGCACGGCTCGGCGATTGCCATCGTCATCGGCCTGGTGCTGGCCTGGGTGGGCGGCACTGTTACCGGCGGGCAAAAAGGCCTGGCGGACATGGCGCTGTTCTCAGGCATCGGCCTGATGGGCGGGGCGATGCTGCGAGACTTCGCCATCGTCGCCACGGCCTTCGAAGTGCAGGCCACCGAAGCCCGCAAGGCCGGGATGATTGGCGCCGTGGCGTTGCTGCTGGGCACGGTACTGCCGTTTATTGTCGGTGCGGCGGTCGCCTATGCGTTCGGTTACCGCGATGCCGTGAGCATGACCACCATCGGTGCGGGCGCCGTCACCTATATCGTCGGGCCAGTGACGGGCGCGGCCCTGGGGGCCAGCTCCGATGTGATGGCGTTGTCGATTGCCACGGGGTTGATCAAGGCGATTCTGGTCATGGTGTTCACGCCGGTATCGGCGCGCCTGCTGGCCCTGGACAACCCGCGTTCGGCCATGGTGTTCGGCGGTTTGGCCGGGACGGTGTCGGGGGTGACGGCAGGGTTGGCGGCAACGGACCGGCGGCTGGTGCCCTACGGCGCGTTGACAGCGACATTCCATACCGGGCTGGGCTGCCTGATGGGGCCTTCGATCTTGTATTTCTGTGTGCGTGGGTTGATGGGTTAAGGCGATGGGCTGCGCAGCAGCCCCATCCCCCGAATCGGGGAAAGCCGTTGGGGAATCCTCCCCAATCTGTTTCGGTTGATCGCATAACACATTGAAATTAATAGTAATTCACATGTGGCATATACCTTGCTGAACCTCCTCGCAGAGTTCCTGTGTTCCGGAGGTGCAGCATGTCGACCCCGCTCAAAGGCCCCGTCCTGTCATCATTCTTCCTGGCCCTGCTTGGCTGGGAAGCGACCAGCGAGGCAGCTGTGCAGTGCCAGCGCACCTTGGTTGCCAATGTGGTGGCACTGGACCAGCCGCTGATGTTCAACCGCCTCGGCGCGCAAAACGCCAATGGCATGATGTTCGCCTTGCGCGAGGATGTGGTGGACGAGCACCAGGTCCCGCTCGGCAAAGGTGGCGCCGCCGTGCCTGGCAAAGTCACTTTGCGCCCGGACAAGCGTCCACGGCCAATCGTGTTGCGCGTGGCGGCAGGCGATTGCCTCACCGTCAACCTGACCAACCTGCTGGCTTACCAGGCCAACCCCAACAAGCACGGCATCGACCACGAAGAGAACGAGGCCGAAGGTGAGGAGGAGGAAGGGCCGGAAACCGAATTCGAAAACGAAGGCGGTGAGCACTTCGTTGCCGATGAGCAAGTCAGCGACCGCCACGTAGGCTTTCAGGTCAATGGCATGCAAGCGGTCAACAGCATTGGCGATATTGCTGCCAACACCGGCCGCAACGGCAACTTCCTGGTGTCACCGGGCAATACCCGCAGCTACACCCTGTATGCCGAACGCGAAGGGGCGTTCGCCGCCACCAGCCAAGGCGCGACCTTCGGCGGCCAGGGCGGTGCCGGTAATGTTGCCAATGGCTTGTTCGGCCAGGTGGTGGTGGTGCCCAAAGGCGGGCGCACCTTCCGCAACACCCTCACAGAAGAAGAGATGCGCCTGGCCAGCACCGGCCGCACCGCCACTGGCCAACCGGTTATCGATTACCAGGCACGCTACCCGCAGGCCGAGCCTTGGATCACCGAAGGCAAGGCCGGTAAACCGATCATCGCCATGGTCGATGGCAACGAGATCCTCAACAGCGAGACCGATGCCATTGTCATGGGCCCCAACCCCGATGGCAGCTTCCCGCGTTCGACCTATCCGCTGGAAAGCGTCAACAAACGTAACCCGGCGCTGCCCAACCGGCTGGACGCGTTCCGTGATTTCGCCTCGCAGTTCGCCGACGAAGTGGCCGCAACCCAGGCCTTCCCCGGTTACTGGGCCGACCCGATCATGGGCCATGTACTGGAGCCGACCCGTGATTCGTTCATGATCAACTACGGCTCTGGGGGCATGGGTGCCGAAGTGGTGGCCAACCGCCTGGGCGTGGGCCCGATGCACGACTGCTTGTCCTGCGCCTACGAGGAGTTCTTCCTCAGCGCCCACACCGTGGGCGATATCGGCACACTGGTGGATGTGCCGGCCAACGTTGGCCTGGAGAACATCCGCCCAGGCGAGACGCCGCCGGCCAGTGCCATCGGCGTCAAGGCCAGCATGGCCCTGTACCCGTCAGAACCGGCCAACGTCCACCACAGCTACATTGGTGACTTCACCAAGTTCCGCAACACGCACAACGGTCACGAACAGCACATCTTCCATTTGCACGGGCACCAGTGGCTGTTCAACCCCAACGACGATAACTCCGACTACGTCGACGCCCAGGGTATCGGCCCGGGCATCGGCTACACCTACGAGATCGCCAACGGTGGCTCTGGCAACCGTAACCGGGTGGCCGGCGATGCCATCTATCACTGCCACTTCTACCCGCACTTCGCCCAGGGCATGTGGGCCATGTGGCGGGTGCACGATGTGTTCGAGGAAGGCACCCGGCTGGAGGTCAGTGGCCAGGCCGCGAACGGCTACCACAGCACCCCGTTTGCCCTGCGCAGCGGCAAACCGGCGGTTGGCGCGCGGGCCTTGCCCGACGGTGAAATCATTGCGGGCACACCCATCCCCGCCATCGTCCCACTGCCTGGCAAAGCCATGGCGCCCATGCCGGGCAAGGTGGTCGTGGTACCCAAGCTTGCCGAGCAACGGGTGGCAGCCAATGACGAGGAGGATGACGACGGCGAGGAGGGCGACGATGACCATGGCCATGGGGTAGATGAACCCAAGGCCGTCGGCTCGCTGGCACTGGTCGACCGCAGCGAGAGCAACCGTAACGCCGACGGCACCTTGAAAAACCCCGGTTATCCGTTCTGGATCGGTGGCATGGAAAGCAGCGTCGGCCAACGGCCTCCCACCCCGCCGCTGGACATGCTCGACCCTGCACTGGCCCAGCAACTCAAGAACAGCGGCAACGCCCTGTGGGCCAACCTGGACGCCAACCAGGTCGATGGTTGGGATGGTGGCCTCGGCCGGCATGCACTGGATGGTGTTTCGGCAGGGGGTGAAGCACAGACCACCACCACCAAGCTGGATTTCTCCAAGGTGGTGCACAAAGCCAAGCCGATCTACCTGCCCGAAGAGGGCACGGAAGTCGAGCAGGCAGCCATGAAATTCCACGCCAAGGCCGAGCACCCCAGCTATGCGCTGATACCCGGCAGCCAACCGGTGGCGCGTAACTTCCGCACCAACGGCGCCCTGCCGACCGCCGGTGCGCCGTTCTTCGAACCCTGCATGGACGACCGTGGCAAGCGCCTCACCCAGTCGTCGGGTGTGGGCGAGTACGCCAGCGGCGAGAGCCTGACCGGCATGAACTTCCGCGGCGCTTCTACCTTCACCGCCGACCGCCCGCGCATCTACAAGGGCGCCAATATCCAGTTCGATGCGGTCTACAACAAGGTCGGCTACCACTTCCCGCAGGCACGCATCATCGCCCTCTGGGAAGATGCCTGGCCGGTGATCACCAAGCAGCGCCCGCCAGAGCCGTTGGTGATGCGCATGAACACTTTCGACTGCACCATGTACCAGCACACCAACCTGATCCCCTCCATTTATGAGATGGACGACTACCAGGTACGCACCCCGACCGACGTGATCGGCCAGCATATTCACCTACCCAAGTGGGACCTCACCGCAGCCGACGGTTCGGCCAACGGCTGGAACTACGAGGACGGCATCCTCTCGCCCGGCAGCGTGGTCGAGCGCGTGCATGCCATTCGTGCCTACAACGGTTGCACCGAAGGCGACAGCCGGGACGGTACCGCCGCCTGCCCGAAAGCCAAGCAACACCCTTACTTCGGGCGTTTCGGCCGGGCCGACTGGCTGGGCGCGCGCACGGCGATGCAACGTTGGTTCGCCGACCCGGTGGTCAACGTGCATAACGTCGACCGTGGCCTGGGCACCATCTTCACCCACGACCACCTTGGCCCATCGACCCACCAGCAGTTGGGCCTTTACGCCACGGTACTGGCCGAGCCTGCCGGCTCTACCTGGTACCACGCCGAAACCGGCGAGCAGCTGTACAACCCGTCTCGCCAGGACGGCGGGCCGACCTCGTGGCAGGCGGTGATCAAGACCGGTGACCATGACGGCGATGGCCGTAACGACAGCTACCGCGAGTTCTTCCTCGAGTACAGCGACTTCCAGCATGCCTATGAAGCGGGCGTGTACGTTGGCGCGGGGCCCGACGGTATTCCCAATGGCCAGTCGTACCCGGCCACTGCCGACAGCTTCCGCTACGCCATCAACCCACCGGTACGGCAGAAGGCCTCGTCGCTGCTCGAATCGGTGGTCGAGTCGCGTGGCGGGCTGAGCCCAGGATGCCCGACGCGGCCGTGCCCACAGGCCATTTCGGTGGATGACCCTGGCATGTTCGTCGTCAACTACCGTAACGAGCCGTTGGCCCTGCGGGTGTTCGACCCCAACAAGGTGGCCCCGGACGGCAAGCGTGGCATGCAGGCCGACGGCCTGGGCGGCGACCTCAGCTATGCCTTGCAAAGCCGCATTGACCGCGCGATCCCGGCGATGAACATGGCGCCTTCGGCGATCACCTCGGCGGTGGGCCCCACCGGTGGCACCACGGTATTCCCGCCGCACATCAACACCGCCGGCAGCGAACCCGGCGACCCGTTCACGCCAATGTTGCGCACCTACTCGGGCGACAACGTGCGGCTGCGTATGCATGCCGGTGGCCATGAAGAGGAGCACAACGTCACCTTGCACGGGGTCAAGTGGCTGCAGAACGGCTCGGGCTTTGGCAGCAGCTCCAACTCGGGGTGGAAAGCGTCGCAGATGATCGGCATCTCCGAGCAACTGGGCTTCATGGCGCCGGTGTCGATGATCTCCAGCTCCGCCGCCACCAACGGCGACTACCTGTACTCGCTGGACGCGGCATTGGAAGGCTACTGGAATGGCATCTGGGGCATCATGCGCAACTACACCACCTTGCGCCCGGACCTGTTCCCGCTGTCGAACAACCCGCAGCCGGTGGCCATGCGCAACACCGTGAACTTTGACGGCATCTGCCCGAAAACCACGGCCAACGTCAATGGCATCGGCACCCGGGCGACGGTCAAGCGCAACTACGAGATCGTCGCCGCACTGGCCAACGATATCCTCGAGAACCGCCACGGCGTCAGCATCGCCGACCCGGCGGGGGTTGGCCAGCATGTCGGTGGCCCGCTCAAGGCCGCCGGCGGCACCCTGGTGTTCAACAGCCGCACCACCAGCATCCCGCAGGTCACGGTGGTCGACGAGGAGGACGGCACTACCTTCACCGTCGGCGGCCACAGCGCGCCGCTGCACGACCCGACCGCTGTGCTGTATGTGCGCAAGGCAGACCTGGATGCCAGCACCGGCAAGCTCAAGCCCGGCGTGCCGGTAGAGCCGCTGGTGCTGCGCGCCAGCGCCGGTGACTGCATCAGCATCACCCTGGAAAACCGCCTGCCGCTGGTGATGCCCGACCTGCCGAGCACCGCAGTGATGCAGAACGTGGTCAAACGTGACCGCAACGGCAGCGAAGGCTCCACCGCCTTCAACAACAACCTGATGCGGCCTTCCAGCCATGTGGGCCTGCATGCCCAGTTGCTGGCCTACGACATCACCAAGTCCGACGGTGCCAACGTTGGCCTCAACCCGGTGCAGACCGTGCCGCCGCGTGCCGGCAACAGCGGCGCCTACCCGTCCAAGGTGTACCAGTACTACGCCGGCCACCTGGAGCGCGAAGGCAAACCGGTGCTGCAACTGGGCCGTACGGTAGACAACATCAACACCACGGCGATCGAGTTCGGCGGCCTCAACCTGACCCCGTCGGACTTCATCAAGCAACCGCAAAAAGGCCTGGTGGGTGCCATGAGCATCCTGCCGCAGGCTGCCACTTTCACCGAGGACACCGCCAGCCGTGCCCAGGCGACAGTGAAAGTCAGCGGCCAGCCCGACTACCGCGACTTTGTAACGGTGTGGCAGCGCTCGATGAACATGCGCTGGGCTGATGGCCGGCCTGTGGAAGGTATCGCTACTGAGGGCAATGGCGTGCCGGGCGACCCTAAAGACAACGGCAACATGGCCATGAACTACAAGACCGAACCGTTGTGGCTGCGCTTCGGCATGGCGCCGGACGCACCCTTCGGCCACGCCGACGGCAATGGCTTTGCCGATGTGCCAAATGCCCACATGGCCTACAGCAACGCCCTGGTCGGTGGCGACCCGCAAACGCCGGTGCTGTGGGCCAAGCCTGGCCAGCCGGCGCGCAGCCATGTGCTGATGCCAAGCGGTGGCAGCCGCGGCATCACCTACCAGCTGGACGGGCACCTGTGGCCGCTGCACGCCTACCAGGCCGAGAAGAATGACGTCAATGGCTACCCGATGAGCCTGCCCGGCATCGGCTCGGTGCGCTTCGGTTACAACCCGATGTCCATCTACATCGGTGCCCAGGAAAGCGTACTGCCGGCAGCGCACTTCAGCTTCATGCTGCCCAGCGCAGGCGGGGCCAACGCGGTGCCGGGGGACTACCTGTTCCGCGACTACGCCGCCTACGGCAACCTCTCGGGGTTGTGGGGGATCTTGCGGGTAACCAACGAAGCGCCGCCGGCAACGGCTGCAGCACAATAACGACATGGGAGCGCGAGCATGAACAAGAAGACTCGCCCTGCTTACTTGGGGGTACTGCTGGGGGTAGCGCTGATCGGCCTGGGCGTTGCCTATGAAAAACTCTGGTGCGACCCGCGCGAGCTGTTGCAGGAGCCTGCCGACCCGCAGGCACTGCATCGGCTCAGCCGGGACGGCGTGACCGTGGAGTTCGAGGCCCGCCCGCTGGCCGGGGGCGAGCTGCGCGAAGGCGCCTTTGCCAGCATCCGCTTCAAGGTCAGCGACCAGACCAGCGGCCAGCCGCTGTCAGGCATGGCGCCGGGGGCCTGGATCGACCCGGCCCAGTCGGCACCGGTCGGCGATCGTGACCAAAGCTGCAAGGCCCGTGTCGCACTGTTCTTGAAAAGCAGCATTGGCGCCCGGCCGTTGCTCGACCTCAACAGCTACTTCCTATTGATGCTGAACAAGGACGCCAGCCTGACGGTGATCGACCCGACGGTGTCGGTGGGCGGTGTCACCAGCACCATGGCCCGCATCGAACTGCCAGGCAGCCCCATGGACTGGGCGGCCACCGGCGACGACAAACAGGTGTTCGTGTCGATCCCCGAGCGCGGCAAGGTGTCGGTGATCGACACCGAAACCTTCACCCGCGTGGCGGACCTGGACGCCGGCGAGCAACCGACGCGGGTGGTGCTGCAACCTGACCAGCACCGGCTTTGGGTGGGCAATAACAGCAGTGACCCGGCCAAGGGTGGGGTAACGGTGATCGATGTGCCCGGGCGCAGTACGCTCAAGTCCTTCGCCACCGGCTCCGGGCACCACGAGATCGCCTTCAGCAGCGACTCGCGCTACGCCTACGTCAGCAACCGCGACAGCGGCACCCTGAGCATCATCGACATCCCCGAAATGCGCCTGACCAAGACCCTGGAGGTGGGCCCGCACCCGCTGTCGGTGAGCTACTCGGCGTTGTCCCAGGCGGTCTACGTGGTCGACGGCAGGGAAGGCACGGTGCGGGTATTCGATGGCCGTAGCCATCAATTGCGCCACACCCTCACGGCCGAACAGGGCCTGGGCCCGATGCGCTTCAGCAGTGACGGGCGCTACGGCATCGTGCTCAACACCCTGGAAAACCAGGCCCTGGTGATCGACGCCAGTACCGACACGCTGATCCACCGCATCCCGGTGGCGGCCGAACCGTATCAGCTGACCTTCACCAAGGGCTATGCCTACGTGCGCGGCCTGGCCTCGCCGAGGGTCAGCATGATCAACCTGGGCAGCCTTGGGCAGGGGCGTTCGCCGATCGTCCAAGGCTTCGACGCAGGCCCCGCCGCGCCGCGCCAGGCCGGCGACCTGCCGCTGGCCCAGGGGCTGTCGGTATCGCGTGACGACAACTCGGTGTTCGTGGTCAACCCAGTGGACAACACCACTTACTTCTACGCCGAGGGCATGAACGCGCCGATGTCTGGCTACAACAACCGCGGCCATCAGGCCCGCGCCGCCATCGTCGTCGACCGCAGCCTGCGCGAGGTGGCCCCAGGGGTGTACGGCTCGACGGTGAAAATGCCGGCAGCCGGCAAGTTCGACGTGGCCTTCCTGCTCAACCAGCCGCAGATCATTCACTGCTTCAGCACCGATGTCGCCGCAGCGCCGAATGCCCGCAAGCACAAGGGCGCGCATGCCGAGTTTCTCGGCCTTGAACAGCCGCTGCCGCAGCACAGCGCCTTCACCGCGCGGGTGCGCATCGTTGGCGATGACGGCGAGCCGCGGCTGGGCCTGAGCGACCTGAGCCTGCGCTATTTCCTGGCGCCGTCGTCGATGCCGCGCAACCTGCGCCTCGAAGAAGTGGGCGAGGGCATCTACCAGGCTGCATTGACCCTGCCTGAAGCCGGCGCCTGGTACCTGCATGTGCAGTCGCCGTCGCTTGGCCGCAAGTTTGCCGAAGAAAACTACACCAGCCTGCGCGTCCTGCCGGTTTCGGTCTCCACGGCTGCCCAAGGGGACGCTACCCAGATGCAAATAAGGAGTGTGCGATGAACGCCAAGCATGCTTTTACACGGCTGGGCCTGAGCCTGGCGCTGCCACTGATGTTGTCCAGCAACCTGGCCCTGGCCCACGCCGGGCATGACCACGGCGGCCCTGCCGAGCAACCGCCCGCCGCGCGACAGGAGAAGGCCAGCTTGCGCTTCGCCGATGTCTCGCTGCTCGACCAGGACGGCATGCCGGTGCGCCTGGAGAAGGACCTGGTCGGGGATCACCTGGTGGTGATGGGGTTCATCTACACCAGCTGCACCACGGTGTGCCCAGTGGTGTCGTCGATCATGGGCAAGGTCCAGCAGCAGTTGGGCGGCCGTGTCGGCGATGAGATCCACCTGGTGTCGATCAGCGTCGACCCGCAGCGCGATGACGCCAAGCGCCTGCAGCACTACGCCAAGGCCTTTCAGAAAGGCCCAGGCTGGAGCTGGCTGACCGGTACGCCGTACGCCATCACCGAAACCCTCAAAGGCCTGGGCAGCTTCAGCGCCGACCTGAGCCAGCACCCGCCGCTGATCCTGGTGGGTGATGGCCGCAGCGGGCACTGGACCCGCTACTACGGCTTCACCGACCCGACGGTATTGGTCGCGGAGATCAACCGCCTGAGCGCCCGCCGGGTGCATGCCAAAAGCACGGCCATTGCCGAGCACAGCGCCGAACCCATCGCCGACCATAACGAGGTGCAACCATGAGCCATTCGACCTCTCGCCGCGTCGGTATGCGCAGTTTCGACTGGCTGGTATTGGGCGGCTGCCTGTGGATTCTCGCCTCGGTGGCCTTCGCCCATGACGGCCATGCGCCCCAGGCCCCCGAACCACAGCCCGCGCCCCAGGCGATGAGCAGTGGCGGCGGTACCCGCGATGCGCAGACCTGGTTCACCGATACCGTGCTCAAGGACCAGAACGGCCGCGAGCTGCGCTTTTACAGTGATGTGCTGAAGGACAAGGTGGTGATGCTCAACGTGATCTTCACCCACTGCACCGACGCCTGCCCGCTGATCACCCGCAAACTGCGGGAGGTGCGTGAGGCCATGGGGCCGGTTTTGGCAGGGCAGGTGACCTTCGTCTCGATCAGCAGCGACCCGCTCAACGACACCCCGGCGGCGCTCAAGGCCTTTGCCCAGAAGCAGGGTGTGGATGGCCCCAACTGGTTGTTCCTGACGGGCGACAAGGCCAGTGTCGACCTGGTACTGGGCCGTATCGGCCAGTTCCTGCCCAGCCCCGAGCAGCATTCCACGCAACTGATTGCCGGTGACGTGGCAGGCAAGCGCTGGAGCAAGATCCGCCCGGATGCACCACCTGTGGCGATCGCCCAGCGCATGCAGCTGCTGACCCAACCCCTGGCGGGTCGGTGAACATCATGAGTGCAGGCGGGTTTGGCCGCGCATACAACGCCCTGCTGTTGACGCTAGGTTTAAGCGTTGCCAGCTCAGCCTTCGCCCTTGACCTCACCGAGCACGAACAGGCTGGCAAACGCCTGTACCGCGAAGGCCTGTCAAGCAGTGACGCGCAATTGCTGGCGCGGGTGGGCGCCAGCGACATGAGCGTGCCGGCCAGCGTGCTGCCCTGCGCCAGTTGCCACGGCAGCGACGGGCGCGGCCGCGCCGAGGGCGGTGTTCGCCCACCTAGCCTCGACTGGCAGCGCCTGGCACTGGGGCAGGGCGAGCGCCAGGCCAACGGGCGCAGTTACCCGGGTTACACTGACGCCAGCCTTGCCAGGGCGATCCAGCGGGGCGTGGACCCTGCCGGCAACCACCTCGACACCGCCATGCCGCGTTTCGAACTGACCCTGGCCGACCAGCGCAACCTCACGGCCTATCTCAAACGCCTGGCCGAGGACCGCGACCCGGGCGTGGAGGAGGGCGTACTGCGGCTGGGGACGTTGCTCCCCGCTTCTGGGCCGCTGGCCGAAGCGGGGCATGTGGTGCGCGCGGTGCTTGAAGACGGCTTGGCGCAACTCAATCAGCAAGGCGGTGTGCATGGGCGGCGCCTGGAGCTGGTGGTGCTCGACCCCGGCAGCGACCCAAACAGCGCCGAACAGGCCCTGCGCCAGCTGTTGGAACACGAGCAGGTGTTCAGCCTGATCACTCCCCTGGCACCGATGCTTGACCAGCGTCTGGCGCCCGTGCTGGCGCAACAGAATGTGCCGCTGATCGGCAGCACCCCGCGCAGTGGCGGCAGTGCGCAGATCTTCGACCCTCTGCCGGGCTTGCCCGTGCAACTGCTGAGCCTGGCCGGCCATGCCCGCGAAGCCTTGGGCCTCGGCCCGGATGGCCTGCGCGTGGTCTACGCCGGTAACGAGCAAGCGCCGCTGGCCGAGCAGGTGCGCGAGCAGCTTGTGCAGCAAGGCTGGGCACCTGGCGCCATCCAGGCCTTCGATGGCCAGGCCGTGGCCGGCCAGGGCATCGTCTTTCTCGGCCGCGCCCAGGCCTTTGCCGACCTGGCCACAGCGCTGCAGGCGGCAGGTCGCAAACCGTACTTGTTCGCGGCCTCCAGCCAGGTGGTCGGGGGGCTGGCAAGCCTGTCTGAGCAGTGGTCGCAACGGGTCTTCCTGGCTTATCCGTTCGTACCCGAAGACTGGACCGAACAGGGCCTGGCAACCCTGGCCGGCCTGCAGCAACGCCAGGGCCTCGACCCACGCCAGGCGTCCTTGCAGGTCAATACCCTGTGCGCCCTGCGCCTGCTTACCGAAGCCCTCAAGCAGATTGGCCGGGATGCCAGCCGCGAGCAGTTGATCACGGCCCTGGAAGGCCTGCACGATGTCACGACCGGCCTGACCCCGGCCCTGGGCTTTGGCCCCGGCCGTCGGCAGGGCATGGCCGGTGCCCATGTGGTGGCAGTGGCCTTGCCCGGGCCGCGATTCACCTCGGTTACCCCATACCGGCCTGTGCCGGACGCCCTTTGAGCGGAGGTTGCCATGCGTACCCTGTTGTTGTGCCTGTTGTTGCTGACCACCACGGCGAGCTGGGCCGATGTGCCGGCAGCGCGGGTGAACGGTGTGCAGATCGATGCCATGCGCCTGGAGCGTTACTTCACGGAATACCTCGAAGCCCAGGGGCGGGCGGTAGCCAGCATCCGCAACCCGACGCTGTACAAACGCCTGCGTGACCAGGCCTTGGATGAGCTGATCGACAAGGAGCTGTTGTGGCAGGAAGCCCAGCGCCAGGGCATCGCCATCAGTGACGCACAGGTAGCTGCCCATGTCGGCGAAGTGGAGGCTGCATTCGGCAGCCCGACAGTGTTCGAGCGGCGGCTGGCGGAGGCGGGTTTCAATAGGGCAGAGTACGCTCAGTACACCCGTCACGAGATGGCAGCCCAGCAGCTGTATGCCCAACTGAGTGCGGTCGACGCGCCCAGCCAGGCACAAGTAGAGGCCTTCTACGAGGCCAATCGGCAAACCCTGCAAGGAGCGCAGAACCAAAGTGATAATCCTTCTGTCATACGAGAACAGGGCCTGCGCTTGGCCAGGGCCACGCTCATCGGGCAATTGCAGGCGCAGGCTCGGCAAACCGTGCGCCAACGTTTGCGCGAATCCGCTAAAGTGGAAATCGCCGACTGAGGCCCGCAATGGTGTTCCCCCAAAGCTGGGGGATAACGACTTGGCAAAGTGCCATCAGGTCCCCCGGATGTGGGGAACTGGGCGAGCCCGGCTGCGCGCAGCAGGCTGGGCGCCCTCGGGCAGCCTTGCCAGATCAACGACTTACAGTGGTGCAGCATGACTATTCACGCCTGGCACGAAGCCTGCTCAAGCCTTATCGAGGCCGCACTTCGCAGACCGGGTAACCGGGCAGTATTGGGGAGTCGACCTTGGTGAACAGAGTATTGGTAGTCGATGACGAACAGACCCTCGCGCAGAACCTGCAAGCGTATTTGCAGGCGCAAGGCCTGGATGTTCATGTTGCCCACGACGGTGCCAGTGGTATCGAGCAGGCTGAAAGCCTGGCACCGCAAGTGATCGTGCTGGATTACCGCTTGCCCGACATGGAGGGGTTTCAGGTTCTGGAGACCGTGCGCAAGAACAGGCAGTGCCATTTCGTGCTGATCACCGCCCACCCGACCGCCGAGGTCCGTGAGCGCGCCGCCGAACTTGGTGTGACCCATGTCCTGTTCAAGCCGTTCCCGTTGGCGGAACTGGCCCGCGCGATCTTCGACCTGATGGGCATCGAGCGCCGGCGCAGGGCCACGGACAACCCGGCAGAAGGGTTCGTCGAACGACGCCAGACCAGGAACGAATCGTTCCCCCTGCAGTTGTACGATGGTAGCTGGGTACTGGCCGACCGCCGCCGCAATGGCGCAAAGCCCCCAGGTGCTGACGACGAACAACTGCTCACAGGGGAATAGCGGCGCCCGCTACCCTGGCTGAGCCAGCCTGCGACGCGCCCCCTGAGCGGAGTCGCAGGCCATGTCCGAAGCAGTCGATACAGCCGCCACACCCCTGCAGCCAGCACAGCCACTGTGTGCCTACCCGCGTGAACTGCTGGCCCAGGCCCGTCTGCAAGCCGGTGACGAACGCCTGCTCAACTGCCTGGAACGCCTGGTCAACGACACCCCAGGCACCTTCACCCACCGCCTGGGCATCACCCTGCATTACCCGGTGCTGCACAGCCAAGCCCTGCTGGCCAGCAGCCCACGCTTCGACAAGGTCAGCCTGGCCCAGTGCCTGAAACGCGAATTCGTGCTGATCGAGCGCGAAGGCGAACTGCTGGGCGTGTTCGCCGACCCCTTCGACTCTTCGCGCCTGGCCTGGATCGACGATGTGCTGCAAGGCGCGCCACTGTACCTGGCCCACGCCGCCGAGCTGGCGACGTTTCTGGCCCGCCACGAAGAAAGCTTCCATGCCGTCGATGCCCTTGACCACGACAGCGAAGCCAGCAGCGAAAGCGACCCGCTGCAACGCCTGTCGCTGACCAGCATCAGCGAAGACCAGAGCCGGGTGGTGAAACTGGTCAACTCGACCCTCTACGACGCCCTCAAGCTGCACGCCAGCGACATCCACCTGGGCATGACCGGCCAGGGCCTGACCATCAAGTATCGCATCGACGGTGTGCTCAACGGTGCCGGCAAGGCCAGCGGCAGCGCTTTCGCCGACCAGGTGATCTCGCGCATCAAGGTCATGGCCGAGCTCGACATCGGTGAGAAGCGCGTGCCCCAGGACGGCCGGTTCAAGGTTGCCGTGGGCGAACGGCAGATCGACTTCCGCGTCTCGATCATGCCCAGCATTTTTGGTGAAGACGCCGTGCTGCGGGTGCTCGACAAACAGGACCTGTCCGACAAGGTCAGCGGTGTGCAGCTGCAGGCCCTGGGGTTTGCCGACGACACCCTGCGCGCCCTGCGCCGGCTGGCCGCCGAGCCCTACGGCATGATCCTGGTCACCGGCCCCACCGGTAGCGGCAAGACCACCACCCTGTACGCCATGATCAGCGAGATCAACCATGGCGTGGACAAGATCATCACCATCGAAGACCCGGTCGAATATCAACTGCCCGGTGTGTTGCAGATACCGGTCAACGAGAAGAAGGGCCTGACCTTTGCCCGCGGCCTGCGTTCGATCCTGCGCCACGACCCGGACAAGATCCTGGTTGGCGAGATCCGCGACCCCGACACCGCACAGATCGCCGTGCAGTCGGCCCTGACCGGGCACCTGGTGTTCACCACCATTCACGCCAACAACGTCTTCGATGTGATCGGCCGCTTCAGCCAGATGCAGGTCGACCCCTACAGCTTCGTCTCGGCGCTCAACGCCATCCTGGCCCAGCGCCTGATTCGCCTGGCCTGCCCGCACTGCGCCACAGCCTGCGAGGCGGATGATGAAACCCTGCAGGCCTCAGGCCTGACCCGCGCCGCCGTGGCCGGCTGGACGTTTGTCCGCGTCCAGGGTTGCGGGCAGTGCCGCGGCAGTGGCTTTCGCGGCCGCAGTGCCATTGCCGAGCTGCTGCACCTGGACGACGACCTGCGGCAGATGATCGTCGAACGCCGCCCCCTGTCGCAGATCAAGACACTCGCCTGCCAGCGCGGCCTGCGCTTGCTGCGCGCCTCGGCCCTGGACCTGGTCCGTGAAGGCCGCACCACCCTTGAGGAGATCAACCGTGTCACATTTATCGCGTGATCGTGGTGCTCATAGATACTGTGCCGTGCTCGGCGCCGAGGGTGTAGGCCTGGGCCGCTGGCACGCCAACCAACAGCAGTGGCTAGGCAGCCGCGAGTTCAGCTGCGAGGCGGCCCAACCGGCCTGGGAGGCCGCCGTCGAGGCGCTGGCCGCGCTGCTTGCCGAGCACGCCGTGCGCGGTGCCCAGTTGCGGGTATTGCTGTCGGCCCGTTACAGCCGCTTCTGCCTGGTGCCCTGGAGCGATGCCATCGGCCACCCGCGCGAACTCGATGCCTATGCGCGGGCCTGCTTTGAAAACCTCTACGGGCAGTCGCTGGGCGACTGGCGCATCGTCCTCTCGCCAGAGCCAGCAGGCGCCGCACGCATTGCCACGGCGCTGCCGGAGGCCTTGCTGCAACGGCTGCAGGCACTGGGGCGGGAAAGCCGGCTGCAGCTGCGTTCGGTGCAGCCGTACCTGATGGCCGCCTACAACCGTTGCTCGGCGCAGCTGGGGCAGGGCGACTTCCTGTTCGTCCTCGCCGAGCCACGCCGCAGCGTGCTGCTGCTGGCCGCCGGGGGGGCCTGGCAGCAGGTGCTGGCGCAAGGCTGTGCCGACAACGACCAGGCCCTGCAGGCGCTGATCGAACGCACCTGCGAGTTGTACGGGGAGCATCTGCCACGGGTGTACCTGCATGCGCCCGGCCGGGGCGACGTGCCGCAATTGGCGGCGGTGCAGCTGTGCCAACCGGCCAGCGAAGCCGACCCGTTGTGCGCCATGTGGCGGGCGGTGGCCTGACATGCGCCGCCTCGACCTGGAATTCCAGCCCCGGCGCAGCGGCGCCTTGGCCTGGTCGCTACTCGCCCTGGGTTGCGCCGTGGTGGCCGCCCTGGTGGTGCTGCAACAACGCTTGCAGGTCGAGCAGGTCGACCTGGAAAGCCGCCTGCACAGCCTGGAACTGCAACTGGGCCGGCGCCCGGCCACTGCGGCCCCGCAAAGCAGTGCTGCCAGCCGCGAACAGGCCGAGCGCCTGGCGCAGATGCGCAGTGTCTCGCAGCAGCTGCAACGGCCTTGGCAGCAGCTGTTCGCCATGCTCGAAGCGCAGCCGCAGGACGACGTCGCGCTGCTTGGCCTGACCCCGGATGCACGCAAGGGCCAGGTACGCATCGCCGCCGAGGCGCGCAACCTGGAGGCGATGCTGCAGTACCACCAGCGCCTGGAGGCCAGCGCCGAGCTCAGCGATGTTTCCTTGCTCAACCACGAGGTGATGGTGGGCCAGCCGGAGCACCCGGTGCGTTTCACCCTTACCGCTACCTGGGAGACCGGCCATGCGCGTCCCTGACCCGCTGAGCAGCCTGATCATGCAGGAACGCCTGCGCCGAATCGGCCCGGTGGGCCTTGCCGCTGTCGCCGTTGGCCTGCTGGCCGTCGGCGTGGCATTGGCCGCTGTGTTGCCGCACTGGCAAACCGTGCGCGAACTGCGCGCCAGCGAGGCGGACGCCAGCGTGCAAGTGGGGCGGGTGCAGCGGGGCGAGCTGAAGATCGCGGTCAAACCCGAGCAGCAGGCCCTCGACACGCTGCGCCAGCAACTGCCTGGGCAGCCGCAGGCCAGCGAGCTGATCGAGCGCCTGTATCACCTGGCCAGTGCCGAGCACATCAGCCTGGCACGCGGCGAATATGCCTTGGGCATCGACCCGAAAACCCAGTTGGCGCGCTACCAGATCGTGCTGCCGGTGCGCGGCAGCTATCCGCAGATCCGCGGCTTCCTCAAGGGCCTGCTGGGCCAGCTGCCAACCTTGGTGCTGGAAGACCTCGAGCTGCAACGCAAACGCATCGGCGACAGCGAGCTCAACGCCCGCCTGCGCATGACCCTCTACTTGTCGAGGTCGTGATGAAGACTCAACGTGCGGTGATCTGGGCCGGGTTTCTAGGGCTTTCTGCCGCGTTGGCGTGGGCGCCGGAGCATTGGTTCGGCCAAGAGGACAGTGTGGGGCTGTTCGCGGGCAAGCCCGCTGCTACAGGTTCTGTGAGTACCCCTGACCGTGTGGAAGCGGACACATCGGGGCGCGGAGCTGCCGCGAAGGGGCCGGAACGGGTTTCTACCGATCTGTTCCCGAGCCAGCGCTGGAGCAAACCGCAGACCCTGGCCACCGTCACCGAACAACCGGTCATTGCCACCCCTGTGGTGGTTGCCGCACCCACCGCCCCGGCGCTGCCTTTCCAGTTCGTCGGCCGCCTGGGCGATCGCGACGACCTGCAGGTGTTTCTGCAGAGCGGCGAAAAACTGTACGTCGTGCGCCAGGGCGACGTCATCGAAGACACCTACCGCCTCGATCGGGTCTCGGCCAACGAGCTGGACCTGGTCTACCTGCCTTTGCACCAGTCGCAGACCTTGTCTGTCGGGAGCGCACCATGAAGTCGTCAAAGCTGTGCAAGCCTGCTCCGTTCCTGCTTCTGGCGCTGTGCGTGGCCATCGCAGGCTGTGGCTCCAGTGCGGTACGTGAAGACAGCGCAGAACTGATGAAGGAGGGGCAGTACGAAGCCGGGATCGCGCGTCTGGAAGAGGCCCTGCGTGAAGACCCGCGCGACACCGAGCTGAACATCGCCCTGGCCCATGGCCGCCAGGCGGCGGTCGAGGCGCTGCTGAGCCAGGCCGACAGCGACCGCATCCGCCACGATTTCGCCGGTGCGCGCATGGGCTATGGCCGGGTGCTGAGCATCGAACCGAACAACCGCCGCGCCCAGGAAGGCATCCGCCAGCTGGAGCTGATCCGCACCCTCGACGAACGTGTCGCCCTTGGCCAGGCGGCCCTGCGCCAGGGCGACCTGTTCGGCGCCGAGCGCTACATGCGCGAAGTGCTGCGCCTGGACCCGCAGAACCAGAAGGGCATGACCCTGCGCAGTGACATCGAGAACGTCCAGGCGCGCACCGCGCAGCCGTTCCCGCAGCTGCGCAGCAAGCTGGAACGCCCGGTGACCCTGGAGTTTCGCGACGCCAACCTGAAGACCATCTTCGAAGTGCTGTCCCAGGTCGCCGGCATCAACTTCATCTTCGACAAGGACCTGCGCCCGGACATGAAGGCCACCATCTTCGTTCGCGACGTGCGCATCGAGGACGCCGTGGCTCTGCTGCTGGAGCAGAACCAGCTACGCCAGAAGATCGTCAACGACAACACCCTGATGATCTACCCCGACTCGCCGCAAAAGACCAAGGACTATCAGGAACTGGTCATGCGCACGTTCTACCTGACCAGCATCGACGCCAACACGGCGCTGAACATGGTCAAGACCATGCTCAAGACCCGTGACGTGTTCGTCGACGAGCGCCTCAACACCCTGACCATGCGCGACAGCCCCGATGCCGTGCGCATGGCCGAAAAGCTGCTGCAGTCCCAGGACCAGTCCAACCCCGAGGTGGTGCTGGAAGTGGAGGTGATGGAGGTGGCCACTTCGCGCATCCTCGACCTCGGCCTGCAATGGCCCAACACCTTCGGCGTGCTGACCTCCGACGGCAAGTCGGTCAGCGTGCTCGACCAACTGCGCGGCATCGACTCCAGCCGCATCAGCATCTCGCCGGCGCCGCAGGCCAAGATCAATGCCCAGGACAAAGACATCAACACCCTGGCAAGCCCGGTGATTCGCGTCAGCAACCGCGAGCAGGCGCGTATCCACATTGGCCAGCGGGTGCCGATCATCAGCGCCACCTCGGTGCCTTCGACCCAGGGCCCGGTGATTACCGAGAGTGTCACCTACCTGGATGTGGGCTTGAAGCTCGAAGTGCAGCCGACCGTGCACTTGAACAACGAAGTGGCGATCAAGATCGCACTCGAAGTGAGCAACGCCACCCCGCTGGAAGCCACGCGCCAGGGCACCATCCCGGTCCAGGTCGATACCCGCAACGCCCAGACCAGCCTGCGCCTGCACGACGGCGAAACCCAGGTGCTGGCCGGGCTGGTGCGCAACGACCACAACGCCAGCGGCAACAAGATCCCGGGCCTTGGCGACATTCCCGGCCTGGGCCGGTTGTTCGGCAGCAACAAGGACGACATGAGCAAGTCTGAACTGGTGCTGGCGATCACCCCGCGCATCGTCCGCAACCTGCCGTACCAGAGCCCGTCTGACATGGAGTTCGCCACCGGCACCGAGTCGAGCCTGCAAGTGCGGCAAATGGCGCCACTGCCACCGATGGAGGTGCCGGGCACTGCGCCGTCCAGTGACAAGCCGGTGGTCGAAAGCCAGATGGCCGTAGTGCCCGCCAACGGGAGCCCACGGCCATGAAACGCCGCGTGCAAGGCTTCAGCCTGATCGAGGTGGTGCTGACCCTGGCACTGCTCGGGCTGCTTGCCAGCATGGCCGCGCCGCTGACCGAAACCGTGGTGCGCCGTGGCAAGGAGCAACAGCTGCGCGAGGCGCTGTACCAGATCCGCGATGCCATCGACGCCTACAAGCGTGCCTTCGACGCCGGTTACATCGAAAAGCGCCTGGATGCCAGCGGTTACCCGCCAAACCTGCAGGTGCTGGTCGAAGGCGTGCGCGATGTGCGCAGTGCCAAAGGGGCCAAGTTCTACTTCCTGCGGCGCATCCCCCACGACCCGCTGCTGGCGGCCAAGGATGACGACGAGGGGGCCTGGGGCCTGCGTGCCTACGACAGCAGCCCCGACAGCCCGCGTGAAGGCGAAGACGTCTTCGACGTGTACTCCAAGGCCCGTGGCAAAGGCCTCAACAACATCCCCTACGGGCAATGGTGACGGCCATGAAACGCAGCCAAGGCTTCACCCTGATCGAACTGCTGGTGGTGATGGCGATCATCGCCACGCTGATGACCATCGCCATGCCGCGTTACTTCAACAGCCTGGAGAGCTCCCGCGAGGCCACGCTGCGCCAGAGCCTGGCGGTGCTGCGCGAGTCGCTGGACCACTTCTACGGCGACACCGGGCACTACCCCGATTCGCTGGAGCAACTGGTGGAGCTGCGCTACCTGCGCAACACCCCGGTCGACCCGATCACCGAACGCAGCGATGCCTGGCAACTGCTGCCGCCGCCAGAAGGCGTGGCCGGCGGTGTGGCCGATATCAAGAGCGGTGCTACAGGGAGGGCGCGTGATGGCAGCCTCTATGCCGAATGGTAAGGCCTGTGCCGGCTTCACCTACCTGGGTGTGCTGCTGTTGATTGCGGTCAGCAGCGTGGCCTTGGCCGCCACCGGGACAGTCTGGTCGAGCGTTGCCCGGCGCGATCACGAGCGCCAGTTGCTGTGGGTGGGCAGCCAGTATGCCCAGGCCCTGCGCAGCTACTACCGCGCCTCGCCGGGTTTGGCCCAGTACCCGCAGGAGCTGGCCGACCTGTTGCAGGACAACCGTTTTCCCGAGGCCAAGCGGCACATCCGCAGGCTCTACCCGGACCCGATCACCAACAGCGACGACTGGGGCCTGCTGCGCTCGATCGATGGCCGCATCACCGGCGTGCACAGCCGCTCGGATGCCACGCCGTTCAAGCACAGTGGCTTTGCCGCCGAGTGGTCGGGCTTCGAAGGGCTGGAACACTACAGCGACTGGCAGTTTGTCGCCGAGCAGGCGTTCGCCGACAGCCCCAACGGTGCCCAGCCCCAGGCCGGCGCGGGAGACACGCCATGAAACGCCTGGCTGCGCTGTGCCTGAGCCTGCTGCTGGCGGCATCGCCCTGCAGCCTGCTGAAGGCGGCGGAGGAGGACGAGATGATGGGCTTCATCGTCGACAACACCATCTCGCACATCGGCCACGACTTTTACTACTACTTCGCCGACCGCCTGCGTGCCACCAGCCGCCTGGATTTCAACCTGGTGGTGCGCGAACGCCCGGATGCCCGCTGGGGCAGCCTGGTTACCGTGGAGTTCGAGCGCGAAGTGCTGTACCGGCGCTTCCTGCCACCCAACACCACGGAACTCAAAGACGAGGCTGTCGCGGCCGCCGACCTGGTCAAGCAGCAGATCATTCAACGCAAGCTGCAACGCTTGCTGCAGGACACCACCGATCTGGAGAGGGACGAGCTATGAAAACCCGCATTCCCCATTGCATCGCCGCCTGCCTGTTGGCCAGCGCCTGTGCCGCCCAGGCCACGGAGCTGGTGTACACCCCGGTCAACCCGGCCTTCGGTGGCAACCCGCTCAACGGCACCTGGCTGCTGAACAACGCCCAGGCACAGAACGACTACGACGACCCCGACCTCAAGGACCGTGCTTCCGCCTTTTCGGGCACCACGGCCCTGGAGCGCTTCAGCAACCAGTTGGAGTCGCGAATGCTCTCGCAGTTGCTGGACAACATCAGTAATGGCAGCACGGGCAGCATGGCTACCGATGCCTTCCTGATCGATGTGATCGACGACTCGGGTGCCTTGAGCATCAAAGTCACCGACCGCGTCACCGGAGAAATCTCGATCATTGAGGTCAGCGGCCTGAACCCCTGAGAGGGAAGGGCTTTGAGTTGGGGAGAGAACACCATGAAACGTCTGTTGAGCACATTGCTGATCCTCGCCGCCCTGCACAGCCTGCAAGGCTGCAGCCTGCGCGACCCCATGTCGGCCGAACAGGACTCGGAAACCCCGACCCTGACCCCTCGGGCCTCGACCTACTACGACCTGATCAACATGCCACGCCCCAAAGGCCGGCTGATGGCGGTGGTGTATGGCTTCCGTGACCAGACTGGGCAGTACAAGCCGACCCCGGCCAGTTCGTTCTCGACCAGCGTCACCCAGGGCGCGGCCAGCATGTTGATGGATGCCCTGAGTGCCAGTGGCTGGTTCGTGGTGCTGGAGCGTGAAGGCCTGCAGAACCTGCTGACCGAGCGCAAGATCATCCGCGCCTCGCAGAAGAAGCCGGATGTGGCGGAGAACATCATGGGTGAGCTGCCACCGCTGCAGGCGGCCAACCTGATGCTTGAAGGCGGCATCATCGCCTACGACACCAACGTGCGCAGTGGCGGGGAAGGGGCGCGTTACCTGGGCATCGACATCTCCCGCGAATACCGGGTCGACCAGGTGACCGTGAACCTGCGCGCGGTGGACGTACGCACCGGGCAGGTGCTGGCCAACGTGATGACCAGCAAGACCATCTATTCGGTGGGGCGCAGTGCGGGGGTGTTCAAGTTCATCGAGTTCAAGAAGTTGCTGGAGGCGGAGGTGGGGTACACCACCAATGAACCCGCGCAGCTTTGTGTGTTGTCGGCGATCGAGGCGGCGGTGGGGCATTTGCTGGCGCAGGGGATCGAGCGGCGGTTGTGGCAGGTGCAGGGGGATGCCGACAAGGGGGCGGTGGAGAAGTACCTGAGTCAGTCTCAGTCTCAGTTGCAGTGATCGGGGCCGTGATTCTGATTTTTGCTTCGTCGGTGGATTTTCAGCGCTTTGGATATCGAACGCTGAAGCTCCCCTGCAATGCCCCTGAAGGCCCAAACGCAAGGCGGGCCTCATCAGGAAAAACAGCAAGCAGGTGCTCGCTCAGAAGGTGTATTCCAGCGAGCCAAGGATCGCACTCTGCAGGCGTCGCTCGACAATCGGGCTGTCAGCCGCCTCCTTGGACAAATACTGCACGTCCAGCAGCGTCGAGAATGTGGTGTGCTCGCTGATTGGCATGGTCCACGCCAGGTACAGCCCGGTACTGACCAATCCGCCCTTGGCGTCATAGGCCTGGAAGCGGCTCTGCAATGCTTGGCCGGCGGTGACGCCATACCAGATCTGCATATAGTTCTTGTCGCCAAACAGACTGGTCAGGCCAAGGTCGAGCGAACCATATGGGCCTTCATACACGTTGGTACCTACGCTCAGTTCCAGGGAGGTGAACGCCTTGCCAGCGTCGTTGTGATCGTCTTCCTCCAATGCGTGTTCCAGCGTCGCGCCGAGGACAACGGGGCCTACGTCATAGCTGCCGCTGATGCCGAACTGAGCCCGGGACTTGATATCGCCCATGCCTTTAAGCCTGTTCGAACCCGCATGACTGCTGCTTTTCTTGTCTTTTACAGGGATGTCCGTAGGGGTGACGTTAATGTCGTCGGGGCTGTGAAGTGCTCGAATAAAAGTTCGAGGCGCCATTTTTAATGCAGTTTTGCATTATTTTGATGGGCTATCTTGATAAGCATCATTCAATAATATTGGGTGTTCATGAGTGCTCTTGTTCGCCACGCGCGGTAGGGGCTGAAGCAGCGTCAGTTTCGGGCCAGTTATTCCTGAGGTATCGGCGCGCGCCCACCTGGCGCCCGCCTCAATATCGCGTCGTACAAACAAGGCAGTCGCGCGCAAATGCCACAGACCTCATTGGCCCGAAACAGATGTGGGAGCGGGCTTGCCCCGCGAAGCGCCGCGCGGGCGGCGCTCGATCTCGAGAGCGCTGAAGATCTCCCGCAATACCCCTGAAGGCCCCAACCCCAACCTCCCGACAGCAGCCTGATGACGCCAGCCCATTTCTCCCGCACACTGCGGAAAAATTCCCAAGCCCGTTCCCCTCTACCGTGCGGGGCGCAGCCGGAGTAGAAAATGGCGCGACAACAAATAACAAACGCCCAAGACCCACTACACGAATCCCGCCAGGCCCGGCTCAAGCTGGCCAGCGAAGGCGAGCTGCCGCTGGGCGTGCTGCGCGACGAAATCGACGCGTCCTGGCGCCGCAGCCTCGGCCATGGCCTGGACTGCCTGCAAGGCGAACAGGTTGGCCTGGGCCTTGAACAAGGCCACGACCTGCGCATGCTGTTGGAGCGCAACCGCCTGCTGGTCGATGCCGTCACCCCCGAACTGGACTACCTGGTCTCGCGCCAGGGCAAAGCGGGCATCATCATCCTCGGCGATGCCCAGGCCAATGTGCTGGCCATCGAAGGCCAGACCCACGTGCTCACCCGCGAAGGCCTGCGCGACCTGCACCCCGGCAGTTGCTGGAGCGAGTCCTTGCGCGGCACCAACGCCATCGGCACGGCCGTGGTGGAAGGGCGGCCGACCCTGATCAACTGTGGCGAACACTACCTCGATCGCCTCAGCCCGTTTTCCTGTACTTCGGTACCGCTGCGCGACCCGCGTGGCGAGGTGATCGGTGTGCTCGACATCACCCGCGAAGGGGTGATGGCGCAACCCCAGGACAGCCTGTCTACGCTGATGCTGGCTGCAGGCAATATCGAAAGCCGGCTGTTCGGCCTGTGCCACCCAGAGCAACTGGTACTGGCCTTCCACAGCCGTGCGCAGTACCTCAACAGTGCCTGGCACGGCCTCTTGGCGCTGAGCATGGACGGCGAAGTATTGGCAGCCAACGACAGTGCCTGCCAACTGCTGCAGGTGCCGCGCCAGCAACTGCTCGGCCGGCGTAGCAGCGAGCTGCTGGGTGAACGTTCACCCGCCTTCATCGCCCGGCTGTGGCAGGGCGCTGTAAGCAGTGTGCAGACGGCCAAGGGCGAATTCTTCTTCCGTGCTTTGCAACTGCCGCGCCATGGCCAACTGAGCGGCAGTGTGGCGGTGAGCAAACCGGTGCCGGCCACCCAGTCGCCTGCGCTGGAGGCTCTGGCCGGCGGCGACCCGCGTCTGGCGCGCAACCTGCGCATGGCCCGGCAAGGGCTGGGCAATGGCCTGCCGGTGCTGCTGCTGGGCGAGACCGGCACCGGCAAGGAAGTCGTCGCCCGCGCGCTGCATCAGGCCAGCCCACGGGCTGAAAAGCCATTTGTAGCGGTCAACTGCGCGGCCATTCCCGAAGGGCTGATCGAGTCTGAACTGTTCGGTTACCGCGAAGGGGCATTCACAGGTTCGCGCCGTGGCGGGATGGTCGGACGGCTGATGCAAGCCCATGGCGGCACGCTGTTCCTCGACGAGATCGGCGACATGCCGCTGGCCCTGCAGGCCAGGTTGTTGCGGGTCTTGCAGGAGCGCCGGGTGGCGCCGCTGGGCGCAGGCGACGAGCAGGACATCGATGTGGCACTGATCTGCGCCACCCACCGCGACCTCAAGCGTCTGGTGCTCGAACAGCATTTTCGCGAAGACCTCTACTACCGGGTCAACGGCGTATCGATGCGCTTGCCGGCCCTGCGCGAGCGTGATGACCTGGGCGGGATCATCCAGGGCCTGCTGGACAAGTTCGGCGCCAAAGGGGTGACCCTCGACCCGGCACTTGCCGCCTTGCTCGAAGGTTTCGACTGGCCGGGCAACATCCGCCAATTGGAGATGGTCTTGCGCACCGCGCTGGCCATGCGAGAGGACGGCGAGCAGGTGCTGACCCTCGATCACCTCACCGATTGCCTGCTGGATGAACTGGCCACGGGCACAACGCCGTCCGGCAGCCTCAAGGACAACGAACTGGACCTGATCCGCACTGCCCTGGGCCGCCACCAGGGCAATGTCTCGGCCGCCGCCGAGGCCCTGGGTATCAGCCGCGCGACGCTGTACCGCAAGCTCAAGCAGCTGCGTAGCTGACATGGGCGGCCTGTTCGCAAGGCTGGTAGAGACCAGCGACCCTGTACTCATGCGCCAGGCTCTGGCCTGGCTGTATGGTTTCGTGCGCCCCCATCGGCGCGCCATCGGCGTGTTGTTGGGCCTGTCCCTGGGCGCCTCGCTGCTGGCCCTGGCGCAACCCTGGCTGGTCAAGACCCTGATCGACGAAGGCCTGCTGGCCAAGGACTACCAGACGCTCTGGCACATGGCGGCGATCATGATCGGGGCGGGCCTGCTGGGCACCGTGCTGGCCGGGGTCAACCGCTACCTGCATACACGCTTGTCCGGGCGCATTCTGTTTGCCCTGCGCGACGACCTGTACCGCCACCTGCAGCAGTTGTCGCCGACCTTCTATGGGCGGCGGCGCCTCGGCGACATCCTCTCGCGGCTGGACGGCGACGTTGCCGAAATCCAGCGCTTTGCCGTCGACTCGCTGTTTTCGGCGGTGTCGGCCGTGATCGGCCTGGTCGGCGCAGTGGCCCTGATGCTGATGCTGTCCTGGCAGTTGTCGCTGCTGCTGGCACTGCTGATCCCGATCGAAGTGCTGTGGCTGCGCTGGATGCGGCGCAAGGTCGAGCGCGAGGTACGCAGCCTGCGCGAGCGCTCGGCGGACGTGTCGTCGTTCCTGGTCGAGACGCTGCCCGCCATGAAGTTCATCCAGGCGGCCGGCCAGCAGGGGCGGGAAGCCGGGCGCCTCGACCAGTTGGGCCAGGGCTACATGAGCCAGTTGCTCAAGGTCCAGGTGACCGAGTTCTTTACCCAGGCTATACCCGGCACGCTGACCTCGTGGTGCCGCGCCTGCGCCTTTCTGGTGGGCGGCTGGTGGGTGATCCAGGGCACCTGGCAGCTGGGCGCGCTGATCGCGTTTTCCACCTACATGGGCATGGCGGTGGGGCCGGTGCAAAGCCTGTTGGGCTTGTATGTGGCGGTGCAGCGCATGGCCGTGAGCCTGGGGCGGGTGATGGAACTCAAGCAGGAAGCCTTGGCCGTGCGCCAGGCGGATACGCCACGGCCGATACCCGACGGGCCAGGCGAGTTGCGCCTGGAAGCCTTGCACTTTGCCCATGACGGGCGCCAGGGCGCGGTGCTGAACAACCTGAATGTGTGCGTGCCGGGTGGCCTGAAGGTTGCCATCAGCGGCGCTTCGGGGGTTGGCAAGTCGACCCTGATCGACCTGCTGCAACGCTTCTACGACCCCGATGCCGGGCGCATCCTGCTGGACGGTACCGACCTGCGCGAGCTGGACCTGGCGGCGCTGCGTCGGCGCATCGCCGTGGTCAGCCAGGACATCGTGCTGTTCCGTGGCACCTTGGCGCAGAACCTCGCCTACGGGGTGCCCCAGGCCAGCCGCGCGGAGCTTGAACGGGTAGTGCGCCTGGCACGCCTGGACAGCCTGGTCGAAAGCCTGCCGTTGGGGCTGGACGGCTTGCTGGGCGAGCGCGGCCAGCAGTTGTCCGGCGGCCAGAAACAACGTATCGCCATTGCCCGCGCGGTGTTGCAGGCCCCGGCGATACTGGTGCTGGACGAGGCCACCTCGGCGGTGGACGAAGCGACTGAGCGGGAAGTGATCGCGGCCATCGACCAGTTGTTCGCTGGGAGCACCCGCATCCTGATCAGCCACCGTGCCTCGACCCTGGCCGATGCCGACCTGCACTTGCAGTTGCAGTTGCGTGACGGGCAGTTGCAGGTCTTGCCCCAGGAGGCCATCAGGCATGGGCACTGAGCTGCGGGTCGGGGTTATCGACAGTGGCTGCTCGTCGGCCCAGGCCGTGCAAGTGGTGGGCGCGCGGCGGTTCTGGCTGGAGCAAGGCCAGCTGCGCGAAGGTGAAACGCTGCCTGACCAGCTGGGGCACGGCAGCGCTGTCGTCGCGGGCTTGCTGCGTGAATCAGGCCCCGTTCCGCTGCTGGTGGCTCAGGTGTTCAACGCGCAGGCGAGCACCAGTGCGTTGCAGGTGGCGGCTGCGGTGTTATGGCTGGTGGAAGAGGGCGCGACACTGATCAACCTCAGCCTTGGCCTGCATCAGGACCGGCCGGTGCTGCATCAGGCCTGTGCCGAGGCCCAGGCCGCCGGCGTGCTGCTGTGCGCCTCCAGCCCGGCACAGGGCGGCGCGGTCTACCCGGCGAGCTACCCAGGCGTGATCCGCATGACCGGCGATGCCCGCTGTGCAGCGGGGCAGTGGTCGTGGCTCGGCAGCACCCAGGCCGACTTCGGTGGCGCTGTGGGCGCAGGCGGCCTGGCCGGTGCAAGCCTGGGCTGTGCGGCCTTGACCGGTCGGGTGGCGGCGTTGCTGCGGGAACGGCCGGGCCTGCAACGCCAGCAGGTGTTCGACTGGTTGCGCGCCCATGCCGCGTTCAATGGCCCTGAGCGGCGAGTTGCCGAAGATGTCTGAGCCACGCATCCTGGTGCTGGGCGCCGGCCCTGCAGGGGCGGCCACGGCCATCGGTTTGCGGCGCCTGGGCTACCCGGTCACGGTGGTCTCTGAATGGCGCCGCTTTGCTGCGGTCGAAGGCGTTTCACAACGGGTACTGGAAGGTTTGCGCCACGCAGGCCTTGGCGGCGCGCTGAGGCAGGCAGCGATGCCGGCAAGCCGGCAGGTGCGCTGGAACGGCCAGCACCTGCAGATGAACCAGGAGTTTCTGCTCGACAGGCAACGCTTTGACCGGGCACTGCGTGACGATTTGCTCAGTGCCGGCGTGACCGTGGTCGAGGGCCGGGTGCGTGAGGTGTCGCAACAAGACGGGCACCGTGTGCGCCTTGACGATGGCCAGGTACTGGCGGCGCAGTTTCTGGTCGAAGCCCGCGGCCGCCAGGCACCGCTAGCCGCCGACCGCCTGCGAGGGCCGGAGACGGTCAGCCTCCTCAACACCTGGCAAGGTCGCCCAGGCGTGCCGGCATCGGCGGTGGAAAGCCTGGAGGACGGCTGGGCGTGGATGGCCCGCCTGGAAGATGGCCGCTGCTACTGGCAGGTCACCCTGGACGCCGCAGGGCTGCCGGGCAAGGCGGCTTTGGCTGACTCTTGCGCCAACCGCCGACGGCACAGCGCGCTGGTGGCCGAGCTGTTCGATGAGCAGGCGCTGGCACCGGCGCAGGTACATGCGCGCAGCAGCACGGCGATCCTGGCGGGCGACTGTGCCGCAGAGAGCTGGCTGCGGGTGGGTGATGCGGCGATGGCGGTAGACCCCTTGTCGGGCAACGGCATTTTCCAGTCGCTGTCCTCGGCGCTGCAGGCGCCTGTGGTCATCAACACCCTGTTGCGCCGGCCCGAGCGGGCGGCGTTGGCGCTGCAGTTTCATCGGCAGCGGGTCGAGCAACTGTTCCTGCGCTTTGCCCGCATCGGTCGGGATTTCTATGCCCAGGAGCAAGGCCGGGCCGGGCAACCGTTCTGGGACGGTCGCCAGGGGTGGCCGGATGCACAACCGCTGCACACGGCCGCGGACTGGCAGGCGGTACGGGTGGCGCGGCGACCGGTACTGCGTGACGGGCTGGTGGACGAAGCCGAGGTGGTGGTGACGGCGGACCAGCCGCTTGGGGTCTGGCATTTGCAGGGCGTGGAACTGGCGCCGCTGGTACGCAGGTTGCAGGCTGGCCAGGCGCTAAATGCTGTGCTTGCGGGGCAGCCGCAGGAGCAGCAGATGTGGGTGCGGCGTTGGCTCGTTGAACAGGGCTATGGTTGAGAACCCGGGGGCGTTTCACGCCCCCACAATTGTTGTTTTTGCGCGGCCTGTGCCGGCCGCTTCGCGGGTGAACCCGCTGCCACAGGTACCCCACAGCTTTCGCGTTCAGTGGTGTACCTGTGCAAGGGCCGGTAGCGGCTGAAGGTCAGAGCTTGATCAGCACCGACTTGAGTTCGGTGTAGTGCTCGATGGCCGCCGCACCCATTTCGCGGCCGACGCCGGACATCTTGTAGCCACCGAATGGCAGGGCAGGGTCGAGCGCGCTGTGGCAGTTGACCCACACCGACCCGGACTTGATCCGCGGAATCATCCGATGCACCGCCCCCAGGTCGTTCGACCAGATGCTCGCCCCCAGCCCATAGGGGTTGTCGTTGGCCATGCCGATCACCTCGTCGATGTCATCGAACGGCATCGCCACCAGCACCGGCCCGAAGATTTCTTCCTGCACCAGACGGTGGCGCTGATCGACATCGACGATGACGGTCGGCTTGACGAAGTACCCCGGCCCGAAGCTTTCGCCACCGCAGGCAATGGTTGCGCCCAGCTCGCGGCCGAGCTCGATGTAGCCGGTGACGCGGTCCTGCTGCTTGGCCGAGATCAGCGGGCCCATTTGCACCGCTGGGTCCAACCCGCTGCCGAGCTTCATGCCGTTGGCAATGCCGGCGATGTCGGCCACCACGTTGTCGAAGTGCTTGCGGTGCACGTACAGCCGCGAGCCTGCGCAGCACACTTGGCCCTGGTTGAAGAAGATTGCCGTGGCGGCGCCGGCGGCGGCTTCTTGCAGGTTGGCGTCGGGCATGACGATGGTCGGCGACTTGCCGCCGAGTTCCAGGGTGACGCGGGTCATGTTGTCCATGGCCGCTTTGCCGATCAGCTTGCCGACTTCGGTCGAACCGGTGAAGGTCAGCTTGTCGACGCCCGGGTGGCGGCTGAGCGCCGCACCGGCATTCAGGCCGGTGCCGGTAATCACGTTGAGCACGCCGGCCGGGTAGCCGGCTTCGTCCACCAGTTCGGCCAGTTTGAGCGCGGTCAGTGGGGTTTCGTCGGCGGGCTTGAGCACCACCGTGCAGCCGGTGGCCAAGGCCGGGCCCAGCTTCCAGCAGGCCAGCAGCAGCGGGAAGTTCCAGGCGACGATGGCGCCCACCACGCCAACCGCCTCGCGGCGGACAAAGCCGTGGAACTGGTCGTTGGGCATCAACGGCATCGAAGCTTCGACGGTGCTACCCTCGATCTTGGTGGCCCAGCCGGCCATGTAGCGCAAGAAATCGATGGCCAACTGCACGTCCATGACCTTGGCCACGGCGGCGCTCTTACCGTTGTTCAGGCACTCAAGCTCAGCCAGTTGTTGCGCATCGCGCTCCATGAGGTCGGCCAGACGCCACAGCATGTTCTGGCGCTCTCGCGGGCGCAGGCGGCTCCACGGCGAATCGTCGAAGGCCTGGCGCGCGGCACGTACGGCGCGGTCGACATCTTCGGCGTCGGCGGCGGGCACTTCACCGAGCACCTCGCCAGTGGCCGGGTTGCGAAACGACAGGGTGCGCCCGCTGGCGGCGTCCTGCCAGTCGGCGCCGATGCGCATCTTCAGCTTGCGTTCGAGGAAGGCGCGGGTGGCGGGCAGGATGGGCAGTTCGGAAAGCATGGGGCAGTGCCTCTTGTCATTGGAATGTGAGAGGCGGTTGCGCAATGGCCGTGCCAAGGTCGCCGATCGGGTCCAAGGGCTTGAGGCGCTTGGGGTTTGCCGCCGTGCAAGGTTGCGATTGCAGGGTTGCGCTGTTGCACATTGAGACGCTGTGAGACGGTGGTGAAACACTGCCTGCACTGGCCTCTTCGCGGGGCAGGGCCCTGTCTCAACATGAAACACACTGTCGCGAAATGGCACGCTCCGACAAGGCTCAGGTTCGCCTTCACGACCGTTGTAAACCTACTAAGAGGCTGAAATTCAACACATTTGAAGCAGGTGGCACAGTTCCTGTATCGCCATAGTCACATGCACATCTGCTGTACCAAAGCGTGCAAAAACGATAAGAACAACAACCGTGGAGGTCTGACCTTGAAGACGACTCGACTCCGGCGGCATGCGGGCAAACTGGCGCTGGTCGCCGCCGCGCTGCTGAGCACCCAGGCCATGGCGGCCGAGCAGGGCCCGAGCCTGTTGCAAACCAAGTGCATGGGTTGCCATATCCCCGAGGGCAACGACAACTACAGCCGCATCAGCCATCAGCGCAAGACGCCCGAAGGCTGGCTGATGAGCATCGCCCGCATGCAGGTCATGCACGGCCTGCAGATCAGCGACGATGATCGGCGCACCCTGGTCAAGTACCTGGCCGACAAGCAGGGCCTGGCGCCCAGTGAAACCGACGGCGTGCGTTACGCCATGGAGCGCCGGCTGAACACGGTCGAGCACTTCGACCAACAGCTCAGTGAAACCTGTGGCCGTTGCCACTCCGGTGCCCGGGTCGCCTTGCAACGCCGCCCGGCCCAGGAATGGGAACACCTGGTCAACTTCCACCTCGGCCAATGGCCGTCCCTCGAATACCAGGCCCAGGCCCGCGATCGCGACTGGCTGGAAATCGCCCTCAAGCAAGTGGTGCCGGACCTGGCCAAGCGCTTCCCGCTCGACAGCCCGGCCTGGGCCCAATGGCAGCAGGCCCGGCCCAAGGCCGATGCGTTGCCAGGGCAGTGGGCGTTCAGCGGCCACATGTTGGCCAAAGGCGATGTACGCGGGGTGATGACTGTCAGCGCGGGGGAGGGCGACACCTTCAAGGTCGAGGTCAACGGCAGCTACGCCGACGGTACGCCGTTCACGGGCAGCGGCTCGGCGATTCTCTACAACGGCTATGAATGGCGCGGCAACGTGAAAGTCGGCGACAGCAACCTGCGCCAGGTATTCGCGGCGCTGGATGGCGAGATGAAAGGCCGCATGTTCGAGGCCGATCACGATGAGCGCGGCCTGGATTTCAGCGCCGTGAAAGCGGGCAAGGCACGCCTGCTGGCAGTGCAGCCGGCGTACATCAAGGTGGGTGCCGAGAGCGAGATCACCCTGGTCGGCAGCGGCCTGTCGGGCAAGCCGGAACTGGGCGCAGGTGTTGAAGTGACCGAAGTACTTGAGGCCACGCCGACCCTGATGCGGGTCAAGGCGCGCGCGGCGGCAGACGCCAAGCCAGGCCAGCGAGAAGTGGTGGTGGGCGCGCTCAAGGGCGTCAAGCTGGCGGTGTACGACAAGGTCGACGAGGTCAAGGTGGTGCCGGCGTTCTCCATCGCCCGCATCGGCGAGAACGGCGCTTCGGTACCGAAGGTGCAAGGGCGTTTCGAAGCCGAAGCCTGGGGCAAGGACGCCAGCGGCCAGCCGCTGCGCATCGGTTACCTGCCGGCCAAGTGGAAGGTCGAGCCGTTCAACGAGCGTGCAGTCGAGGACGAGGACGTCAAGTTCGCCGGCCAGATGCAGGCCGACGGGGTCTTCGTGCCCGGCGGCGCAGGGCCTAACCCGGCACGCAAGATGATGACCAACAACGCGGGCAACCTGAAGGTCATTGCCACCCTGGCTGACGGCGGCCAGACCGGCGAGGGCCACATGATCGTCACCGTCCAACGCTGGAACAACCCGCCCTTGCCATAAGGCAGGTGTGAACGCGTTTTCCAACGGATCGATTATCGGAGGTCGCCATGGGCGCACAATTGAACCTGGTCGAACGCAACCTGCACGAAGTGCAGGTCGATGCCGACCGCATGCTGTTTCATATCCCAAGCAGCTCGCTGTTTGCCACTGACGCGGTAACCGGCGGCATCATCGACACCCTGCGCCAGCAAGGCTGCTCTGCCGAAGAGCTGATGCAGCGCCTCGGCCAGCAGTTTGCCGGCGTCGATATCGAAGAGACCCTGCGCGAGCTGATCGCCCTGGAAGTGGTCAGCGACGGCTCGCCACTGACGTCGGAAATCGCCCTCAAGCAGGTCGAGCGTACGGCGTTGAACACGGTGGTGCTCAACGTCAACACCGGCTGCAACCTCAGTTGCACCTACTGCTACAAGGAGGACCTGGACAAACCTTCGGCCGGCAAGAAGATGAGTACCGCCACCGCCGAGGCATCGGTGGAGATGCTGCTCAAGGAATCGCCCGACGAGCAACGCTACAGCGTGGTGTTCTTCGGCGGGGAGCCGTTGTCCAACCGGCCTTTGATCGAGCACATGGTGGCCTACTGCGAGCGGCGTTTTGCCGAGGCTGGCAAGCAGGTGGAGTTCATCATGACCACCAACGCCACCTTGCTGACCGAAGAGATCATCGACTGGCTCAACGCCCATCGCTTCGGCTTGTCGATCAGTATCGACGGGCCCAAGACCGTGCATGACCGCAACCGCATCACCGTGGGCGGGCAGGGCACCTACGACGTGGTGCGGCGCAAGGCCGAGATGCTGCTGTCGCGCTACAACAGCCGCCCGGTGGGGGCGCGGGTGACCCTGACCCGCGGCATCACCGATGTCGAGACCATCTGGCATCACCTGTTCAACGAGTTGGGCTTTGCAGAGGTCGGTTTCGCTCCGGTGACCTCCGGCGACCTGTCGGCGTTCAACCTCACCGGCGACGAGCTGGTGCAGGTGTTCGCCAATATGAAAACCCTGGGCCGACGCTACCTGGAAGCAGCGCTGGAGCACCGCAACATCGGCTTCTCCAACTTGCACCAGCTGATCACCGACATCCACGAAGGCCACAAGAAAGCCCTGCCATGCGGCGCCGGGTTGAAGATGCTGGCGGTAGACCACGAAGGCGAGCTGAACCTGTGCCACCGCTTCACCGGCTCCAGCCTGCCGACCTTTGGCAATGTGCACCAAGGCGTCAAACAAGCGCAGCTCAATGACTTCCTGTCGCAACGCCTGGACCGCAGCAACACGGGGTGCGAAAGCTGCCGTATCCGCAACCTGTGCTCCGGCGGCTGCTACCACGAAAGCTACGCACGCTACGGCGACCCGCAGCACCCCACCTACCACTACTGCGAACTGATGCGCGACTGGGTCGACTTCGGCATCGAAGTCTACAGCCGCATCATGGCCGCCAACCCGGCCTTCATCGACCGCTATATCACCCCGCGGAAGGCGCATTGACATGAAGCATTTGAAGCCCCTGAACAACAAGGCGCGCATCCTCGAACAGGCCGCTGCCGAAGACCGTGTTGAAGAGGTCATGGCGATGAGCGCGGTGGCGGGCTGTACCGCCACCACCGACCCGGGTTGGGAGGTGGACGCCTTCGGTGGCGTGAGCTCGCTGTGCCAGCCCATGGAGGCCGACCTCTATGGCTGTTCCGACCCCTGCTGGTGGCCGGCCCAGGTGCCGGACATGATGAGCACCTACCAGGACTGGAACGCCCAGGCGACCAACTCCCAGGACGACTGGCGCAACCTTGGCACCGTGTTCCCGAAAGACAAGTGACCGGCCCAACAAGAATGACAAGGGGAAACCGCATGAAACCTGGACTCTGCGCGCAGCTCGCGCTCACCGTCGCCGCCACGGCCAGCGCCTGGGCGGTACAGGCTGACGACACCGGGCCGGCCTTGAAGGCTGGCCATGAATACCTGATCGTGACCAACTACCCGAACAACCTGCACGTGGTCGATGTGGCCACGGATGCGGTGTACAAGAGCTGCCGCATGCCTGACGCGTTCGGCCCGGGCACCGCGATGATGGCGCCCGACAACCGCACCGCCTATGTGCTCAACAACCATTACGGCGACCTCTACGGCATCGACCTGGACACCTGCAAGACCACCTTCCACGCCAGTTTGTCCAGTGTGCCCGGGGAGGTCGGCAAATCGATGTATTCCTTTGCCATCAGCCCGGACGGTAAAGAGGTGTATGCCACGGTCAACCCGACCCAGCGGCTGAACGATCACTATGTGGTCAAGCCGCCGCGCCTGGAGGTGTTCCGCACCGCCGATGGCCTCGATGCCAAACCTGCGCGTACCTTCCCGATGCCGCGCCAGGTGTACCTGATGCGCGCCGCCGACGATGGCAGCCTGTTCGTGGCCGGCCCGGACATCTACAAGATGGACGTGCAAACCGGCAGGTACGAGGTGGCATTGCCGTTGCGCAACTGGAACCGGCCCGGCTACAGCGCCCCGGACGTGCTGTATTTCTGGCCGCACCAGAGCGCCCGGCACGAGTTCTCGATGCTCTATACCATCGCCAAGTTCAAGGACGACAAGCAGGACCCGGCCACCGCCGAGCTGCTCTATGGTTACCTGAGTGTGGACCTGAAGACCGGCAAGACCCACACCCAGGAGTTTGCCGACCTGACCGAGCTGTACTTCACCGGGTTGCGTTCGCCGAAGGATCCGAACCAGATCTACGGTGTGCTCAACCGCCTGGCGCGGTATGACATCAAGGAACGCAAACTGATCAAGGCAGCTAACCTTGAACACACCTATTACTGCGTGGCCTTCGACAAGAAGGGCGACAAGCTGTACCTGGGCGGCACCTTCAACGACCTGGCGGTGTTCGACCCGCAGACGCTGGAGAAAGTGAAGAACATCAAGCTGCCGGGTGGGGACATGTCGACCACTACGCCGCAAGTGTTTGTCAGGTAGGGCGGATAAACCCGCTCCCACAGGGCGTGCAGTACCTGTGGGGGCGGTGTTGCCTGCGCAAGGGCCGGCCAATCAACACAAGAACAACAAGAGCGCACCCATGACCCAGCCAAGCTACTCCCAGGGCGACCAGGGCAAGGCCTTGCTTACCCAATGCATCGGCGACGCCTTCGACACCACCGTGGCCCGCTTCCCCGACCGCGAAGCCCTGGTCGTTCACCACCAATCATTGCGCTACACCTGGCGGCAACTGGCCGCAGCCGTCGACCAGCACGCCCGCGCGCTCATGGCCCTGGGCGTGCAACCGGGCGACCGCCTGGGCATCTGGGCCCCCAACTGTGCCCAGTGGTGTATCACCCAGTTCGCCAGCGCCAAGGTCGGGGCAATCCTGGTCAACATCAACCCGGCCTACCGCACAAGCGAACTGGACTACGCCCTGGTCCAGTCGGGTTGCCGTTGGGTGATCTGCGCCGACGCCTTCAAGACTTCCGATTACCACGCCATGCTGCTCGGCCTGGTCCCGGGCCTTGCCCATGGCACGCCGGGCGCACTGGCCTGCGAGCGCTTCCCCGAACTGCGCGGGGTGGTGAGCCTGGCTGCGGCACCGCCGCCGGGCTTTATGGCCTGGGACGCCTTGCAGGCCTGCGCCGATGCGGTCAGCGCCGAGGCCCTTGCGGCGCGCCAGGCGCAACTGCACTGTGACGACCCGATCAACATCCAGTACACCTCCGGCACTACCGGCTTCCCCAAGGGCGCCACGCTGAGCCACAGCAACATCCTCAACAATGGCTACATGGTCGGCGAAAGCCTCGGCCTGACCGAGCATGATCGCTTGGTGGTGCCGGTACCGCTGTACCACTGCTTTGGCATGGTCATGGCCAACCTGGGCTGCATGACCCATGGCAGTACGCTGATCTACCCCAACGATGCGTTCGACCCGTTGGCCACGTTACGCGCGGTCGCCGAAGAGAAGGCCACGGCACTGTACGGCGTACCGACCATGTTCATCGCCGAACTGGATCACCCGCAACGTCACGCGTTCGACCTCTCGAGCCTGCGCACCGGCATCATGGCCGGCGCTACCTGCCCGATCGAAGTCATGCGCCGGGTCATCGACGAGATGCACATGGCCGAGGTGCAGATTGCCTATGGCATGACCGAAACCAGCCCGGTGTCATTGCAGACCGGCGCCAATGATGACCTGGAGCGGCGGGTGAGCAGTGTCGGGCGGACCCAGCCGTGGCTGGAGAACAAGGTCGTCGATGGCGATGGCCACAGCGTGCCGCGCGGTGAGATCGGCGAGCTCTGTACCCGTGGTTACAGCGTGATGCTGGGCTACTGGAACAACCCCAAGGCCACGGCCGAAAGCATCGATGCCGAAGGCTGGATGCATACCGGTGACCTGGCGGTGATGGACGAGCAGGGCTATGTGCGCATCGTCGGGCGCAGCAAGGACATGATCATTCGGGGCGGCGAGAACATCTACCCGCGTGAGCTGGAGGAGTTTTTCTTCACTCACCCGGCGGTCGCCGACGTGCAGGTGATTGGCGTGCCGTGCAGCAAGTATGGCGAGGAGATCGTTGCCTGGGTGCGGTTGCATCCGGGGCATGCGGCCACTGGAGACGAGCTGCGCGAATGGGCAAGGGCGCGGATTGCCCATTTCAAGGTGCCGCGCTACTTCCGTTTTGTCGATGAGTTCCCGATGACGGTGACCGGCAAGGTGCAGAAGTTCAGAATGCGCGAGATCAGCGTCGGGGAGCTGTCGGCTGGTTAATGCGTGGAGGAAATCGACCCTTCAGCCCTGCAGCAGGTCAGGGCTATTGAAATTGCTCAACCTGCGGTCACCCTCGGCACACTCCAGCCCCTGCACCGGCTCAAGCAGCAGGGCCTTCTGCAAACTCCGCTCACCGGCCGCCCAGGCCTGTTGCAGCATCGGTAACAGCCTGCGCGGCAATACACTGAACATCGGTTGCCAGTAACCGCCCTGGCGCACCATCGCCGCACTGTTGCCAGTCACCGCCAACTGCAGCAATTCCTCGATCAACACTGGGTCGATCAGCGGCGCATCGCAAGCCAGCACCACCACCCATTCGTGCCGCGCCGCGGCAAGGCCGGCGATCACCCCGGCCAACGGCCCGGGGAAGTCCGGGTCGGCGTCCCCGACCAACTGGTCGGCATAGGCCCGATAGGCCGCCTGGTTGCGGTTGCAGGATATCACCAGGTCATCGCTCAACGGCCGCACCACGCGCTGTACATGCGCCACCAGCGGCTCGCCCTTCCAGGCCAGCAACCCCTTGTCGCGGCCGCCCATGCGCTGGCCACGGCCGCCGGCGAGGATGAGAACAGAACAGCAGGGCAAGGGGGGGCAGGTCATCGGGCAGTTTCCAAGGTTCAAGGCTTGGCAACCTCCCATGCCTGGAAGTGAAAGTCCAGATTGGCAGAACAACAGGGTGCGCGACCTGACATTTTTACCAGTTGTGGGCTTACCCCAATGGGGCCCTAAATACGCCGACGGCGCTGTCCTGGGGACAAGCCTGCAAACAAGGAGCGAGTCTATGAACAAAGGCGAACTGACCAAGTCCATCGCGGAAAAGGCAGAAGTCTCAAAGTTGAAGGCTGCAAAAGCCCTCGATGCTTTCATTGAAGAAGTTACCCAAGCGTTGACGACGGGAGACCAGGTTGCCCTGATTGGCTTCGGTACTTTCAAGTTGAAGCACAGGCCTGCTCGGGTTGGCCGAAATCCTCGGACCAAGGCGCCGCTGGATATCCCTGCAGCAAACAAGGCTGCTTTCACAGCGGGCACGAAGCTAAAGGCGGCGGTTAACAACAAGTAGCGGGTTAACCAGAACAGGAGCGTTGAGCGCAACGCCAACGCTCCTGTTCATCGGCTTACCCCGACCTGTCAGCCTTCAGTGGCGTGGCTGGCTCGCGCTTCAGGCTTGGCCTTACCCCGCCCGGCCAGGCGCATCACCACCACGAAGAACACGGGCACGAACACCACCGCCAGGGTTGCGCTGAGCATGCCGCCGATCACCCCGATACCAATCGCCTGCTGGCTCGCCGAGCTGGCGCCGGTGGCGACGGCCAGGGGGACCACGCCGAGGATGAAGGCCAGCGAGGTCATGACGATCGGCCGCAGGCGCAGGCGGGCTGCCTGTACCGCAGCGTCCACGGCATCGACGCCTTGGTCCATCAGGCTCTTGGCGAACTCGATGATGAGGATCGCGTTCTTTGCCGAAAGGCCGATCAGGGTGATCACGCCGACCTTGAAGAACACGTCATTGGGCATGCCGCACAGGGTTACGGCCAGCACCGCACCGAGCACACCGAGCGGAACTACCAACAGCACGGCGGTCGGGATCGACCAGCTTTCGTACAGCGCTGCCAGGCACAGGAACACCACCAGCAGCGACAGCGCCATCAGCATCGGTGCTTGGCTGCCGGACAGCCGCTCTTGCAGGGACAGGCCGGTCCATTCCAGGCCCGCACCGGCGGGCAGTTGCGCGACCAGGCGCTCGACTTCGGCCATGGCTTCGCCCGAGCTGTAGCCCGCGGCCGGTTCACCGGAGATCGAAACCGCCGGGTAACCGTTGTAGCGCGTCAGTTGTACCGGGCCGCTGACCCATTTCGCCTGAACGAAGGCCCCCAGCGGTACCATCTTGCCGCTGCTGTTGCGCACGTGGATTTTCAGCAGGTCTTCGACCTGGCTGCGCTGGTCGCCCTCGGCCTGCACCACCACCCGCTGCATACGGCCCTGGTTGGGGAAGTCGTTGACGTAGCTGGAGCCTACGGCGGTATCCAGCACTGCGCCGATGTCGGCGAACGACACACCCAGGGCATTGGCTTGGCGACGGTCGATTTCCAGTTGCACCTGTGGGCTTTCGGCCAGCGAAGCCTCGCGCACGTTGGTCAGCACCTTGCTCTTGCCGGCATTGGCCAGCAATGCATCGCGCGCGGCCATCAGTTCAGTGTGGCCCATGCCACCCCGGTCCTGCAGGCGGAACTCGAAACCGGTCGACTCACCCAGGCCATCGATAGGGGGCGGCAGTACAGCGTAGGCCACGGCATCCTTGAGCTGGGTGAAGGCCATAGTGGCGCGGTCGGCGATCGACTGGGCGCTGTCGTCGGCACCGCGCTCGGACCAGTCCTTGAGCGTGGTGAAGGCCAGCGCCGCGTTCTGCCCGCTGCCGGAGAAGCTGAAGCCGAGGATCAGCGTGGTGTTGCCTACACCCGGTTCTTCGGCGTTATGCGCCTCGATCTGGGCGGCCACCTGCTCGGTGCGCATGCGGCTGGCACCGGGCGGCAGCTGGATGTCGGTGATGGTGTAGCCCTGGTCTTCGGTCGGCAGGAACGCTGTGGGCAGCTGGCTGAAGCCATAGCCCAGCACGGCCAGCAGCACGCCATACACCAGCAAGTAACGGCCGCTGCGTTTGAGCGCGTGCACGACCCAGCGCTGGTAGCCGTTGCTCATGCTATCGAAGCGCCGGTTGAACCAGCCGAAGAAGCCCTTGCGTTCGTGGTGCTCACCTTTGGCCAGCGGCTTGAGCAGGGTGGCGCACAGGGCAGGGGTCAGGCTCAGGGCAAGAAACGCCGAGAACAGAATCGACACCGCCATGGACACCGAGAACTGCTGGTAGATCACCCCCACCGAACCTTTCATGAAGGCCATTGGCAGGAACACCGCCACTAGCACCAGGGTGATGCCGACGATCGCCCCGCTGATCTGGCCCATGGCCTTGCGCGTGGCTTGCTTGGGCGGCAGGCCTTCTTCGGCCATGATCCGCTCGACGTTTTCCACCACCACGATGGCATCGTCGACCAGGATGCCGATGGCCAGCACCATGCCGAACAGGGTCAGCACGTTGACCGAGAAGCCCATGGCCATCATCACGGCGAAGGTGCCCATCAGTGCCACCGGCACCACCAGTGTCGGGATCAGCGTGTAGCGCAGGTTCTGCAGGAACAGGAACATCACCGCGAACACCAGCAACATGGCCTCGAACAGGGTGTTGATCACCTGCTGGATGGACACCTTGACGAAGGGCGAGGTGTCGTAAGGGATGTCGTATTTCACCCCCTCCGGGAAGTAGCGCGACAACTCCTGCATTTTCGCCCGCACCAGGTCGGCGGTTTCCATGGCGTTGGCGCCAGGGGCCAACTGCACGCTGAAGGCGGTGGCCGGCTTGCCATTCAGGCGCGTGCCGTACTGGTATTCCTGGGCGCCGATCTCGACCCGGGCGATATCGCCGATGGTCACGCTGGAGCCGTCCGCGTTGGCGCGCAACACGATGGCCGCGAATTCCTCGGGGGTGCTCAGCTGGCCCTTGACCAGCACGTTGGCGGTGATTTCCTGGGTGCCACGGGCGGGCAGGTCACCAATGCTGCCGGGGGCGACCTGGGCGTTCTGTGCGCTGATGGCGTCGGCTACGTCGTTAGGCGTGAGGTTGAAGCCGATCAGCTTGCTCGGGTCGATCCAGATCCGCATGGCGCGCTCGGAGCCATACAACTGGGCCTTGCCGACGCCTTTCAGGCGACGGATTTCGTTCATCACGTTGCGCGCGAGGATATCCGACAGGGCGGTTTCGTCGAGCTTGCCGTCTTCCGAGGTCAGGGTGGCCAGCAGCAGGAAGCCGGTGGATACCTTTTCCACTTGCAGGCCCTGCTGGGTCACGGGGCGGGGCAGGCGCGACTCGACCACCTTCAGGCGGTTCTGCACATCGACCTGGGCCAGGTCGGGGTGGGTGCCAGGCTCGAAGGTGGCGGTGATGGTGGCGCTGCCCAGGCTGCTTTGCGACTCGAAATACAACAGGTTGTCGGCACCGTTGAGCTCCTGCTCGATCAGGCTGACCACGCTTTCGTCCATGGTCGCCGCCGAGGCGCCAGGGTACACGGCATAGATTTCCACCTGTGGCGGGGCCACGTTGGGGTACTGGGCCACCGGCAACTGCGGGATGGCCAAGGCGCCGGCCAGCAGGATGAACAACGCGACCACCCAGGCGAACACCGGGCGGTCAATGAAGAAATGCGGCATGGGTCAGCCCCTCACTGGCTGTTGTGCTGTGCGATGGGCGGCGCGCCGGGCGCTGTGCCCTGGCTCGCTTCGACCTGCACCTGGTCGCCGGCCTTGACGTGCTGCAGGCCTTCGATAACCACTTGTTCACCGGGCGCCAAGCCTTCGCTGACGACCCAGCGGTCGCCCTGGGCATTGCCCAGCACCACCTGACGGTCGCTGATGCGGGCCTGCGGGTCGACCACCAGCACTTTCGGCACGCCGGCGCTGTCACGCAGGATGGCGCGCTGCGGCACGCTGAGGCCTTTGGGCTGCACCGCCTGCTCCAGGCGCACGCGCACGTAGCTACCTGGCAGCAGGTCGAGGTCCGGGTTGGGGAATTCGCTGCGCAGGGTGATCTGGTTGGTGCTCGGGTCGACGCTGATGTCGGAGAACAGCAACTTGCCGGGCAACGGGTAGGCGCTGCCATCGTCCTGGATCAGGGTGGCGCGGGCCTGGCCGTCGCCGACCTGCTGCAGCTCGCCGGCACGCAGGGCACGGCGCAGGGCGTTGAGCTCGCGGGTCGACTGGGTGACGTCGGCGTGAATCGGGTCCAGTTGCTGGATGGTGGCCAGGGGCGTGCTCTCGTTTTGCCCAACCAGTGCACCTTCGGTCACCAGCGCACGGCCGATTCGCCCAGAGATCGGCGCGGTTACCGTGGCATAACCCAGGTTCAGGCGGGCGCGCTCCAGGGCGGCCTTGGCTTCGGACACTTCGGCGTCGGCCTGCAGGAAGCTGGCCCGGGCATTGTCGTATTCCTGGCGGCTCACGGCCTTTTCGTCGACCAGCTCGCGGTAGCGTTGCTCTTGCAGGCGCGCTTGATACAGGTTGGCCTGGGCCTTGGCCAGGGTGGCGCGGGCGCTGTCGTGGTCGGCCTTGAACGGCGCCGGGTCGATCAGAAACAGCACGTCGCCTTGCTTGACGTCGCTGCCTTCACGGTACACCCGCTTGAGCACCACGCCGGCCACCCGTGCGCGCACTTCGGCAGTGCGCGGGGCGAGGATCCGGCCGCTGAGCTCGCTGCTGATGGCCAGTGGCTGCAATTGCAGGGTTTCCACGCGGACGTGGGGGGCGGGGGTTTTTTCTTCCTGCTCGTTGCTGTCGCCACAGCCGGCCAGGGAGATGCTCAGAAACGCCAGTAGCGCCACGGGGCGCAGGCGAGGAATACGGGTAATAAGCATACGGATCTTCCGATGATGACCGTGCGTATGCTAAGGCAGACGGCGTTCCGGTGCCTGTTAATACCTGTAGGACGTGTGTGAAAAAGTGTGAAGAAAAATCCTGTCGCTATAGGGGATTCTATATTCTGCCTGTAACCCTGTGTGCTGGACCCTTCGCCGGTAAGCCCGCGAAGAGGCCGGCGACGTCTTCACTGAACGCTACCCAAACGCCTATGCCGAATATTCTCCTGGTCGAGGACGACAGCGCTCTGTCCGAACTGATCGCCAGCTACCTGCAACGCAACGACTTTCATGTCCGGGTGATCGCCCGCGGCGATCATGTGCTGGAGGCCTTGCGCCAGGACAAACCCGACCTGGTCATCCTCGATCTGATGCTGCCAGGTATCGATGGCCTGCAGGTGTGCCGCCTGCTGCGCCAGGAATCGCAGAGCCTGCCGATCCTGATGCTGACGGCCCGCGACGACAGCCACGACCAGGTGCTGGGCCTGGAGATGGGCGCCGACGACTACGTGACCAAACCGTGCGAGCCCCGTGTGCTGCTGGCGCGTGTACGGACCTTGCTGCGCCGCAGCGGCGTTCACGAGCCGCGCCTGGACAGCGAGCAGATCCTGGTCGGCTGCTTGCGCATCGACCTGGCCGAGCGCCTGGTCAGCTGGCGCGGTGAAGAAGTAGAGCTTTCCAGCGGCGAATACAACCTGTTGGTGGTGCTGGCGCGCAATGCCGGTGAAGTGCTCAGCCGCGACCGCATCCTCCAGCAATTGCGCGGCATCGAGTTCAACGGCACCGACCGCTCGGTGGATGTCGCCATTTCCAAGCTGCGCCGCAAGTTCGACGACAGCGCTGGCGAGGCCCGCAAGATCAAGACCGTGTGGGGCAAAGGTTACCTATTCAGCCGCGTCGAGTGGGAGTGCTGACCGAGTATGCTGAAGATCCTCGTGCGCCTCTACCTGGTGATCATCGTCGCCTACGCCGGTGCGCTGCTGTTCATCCCCGACACTATCGTCGGGCTGTTCCATGATCGCTTCATGGCCTACAACCTGGACCAGGCCAAAGGCGTGCAGTCGCTGATCGTGCGCCAGTTCCAGCAAGCCCCGCGCGAGCGCTGGCCAGCGGTGGAGCAAGACCTGGCAGACGCCTTCGCACCGCTCGAAATCAAGCTGCTGCGCAGGGACCAGGCCGAGCTGAGCGAGGATGAACAGGCGCGCCTGGAGCACGGGTCGTACGCCGTGCGCATCGCCGACTGGGGCTATTACGAGACGGTGCTGGCACCGCTCGACAAGGACTGGTTGGTGCGCCTGCATGCACCCCCGGACCCACTGGACATCAACGTGCTGTCGTGGGGCGTCACCGTGTTGATCGGCGCGGCCATGCTCGGTTGCCTGCTGCTGTGGGTATGGCCGCACTGGCGCGACCTGGAGCGGCTCAAAGAGACCGCCCGGCGCCTGGGCCAGGGGCAGATGGCGGAACGCACGCACATCTCGCCGCACTCGAACATCGGCGAACTGGCCGGGGTGTTCGACACCATGGCCAGCGACCTGGAGCGCCACGTCAACCAGCAGCGCGAGCTGCTCAATGCGGTATCCCATGAGCTGCGCACACCGCTGACTCGCCTGGACTTCGGCCTTGTGCTGCTGTTCGACGAGGTGCCGCCCACCAGCCGCAAGCGCCTGCTGGAGCTGGTTGGGCACGTGCGTGAGCTGGACGAATTGGTGCTCGAGCTACTGTCCTACAGCCGCCTGTACAACGCCGACCAGGCCCGTGAGCGGGTCGAGGTGTCGTTGCTGGAGCTGGTCGACAGTGTGCTTGGCGGCTTTGCCGAAGAGCTCGACAGCCGCGGCATCCAGTGGGAAGTGCGTGCCGAGCGTGAGCTGCCGCGGTTCGTGCTCGACCCACGGCTGACAGCCCGGGCGGTGCAGAACCTGGTGCGCAATGCGATGCGTTATTGCGACGAAAACCTGTTGTTGAGGTTGCGGCTTGAAGAGGACGGCGCTTGCCTGCTGACGGTCGAGGACGACGGGATCGGCATTCCGGTTGAAGAACGTGAGCGGATCTTCCAGCCGTTCTATCGCCTGGACCGTAGCCGTGACCGCAATACCGGTGGTTTCGGCCTGGGGCTGGCGATCAGCCGGAGGGCCATCGAAGGGCAGGGCGGCACGTTGACGGTGGCGCAGTCTGCGCTGGGCGGGGCGCAGTTCAGGATTCGCCTGCCTGCGGGTGGGTAGGTTCGCTCTGCTGGGCAGTCCACAGCACGAAGCGATCTTTACCGTTGTGCTTGGCCTCATATAACGCCTGATCCGCCTTGACCAGCGCCCTGGTCAAGGTATCTGCAGGGTCCACCCGGGCCAGCCCGATGCTGATCGTCACCGGATGCGCCCCCCGGTCTTCACGTACACGCCTGCACAACGCCGCAACCTGTCGATCGGCAGCCGGCTGATCCAGCCCATGGAAGAAGATTACGAACTCCTCGCCGCCGAGCCTGGCGAATTCATGGCCTACGATTGACGCCTTGATGTGCTGAGCCACGCGCTTGAGCACCTCATCGCCAACATCATGCCCAAACCGGTCATTGACCTGCTTGAAGTTGTCGATGTCGTAAGCCTGGTCGAGCAGCACCTTGGACATATAAAAGTTGTGCAGCTTGGCCTGGCGGATACGCAGGTAGCTGTAGATGACCAGGCCGCTGATGAACAGCGCGTAGCTGATCAGCATGGCGGCTACCAGGTCTTGCAGGTCGATGTTGGTGCCGTAGAACGGGCTGAGGAGGGTCCAGGTGGTGGCCATGGCGCAGTTGAGCATCGGTGAGCTCCTTTGAGGCATGCAGGCTCATGCGTGGTCCTCGTACGGCTCCCTGGACGAAGGTGCATGACGTGTCGCTGCGTGCACGGCATTTGTACAAGCAGCCCAATACAGGGTTGTCCAATACGTGCTGGGCAGGCCACAGCGGCGCACAGTGCGGTCGAGCCTTTTATTGAACGGTTAGTCAGATATGAATTTCAGCCTTTTTCTTGTGGGCCACATCTTGTAGCTTGGTAGGTCGTTTTTCAGGGAGCTGAACATGCAAGGCAAGGCACGCAAAATCGTCCAGGCCATCCTCTACGAAGCCATCGCCGTGGCCTGCGTGGCCCCAGCGCTGGAACTGGCGTTTGCTGCCGGTATGGCCCAATCGGCCGCGCTGTCGGTGCTCATGTCGGGCATTGCCATGAGCTGGAACATGGCCTTCAACTGGGCGTTCGAGCGCTGGGAGGCGCGTCAGCAGCAGCGTAAGCGCACCTTCATGCGCCGGGTCTTGCATGCCTTGGGTTTTGAAGGCGGGCTGGTGGTGATTCTGCTGCCGCTGGTGGCGTGGTGGCTGGATGTGAGCCTGTGGGCGGCGTTTCTGACCAACCTGGCGTTGTTCGTGTTCTTCTTCGTCTATGCCTTCGTGTTCCAGTGGGGCTTCGACAAGGTCTTCGATGTGCCGCTTTCGGCGCAGCAGGCAAAGTGTTGACTTGCTGCCATGCGGCGGGATAAGTTCTTACCCCATGAACACATTCCCGCACGTGAACGCCATTATTATTACCGCCATTATCAGTTTGGCGGGCTAGCGCGTACGTGCACCTAACCCGCCCTGGAGGCGGGTTTTTACTCTCTGACTCCTGGGCACCGTGAAAACAGCCAAGGAGTCATCGATGACCAGCTTCAGCGCCAACCTGCGTACCCCGCCCACGCCCCAGCAGCTACTCTCGGAGCAGGTGCGGCGCATTCTCTCAGCGCCCGTCTACGACCTGGCCATCGAAACACCGCTGCAGCCAGCGCCAGCGCTGTCTGCCAGCCTTGGCAACCAGGTGTTGCTCAAGCGTGAAGACCTGCAACCCACGTTCTCGTTCAAGATCCGCGGTGCCTACACGCGGCTGTCGCGTCTGACAGCGGCCCAGCGTGAACGCGGGGTGATCACCGCGTCGGCGGGCAACCACGCCCAGGGCGTCGCCCTGGCAGCTTCGCACCTGGGCCTGAAAGCCACCATCGTCATGCCAACCACCACACCTTCGCTGAAGGTCGAAGGGGTGCGTTCGCGGGGTGGCCACGTGGTGCAGTACGGTGAGAGCTTCCCCCACGCACTGGCCCATGCCCTGCAGCTGGCCGAGCAAGAGGGCGCTACCTTCGTGCCACCCTTCGATGACCCGGACGTGATCGCCGGGCAAGGTACGGTGGCCATGGAGATCCTGCGCCAGCACCCGGGTGATCTGCATGCGATCTTCGTCCCGGTGGGCGGTGGCGGGTTGGTGGCGGGCATTGCCGCCTACGTGAAATACCTGCGGCCCGAGGTCAAGGTGATCGGCGTCGAGCCGGAAGACTCCAACTGCCTGCAGGCTGCGCTGGCCGCAGGCGAACGGGTGATCCTGCCCCAGGTCGGCACGTTTGCCGATGGTGTGGCGGTGGCGCAGATCGGTGCCCATTGCTTCGAGCTGTGCCGGCACTTCGTCGATGAGGTGGTGACCGTCAACAGCGATGAGCTGTGCGCGGCGATCAAGGACATCTACGACGACACCCGCTCGATCACCGAGCCTTCCGGTGCCCTGGCCGTGGCCGGTATCAAGAAGTATGTGGCCCGCGAGGGTGTGCAGGGGCAGACCCTGGTCGCCATCGACTCCGGCGCCAACGTCAATTTCGACCGCCTGCGGCATGTGGCCGAGCGGGCAGAACTGGGCGAGCAGCGCGAGGCGATCATCGCCGTGACCATCCCCGAGCAACCGGGCAGCTTCCGCGCCTTCTGCCAGGCACTGGGCAAACGCCAGATCACCGAGTTCAACTACCGCTACTACCCGGGCAAGGAAGCGCGTCTGTTTGTCGGGGTGCAGACCCACCCGCTGCACGACCCACGTGAAAAGCTGCTGGCCAGCCTCGCCGAGCAGGGTTACAGCGTACTCGACCTGACCGACAACGAACTGGCCAAGCTGCATGTGCGCCACACCGTGGGCGGGCATGCCGCGCCTGGGGCGGATGAGCGTGTGCTGCGCTTCGAGTTCCCGGAGCGGCCAGGTGCGCTGCTGGGCTTCCTGGAGCGGTTGGGCAAACGTTGGAACATCAGCCTGTTCCATTACCGCAACCATGGCGCCGCAGAAGCGCGGGTATTTGCTGCACTTGAAGTGCCGGCCGATGAGCAGGCGAGGTTGCCCCAGGCACTGGACGAGATGGGGTATCGCTATTGGGACGAGACCGAGAACCCGGCTTACCAGCTGTTTCTTGGTTGATCTGAGTACAACCTCAGGTGTTGGACGCACATCCAACACCTGAGGGTTTCAGCGCTCCCGCATGAAGAAACCCGCCACAAACTTGCGGAAGGTCTCCAGGCTCTTGAAGTCGGCGTAGCGCTTGAAGTTCTCGGCATCCGGCTCGGGGCCGATCGGTTGCTCCAGCAGCGACACGGACAGCACCCGGTCCTGATCCGACGTCAGGACCAGTTCATCCATCACCTGGCCGCCGATCACCGGTCGGCGCATCTGCACCTTCACACCCTTGCTGGCCATCCAGTCGATCAGCGACACCAGCGCCTTGAGCGGCTCGCGCTCTTCATCGCGGTACACCGGGAACAGGTGGGCACGCGACAGCACCGGTACGCTGGCCACATGGATCAGTTCGTAGAAATGGCTACCGGCGCTGGTGGGCGAGTACAGCGCCAATGCCAACAGGGGGCCGGCCGTGCGGTTGCCGCCCCAATAGAGGTGATGGCCCTGGAAGTCGAACCCCTCGTCGCTGCGGTTGTTGAACAGCTTGCGCCCTTTGATCTGGTCGACACAGTCGAGCATCAGGCCATGCCGGCGGTGGTTGCCGAACACGGTGGCCTCGCGCAGCCGGGCCTTGAGCATCATCATGTGCTTCATGTCCAGGCGGGTTTCCAGGTAGTTGCTGGCCGGCACCCGCTCCAGCAGCGGGTAGCGGCTGGCAACGCTGCGCAATTCGGCAAACTGCCCGGTGAGGTCTTTTTTCAGGTGGGTGGCGTAGAGGTTCAGGCCGCTGATCTCGACCCAGGTCAGCAACAGCGACAGCAACCGTTGCTGCTCGCGCCGCTCATTGCCATCACCGCCGCCGTTGTCCTGGGCCGGGCGAAAGTCACCGATCAGGCGCAACGGTGTATCGGGTGGCAGCCACGCGGCGGGTGGTGCAGGGTCGTCTTCGCGCTCTGCGGCTTCACGCTCGTCCTTGGTGAACGGGCAGCCCGGTGCATGCTCGGCGGTACCGGGGTTGTTTTTCAAAAACAGCGTGCCGGTGCTGCCATTGAGGGTCACGTTGAGCACCGGCAGGGCGTCTTTGCGGCAGTCGCAGGCCAGCCACTGGTTGGCGTTACGCACCTTCATCAGCAACTGGTTGGCCTGCAGCAGCCGTGGGCCGACGAGCGTCCCTGTGCTGAAGCCAACCAGCAGTTCTTCTTCGGCGGGTGTGAGGCTGCGCACCTGCGCGGCGGTTTTATCGATGATACGCATTGACGGGCAGCTCCAAGCTACGAGCCCCAAGCTTCAAGCAAAGCGCTTTCACTTTCAACTTGAGGCGCGCAGCCGGCGGCTTAGTTGCCACTGAACAGTTTGGCCGCGCGGGCACGGATTTCTTCCGGGGTGAGGTCCTCTTTGTGCGTGGAGATGAACCACAGGTTGCCGAACGGGTCTTTCAGGGTGCCGCTGCGGTCACCGTAGAACTGATCCTGCAGCGGCCGCAGCGCAGTGGCACCCGCTGCAATGGCCTGGGCGTAGACCTGGTCGCAGTCTTCGACGTACAGGTGCAGGCCGATGGCCGCGCCATCGACATGCTGGCTGGCGGTAAGCCCGCCCTCCATGTCGCACGGGTCGGCGAGCATCAGTGACGAGTCGCCAATCTTCAGCTCGGCGTGACCGACGCGGCCGTCAGGGCCGTCGAGGCGGAACATTTCGATGGCGCCGAAGGCCTGCTTGTAGAAGTCGATGGCCTTGGCGGCGTCCTTGATACCTAGGTAAGGGGTGATGCTGTGCTGGCCTTCGGGGATGGGTTTGGCTGACATGGTATGGCCTCCTTTTGCATTGGCAGTGCTGGCCGCTTGCGAGGGCAAGGCCGACACTGATCGCGAAGCTGTATGTTTATACAGCTTGGCGACCAATGCAAATGCCATTTCTCCATTAAGCGCTGGCGGGTTAGAAGATGTAGTCGGTGGTCAGGAAGCTCGATTGGCGATTGCGGATGATCTCACTGATCAGCGCTTTGTTGGCTTCCTGGAACTTGGTCGCCACCAGCGTGCGGATCGAGAACACGCGCAAAGCGTCATGCACCGACAGCGTACCTTCGGCGCTGTTCTTGCGGCCGTTGAACGGGTAGGTGTCTGGCCCGCGCTGGCACTGGGCGTTGATGTTGATGCGGCCGACCTGGTTGGCAAAGGTATCGACCAGGCTGCCGATGGTCGCCGGGTCGTTGCCGAACAAGCTCAGCTGCTGCCCGTAATCGGAGTCGAGCACGTAGTCGATGACGGTCTGCAGGTCGCGGTAGGGCACCACCGGCACCAGCGGCCCGAACTGCTCTTCGTGGTACACGCGCATTTCATGGTTCACCGGGTAGAGCAGGGCGGGGTAGAAGAACGAGCCGCGGCTCTGCCCGCCGCCTTCGTTGATGACGCGGGCGCCCTTGGCCGTGGCATCGGCCACCAGGCCGTCGAGGTAGTCGACCTTGCCCGGCTCCGGCAAAGGCGTCAGCGCGACGCCTGGCTCCCACGGCATGCCCGGCTTGAGCGCGGCCAGCTTGCGCTGGAATTTGTCCAGGAAGACCTCGACCACATCCTCGTGGACGAACAGTATCTTCAGCGCAGTGCAGCGTTGGCCGTTGAATGACAGGGCGCCGGTGACGGCCTCTTCGACGGCGTTGTCCAGGTCGACCTGGGGCAGCACGATGCCGGGGTTCTTGGCGTCCAGGCCGAGCGCCGCGCGCAGGCGGTGTGGGCGTGGGTGCAGTTTCTTCAGGTCGCTGGCGGCTTTGTGGGTACCGATGAAGGCGAACACGTCGACCAGGCCGCTGGCCATGAGCGCGCTGACGGTCTCGCGGCCGCGGCCATAGATGACGTTGATCACCCCAGGCGGGAAGCTGTCGCGGAAGGCTTCGAGCAACGGGCGAATCAGCAGCACGCCAAACTTGGCCGGCTTGAACACCACGGTATTGCCCATGATCAGCGCGGGGATCAACGTTGTGAAGGTTTCATTGAGGGGATAGTTGTATGGCCCCATGCACAGTGCCACGCCCAGTGGCGCCCGACGGATCTGGCCAAGGGTGCCTTGTTCGAGCTCGAAACGGCTTGAGCGGCGGTCGAGGTCCTTGAGTGCATTGATGGTGTCGACGATGTAGTCGCAGGTGCGGTCGAACTCTTTTTCCGAGTCCTTGAGGTTCTTGCCGATTTCCCACATCAGCAGTTTGACCACCGCCTGGCGCTGTTCGCGCATGCGTGCAAGGAAGCTTTCGACGTGCTGTATGCGCTCGGCCACGCGCATCGTTGGCCAGGCGCCGCGGCCTTTGTCGTAGGCCTGCACGGCGGCATCCAGCGCGGTAAGGGCGGTGTCGGCGTCAAGCAGCGGGGCGCTGCCGAGCACGACCTGCTGCTCGCCGTCGGCCTGCTTCAGCCAGACCGGGCTGCGCACCGTGGCCAGCGGGCCGTCCCAGCGCTTGAGCTGGCCGTTCACCAAGTAGTCGCGTTGTTCCAGGGGGGCTTCCAGGCGCCAGGTGTCGGGGATGTTGTCGGCAGTGGGGAAGAGTGAATCGAGCAGACGGTTCATGGGTACTGCACCTCACATATCTGAGCGGATTGAGTGCCAGGTGAAACGGTTCAGCTTCGAGCATGCACCGGCCGCAGGAAAAACACCAGTCTGGCTCAACATTGCCTGCGCTGCGCCGATACAGCACTAACCGAGTGCGTGCGCAGGCCTATGATCACATCCAGCCCCCCGTTTTGCGATGAACAGACGTGCGCACTGCTGGCTTCGCCGCTGTTCTGGTTGGTCGTTGCCGCCACGGGCTTGATTGGCCTGTACGCCGTGCGGCTCAAGCGCAAGCAGCGCCATCTGCAGCAGCAAAACCGCGAGCTGCACCACTCACAGGCGCAGTTCGAGCGCTTGGCGCACTACGACACCATCACCGGGTTGCCCAACCGGGTGCTGTTCCAGCGGCAACTGGCCGAGGCCATCAACAAGGGGCACGGCCTGGCCGTGTTGGTACTCGACATCGACGGTTTCAAACAGGTCAACGACAGCCTCGGCCATGCCATGGGCGACCTGCTGCTGCAACAAGCCACCGCACGTTTTCTGCAGGAACTGGACCTGCACGACCGCGTCTGCCGCTTGGGCGGCGACGAGTTCGTGTTCATGCTCCAGGGCACTCAGGGCCAGATAAGCCACCAACTGTGCCACCTGCTGCGCTGCCTGCAACGGCCGTTCGACCTCAAGGGCAATGCCGCGTTGGTTACCGGCAGCATCGGCCTGGCCTGGTGCCCGCAGCACGGCGAAGGTGTCGACAACCTACTGCGCCACGCCGATACCGCCATGTATGCCGCCAAGGAAAGCGGGCGTAACACCTGGCGGCCCTACCACCCGGACATGACCGCGCGCTTGCAGCAACGCCTGGAACTGGAGCGCAATTTGCGCCGGGCGCTGAACAACGATGAGTTCGAGCTTTGGTACCAGCCCAAAGTGGACCTGTTCAGCGGCAGGCTGGAGGGTGTCGAGGCGCTGCTGCGCTGGCGCGATCCGCAAGCCGGCCTGGTGTCACCGGCCGAGTTCATCCCCTTGGCAGAACGTACCGGGTTGATCATCCCCTTGGGTGAGCGGGTGCTGGAACTGGCCTGTGCGCAGTTGGCGGCATGGCGTATGGACGATTGCCTGCCGGGACCGCTGGCGATCAACGTCGCGGCGCTGCAGATCGAGCGCAGCGATTATGTGTCGAGCCTGGCGGTGGCCCTGGAGCGCCATGGGTTGCCCGCCCATCTGCTGGAAGTGGAGATTACCGAGAGCCTGCTGATGGAGAGCCAGCAGCAAGCCTGTGCGGTGCTGGCGCAATTGCAGGCCATGGGGGTGGCCACTGCGGTGGATGACTTCGGTACCGGCTATTCATCACTGGCCTACCTGCGCGCGCTGCCTATCGATCACCTGAAGATCGACCGCGCGTTCATCAAGGACTTGCCGGTTGACGATGATGCCGTGGCCATTGCCCGCGCCATCATCGACCTGGGGCATGCCCTGGGGTACCGCATTACCGCAGAGGGTATCGAAACCCAGGAGCAGTACGACTTTCTGCGCAATGCCGGGTGCGATCAGGGGCAAGGTTACCTGATGGGGCGGCCGATGCCCGCCGCCGAATTGCACGGCTGGATAGCGCGCAACCCGCGCCGGCAGCGCCTGTCACCTGGGTGACAGGCGCGGCTGCTGATCACTTCACAGTGGCAGTTGGAACAGGTTGGCTGGCGGGTGGGTCAGCCATTCTTCGCGCAGTACCTGATCAGCATCGATGGCTGCCAGGCGGCGCCAGAATTCCGCTCGCGCTTGCTGGGGCTGGCTTCGAAAAAAATCGTCGCCGAGCAGTGGCCTGAGGTCGCGACGATACTGCAGCGGAAAGCGCTGCCAAAGTGCGGCTTCCTCAGGCCCGGTTTGCTCGAAGAACTCGTCATAGTCACTTTCACTTACCAGCAGATCGACCTGATGGGCCGTGTTGTAAGCATCAATTTGTGCAAGCACGCTTTCGCCGAGCCATTCACTTTCCAGGCATAGGGCCTGGGCGGACGGTTCCGGGAGGCTGAAGCCGTCGGGCAATTTCAGGAACTGGTTGCCCGACATGTCCAGGACCATAGGTTCGGCGATCCGCTCCAGGCCTGCGGGTAACTCGGTCAGCCCGCAATCATTCAGGAACAGGGTTTTCAGGTGATCAAGCCCATTCAAGTCAGGGGCCTCCAGCAGTGGGTTGCCCGAAAGGTCGAGGACTACGAGCCCGGAGCATTGATTCAAGGATGCTTGTGCGCGGTAGTCCCAAGTGATGCGGTTGTTGTCCAGGTCGAGCCAGGTCAATCGACCAGGGTTGGCCAAACGGGGTAGTGAATTGAAGCGGCATTTGGACAGCAACAAACGTCTCAGCCAGGGAAGGCGCTCATGGAGCACTGCGGGTAACTGGCTGAGCGAGGGGTTATTGCTCAGCGACAAGTGCTCCACATGGGTGAAGTCGTCCGGCAAGACCAGGCTGGCCAAATCCTGGTCTTCAAGCTCCAGGCCGGAAAGGTCGAGGCTGTAGATGCGCCCCCCGTCCCCGAGCGAAACCGTCGAGAGGCGCCGCCAGGCGTTGACGATCGGGCGGATCGCTCGCTGCCGCTGGTGTGGGCGCTGCGGGTCGAGGCGGGCCCACTCGTGCAGGTCGCGGCGCAGGGTATCCAGACGTTGCTGCAGGTCGCGCAGTCTTTGTGTGGGGGAGAGAAGGGAATTGTCATCAGTCTCATCATCTTCTTGCCCGCTTTCAAGCGCATCCTCGATCTCTGAATCGGTGGCATTGGGGTACAGACGGCGGTAGGCCCCGGCCATTGAACTCGTTTGGCGCGGGTGCGGTGGTTCGGGGTCAAGCGGGCGCCCCCCACGTAGCTGGCCGGGGAGCGCGCGTCGCATGGCGCCATGCCCCCACAGTCTTTGCGCAAGGGCCTCCCTGTTTTCGTTGGCCCAGCTCTGGATGCGCTGGCGTATCGAACCCCCATCTGCCACGGTGATCGCCAGTGCGCCACGATCGGCCTGCGGCAGCGCCTGTTCGATTGCGCGGCACAGGTCCTGGTCCCGCGTGGCGGGGGCAGGGCGCTGCCCCAGGTCAGCTTCATAGCCTTCTGTAGACCTGATGACCCGGCAGATGCGCCTGGCCTGGTCACTGCCAACACTGTCGAGCAGCGGGCCTTCGGGGCTACCGGCACGCAGCTCCAGGCGTACATCGCGCGGCCAGTCAGGCCAGTCAGCGAGGGCGCTGAACAGCAGGCGTTCGCTTTCGGCACTGGCCCGAGCCGGCACCAGCACGCCTTCCAAGGCACGTACAAGAGGCAGTTCGCTGTGTGTATGTTCAATTTGTTGGCGCAGCCAGGCAGGTAACGTTGCGTCGTGTTCCCAGGCCAGTGCTTCTACAGCGTCCAGTGGCGCCAGCAAGCGCCTGGCCAGTGCGGCCGACAGGCGAGGGTAGGCCTGCAGTAACCGATCTGTTGCGGGCTCGATGGGCCCCTCGCCGTTATACAGGCGCGCGAACAAGGCCTCTGGCGCGTCGCCACCCAGTGCTTGCGCCTCGGCTTGCGCGGCCATGCGCTGCAAGGTGTCGAGCAACAACACAGGTGCCGGCTGCCCCTCGAGGTGTACGCGGCGCAAGCTGGCTGCATCGCTACCACTGATGCGGCCTGCCAGGGTAAGTTGGTCTGCCGTCAGCGCAGGGTAGTCTTGCCCCAAACGACGTATCAGTACCGCGAACGACCACTGTGATGGCTGTTCATGACAGCCGCGCCAAGCGCCCTGTTCGTTGTGTTCCAGCGGGGGTTGCCAAGCGTCTTGCACGTGGGGGTGGACGATACGCCATTGCTGTAATTCATTGTCCAGGCGTTGCTCGTAGAGATGGCCATCCATGCGAATGAAATACCGGCCGTCGAGCAGGTACTGGCCCTGTGCGTTGGCTTGTACGTGCTCCGGTAACGGCTGGTCGCTGCGGTAAGGTGTGAGATCAGGTTGCCAGAGCTTGTAGCAGCCATCGCTGCTGCGCACCTCCTGCAGCTGCTCCAGCAGCGGGCTTTTGAACAGCTTCGGCACCACGTGGCCTGCAGTCGCCAAGCCAGCGGCAAGTGCCAGACTCAGCCCGGCCGCCTCCAGATGGCCCAGTGCCAAATGGCGATCACCCTGATGCCAGGCTTCATAACCCTCGTACACTTCGCCAAGCAGTTGGCACGCTGTCACCGCCAGCATCAGCGTGCCCACGGCAGGAATGAAGAAACCGGCCAGGTTCAGCGCATCCAGGCCACGGTCTTCCCACGCTTGCAGACGGCTCGCCCGCGCCTTGGCATCGGCTTCAGCCGTCGGCACCGCCAGTTGGCGAGCTTCGCGCTTGAGGCGGTCTACGTGCTGCGCCTGATAGAAACCGAATGGCTCCTCGGTGATGGCTAGCCGCGTCGGGCGCAGGTCTGCATGACTGGCCCGCGACCATGCCTGGTCGTCGGCAGACGTGCCCGAGGCATCAAGGTTTTGGTGCAGCAAGTCGAGAAAGTGTTGATGCTGGCGCTGCTCAATGTAAGCCATGAACATCTGCCGGGTGGCGGGCTCCAGCAACAGGGCCGCCAATGCGTCGTGAACTGCATCAAGATCGGTAACTAGCCGCAGCGCCTCGTGGCCGGGCAGATAGAGCAGCAGCCCGGCGCGCCCTGCTTCGATCAGCATGACCTCGTGCAGCGTGATACCGAATAACGCCAGTTGCCAGCACGGCAGATTATCGCCCTGCAACAAAAGGTCGACGTGGTCACGCGTGGCACCGCTCAGTTCATGGCGCAGGTAGGCCAGGTCGGCAGCCAGGCGCAACCGGTCCTTGTACACGGCTATTGCCTGCTCACGTACCGGGGGCTTGGCGAAATGCTGATCCAGATGAGTCTGGTATTGCCCCCCTAAGTCCAGTGTGCGACACAGCGCGGCGAACGAAGCGGGTGCCAGCGGCAATGGATCCACCAGGTAGTGCTCCGTGGGCATCGCAAAGTGCGATGCGGGCGTTTGCGCGCCGGTGAACGCGATGCCCTGCACCTCGGCGGCTGTTACATGAATATTGGCGCTCAGGGCGATGGCACTTTGGGGCGTGAAGGACTCGTCGTCGGCGAAGTTCTGCAGTGCGGCTTGCAGCAGATTGTCGCGTCGATGACTGTAAAGCGTGCGCAGCCCTATCCAATGCCAGGTGCTTTCTACCCGAAGCAGCTCAGTGCCACGCAAGGGTGCCGTGCAGCCCCGCTCGGCGAGGCAAGCTTTGAGTCGCGATTCAGCGAATTCGGCAACTTGTTCAAGCCCCCGCAGCGAGCGAGCGAGCGTGGCTTGCGAGCGTAACAGGCGCGATTGGCTACGCTGTACAGCCTCGCGAAGAGCAGGGGCGGCATTGGCGAACCAGTCCTGGGTGAAATAGGCCGGTACATGGCTTTGTTTCAAACGCTGCCATTGAGAGGCCGCTATTCGATGGGCCCAGGCAGGAAGCTGTTGCTTGAGCAGGTCTTGATGGGGGGCGAGCGTAGAGAGGGCGGGCATGTGGATGCTCCTTTATGAGGAGCCAGTATCAAACGGCAATTGCTAATAACCAGGTGGTAGCCGAGTAGTGCGCTTAACTGAACATACGTCATGGGTTAGCGTCATAAAGTCATCAAATGCAAACAAGAAATTTGACGTCATAAAATAGGTGTTCATGCTGTCAAAGTGCCGCTTGCCAAAGCATGGCCTTGCATCTTAAATTGTTACTGAATGTGAGAGTGATGTTTCGTAAGCAATCTTTTATATATCAGCGCGTTGGGTGTGTTTATTGCAGTCAACTGTGATCTTTTGCTGATCTGCCCTTAGACAACATCAAAGGATGTCGAACCAGCATGAAAGAGAACTTGGCGGCTGTTGCACGAAAACTCATCTCTCCCTCCACGCGCTACGAGATCAGGTTGCTCTCCAGCAAAATACGAGAAGTGCTTGGGCGAGCCTGTTTTTGGCGGTGGGAAGTCGCGAGGTTCCGGCTGCAGCAGGAAAGCCCCTACGAAATCCTCTACATCGGCCGTAAGCATCAGCGCGAGATGGCCAAGTTGCTGATTGGTGGCAAGGTACCGGGCACCGGCGCGGTGGCCGCCGGCAGTGCAGAGCCTGAAGCGTCGACCCATGTGGTGCTGGTGAGTGAATTGCCCACCACCGGGGCCTTGTCGGTGCCGCATTACCTGAGCGCCGTGGTACCGCTGGGGCGCCCGCTGGAGGACATTACCGCACGCTACGACAGCGAATTGCGCCGCAGCATTCGCAAGAACCGACCGCTCTACCAGATGAGGCGGACACTGTCGGATGAAGAAATCGCAATGGCCGACAGCCAGCTACTGCGCCCCTATGCCACCGCAAGGCAAGGTATTCATGCCGCGCAGTTCCCCACAGACGATGTGTTTCGCATCGCCAAGCATGTAGGGCGTCTGGACCTGATCACCTTGGGCGACGAAGTCATTGGTTGTCACCTGGGGTGTGAAGTGACGCGCGGCGGCAAACGTTATTGGAGTACGCTGCGTTTTGGTTATAGCGAGGCGGTGTTTTCAGATGCGAAAAAACTGCGGGAAGTGAACTCTATCACCACGTTCATGGCGTTGGAGTGGGCGTTGCAACACGGCTTTGATTATTACGATATCGGCCTGTGCCTGGCGCGGCCGGATGACGGCTTGCTGAAATGGAAGAGAAGGCGCGGCGGCGATATCGATTCGTTGGGCAACCATGCCTACCTGTTCGTCAGGCTACCCAAGACCGGCACGGCGAAGTTTCTTTGGGAAACCCCGATGTTCGCTGTCGAAGGCGACAAACTGACCCTGCACCTGGGCTTGCCAGATGGGCCGAGTGAGGAAGAGGTCGCCAGCCGATACCACGAAATGGTGTTTGGCGGGCTGCACAAGATCTACCTCTATGGCACCGCCGGTTCGGGGGAGTCCTTTATTGAAACCTTGCGCACGCGTTACGCCAACTTACAGTCGCCGCCGACGATGGAAAGGGTCACATCCAACTGATTCAGAGCGCCAGTGGCCACGCCACCCGGGGGAGCAGCTTCATGGGAAGCGATATGTCGAAATTCAGCGCACCGTCCGCCGGCAAACGGCATAAGTGGACCCTCGCTGCCTACAAGTACATGGCACGTAAGCGACTCGCCCGCAATTCGGCGGTCGACCTGAAAAGCATCGCGTCAAAAAGCTGGGAGATTGCGCCGGGTGAAACAACGCTCTCCCCGCCAGCATTCTTTTTGCCCAATCAGCTCGAGCGGGTGACGGGGTGGGAGGCCAAGCGGTTTTACCCCTATGTGCATCCTGCGCGCACCATGGAAGGCGGCCTCAGCGTTGTGCAGGGGCCTACACGCGGCTACTTGATCAAGGACGTCTGGCTCATAGACGGGGCGCTCTACAAGGGCAAGGCCAGCCATTGGTTATCGTTGAAACCCAGTACCTTTCCGCGGGTTGTCGTCGAGAACGAAATCGAACGAGCGGCCATCTATTGCACGCAAAATGGCAATTCGTGGTTTGGCACCTGGTTGATGGAAGACTGTGTCACTTACGCACTGGCCCGTAACGAGGGCGTACCGGTGACCACGGCGCCATCAGCCCGCTACCCGTTGTTTTCCCAGGCGCCTGCCTATGAAGATTGGTTAGACATGAAGCCCCTACGTCTGCGCAGTGCGTTTTTCCGTGAACTGGTGCTGTTTGACGATCAGAGCAATAACCGCAGCCGGCATTTACGCTACCGGGCCATGGGTGAAAAACTGCTTTCGCACGTCAACCATGAGCCGCACCCCGGCGTGTTCATTTTGCGTGGGGGCGACGGCGACTTGCGTTTCCTGCGTAATGAAAAGGCGATTGCAGAGCACCTGCGCCAGACCCGGGGCTTTCGCGTTGTCGATCCGCTGAAGACCGACGTGCCGAGCATTATTGCAGCCTGTGCCGGCGCCAGAGTGGTGGTCGGGGTTGAAGGCAGCCAGTTGGTTCACGGCGTCAACGTGCTGCAAACCGGCTGCAGCGTGTTGACGTTGCAGCCTCCGAACCGTTTTGTCAGCTATTACAAGTACCTGACGGATCGCGACCAGCAGCACTTCGGCTTTGTGGTGGGCAGGCCGGAGGGCGATGGCTTCAGGATCGACATCGAGGAAGTGGAACGCACCCTCGATCTGATGCCCTTATAGCCCGTGTCAGTGCCTGGTTGAAAAGCGCCAGATTTCGGTTCGCAAGCTCAACGATTGGCATTTGCCTTCTCACCGATGAAACGCACTCGGTTCCACGCTTAACGCCTTCCCTTGCCGATATCGCACACCGCTGGGGTCTTCCGGGCGGCCGAGGTTTTAGAAAATTTAGGCATTTCAGTCTCTTACAGCGAAGTGGAAAGTGTCAGGCAACTGCCTTGGGCGCTTGCATTTTTTGTGTGACGGCATTTTGACGAAGTCACCCCTCGTTCATTGAGATTTATTATGGTGTCGGATCATTGACGTAGTGTCATTGTGCCCATAAGCTCAAATCAACAGCGAGGAAGTCTCCCGCTAAACCCAAATATAAATACTTTTATTATCCTCTATATAGGAGGGGGTTATGCGCTCGACACTGTTCATAAAATCAATATTCTTGTTGGTGCTTTTAAGTGGCGCAGCACGCGCTGCTGATTCTTATGTCAATCAAAACAGTGTCATTCCTGTCGCAACGGCAGGTTGGTTCTTCGCCTTCGCGGTGATTGGTTTTGTGGCGGTTGCCAATAGAAGAAAGATTTAAACACGCAACGCGTCGGCAGGGTAAAGTACGTCTTTAACGGTTGTTCAATAGCACACGCATTCAGTGCCGTCGGTAATTTGACGACTGTGCTTTGATGCACGACTTTTCGCTGCCGCGGGCGGCTTGTCAATTTTCCAACTGTTGCTATATTCCAGTAGCCAGTAATTGCCAATAGCCGTAGGGTAGCGCAGCGTGCTGGTGGGTCAGGGCTTCGCAGCGTCAGTTACAGGGCCTCCAGGATGGTTGAGGCCGTCGCAGCAGGTTGTACGGTTGCGAAGTGGAGCGAGAGTTTGTGTGCCGTTCTCATTCAGTGCTCTTTGTCGGGCCAATAGGCCGGAGGGACCCTCATGGTACGTTCATTGTGTTCCGCTTTTTGCGTGCTGATGCTGTGGTCCGGTACCGGCAACGCCCTCGAAAATAACGCAAGTTACCTGCTCAGCCCTGGCGACGTGGTCATGGTGTCTGTCTGGCAAGAGGAGAGCCTGCGTCAGGAGGCCACCGTACTTCCCGATGGCAGTATCACCTTCCCCTTGGCCGGGCGAATCGATGTCGCCGGCCTCGATGTCACGGCAGTCGAAAAACAGGTCGCTGCCAAACTCGAAAAATTCCTCCCCGACCCGAACGTCAGCGTTGTCGTCAAGAGCATCGCCGGCAACCTGGTCTATGTGCAGGGCAAGGTGATCAAGCCCGGGCCCGTGCAGATGGCGGGCCCCACGGCCGTATTGCAGGCCTTGAGCATGTCGGGTGGTTTGGACAAATTCGCTGACGAAAGCGCCATCAAGGTGGTCCGTGTCGACAAGGGCAGACAACAGATTCTGCCCGTGCGATATAAGGACCTGGTTTCCGGGCGTGACATGTCCACCAACATCCAACTTCAGGCTGGCGATACGCTGGTCGTTCCTTGATCTTGCCTTAATAAGAACACTTAATGCCTCTTCTAAGAACAACTAGCATTGCAACGGCAATCTTGGTCTTGCCGTTTACGGACGCGGTCCAGGCAGCAAATTGGCAGTCCTCGGTGGTGGTGCCGTCCTCGGTCGAATACGACAGCAACCCCTTGTTGCTGTCGTCTGAAGAAAAGGGTGTGACGCGCACGATCATCGCGCCCGACTACACTCTGGTCGGTACCTTCGACCGCGACGAGTTGCGCTTGGGTCTTGGCATGCAGGTGTTGCGCTCGTCCGACACCGACATCGTCGACGACCGCGAAGACCCGAACGTGAGCCTTGGCTGGCAGCGAGACACCGAGAAAGGGCGTTTTGGCCTGGTAGCCCTCTACAACGAAAGCTCCACGTTATCCGGCACCGTCCAGGACACCGGTGTGGTGACGACCGATGGCACGCAAAAGCTGTATTCGCTGGCAGGCAACTGGAGCAGCGCCATCACCGAGCGCAGCACGTTGTCCAACGAAACCAAGTACACCCGTGCCCGTTATGACATCGACACCCTGACCGGCTACAACGAACTGGGCAACGTATTCACTTGGACCTACGCCTGGAGTGAGCGGGCCGACCTCTATACGCGCTTTGGCGCAAGGCGTTATGAGCCCGAGGAAGACCTTACTGCCACGGCCTCCAACAGTTACACGCCTGCGGTCGGGGTCAAGTATCAGTTTTCCGAACGCCTGAGTGCGGATGCGCACCTGGGGGTCAACAAGGTGTCCGGGTCCGAGGGCGGCCGGCGCGGTGAGGGCGGTGCTTCGCTGCTGTATACCGGGGTGCGCTCCGATGCCAGTTTCAGCGCCGAACGCAGCACGGTCGCCAGTGCCGAGGGTGGTTTTGCCCAGCTCGACATGGTGCGCGGTATCTACAGTTATGCGGTCAACGAACTGACCCGTGTCGGGGCCGATGCGTCATGGCAAGACAGCAAGGGGCAAACGCCCAATACCCTGCAAACCTACAGCATTTGGGCCAGCCGGGAATTTTCGCCTTTTTGGGATCTGCGCCTATCGTTGATGTACAAGGAACGGCGCCAGGATGATGCACCCGATGCGACCGCTACGATTGTTGGTTTGACGTTGACGTATAGGTACCCCGACCTCTGAACTTCAGCCTGGTGGCCTTTATGAAGTCTGACTACGAGCTCTCCCTCAAAGATTACATCGCCATAATCAAGGATCGGGCCCTGTTATTGGGGATCAGTATCGTAGTCATTCTTGCCGCCACCGTGGTGGTGGCGCTGAGTGTGCCGCCTATCTATCAGTCCACCGGCACCATTCTGGTGGAGTCGCAGCAGATTTCGCCGGAGCTGGTCTCGGCGAATAACAACAGCTTTGCCGATGAGCGCATCGAGGTCATCCGCCAGCGGGTCATGACCCGCGAGAACCTGCTGCGGATCATCGACAAGTACAACCTGTTCGCCGACAAGGGCAAGCAGCTCAGCGAGAGCGACAAGATCGAGCAGATGCGCAATGCCATCGTGGTCGCCTCGCTCAGTACCTTCGTCAGAGGGCGCGGTGAGGCCACGGTCGCCTTCACCGTGTCGTTCGAACACAAGAAGCCGGAAGTCGCCAAGGAAGTGGCCAGCGAACTGGTCACGCTGTTTCTCAATGAAAACCTGAAGCAGCGCACCGAGCGGGCGAACGAGACCACTGAGTTCCTGACCCAGGAAGCGAACAAACTGGGTGCCGAACTCGCCAGCCTGGAGAACCAGTTGGCAGACTTCAAGCAAGCCCATGCCAATGCCTTGCCCGAGCACCAATCGCTGCGCATGAGCATGTTGTCGCGCTCGGAGCTTGAGTTCAGGGAGGTCGACCGCGACTACAAGACGGCGCAGGAAGAGCTGCGTTACCTCGAGCTTGAGTTGTCCGCAGCCAATGCCGGGCTGACCACCAAGGCCGACGGTACGCGGCCGGCCAGTGCAGACCTGCCGCAGGACCTGCCCAGCCTCAAGGCCGAGTACACCCGGCTGCTGAGCCGGTATAAAGAAGCGCACCCGGATGTGGTGGCGGTAAAACGCAAGATCCAGGCGCTCGAAGCCAGTGGCGGCAACAGCAAGGCTGCGTCTTCGGTGAGCCTTGACGTGGCCCGCGTTCGTGCAAGGATCGGCGCCGCCCAGGAGCGCATCGCTTCGTTGGCCGAGCAAAAGCGAGAGCTGGTGAAGAAGATGGAAGGCTACGAGGCAGAGATTCTCGAAGCCCCGCAAGTCGAGCGTGGCCTGGTCACCTTGATGCGTGACCACGACAACGCCCGCAAGAAGTACGAGGAAATCCGCGCCAAGGAGATGGGCGCGAAAATTACCGAAAGCTTGGAGCAGGAAAACAAGGCAGAGCGCTTCGTGCTGCTCGAACCACCACTGCTGCCCGAGAAGCCAATCAAGCCCAACCGCAAGAAAATCGCTGCCTTGGGCCTGGTGTTGGCACCGGCAGGTGGCGGTGCGCTGGTGATGCTGCTGGAAATCCTCAATCAACGGGTGCGTGGCGTCGGTGCGCTGGAAAGCGTGCTGGGCAAGCGCGTGCTGGTCACGGTGCCGTTCATCACCACCCAGGCGGAACTGGCCAAGCGCCGGCGCTGGCGCAACCTGCTGATCATCGCGGGGCTTGTGCTGATTGCTATGCTGGTAGTGCTGGTGCACGTGTTCTACATGCCGTTGGATGTGTTGCTGTTCAAGGCTATGGCGCGGTTTGAATAGGGAAAGCAGTGATGGACAGGATCAAGCCGGTAGTTGGCAATAATATTCATCAAGTTTCTCCAGGTGCCACCCAGGCACCGCAAACCGCCCACGGGGCGGAGCAACCCGAGGTGCCTGGGCAGTTCGATTATGTGCAGACCAAGGTGGTGCCGTTGCGTGCGGAGCACCTTGAGCGTCATCGCATCGTCGCTTACAACAAGAACTCGAACATGAGTGGGCCCATTGACCTGTTGCGCACGCAGGTGTTGAAGGCCATGGAGGAAAACGGCTGGCGTACCTTGGCCATCACCTCGCCAACGCCTGAAGCAGGCAAGACAGTCCTGGCCATCAACCTGGCCATGAGCATTGCCCACCACACGACCAAGACGGCGCTGCTGGTGGACTTCGATTTGCGTCGGCCCAAGGTCGGCAGCAGCCTGGGCTTGCCGATGGACAAGGCGCTCAACGAATTGTTGGCTGACGAAGCCGGGCTGGAAGAAGTGTTGGTCAACCCGACGTTGCCCCGCTTTGTGGTACTGCCGACACGGGTGCCTATTCCGCTGTCTACCGAAGTGCTGTCCTCACCCCGGGTGAGCAACCTGATCGGTGATTTGCGCAACCGCTATGAGTCGCGGATCTGCATCTTCGACCTGCCGCCGCTGTTGAGCTCTGACGATGCGATCACGGTGATGCCCAAGTTCGACTGCGTGCTGCTGGTGGTGGCCAACGGCATGAACAGCAAGCAGGAGATCGAGGAATGTCTGCACCATCTGGCGGGGGTCAATCTGATTGGCACCGTGTTGAACAAGGCGGATGAAAAACCCCGCACGTACTACTGAGACCCTGCGGTCTGTAGGAGCGGCCTTGCGTCGCGAACGGGCCGCGAAGCAGCCCCAGGGAATTGAGCAGGCAGCTCTCAATGCCAGGGGTACTGCAACTCCCACTGCCAGGCATGCGCCACAATCCGTTCAAGCGACGCATACGCAGGCTGCCATCCCAGCACCTGCATTGCCTTGCTGGCATCCGCCACCAACCTGGGCGGGTCGCCGGCGCGGCGTGGCGCATCGAGCGTAGGGATCTGCCGGCCTGTGACTGCACGGGCGGTATCGATCACCTGTTGCACTGAAAAGCCCAACCCATTACCTAGGTTGAATGCCGTGCTGGCGCCGCCTGCCATCAGGTAGTCCACCGCCAGCGCGTGCGCCGATGCCAGGTCGGCGACATGGACATAGTCACGGATGCAGGTGCCATCTGCAGTGTCGTAGTCACGACCAAACACCGTCACCGCATCACGTCGGCCGGAGGCTGCCTGGAGAATCAGCGGTATCAGGTGGGTTTCCGGCTCATGGCGTTCGCCCAACTGGCCGTCAGGGTCAGCCCCCGCAGCGTTGAAGTAACGCAGGCAAACCGACTTCAGCCCGTAGGCGCGGTCGAAATCCTCAAGGATCTGCTCGACCATCCATTTGCTGAGGCCGTAAGGGTTGATCGGTGCCTTGCCATGCGCTTCGTCGATGGGCACGTAGTGGGGGTTGCCGTACACGGCAGCGCTGGAGGAAAACACCAAGCGCTTGATACCCGCATTCACCATAGCCTGCAGCAATGTCAGGGTAGCCGCTACGTTGTTCTGATAGTACTTGCCAGGGGCGCTGACAGACTCACCCACCTGAATGAACGAAGCGAAGTGGAACACCGCATCGAACGGGCACTCGGCGAACAGGGCATCCAGCGCGGGCTCATTGGCAATGTCCAGTTCGGCCCATTGCACCCCAGGGCCAGGCGACACCAGGTCCGCCACCACCACTTCGTGGCCTGCGGCCAGCAAGTGCTTGACCATGTGCGAGCCGATATACCCCGCGCCACCGACAACCAGTAACTTCATCCGTGCCTCCTGGACGCTGCTGTTGTACCGACGCAGTGAGTCGTCCCTGAATCGAACCGGCGGGAGTATCAGCTACAGGTCTTCAGAGACTGTAGATGGCCAAATGCCCTATTTCAAGAACAGCCAGTTGGACATGTACTGGCCATCGAAGGTGATGCTGTATCGCCCGTCCTGGTAGGCCGCTGGCAGTTCCTTCAGCTGTGCCTGGGCGTCGCGCGCGAAGAGTTTCAAGCCAGCTGCAGCCTTGATCGACAACGTGCCTTCGAAGGGCTCGACATTGAACGGCGTCTTGTCATCGGCCTTGGGCACGGCCCGGGTGCCCAGAGAGATCAGCAGGCTGCGCGATTGACCGAGCGGTTTCGCATCCAGGCTTTGCACGACGACGCTGGCATACGGTGTTTTTGCCTGTACCGCGATTTGCCCCAGGTTGACCGTTCGCCCGCCAAGCCAGCCCGTCGCGGCCTGGGTGAGGGGCGTGTCGATGGTGTAGAGGCCTTGTTGCCAGTTGCGTTTGAGCTCCCCGGTATCAGTCACCGACTCGCTGGCATCGGCGTCCAGCAGCGACTGCCCAGGGTCGTGTAGCACCTGTGCGTCGGCAGGGATGGCGCTGGGTTTCAGCCACGGCAACTCCGGCGTCTGAGGCATGGCAATCTGCAGCCTGCCTTTTTCCATGGCGGTACGCAGGGCCAGCGCGTTGCGCGGGGTGATGTCCTGGTCGAACAAGGTGGCCGGTGTTGGCGCGAAAACGTAGCGGGTGGTGGCTTGGCGTACATCGGCGCGGCGATAGAGCAGGGCGGCGGCGGGCAGGGTGGCCAGCATCGCTGGGTCGTTGTAGGCGTGCCAATTGTCTGCCGTGCGCCAGCCGCTGTTGAAGGCCTGTTGGCTGTAGGCGTATTGCATCATGGCGTCCCAGCCCTGGTGGCTGGCGGTGCCTGCCACATACAGGGGCAGTGAATGGCGGTCGGGCAGCGGGAAGGGTTCGGCGTTCCACTCGGTGACCGTCAGGGGCAAACCGACCACCTGGGCTGCGGCTATCCAGTTGATCATCCCGTCGCTGGTCAGCGGGTTCTTTTCGAGCTGGCCGATGGCGCCGTAGCTGTGTGCGTCGATCACATCGCCAGCGGTAAGCGCCGGCAGCGCGCTCAGGCCGTTGCCACCCCAGGTGCTGGTGGTGGCAATGGGTACCTTGACCCCCAGGCTGTGCAGGTGCGCGATCATGTCGACATCGAAGCGCCGTTCCAGGTCGTTCAGGAACAGTTTCGACGGGCCATGCTCCCAGGCACGCCAGGTGCGGTCTGCCGACAGGTCATGGCGCTTGGCGAAGGCTTTGGCTTCCTCCATGTAGAGCTGGCTGTGCTTGGGCACGCGCTTGTCCGGCATCAGGGCGTTGCCGTAGTGCTGGGTGATGTCGTTCTCGTTGGTGATCAATACCGCGGCAATTGCCGGGTCGTCCTTGTAGGCAAGCCCGGTGTAAGGGTTCACATGGGTCATGTACTGCTCGGCAAAGCGCTTCATCGCCTGTTGAATGCTCAGGTTCACATAGGCATAGCCCTTGAGGTCGACCCGGCTCTCGCCCTTGGCCAGTTCGTCGAAGGCATAGATATTGTCATTGGCAGTGAGGGCGCGCTGTACGTGCATGTCGAGCCATACGTAGATGCCTTCGTCCTTGAGGCTTTTGACCCACAGGTCAATCTTGCGCAGTGATTCGGCATTGAGTTGCTGGGTATCGCGAATCAGGGTGCCGTCGCCAAACACGTTCGGGCTGACCCACGGCGAGTCATGGTGGTGCAGCCGCACGAGGTTGAAGCCCAGTGCCGACAGGCGCTTGGCCTGTTTGGTGATTTCCTCGTCCGGCGTCTTGAACAGCGAGTATGCGGACAGGTTGGTGCCCCAGAAGCGTACGGGCGTGTTGTCCTCGAACACCAGTTGCTCGCCAGAGGCTTTGACAAAACCGCGCTTGCCTGCCGGTTTCTCTGGCGCATTGAGAAAGGACAGGTCGACCGGCGAGGTTTGCCAGTCGAGCTGGTCGTCGGGCCATTGTGTGGGGTCGGCCAGGCCAAAGCGTTCGGTTGGGGTGGGACCAAGCTCGATATCGCCGGTCACGTTCAATGTGGCCTTGATCTGCTGCTGGCCAGCGCTGATGGGGGCTTTGTAGAAAAACGCGCGAATTTCGGAGGTGTTGCCCTGTTCGAAGTACACCTTCGCCAGCGCAGGCTCGAAGCGCATCTCGATGCGCCTGCCTTGCGCATCCTTGCCCCAGGACCAGCCGCGGTTGCCGGGTAGCAGCACCGGCTCGCCCATTTCCCCGGCGACCACGGCAGGGTCGAACTGGAACACGATGCCGCCGCCCATCACGTCGCTCTGCCTGCTGTGTGCGGTCAGGTCGAACGCCCAGGTCAGGGTTTGCGCCTGCTCCTTGCGGATATCCGCTGCCAGGTCGAAGTCCAGCTCCTTATTCTTGCCTTGCAGGGTGTAGCGGTAGGGCGCATTGACCTTGAAGGCGGTATAAAAGCCGGTCCAACTCCAGTCAGCCGCCCAGAAGTCGAACTTTGCTTTCATCACGGGGCCGCCACCGCGGGTCACGGTGGGCAGGCCGTTCTGTTCTTCGACGCTGACGAGCCAGCCTGATGCCCAGCCAGCCTGCGACACCACGGCCAGGCCAGCGAGCAGCGAAGCCCGCACGAAGCGGTGCATGGAAAAAGCGGTCATTGGCATCACCTGGGTTGAAGTCGTGCATCGGCAAGGGCGCTGGCCTGGCTGGCACGGAGCCTGCGCACCCTTTGTATGTAGGCCACCCCAAGCCCGGCGATCGACCAGTACACCGTGGGGATGATGGTGATGCTGCTAACGGTGAAAATGATCACCAGAATGCCCACCAGGGTCGCCAGCAAGGCCCGGCCCAGTTGCCGTTGCTCGTCATCCTTGTCGGGGAATGCGCGCATGGCCTTGCGGATGCCCAGCAGCACGGTGACGAAGAACGCCACGAACAGCGCGAGCCCGACCAGCCCGACCCGCAGCGCCAGGCTGACGTAGGTGTTGACGATGTCGATGATGCCTTCACCCTGAATCATCGATTGCATTTCCGGGGTGTTACGGAAGTCGAACGAGCCGAACAGCGGGTTGCGCTGGATGACGATCCAGGCGTTGTCGATCAACCGTTCCCGGTAGGTAATGTTCTCTTTCTCGATATTGCCGATGAAGGGCAACAGGTCCAGCACCTTGTCGCCCCCGGGCAGCACCGTCAGCAGCGGCAGCGCCAGCACGCCGGCGAGGGCGAGCACGGTCAGGCGCTTGACCGCGCCTTTGCCCAGGGCAATGAACACCACCACGATGACCACGGCGCCGATCCAGGGGCCGCGGGACAAGGGTGCGAAAAGCCCGGCGGCCAGCAGCAGCGCGCCGAGTACCCGCTGCAGCTGGCTGCGGACGTAACCCTGGACGAACAGGTACAGGCCGATGGCCACGCTCATTACGTAACCCAGCGCAATCGCCTGGCCGGTGGTGGCGCTGGCGCGCAGCGAGCCACCGCGGCTCAGGTAGCCGGACATGCTCCACTGCACGCCCATGGCATCGATCAGGGCGTTGTACAGCAGCCAGTGGCGGACGAACTCGGCGACGCCGATCAATGCCAGGACGAAGGAGGCCAGTACGAACGCCAGCATGGCATCCTTGAAGTCACTGATTTCCTTGAGCCCACGGCTGGCGACGTAATACGGCAGGAACACATCGATGTACAGGTACAGTGCCTGGCGCAAGGTGTCGGTGAGGGTGGTTTCACGCAGGTACAGCACACTCATCAACACCAGGCTTGCCGCCAGCAGCTTGTCCGGCCAGGTGCGGCCGAAGCGCAGGGTGTCGCTTTGCCTGCTCAAGGCCAGCGCCGCAGGGAGCAACACGCACAGCGTCAGCAGGCGAACATGGTTGAGGTCGACCAGGTAGTTGACCACGCCGAACCCGGGTATCTGCACCGACGCAGGTGGAATCAGGAACAGCAACATGAAAAACAGCGCCATGGCATTGCGTTCGCGCCGCCCTGCGATATACATGATGATCGCGGCCGCAGCCACGTACACCCAGAAACTATGGGAGGCAAAGGCCACCAGCGTCAGGACGAACCATAGGTTGCGTCGGCGCTTGAAGTCGCTGTAGGGGATGAGATCTGTCGCCGGGCGGCGCGCCATGACGAAAACGACGCCTGCCAGAAACAGAATGACGACAAGTGCACGAAAATGTTCAGGCATTGGCTAAGGCACCTATCCCTCGGTAAGCAACGGCTAGCATCATGGCTAATTGAAACTATAGTGACTTTTAGCGAATCAGTCAGAGATTGAAGTCATGCCGTCGATTGATGTGTCAGCCTCAGCGAGCCTGCGCAACCGCGCACTGAAGGCCGGGTCATGGAACCTGGTATCGCTGGTGGCGTCACAGGTCATGCGCCTGGGCGGCAACCTGATCATGGCCCGTTTGCTATTGCCGGAAATGTTCGGTGTGATGGTCATTGCCACCACGGTTTCGGTGCTTTTGCACTTGCTCTCCGATGTCGGCTTGCGCCAGAACATCATCCAGAGCCACCGGGGTGACGACCCAGAATTTCTCAATACCGCCTGGACCGTACAGATCATCCGCGGTTTCGTGCTGTTTGCCCTGACCTTGCTGCTGGCGGCCGCGTCCTGGTTCGCGCAGCTTGCCAACCTGTGGCCGGCGGACTCCACCTATGCGGCGCCGGAGCTGCCGATGGTATTGGCGGTGACTGGCCTTTCGGCAATCATCTGGGGCTTCCAATCCACCAAGATAGATGTCGCTGTACGAACTTTCCAACAAAAGCGCGTGGTGCTGGTAGACCTTGCCTCGCAAGTGGTCGGTTTGATCGCCATGCTGGTGATCGGCTACTTCACGCGGTCGATCTGGTCACTGGTGGTCGCGGGCCTGGTCAGTGCCCTGGCGGGTACTGTACTGGGCCACACGGCCCTGCAAGGGCCGAACAACCACTTGCGCTGGGACCGTAGTGCACTGACCGAGCTGATCGTGTTTGGCCGCTGGATCCTGCTGTCGTCGATGGTGGGGGTGTTGGCCATGTACGGCGACCGCATCTGGTTTGGCGCCAGCATGACGGCGGGGCAACTGGGTGTGTATTCCATTGCCGTGCTGATCCTCGGGTCTGTGCAGACCGGGTTGCTGAAACTGGTGGGTTCGGTGGCGCTGCCGGCCTTCAGCGAAGCCGCCCGGGAAGGTGACAAAGAGCGCCTGAAGGCCCTGTACTACCGTTTCAGATTGCTGGTCGACCTGGCCATGCTGTTTGCCTGCGGGGTGTTCCTGACCGCCAGCCCGTTGCTGATCGGCTGGATGTATGACGCGCGTTACACCGAGGCAGGTACGATCCTTGCCATTCTGTCGCTGTCCTTCTTCACATTGCGCTATACCTTGGCACACCAGATATGGATTGCCCTGGGCCTGACCAAGTACCAGGCCATGGACAACATCATCCGGCTAGTCTCGTTATGGGCGTTGTTGCCACTGCTGCTGGCCATTGGTGGGGTGAACTATGCAATCTGGGGGGTTGCCCTGCATACCTTCCCGACGCTGCTGCTGATTGTCTACGTCAACTGCAAGCTTGATATCTTCAGCATCAAGCGCGAGCTGGTGGTCTTGCCGATGCTGGCGGTGGGCGCGCTCTGCGGCCTGCTGGCGACCCGTTTGTTCAACTGGCTGTAACGCCGCCGTCTGGCGAGCGATGTTTCAACGTCGGGGCGGTTGAGTGACTGACTTTTGAACACTTCATCGAGATAGGTCGGGATCATGGGGAAGCTTACGTTGTGCACTGCGCTTTTGGGTCGTAGGGGCTTTCTTCAGAGCTGTGTCTTGCTGGGCGTTGGCGGCGCCGTGTTTGGCGGGGGCGCAGACGTTGCACGCAAACCCGTCGAAAAAACCGGCTACGTGGTAATCAATGGCTGGGTGTTGCCCTCGCAGTACTTCCGGAACGAGCAAGCATGATCAAGGACTATCAGCAGCAGAAAACGCTGCGTGACGGCTACGATTTTTGCATCATCGGGGGTGGCCCCGCAGGCATTACCCTGGCGCTGCGGTTGGCGGCTGCCGGGTGGAACGTGATGCTGGCCGAAGGGGGCGGGCACGAGTATTCGCCGCATTCGCAAGGGCTGTACCAGTGCACGTCGACTGGCCTTGAGTTGTACGCCGAGGAAACACGCCTGCGTTATCTGGGCGGCACGTCCAATCACTGGGCGGGGCGCTGCCGGCCTTTTACCCCTTCGGATTTCGCCATTGCACCGCCCGGTGACTTGCCCGGCTGGCCCATCCCGTATTCGGAAATCGAGGGTTATCTGGCGGCGGCCATGGAGATCGTCGACCTGCCGTCAGGCGCGGCATTTCATGCGATGAACACCGGCCTTAGTGGCGGCGAGTTCGAGCCTGACCGCTTCCTGCTCAGCCCGCCGACGCGCTTTGCACAGAAGTACGCAACAGCGCTGAATGAGACTGCGGGGCTGGATGTGTTCATCAATTGCAACTGCGTCGATATTGAGTTCGACAAAGCCTCAGGCCAGGTGATGGCCGCCGTGGTGTCTGACTACGACCGCCATCGGCAGCGCGTGCAGGCCAGGCACTTCATCCTGGCGACCGGCGCCATCGAAAATGCCCGGCAATTGCTCAACAGTGAAACCCTGCTGGCCGCCGGTATCGTCGACAAGCAAGGGCTGACCGGGTGTTGCTTCATGGAACACCTGAATATCGACATGGGGACCTTCATCCTGAAGTCGGACCAGGACAAGGAGATGCGCCAGTACTACACCACCGATGCCTTTGTCGCGGAGTACCAGGCAGGTAAAGGCAATGTGACTGCCGCATTGCTCTCGGATGTACAGACCTATGGCCGCACGGCCGAGGTCAAACACTTTCTGGAGAACCTCGCCTGTGACATGGGCGTTGCCAGCAAAATCGAATTTTTCGCCAAGTTCAGCTGCCCCGGCGACGGCGTGATCGGCACGATGATCGAGCAGTTCCCCAACCGGCAAAGCCGCATATCGCTGCTGGATGAAAAGGATGAACTGGGGGTGGCCAAGGTCAACGTCAATTGGGCGTTGAGCGACACCGACCGGCACACCATTAAGTGCATTGGTACTGAACTGGCCAAGCAGTTCGCCGACATGGACCTTGGCTACGTCAAGCTCAATGACTTCGTGTATGACACGTCGGTGCCGCTGAAGATGGCGCCGCATGCCCACCATATGGGCACCACGCGCATGGCCGCGTCCCCCGAGTTCGGTGTGGTCGATGCCGACTGCAAAGTCTTCGGCACCCAGAACCTCTACATTGCGGGAAGCAGTATCTTCGCCAAGGGCGGCGCTTCCAACCCGACCATGCCGTTGTTGCAATTTGCCGTGCGGCTGGCGGACCACCTCAATGAAAAATTGAAATCGGCTACGGGTGCCACGGTGTAACGCACGTTGTAAATGGGTTGAGTGCGATGCGGTCAGCACCAAGAAGAACGAGACCGAATTCGCCTCAGGGACAGTCCAGATTCGCTTTGATTGCGAGGCTTGCAGAATGAATGGATGGCTACGGAGTGCACTGACGTATTATGTCAATTCCACAGGGCGTGGAGGCTCGACATACAAAAAGTTCTGTAACCCTACAGGACGGGAGTGGGGCAACTACCTGGCCCGTTGGGGCAAGTTTCATTCGGTAGGCAACAACTTCCACATCAACCCTGGGTGCAACGTCACTGACCCTGCGCTGGTGCGCATTGGCAATAACGTCGGGCTCTCGGATTGCACCCTGATCGGGCACGATGGCGTGGTCGCGCTGATCGAACTCTGCTACGGCAAACACCTCGATTCCGTCGGCTACATCGACATCAAGGACAATTGCTTCATCGGCCATGGCGCAATCGTCATGCCCCGCGTGACCATCGGGCCCGACTCGATCGTGGCTGCCGGTGCGGTGGTCACCAAGGACGTGCTGCCCGGCACCGTGGTCGGCGGCAACCCGGCCAAGTTCATCTGCACCACCGAGGCCCTGATCAAAAGGGTCGAGGATCGCTGCGAAAGCTACCCCTGGATCGAAATGGTCAAACAGCGCAAAGGTGCATTCGACCCGGCGGTCGAGCCAGCCCTTGCTGCGCAACGGCGGCAGTACTTCTTCGGGGACGGTAGCAATGGATAGAAAACCCGTCGATGTCATGGTGGTCAACTTCAATACCGCGTCCTTGCTACAGCCCATGTTCGATGCGCTGCGCCAGGCCGATAGCGAAAAACTCGCCAGTTACCTGGTTGTCGACAATGCCTCGGTCGATGACTCTGTAGAGCGCATGGCCAAGGTGTGCCCCGAGGCGCTGTTGCTGAGCAACAAGAAGAACGTCGGTTTTGGCCGTGCCAACAACCAGTTGCTTGCGCACCTGCAGGGCAAGTACGCGCTGCTGCTCAACACCGATGCCTTCGTGGCGGCCGACTCCCTGGCCAAAACCATCGAGTACATGGACAACCACCCTGAGTGCGGTGTGCTAGGCGTGCGCCTGGAAGGTCGCGAGGGTGACCTGCAACCCAGTTGCCGCTACTTCCCAACCCCCCTGAACGTGTTTGTCGGCCGCACCGGGCTGGGGCGCTTTTTCCCCGGCTTGAAAATGGTCGACGAGATGAGCTGGGACCATGGCTCGGTACGGGAGTGCGACTGGCTGCCCGGTTGCTTCTACCTGGTCCGTCGAGAAGTGCTGGACCAGGTCGGCCTGTTCGACCCGCGCTACTTTCTGTACTACGAGGAAGTTGACCACTGCAAGCGGGTCAAGGAGGCGGGCTGGAAGGTGGTGTTCTATCCCCATACCACGGTGGTGCACATCGGCGGCGAAAGCTCCAAGTCAGTCAGCGAACTGGAGGCGGCCAGCCGGCAGATCTCCAGTTACCAGATCGAGAGCGAGCTGCTGTACTTTCGCAAACACCACGGTGTTGCCGGGCTGGCACTGCACATGCTGCTGGTGTGCATAGGGGACCTGGTGCTGGCGCTCAAGGCGCTGTTGAAGGGAAGGGGCCGCGCTGCGATACGGGCCTGCTGGCGGCATTGCCAGACCACCTGGTCGCTGTTGTTCAAGACCCGGTTCGCAACCCAACCCACACGGTAGGTGAAGCCATGTTCGAGAATATCCGCGCGGACTTGCGTGCACACGGTGGTGATTGGGGCGCCCAGGGGTTCTGGGTGCTGCTGGTGTATCGCTTTGGGCGCTGGCGCTATGGTGTGCGCCCGGCCCTGCTGCGCAAACTGTTCTCCATCCTCTACAAGATCTTGTTCAAGTTCGTGCAGATCATCACCGGGGTGGAATTGCCCTGCGAGGTGGTGATCGGCCGCAACTTCGTCATCGACCATTTTGGCGGCATCGTCATCAGTGGCTACGCCCGGTTCGGCGATGACTGCCGTATTCGCAACGGTGTGGTGGTGGGCCTGAAGAATGTCAACGAGCCGATTGCGCCGGTGTTTGGCAACAACGTCGATATCGGCGCAGGGGCCAAGGTGCTGGGCAATATCCGCATCGGCAACAACGTGACCATTGGCTCCAATGCCGTGGTGCTGATCGATGTGCCCGACGACTCACTGGCGGTCGGTGTACCCGCGACCGTCAAGCGTCGAAAACCAACTGAAGCTGTGGCGTGCCCGGTCGAGTGAGGCCCATGGAGACAGGTATCGGCGTGGTGGTGATCGGCCGCAATGAGGGGCTGCGCCTGGAGCGCTGCCTGCGCTCGTTGGCGCACGGTGCGGACCAGGTGGTGTACGTCGACTCAGGTTCTAGCGACGGCTCCGTGGCCATGGCGCAGGCTTTGGGCGTGCACGTGCTGGCGCTCGACATGGCCCGCCCGTTCACCGCAGCCCGGGCGCGTAACGAGGGCTTCGCTTGCCTGCAACGGCTGTTGCCATCGATGCGCTACGTGCAGTTTGTCGACGGTGATTGCGAGGTGGATCCAGGCTGGTTGGCCAGCGCCCAGGCATTTCTGCAGGCGCACCCTGAGGTGGCGGTGGTGTGCGGGCGTCGGCGCGAACGGTTCCCCCAGCGCTCGATTTACAACTGGCTGTGCGACCTGGAATGGGACACGCCCATCGGTGAAGCCAAGGCCTGTGGTGGCGATGCATTGATGCGTGTCGACGCGTTCACCCAAGTGGGCGGGTTCCGCCCGGACCTGATTGCCGGCGAAGAGCCAGAGTTGTGCGTGCGCTTGCGCGCCAAGGGTTGGAAGATCTGGCGGCTGGCCGCTGAAATGACCTTGCACGATGCGGCCATGACCCATTTCAGACAGTGGTGGCGACGCAGTTTGCGGGCCGGCCATGCCTATGCCGAAGGTGCTTTCTTGCATGGGGGCGCGCCAGAGCATCATTGGTTGCGCGAGTCTCGCCGCGCCTGGCTGTGGGGCTTGGGTATCCCGCTGGCGACAGTGCTTGCCAGTGGCCTGCTGGGTGGCTGGGCGCTGCTGCTGTTGCTGATCTACCCGCTGCAGGCCGCGCGCCTGGCGCGTCGCGGTGGCAAGTCGAGGCGCGAGAACTGGTTGCAGGCGGTGTTCCTGGTGCTTGGCAAATTCCCTGAAATGCTTGGGCAGGTAAAGTTCCTGTTGAACCGGTTCGCTGCCGGCAAGGCCGCGTTGATCGAGTACAAATGAGAGCCCTATGATTGCCAGATCGATAGTGAAAAGTGTGCTCACCCTGCAACCCGGCTACTCGCTGCGGGCCTTGAACAACAAAGCCAAGCTGACGGTAGAGATCGCCAGGCAGTGGCCCGCACTGAAGGCGTTCATGCAGCGCATGTCGGCTGCGCTGGGTGATGACCGCTTCGCAAGGCTTGGGGTGGATTGCATCGGCGTCGTGCAGTGGCCCTACATCAGCAAGAATTGGCAGGCGCAGGAGCGCCTGGGGGTGGTGGCGTCGCACTTCGAAGAGGTGGCCAGGCAGTTTCCGAAATTGTTGCTGCTGGGCCGGGACGACAGCCTGACCTTGTGTGACCTGTCAGCCTATTCGAAGGGGTGCGCGCTGCTGCTGGACCGGCCCATCTGGTTCAAGCGTGAAGGTGAACTGGTGCTCAACCTGTTCCAGGGCGATCTGCGCGTGGCGTCACTGGCGTTCACCCTGTGCCGTCAGCACGGTGAGTTGTGCCTGTTCATTGGCGCCGTCCAGGGCATTCACAAAGGCATCGACAGCGAAACGTCGTTGAACATCTACAGGGACCTGACCAAGGACTTCGAAGGCCTGCGCCCCAGAAGTTTTCTGCTGGAAGCCTTCAAGTGCATGGCCAGGGCGCTGGGGGTAGTGCGCATCTACGCCGTCGGCGATGCGTACCGCCACCATCGTCATCCCTATTTTGGCGCCGACAAGGCGCAAGACCTGGCCGCCCATTACGACGTCATCTGGCAGGAAAACGGCGCCACAGCGTCGGAGCGCGAGGACTTTTTCAGTCTGCCTTTGGCCGCGGCCAAGCGGGCTGCAGACGACATCGCGCCCAAGAAGCGGGCGATGTACCGCCGGCGTCATGCCTTGCTGGATGACGTTTTCGCCCGCGTTGAAGCTGCATTGTCAGGCAGCGAGCGCAACCATGGGCTACAAGGGATGAAGGGGGATGTGCTTGAACGTGCATCGGCAGGGGGGCCGCCGCCGGCGATCGACAGCCTGAAGTAACGGGTTGCCGTTGGCAGGGTTCATTACGCAGGCATTGAATTGGATTCCTATGCGCATTGCTTACTTCATCAACCAGTACCCGAAGGTCAGCCATAGCTTCATTCGACGCGAAATGCTGGCGCTGGAGCGCCAGGGCATGGAGATCCAGCGCATTGCCCTGCGGGGCTGGGACGCCGAACTGCAGGACGCCGAGGACATTGCCGAGCGGGACAAGACCCGCTACGTGCTGCAGGACGGCGTCAAGGGGTTGTTGGCACCGACGCTGCAGGTACTGCGCGCCGAGCCCCGGCGCTTCTTCGCCACCCTGTGGCTGGCCTTGCGCATGGGCCAGCGCGCAGACCGGGCCTGGCCTTATCACCTGGTGTACCTGGCAGAGGCGTGCAAGGTCTTGCTCTGGTTGCAGGCCTTTGGCGCCAAGCACGTGCACGCGCACTTTGGCACCAACTCCACCGAGGTGGTGATGCTGGCCCATGCACTCGGCGGGCCTGGCTACAGCTTTACCGTGCACGGCCCGGAAGAATTCGATAAACCGCAATTTCTGCACGTGGGCGAAAAGGTGCGCCGCTCAGCGTTTGTCGCGGCGGTCAGTTCTTACGGGCGCAGCCAGTTGTTCCGCTGGGTGGCCCATGAGCACTGGGGGAAAGTGAAGGTGGTGCATTGTGGCCTGGAGCGCGAGTTTCATGCCGTCGCCGCTGTTGCAGCACCTTCGGCGCCACGCCTGGTGTGCGTGGGGCGCCTGTGCGAACAGAAGGGCCAGCTGTTGCTGATCGAGGCGGCCCGCCTGTTGGCCGCCCAAGGCGTTGCATTCGAGCTGGTATTGGCAGGGGATGGTGAGATGCGCGGGCAGATCGAAGCCCTGGTCGCCCGCCATGGCTTGCAGGCACAGGTGCGGATAACCGGCTGGATCAGCGGCGCCCAGGTGCGGGACGAAATTCTGGCGGCCCGTGCCTTGGTGTTGCCCAGCTTCGCCGAGGGCTTGCCGGTGGTCATCATGGAGGCCATGGCGTTGCGCCGGCCGGTGTTGACGACTTATGTGGCGGGCATCCCCGAGCTGGTTCGCCAGGGCGAGAATGGCTGGTTGTTCCCAGCGGGCACGGTGGAGGAGCTGGCTGCGGCAATGGCCGATTGCCTGGCGCAACCCGCCGATGTGTTGCAGCGCATGGGCGAGGCGGCGTATGAGCGGGTGCTGCAACGCCACGATATCGATACCGAGGCGGCCAAGTTGGCCAGCTACTTCAAGGCCTGCGCATGATCAGCCTATTGGCGTGGCTAATAGGCCTGGTGGCGGTTGCCATCCTGCTGCCATCGATGGTGTTGTTCGCGCAGGTGCTGCTGGCTTGCCTGCCTGCACGATCACCGCCCGCGGCCGGTGCCAGGCGCCCGCGCGTGGCGGTGCTGGTGCCTGCGCACAACGAGGCGTCGATCATCGCGTCGACGCTGGCAAGCGTCGGCCCGCAAATGCTGGCGCATGACCGTTTGCTGGTGGTGGCGGACAATTGCAGTGACGACACCGCGCAATTGGCGCGCAGGGCGGGCGCTGAAGTGATGGAGCGGCACAACGATCAACTGCGTGGCAAGGGCTATGCACTGGACTTCGGTGTGCGGCATCTGGCGCAGGACCCGCCAGAGGTGGTGATCATCGTCGACGCCGACTGCCAGGTGGGTGAGGGCGCCATTGACCTGCTGGCACGCCGCTGCCTTGAAGCTGCGCGGCCTGTGCAGGCGCTCTACCTGATGCATGCGCCCGCCGGCGCGGGCCTGAAAGTGCAGATTGCCGAATTTGCCTGGCGGGTGAAGAACCTGGTGCGCCCGCGAGGGTGGGCACGCCTGGGCTGGCCTTGTCAGCTGATGGGGGCGGGCATGGCATTCTCCTGGCAGGACCTGGCAGCGGTCGATTTGGCCAATGGGCACCTCGTCGAAGACTTGAAGCTGGGCCTGGATTTGTGCCGGGGCGGCAAGCCACCGCTGTTTTGCCCTCTCGCGCAGGTCACCAGCCAGTTCCCGCTCAGCCAGGAAGGCTTGAGCAGCCAGCGCACCCGCTGGGAGCATGGCCACCTGGGGGTGATCGTGGCCGAAGTGCCTAGCTTGCTGGTGGGCGCGCTCGCGCGGCGCAATTGGCCGCTGCTGGCCATGGCCCTGGACCTGATGGTCCCGCCGTTGGCGTTGCTGGTACTGGCCTTGATAGTGGTGGTAGGCGTGTGCTGGCTGGCCGCGCTGCTGTTCGGTATCACCACACCGGCGTGGATCGCCACGGCGGCCTTGGCAATGCTGGGTGTGGCGGTGCTGCTGGCGTGGTGGCGTTTCTCTCGGGAACTGATCCCGTTTTCGGTGTTGCTTTACGCCCCTTTCTACGCCGCGAGAAAGATCCCTTTGTATCTGGGTTTCTTGATCAAACGCCAGGTTGAATGGGTGCGCTCGAAACGGGATGACAGCTGATGAGCGAATGGCAAAGCCGCTGGAAAACGGTTATCGGCAAACTGCAGGTAGTCAGTGACCCTGCGCAAGCGCAACACCTGCTTGAGGCACTGTGCCGGCCCGAGGCGCCGACGGTACTGGGTTTCGTCAATGCCCATGGCATGAACCTGGTGGCGGGTAATGCGGATTACTGCAAGGCGCTGTGTTCTGCCGATGTGCTGCTGCGTGATGGGGCCGGCATGGCCATCCTGTATCGCCGCCTGGGGCTGGACCCTGGGCTGAACATGAATGGTACAGACCTCATTCCCAAGCTGATGGCGGCGTTCAAGGGGCGCCGAGTTGCGTTCTGGGGTACCCGAGAGCCGTTTCTGGGCCAAGCGGTGCAGTGCTGCGAGGCCCGCTTCGGTCTGGTGCCGGTGTCGGTCCACGATGGTTTTGCCGATGTGGCCACTTACCTTGAACTTGCCCGGGCAACGCAGCCGGAACTGATCGTGCTGGGCATGGGGATGCCCAAGCAGGAAGCGCTTGCCCAAAGGCTGGTTGCCAGTGGCGGGCCGTGCCTGATCGTCTGCGGTGGGGCGATTCTGGACTTTCTTGGCGGCAAGGTCAGCCGGGCCCCGGCCTGGCTTCGCCGGTTGGGCGGGGAGTGGATCTTCCGTTTGGTGAAGGAGCCTAAACGCCTGTTCATGCGTTACGTGGTGGGTAACCCGGCGTTCCTTATCCGAACCCTGTTCTGCACCAAGGCGAAGACGCTCGATGCCCGTAACACGCCCAGGCGTATCTGACGATTCGGCCAGGCGAGCCGTCTGAAATGGCCAAAATCCATGGCAGGGCGGATTCCGCCCGCCGGGTGGGCGAGCGACTGCTACAGTGATAACAAGCGGCCTTGGGGGGCGGCGAAGACTATTCAGAATACAGGATTCTACTTCAAAGGCTGTTATGGATTGATTGAGTAAGCTGCCAGGCACTTGCTACGCTCAAATTAATGAGGTCTGAAATGGTTCTCGAACCCAGAAGCAGTCGTTCCTTACTTCAGCGAAGAAGCAGCGTAAGTAACGCCATTCAGGCAGGTCTAGATGGAGTTGCAGTAACCGGTGTTGCCTGGTACTTGATCTATGATCAATTCGGTCACATTACCTCTGATTATGTGATCATGCTGCTGTTGTTAATTGGTGCGCTGGCTGTTATTTACGACCATTATGCAATTTATCGAACCAACGTCGGCTTATCGATCAAGGCGTTCAGGTTGTTCAAGGCGTGGTCGGCAACCTTTTGTTTTCTGGTGGTCATGGCATTTCTTACCAAACAAAGCGAGACGTACTCGCGGTTGTTGGTGGTGCAGTTGTTTGTCTTTGGTTATTTTGCCCAGCTGTTTTTACATGTGGTGGTGCGTGAATTGCAAAAACGCTTTACCGCCCACGCCCGCCTGGACAACGCGCTTATTATCGGAGCGGGTGACCTTGCCAACTTCCTGCACCAGAAGATCAGCAACAACCCCTGGTTCGGTGAACGGGTGCTGGGTTGCGTGCTGATCAATGATTCGGCTGAGCAGGGCAGTGCCGACGCAAAGCAGCGCCTGCCGGTACTCGGGCATGTCACCGACCTTGACGAGATTGTCGCCAAGCACGCCATTCGCACGGTGTACCTGGTCACCCCGCTGGGTGGCTCCGAAGTGATTAACGATGTCTATTTGAAGTTGCTCGACAAGTGCATTGCGGTCAACTGGGTGCCGGATATCTTCTCGTTGCGCTTGATTAACCACAGTGTGCGGGAAATTGCCGGTATTCCGGTATTGACCTTGTCGGAAACACCCTTGACCGGCATGAGTTTGTTTCTGAAGAACCTCGAAGACCGGGTGCTGGCCGCATTGATTTTACTGTGTGCCTCACCGGTGCTGCTGGCGGTGGCTATCGCGATCAAGATCGACAGTCGCGGCCCGGTCTTCTTCAGGCAAGAACGGATGGGCTGGACGGGGGAATCCTTTCGCATCTGGAAGTTCCGTAGCATGCATGTTCATCAACCGGAAAATGGCGTTGTCAAACAGGCTCAGAAGAATGACCCAAGGCTCACCCGGGTGGGCGCCTTTATTCGCAAGACCAGCCTGGACGAGTTGCCGCAGTTGTTCAATGTATTGACCGGCGAAATGTCGTTGGTGGGGCCGCGCCCCCATGCACTTCAGCACGATACGCTGTATTCGCAAGACATTGTCGACTACTTTGCGCGGCACAATATCAAACCCGGCATGACCGGCCTGGCGCAGGTCAGGGGCTTCCGGGGTGAAACCAAAGACATTGAGCAGATGATCCAGCGGGTCGACTCGGACATCGAGTACATCAACAATTGGTCGTTGTGGCTCGACTTTGTCATTTTGGTCCGCACGCTCAATGCCTTTACCGGCAAGCAGGCCTACTAGCCCGACGCTGTCGGCCCTCACGCCAGCGGGTGCAGTTCCCTGAACCCACGAGCCTCTTCCACCAGCCAATCATGCACCGCGCGGGCGCCGGGCTGGGTCAGCCCGCCGGGCGGGTAATGCACCACATAGCGTTTGTGGTTGGCGATCGCTACCCCGAACGGCACGATCAGCGCCCCCCGTTCCAGTTCATCGTTGAGCAGGGTGCGCCGGGCGATTGCCACGCCAACCCCGGCAATCGCCGCCTCGATGGTCAGGTGGTTGCGGTTGAAGGTATGCCCCCGCCGTACATCGAGGCCGCCCGCGCCGATACCTTCCAGGTAGAACTCCCATTCAGCGTACTCCGAGGCCCCTCGCCAGGCGGTGATGTCATGCAGCAAGGGGTAATGCGCAAGGTCAGCCGGCCCGTGCAGCGGTGGTCGGCCACGCAGCAGCGTGGGCGAGCAGACCGGGAAGATCTGCTCGTCCAGCAGCGGCGTCGACAGCATGCCCGGGTAACTGCCATCGTTCAGGTCGATGGCCAGGTCGAAGTCCCCCGGGTGCAGTGCCTGTGCGCTGTCTTCGGCCACCAGCCGCAACTCGATGTCCGGGTAGCGCTGCTGAAAGCGCGGCAAACGCGGCGTCAGCCATTTGGCCAGAAATGACGGAATAGAACGCAGGCGCAAGGTGCCGCGGATCTCACCGGCGTCCAGGCGCAGCAGCTCGGCCTCGATGCTGCCATAGGCCTCGGCCACTGTCTGGGCCAGGCGTTGCCCTTCGGCGCTCAGCTCGACCCCGCGGGCGCGCCGCAGGAACAGGCGATAGCCCAGCCGTTCCTCCAGCTGGCGCATCTGCTGGCTGACTGCGCCCGGTGTGATGTGCAGTTCTTCGGCGCAGCGGGTAAATGACAAATGCCGGGCCGCACAGGAGAACACATACAGCCAGACGAACATCTGGCCATTGAGTTGTCGTCTCATCGTTTAGTACCACTAAAGCCTTGCTTAGGAGGTTTCGTTGGTCATCCTTGCCGCAGCAGGTCAGTATCGCTCAACTTCGCAGTAGCGTTCAATTTTCCCAGTGAACCGTGCATGGGCGTTTCTGTCCAGCCCGGTCAGGCATTAGTATGGCTATCAGTGTTTTCGACCTCTTCAAAATCGGCATCGGCCCTTCGAGCTCCCATACCGTGGGCCCGATGCGGGCAGCGGCGACCTTTGCCCAGGCCCTGCGCGAGCGCGGTTTGCTGGCCCAGGTGACGCGCGTCGAGGTGCGGCTGTATGGCTCGCTGTCGGCCACCGGGGTTGGCCACGCCACCGACCGTGCGTGCCTGCTCGGGCTGATGGGCCAGTGGCCGGACCGGATCGACCCCGCCACCATCGAGCCGCGGATCGACCAGCTGATGCAGGAGCACTGCCTGATGCTCGATGGTAGCCACCCGCTGGCGTTCAACTACACCCGCGACATGCGGCTGCTGGACGAAAGCCTGCCATATCACCCGAACGCCATGACCCTTGAAGCGCTGGGCGGGCAGAGCAGCCTGTTCAGCCAGACGTACTATTCGGTGGGTGGCGGTTTCATCGTCGAGCAGGCTGAGGTCGATGCCCCGCAGAGTGAAGCGAATTCGGTCGATCAGCCGTATCCGTTTGCCAGCGCGGCTGAGTTACTGGCGCTGTGCAAGGCGCACCGATTGAGTGTCGCGCAACTGATGATGGCCAACGAATGTGCCTGGCGCACGGAAGCCGAGGTGCGCGAAGGGCTGCTGCGCATTTGGGCAGCAATGGGTGAGTGCGTCGAAAATGGCCTGCGCAATGAGGGCATCCTGCCGGGTGGCCTGAAGGTCAAGCGCCGCGCCGCACGACTGCACCGCAGCCTGCAGGAGCTTGGCAAACCGAACGTGATCGGTTCGACCCTCAGCGCCATGGAGTGGGTCAACCTGTTTGCCCTGGCGGTAAACGAAGAAAACGCCGCCGGCGGGCGCATGGTGACGGCGCCCACCAACGGTGCGGCAGGCATCATCCCGGCCGTGCTGCACTACTACATGAAGTTCAACCCGGATGCCTGCGATGACGATGTGGTGAGGTTCCTGCTTGCAGCGGCCGCAGTCGGCATCCTGTGCAAGACCAACGCTTCGATTTCCGGTGCCGAAGTCGGTTGCCAGGGCGAAGTGGGGTCGGCGTGCTCGATGGCGGCGGCTGGCCTTGCCGAAGTGCTCGGTGCCACGCCACCGCAACTGGAAAATGCCGCCGAGATTGCCCTGGAGCACAACTTGGGCCTGACCTGCGACCCGGTCGGCGGGCTGGTGCAGGTGCCATGCATCGAGCGCAACGCGATTGCTGCGGTCAAGGCAATCAACGCGGTGCAGATGGCCCTGCGCGGCGATGGCGAGCACTTCATCTCGCTCGATCAGGTTATCCGCACCTTGCGCGACACCGGTGCGGACATGCATGCCAACTACAAGGAAACCTCGCGCGGCGGCCTGGCTGTCGCCTATGTCGAGTGCTGATTCACCCTGCCCGGGGCCGCTTTGCGGCCCCGGGTCTGGTTAGCGGCTTTTCTGTTTCAGCGCTACAAAGCTTGCGCGCATGTCCTTGGCCCAGCCATCCAGCACGGGCTTGACGTCATCCAGGGTCAGCTTCTGGGTGTCGTTCTCTAGCTCCTTGCCTGCGCCCTTGCGCACCACCTGAGCGAGCACCTTCTGGCTGGCGCCGTCGAGGAAGGCTGCCTCGACACCGACATCTACGTCTTGGTCACGGCCGCCCATGGCGGTATTCACGCCTGCCGAGATCAGCGCAATCGGGATCACTTCGTAGGCCTTTAAGCCCTCGTTGCTGGTGGAGACCGCAGTAATCGCCGGGCGTACGACGATGGTGCCCGGGCCGGGGGCCTTGGCCAGGGTCAGTACACTGCCCAGTTCACGGCGCATCGCTTCGTTGAAGTAACGGGTGATCTCCTGCAGCGTCTGCGCCGAGATGACCGCTGTCGGTTGCGGTTTGGGGTAGAACTGACTGGGCTCGATGAACACCTGGCTGTACTGATTGACGTTGACCTTGGGGTCCATCCAGCGCATCACCGGTGCGCCAGAAGGGCTTTCAGCGGGTTGCAGGCGGCTGTAGTCCTTCAGGAAGCCGGAGTAGTCGCTGGGGTCCACGCGGTTGCTGGAGCAGGCCGCGACGGCAAGCAAAGCTGCGCATAACAGGGTGATGCGAGGCAGTGATTTCATGATCGTGATGCATCCATGAGGGGTCGGCCAGAACAACGCTAGCAGGTGCGGGCGAGTTGGCCAGTGGTCAGGGGCAATCTCGAAAGGCGGTGGCGGTATGCTGTGCCAGGGCTTGGCCGCCGTTCAACTGGCATGAATCCCGGCAACTCGGCGCATAACACAGAAACTTCCTACGCTACGGTTGGACATCCGACATTTGCGTGAGGCACTCAACTTCAGCCAGCCGGTGTTCGCCATGCATCTGCACACGAGTGTTTCGACAGTTCGAAAATGGGAGCAGGAGGAGACGCGCCCTGCAGGGCCGGCGCTTAAATTGCTAAACATCATACAATGCAAAGGCTTACAAGCGATTCTTTAAGTGCTTTGTACTAAATGGTCTTGCCTTGCTTGCCTTATAAATCAGTAAGTTAGCGAATATTCTTCAGGTTCTACATTGGTGTGCCCTCATCACACAGGCTTGCATGATGAGGGCGCAGAGGCAGCGCTTACCCCAGCACCTCGCGCAACCGATACCACAACATCCCCAACGCCAGCAGCGGTGAACGCAGCGCCTTGCCGCCCGGGAAGGTCAGGTGCGGTACCGCACTGAACACATCCAGCCCTTGGCTGTGGCCCACGGCAATGCCTTCGGCGAGCAGTTTGGCCGTCCAGTGGGTCACGTTCAACCCATGCCCTGAATAGCCCTGGGCATAGTAGACGTTCGGGTGCTGGCTCAGCCGCCCGACCTGGGGGAAGCGGTTGGCCGTAATGCCGATCATGCCGCCCCATTGGTAATCGATGCGTACCTCGGCCAGCTGCGGGAACACCTTGAGTACCTTCGGCCGCATGTAGGCGGCAATGTCCTTGGGGTCGCGCCCGGAATAATGGCAGGCACCCCCGAACAACAGACGGCGGTCAGCGGTGAGGCGGTAGTAGTCCAGGCCGACCTTCTGGTCGCACAGCGCCATGTTCTGCGGGATCAGGCTACTGGCGAGCGCCTCTGGCAACGGCTGGGTGGCCACCACATAGCTGCCGGCTGGCAGCACCTTGCCACTCAGGCGCGGCTCCAGTTCATCGAGGTGCGCGTTGCAGCCCAGCACCAGGCTGTGTGCCCTGACCTTGCCGTGGGCGGTGTGCAGGGTCACGGTGGGGCCATGCTCGATGCGCAGTACCGGGCTCTGCTCGAAGATGCGCACGCCAAGGCCTGCAGCCGCGCTCGCCTCGCCCTGCACCAGGTCCAGTGGGTGCAGATGGCCCGAACCCATGTCCACCAGGCCACCGGCGTACTGGTCGCTGGCGACGACCTGGTGCATGTGCTCGGGGCTGACCAGGCGTGTTTCGTGCCGATAACCCAGCGCGGCGAGGTCGTCCTGTTCGGCCTTGAAGGCGGCAAACTGGGCGGGAGTGTTGGCCAGTTCGCAGAAGCCCCAGCGCAGGTCACAGGCAATACCGTATTGCGCGATGCGCCCGGCCACCAAGGCCACCGAATCGATGCCAGCCTGTTGCAGGTAACGCACGCCATCCTGGCCGACATAACGGGCAAAACCACTGACGTCATGGCCGATGCCGCGGATCAGTTGGCCACCGTTACGCCCGCTGGCGCCCCAACCGATGCGCCGGGCTTCGAGCAAGATCACCGACAGCCCCCGTTCGGCAAGTTCGAGCGCGGTATTGACCCCAGTGAGGCCGCCGCCGACCACGCAGACATCGGCCGTTAGTTCGCCGTCCAGGCTGGGGTAGGGCGCCGTGTGGCGTGCCGTGGCGGCATAATACGAAGCGGTGTGCAGGGTATCGAAAGGCATGGGTGTTCTCGGCTCAGCGGTTGGACTTGATCTTGCTCCAGGAGCGGGTCATCACGCGCATGATCTTGGGGCTGGGCGTGCTGGAGATGTACAGCTTGTCCAGCACGTGCTGGGGCGGATAGACCTCGGGGTTTTGCACCAGGGCTTTGTCCATGTAGGCCTGGGCGTCGGGGTTGGCATTGGCATAGCCGACCGTGGTGCTGACCTTGGCGATCACCTGCGGCTCGAGCAGGTAGTTGATGAACGCCAGGGCTTGGTCCGGGTTGGCGGCGTCCTTGGGGATGGCCAGCAGGTCGAACCACAGGTTGCTGCCTTCCTTGGGAATGCTGTAGGCAACCTTGACGCCGTTGTTCGCCTCCACCGCGCGGTTGGCGGCCTGGAACACGTCGCCGGAGTAACCGAAGGCTACGCAGACATCGCCGTTGGCCAGGTCCGAGACATATTTTGAGGAGTGGAAGTAGGTGATGTAAGGGCGCAATTGGAGCAGGCGGGCTTCTGCCTTGGTGTAGTCCGCAGGGTTTTCGCTACGTGGGTCCATGCCCAGGTAGTTGAGGATCGCCGGGAACAACTCGTCGGGCGAGTCCATGAAGGCCACGCCACACTGCTTGAGTTTTTTAAGGTTCTCGGGTTCGAACAGCACCGCCCAGGAGTCGATGTGGTCGATGCCCAGTGCGGCCTTGACCTTGTCGACGTTGTAGCCGATGCCGTTGGTGCCCCACAGGTAGGGCACTGCGTACTGGTTGCCGGGGTCGTTCTGCTCAAGCTGCTTGAGCAGCTTTGGGTCAAGGTGCTTCCAGTTGGGCAGCTTGCTGCGGTCCAGCGGTAAAAAGGCCCCGGCCTGGGCCTGGCGAGCGAGGAAGTGGTTGGAAGGCACGACCACGTCGTAGCCGGTGCGACCGGCCAACAGTTTGCCCTCCAGGGTTTCATTGGAGTCGAACACGTCATAGACCACCTTGACCCCACTGCTGGCCTGGAAGTCGGCCAGTGTGGTGTCACCGATGTAGTCGGTCCAGTTGTACACGCTGACGGTCGGTGCAGCTTGGGCGGCAGCGCCGAACAGCAAAGTGAATGCAGCAGGAACCAGGGATTGCAGATGACGCATGTCGACACCTCGTTGGTCTTGTTCTTGGTTTCGATGGAGGTGGGGCGCCGCGCGCCCCGGGCAAATCAAACGCTGAGCATCAGGAATTCACGCTCCCAGGAGCTGATCACCCGTTTGTAGTTCTCGTGCTCGGCACGCTTGACCGCGACATAGCCCTGGACGAATTGCTTGCCCAGGTATTGCTGCACGGTCTCGCAGTCTTCCATGTGCTGCAGGGCATCTTCGATGGTGATTGGCAGGCGCAGGTTGCGTCGCTCATAAGCCCGGCCCTGCACCGGCGCGCTCGGGTTGATCTTCTCGATCATGCCCAGGTAGCCGCACAGCAGGCTCGCGGCGATGGCCAGGTACGGGTTGGCATCGGCGCCCGGCAGGCGGTTCTCGACGCGCATCGCCTCGGGGCTTGAGGTTGGCACCCGCAGCCCGGCCGTGCGGTTCTCTTCGCCCCACTCGACGTTGACCGGTGCCGAGGTGTCCGGCAGGAAGCGGCGGAACGAGTTGACGTTTGGCGCGAACATCGGCAGCAGCTTGGGGATGTACTTCTGCAAACCGCCGATATGGTGCAGGAACAGCTCGCTCATGCTGCCGTCTTCATTGGCGAACACCGGCTTGCCGGTGGCGATGTCGACCACGCTCTGGTGCAGGTGCATGGCGCTGCCAGGTTCATCGGTAATCGGCTTGGCCATGAAGGTAGCCGCAACGTTGTGCTTGAGCGCCGCCTCGCGCATGGTGCGCTTGAACACGGTGATCTGGTCGGCCAGGTCCAGGGCATCACCGTGGCGGAAGTTGATCTCCATCTGCGCCGGGCCGTCTTCGTGGATCAGCGTGTCCAGGTCCAGGCCCTGCAGTTCGCACCAGTCATAAACGTCTTCGAACAGCGGGTCGAATTCGTTGGCGGCGTCGATCGAGAACGACTGGCGACCGCTTTCAGCGCGCCCGGAGCGGCCCAACGGTACCTGCAGTGGCAGGTCCGGGTCTTCGCAGCGCTTGGTCAGGTAGAACTCCATCTCCGGCGCGACGATCGGCTGCCAGCCTTGGTCGGCGTAAAGCTTGAGCACCTTCTTCAACACGTTGCGCGGTGACAGCTCGATGGGGTTGCCTTGCTTGTCGAAGGTGTCGTGAATGACGATCGCGGTCGGCTCGATCGCCCAGGGGATCTGGTACACCGCAGCCGGGTCAGGGCGGCAGATCATGTCGATGTCGGCGGCATCGAGCAGGCTGTAGTAGATGTCGTCGTCAACGTAGTCGCCGGTGACCGTCTGCAGCAGCACGCTTTCGGGCAGGCGCATGCCGCGCTCATGCAGAAACTTGGCGGTCGGCGCGATCTTGCCGCGGGCGATGCCGGTCAGGTCGCTGATCACGCATTCGACTTCGGTGATCCGGTGTTCTTTCAGCCAGGTGGACAGCTGATCGAAGGGGGCGTTCATACAGACCTCTTGGTTGGGTTTTTGTGTGCGCGGCGGGAGCCGGTGGCTTCCCAGGTGACGCGCTGGGGGCTATCTTGGTCGCAGCCCCCAGGGCAATCTATCCACTTTCTCCGGCAATCAATGCACCAAAAGAGTGCAACAGGACGATGCGTGACAACGCCCAATGCCTTGCAGGTCCAGGCTTTCCACACCACCGATGTCACCGAGCAGGTGCGTGCCACCCCAGGCTGGCAACAGCAGTACCGGCAAATGTCGCCGGGGCACTTCAGCGGCGAACTGCGCTGCCTGGGTCTGGACGGCGTGGAGGTGTATGAAGAGCGTCTCAACACCCGTGTCGAGCAATTCTTCCGCCCCCCGAGCGGTTCGCTGGCGTTCTGCTTCGACCGCACGGAGAACAGCCTTTACCTGCTCAACGAGCAGAGCCGCAATATCTGGATCACCCCGGAAAACTACGAAGAGGTGGCGGTGGTGTTCGACCAGGCGTTCCTGGCCCGTCATGGTCTCGATACCCAGCGCCTGGACGGGCTGTTCATGGTGCCGTTGGGCAGTGGCCAGAACGCGTTGTTCGGCAGTTGGCTGAGCGCCACCCTGACCCGCCTGGGCCATGCCGATTGCCCGCTGCAGGGGCAGGCGCTGGCCGAGCAACTGCTGGAAGACTGCCTGTTCATTCTCGACAGTGCCTGCCAGCGCCTGGACGGTGGTGCGCTGGGCAGGCGAAGTGAAGCGCGCGAGATCATGCGCCGGGTCAGTGAATGGGCGGCGGACTGCCCCGAAGAAACGCTCAATTTGATGGCGCTGGCCGACGTGGCCGGTGTTTCCCTGCGCCAGTTGCAACAGGCGTTCAAGGCGTTCACCGGTATGCCGCCGGCGCACTGGCTGCGCTTGCGCCGGCTCAACGGCGCGCGCCGAGACCTGCTGCGCCAGGCCGATGTCACGGTGGCCGAGGTGGCGATGCGCTGGTCGTTCTGGCACCTGGGGCGGTTTTCCGAAAGCTACCGGCAGTTGTTCCGCGAGTTGCCGAGTGAAACGCTGAAGCGGGGCAGGGGCTGAGGGCAACACTGAACCCAGCACACCCCTCGGAAAGTTGCTATCGTGCCGGGCTGTTCCCACCCGAGGTCCCGATGTTCTACCTGCCTTTGCCCAGTGACCTAGCCGACCGTCTCGCCAGCGAGCCTGCTGCCAGCGACTTTTTCTCAACCGCCAGTGTTGTGCAGGCGGCTGCAGTGCTGTTCGTGCAGAACCTGCCGCGCCAGCCGGCCACCGCGACGGCAGACGCGCAGGAACGGCGCTTTGCCGAAATCGTGCGCATCGCCAGCGAAGTCGAAACCGCCGCACCGGGCCGCTTTCAGGGCCAGGTGGCGCAGCACTTCGACCGCGAGGCGTTCGCCATGGGGTTGGGCATGTTGGGAGAGAATGGCATCGGCCTGCTGGCCAGCGAGGTCGAGTACGACAGCGACACGTTGCTCGATGCCGAAGGCCAGTGGAATTTCCGCTTTGCCGACAGCTACCGGCAGCAGGTCACGCCGCTGCACCCGGTCTACCTGCCCTCATTGGCCAGTGACCTTTTGTTGAGTGATCAACAAAACCGCCTGCTGCGAGAGTTTCTCTCCGGCGTCGACGAGTCTGTTGCGGTGCAAGGTTTCGCCGGCACCGGCAAGACCTTCCTGATCCACCAGTTCGCCCGCTTGCTCGACCCCCAGCGCACGCTGCTGCTGGCCTTGACCGAGGGCCAACTGCGCGCATTGCAGGCACGCGTCAAGGATGCCCAGGCCTACACCGCGCTGACCTTCGGGCAGTTGGCAGACGAACTCCTCAACCGTGACCTCACCAGTAATGGTTGGCGCCTGCGCGACCCGTATCGCACCAAGCTGTCCTGGCGCCCGCAGGAAGCGCAGGTGGTGAAGTGGCTGAATATCCCCGATATCGGCCCGCTTGACGCCCGCGATGTCGTGGCCTTGTGTATCAAGGCCGTGCGCAGTTTTTGCCGAACCGGTGATGCCCAGTTGCAGTTGCACCATTTGCCCTGGGCTGGGCCCGGCACCTCGCCGCTGGACCAGGAAGTGCTGCTGGAGAAGGCGCGCTTGTACTGGCAGGAGCTGATCCGCCCATCAACCCGAGAAATTCAGCTGCCGGTGCGTGATTACCACCGGGTCAAACTGCTGTCGTTGACGCAGGACGTGATCGACAGCCGGTACACCCACATCATCGTCGACGAGGCCCACGAGCTTTCGGCGCCGATGCTCGCGGTGCTGGACCGCAGCCCGCAATCGGTCATCACCCTGGGCGACGAACTGCAGAACCTCAACGGCCTGAGCCCGCACCATGGCGGCTTTATCCGTCAGCGCTACATCGACCATTCGCTGCGCGCCGGGCCGGCGATGGACAACGTGCTCAACCCGTTGATCCAGGCGCACCCGGCCAAGATACAGGCCGCGTTCAGTGGCAGTGCCGAACACTACACCCGGGTCAGCTTCTTCGACACCGTCACGGTGCCGGAACAGCCCACGGCGTTGATCGTCGATGATGAATGGGGGCTGTTTGGCTGGTTCCAGCGCCTCACTCACCAAGGCGTGCCCTTCGTGCTGCTGAAGAGCGCACGCAAGGATTTCGAGCTGTTCGTCGAGGACTGCATCGAGCTGTACCGGTTTGGCACCCGGCCGCGCCACCCCATGTTGTTCCGCTATGCCAGCTGGCAGGCGCTGGAGCAGGACAAGGGCGATGACAAGGCCTTCGTGGCGGTGGCCAACATGCTGCGCAAGGGCTATACGCCAGAGCATTTTGCCAAGGCCAAGAGCCGTTATCGCTGGGACAAGGCGCCCAAGCTGTTCCTGGGGCGGGTGAGCGACGTGAAGAACATGGAGTTCGCCCGGGTGATGGTGTCACCGGAGCTGATGGTCACGCCGGTGGTGGCGGGCAATCGCAACGAACGTGCACGGATGCTGGCGGGCCTGTATACCGCCTGTTCGCGGGCACGGCATGAGCTGATCGTGCCAGGTGGGATGCTGGACTGGGTGAAAGACCAGGTCAGGGATTGAAGTGATTGGGGCCGCAAGGCGACCCCAATGCACCGGTCAGTTACGGTCCAGCCACACCGTCTGTGCGTTGGTGAACTCGCGTACACCAAAGTGCGACAGCTCACGGCCAAAACCACTCTTCTTCACGCCACCAAAGGCGACGCGCGGGTCGGATGCGCAGTAGCCGTTGATGAACACGCCACCGGTATCCAGTGCCGCGGTCATGCGTTCAGCCAGAGCATAGTCAGCTGTGTAGATAGTCGCGGCCAGGCCGAACTCGCTGTCGTTGGCCAATGCCACTGCATGGTCGGCATCCTGCGCCGTGATGATCGCGGCCACGGGCCCGAACAGCTCCTGCTTGAACGCGGTCATCTCAGGGGTGACGTTGGCAAACACGGTCGGTGCGTAGAAGTTGCCCACGCCTTCGACCTTGTTGCCACCCAGCAGCAGGGTAGCGCCTTCGGCAAGGGTCGCCTGGACCTGGCCATCGAGTTCGTCGCGCAGGTCATAGCGGGCCATCGGGCCGATGTAAGTGTCGTCTTCCAGCGGGTTGCCGACTTTCAGCGCGCGCGTCGCTTCAACGAACTTGCGGGTGAAGGCTTCAACGATGCTCTCTTCGACAATAAGGCGCTTGGCCGCGGCGCAGACCTGGCCGGTGTTCTGGTAGCGACCGATGACAGCCGCCTTGACTGCGGCATCCAGGTCGGCGTCGGCCAGCACGATGAACGGGTCGGACCCGCCCAGCTCCAGCACGCACTTCTTCAGCGCGGCCCCGGCTTGTGCACCAATCGCCATGCCAGCGCGCACACTGCCGGTCAGGGTCACGGCGGCAATGCGTGGGTCGTTGATGGCGCGGGTGACACCGTCCGGCGTCACGTTCAGCACTTCGAAGACGCCCTCCGGCAGGCCGGCATCCTTGAACAGTTCACCCAACAGGTAAGCGCTGCCCATGACGTTCGGGGCATGCTTGAGCACGTAGGTGTTACCGGCGAGGATCGCCGGCACAGCGCCGCGCAGCACCTGCCAGACCGGGAAGTTCCACGGCATCACGGCCAGGATCGGCCCCAGCGGGCGGTACTCGATGCGGGCTTTCTCGATCTGCGTCGGCTCTGCTGCCAGCATGGCCGGGCCGTGCTCGGCATACCAGCGGCACAGCCCCACGCACTTGCTCACTTCGCCACGGGCCTGCGTGATCGGCTTGCCGATTTCACGGCTGATCATCTGCGCAAAGGCTTCGGCCTTGGCTTCGAGGGTGCTGGCCAGGGCAAGCAGGTACTCGCTGCGCTGACCCAGCGACACCAGCCGCCATTGCCCATAGCCCACCTTGGCACGTTGCAGCGCCGCTTCCAGTGCGGCGTCGGTATCGAAGGGGTAGGCGCCAATCTGCTCGCCGCTGTGCGGGTCGAGGGAGATGGCATGGGTCAGGCTGCTGATCGCGCTCATGGCGGACACTCTCGTTGTTGTTAATCAGTGACGCCAGACTAGTGGTGTAGGGTTTTAATGAAAACTGAATAATAATGAGCGAAACATTCACGTTTGGAGAATGACTGTGGACCTGGTGCAACTGGAAATCTTCAAGGCAGTGGCCGAGCAGGGCAGCATCAGCGCTGCCGCGCAGCATATCCATCGGGTGCCCTCGAACCTGACCACGCGCATCAAGCAGTTGGAAGAAGACCTGGGCGTAGAGCTGTTCATCCGCGAGAAAAGCCGCCTGCGCCTGTCGCCGGCGGGTTGGAACTTTCTCGAGTACACCCGGCGCATTCTCGACCTGGTGCACGAGGCGCGGTTGACCGTGGCGGGCGAGGACCCGCAGGGCACCTTTGCCCTGGGCTCGCTGGAAAGCACCGCGGCAGTGCGTATTCCGGCCCTGCTGGCGGCGTACAACCAGCGCTACCCCAAGGTCGACCTCGACCTCTCGACCGGGCCTTCCGGGACCATGCTCGAAGGGGTGTTGTCCGGGCGCCTGGTCGCGGCGTTTGTCGACGGGCCGCTGCTGCATCCAACCCTGGAGGGCATGCCGGTGTTCGAGGAAGAGATGATGGTCATCGCGCCCCTCAACCATGCACCGGTAACCCGTGCCCAGGACGTCAACGGCGAGAGCATCTACGCGTTTCGCGCCAACTGCTCGTACCGCCATCATTTCGAGAACTGGTTTGTGCAGGACCAGGCTGTGCCGGGCAAGATCCATGAGATGGAGTCTTATCACGGGATGCTGGCCTGCGTGAGCGCCGGGGCGGGGCTGGCCATGATGCCGCGCAGCATGCTCGACAACATGCCGGGTTGCAGCACGGTGAGCGCCTGGCCGATGTCGGAGGATTTTCGCTATTTGAAGACGTGGCTGGTGTGGCGGCGGGGCGCGGTTTCGCGGAGTTTGAGCATGTTTGTGAAGTTGCTTGAAGAGCGGCGCCTGAGTTGATGTTTCGGGTGCCATAACGAAGGGGGGGTATAGCACACGCCGGGTTCAGGAAGCTTGGGAGGCCTCGGGGGTGGGGCTTCGAGAAATACGAAGCCTGTCACGACCCGAAGGCGCTCTCCTTGGGTTTGATCGACTCAACGATGGACGCTGCCGGGGAAGCGCTGGCGATCAGGCTGGATCACCATGACGTTGATAGATCTCCTGGCTCAGGGGATGCAGAACGCGAGCGGGTTCGGCTTCCACGGTTCAACGTGACGCAGCGTGCGGCAAGTTGACCAGTACCCAATGCGATGCAACTATCCAATGCGTGCGATAAACGTTGCAGCTTGCTCAAGAATGGCCTTGGCTTCAACAAGGTCTGGCGCATCGTTGCTATTGTTGAAGTTCCCTGTTTCGTCCATATTCTGCACGATCAATCCGTCACGACGCGGCATGACGAGAAACTGTTCAGCTCTTAATCCGTGGATGACCTCCGGCTGCGGCATCAAACGCACTGTTTGCCCGCGCACAGGAATAACGGTCTCGTCATTGAACAACGCCTTGGCACCGTAACCGGTAGCGTTGATAAAGGTGCATTCTGGCAATGTCAGCAGCTCGTTTGGATGGTTGAATGCCCTGATATCAACCTTTCCACCAGCGGCCAAGAAATCAGCCACCAGCTTACTCGCATAGGGCGTGATGTTGAACATCAAGCTGGTCCAGCACCGCGCGTATCGGGTTGGGAACGGGTGACCGCCAGGAAGCAGATCTATCTGCGGCGGCAGGAAGTCGTTTGCAAACCTAGCATACTCAGGCTCGTCTTCATCTTTTGTTTGTGGAGGCGAGCCGTAGAGGTCTTTAACCGGGAATGGTGTATCGGAGAGTTTATAACCATTGAACCATTCGACTAGTCTGCCTGGCAAACCCGCCGTTTGCTGATACTTATCGAATGAAGTTCTAGCCATCTCATTCCAGCGTGCCGCCCAGTCAGCCTCATGTTGCAGGTCGCAGAAGCGCGAATCCGGGGACCATAATCCGGTGGCTCCCATGGATGACACGTTCGGTGGTAGGGCCTTTGCGTATATACGTACAGACAGACCCGCGTGTTGTGCCAATAACGCAGAAGTAAGGCCAAGCGGGCCGCACCCGATAACACCAAGGGTACGCAGCCCAGGCGTCGCTGCCTGTGCCATGCGTAATGCTTGCATACTTGAACCCCAGGAGAGTGACCAACCAGAACCACCATGCCCATAATTGTGTACCACAAGCTTGCTTCCCAGCAGCTCTGCTTCTATGCGCGGCCCCGCGTGGCGGAATGGACGGGTACACGCATGGACACCGGCGATACGACTCATCTGTGCATTGATCAGCTTGATCGCTTCGCCGTCCGTTGGGCAAGTGGGCATTATTGGTAGCCTCGCTGCCTTCTGCTGTGGTGAGGCATCTGCCAGTTTTCTTAAGAACAGAGGAGATGCTGTTGAAGCCAATGCAAGCGCGCTACCCATAAAAAATTGACGTCGTTTCATAAAGGAACTCTTTCATAATGTGTTGAATAACTTCTAACTGCTACTACTCGCCTGCTTAATCGGCGCCGGGCCTCTGGGGACAGGGGGGCGCTGTTCGAGACATCCTCGTACAACGGGTGCATCAGTCCCAGTAGCTGGAAGTAGGCGTACGGGTGTGCGCTGCTTAGCGCGATATCGGCTTGTTTTCGACGTATGTCTTCATCGGGCCTGTCCATTGCGTGCTGCGCGCTCCAAAAATTAATCAAATGCCTACCGTGGCGTTCGTGCGTTCATTGTTTATAGAGGTCAACGTGCTAAGTAGTTTCTCTGGGTGGTGCGATGCTGAGCCAGATGTTTGTAGGAAATTCCCTACTGTCTCACTCAGCTGTAAACTGAACGTATATTGGTTTGTGCAAGCAGGGTAAATAACCATGTACCGATAGTTGGTGTCATGTCGAGCGTTTGGATGTAAGCGAATGTGTGATTTGCAAGTTATTTCTGATCCAGGCTGTTTATGAAAATAGCTGTCGTAAACACCGCAAGTAACAAGCCCGTGAACAATCGCGCTGCAGCACTCCGCGAGGCTGTAGACGTGGCTGGACGACCACGCATCAGTGCAAACGCCAGTGCCTTCAAAGGATCGGATAATAGGTAAACCATCCTCAGAAGGAGGGTCATACCATGCGTAATCATCACTATGCCCTTGGCGCGGCGCTGCTGTTCACCCTGGCGTTGCCCTGGACGTTGGCAGCCGCCGCCGACCCCAATGCGCCCATCGACATGCAGGCCGTGCAGTTGCAACCGCAAGAGCAGAACGGCGTGCGTTACCTGCAAGGCGGTATCGGCCAGGATGAAGCCAATGCCCTGCGCAAGACCAAAGGCTATGACTTGCACGTCGAGCTCTCGACTGGCGCGCAAGGCAAGTTCCAAAGCGGTGCCTCTGTTGATATTCAAAGTGCGCAAGGGCAGCCCGTGCTCAGCGTTACCGATGTCGGCCCGCTGCTCTTTGTGCAGCTACCACCGGGTCATTACAAGGTCACCGGCAATGCCGAGGGTGAGACTGTCCAGCAACAGGTGGTAGTGGATGGCAAAGCACCTGCCACGGTGAACTTGCACTGGCGTTGACAGATAAAATGCGGGCAGGGGTACATTTGTACTCCTGCTGAAATGGAGCACACCGCCATGAGCTTGGCGCTTCAGCTGGAGATGTTGGACGAGCAGGGTTTCGTGCTGATCCCCGGTGTGCTCGAACCCCTGCGCATCGCGCTGCTGCGCTGCGCTATCGATGACTTGCAGCCGATTCACTGGGACTACCAGGGGCTGCTTGAACACTACAAATGCGTGTTCAACCGCAACCCGCTGTGGTTGCCGTTTCTTGATCTGCCACCGCTGATCAACCTGGTAGAGGCCGCGCTTGGCGAGGACTGCCACGTGATCGGCCAGACCGCCTGGCGTAGCCACCCCGGTTACCCCGGCATGGCGCTGCACCTTGACCATCTGCCCCTGCAACTGCCGGCCTGGATCAGCGAGCGCGGGGCCTTTACCCAGCCGATGCAGATTCTGACTGCGCAGGTGTACCTCTGCGATATCGATCACAGCATCGGGCCGACCTGGATCGTACCGGGCAGCCATCGTGCCGCTCGCCCGCCGCAGGCCGGCGAAGTGCAATGGCAAGGGCGTGAAGCGCTTCCGGTATTGTGCAAGGCGGGGGATGCTTTGCTGTTTCGCAGTGATGTCTGGCACAGCGGCGGCGCCAACTGCACGCAGGCGCGCGAGCGCGACATGCTGCAAGTGCATTACGGCCGGCGCATGGTGGCGCAGAAGTTTTCACCGTACCTGCATTGGCAGTTCAACCCTCGTGTGCTGGAGGAAGCCACGCCCAGGCAGCGGCGGCTGTTAGGGGAGCATGAAGAGGGGGAATACGACTGAACCCGCTCGGGCCACGGGGCAGGGCGTTGGCCATCAGCATTAGCCGATAGTGGCAAAGCTCTTTCAACTTTCTGATTATCTGGACAATAATCGAAAAAGTATTACCTCGTGTGACCGGTCTGGATGCGCCGGCCACCGCACAAGATCGAGGGGCTCAAGCCCCCACTTGCCGTGTAGACCATCAGGAGATGTCATTGATGAAAACCCGTCTCGCTGCTTCGCTGGCCGCTGCAGTGCTGGCCTTCGCCGGGGCCAATCTGGCTCAGGCTGCGCAGATTTCCGGTGCCGTTGGTGCCACCGGCCAAGGCGACATGACCTACCGAATCGGCCTGTCGTTCGATTGGGACAAGAAATGGCTGGAAAGCAGTACTGGCTATGTGACCGGTTACTGGGATGCGGCTTACACCTATTGGGAGGGCGGCGACGCCAGCGGCGCGCACTCGCTGTCGTTCAGCCCGGTGTTCACCTACGAGTTCAGCGGCTTCACCTACACCCCCTACATCGAGGCCGGTATTGGCCTGGCAGCGTTTTCCAAGACGGATGTGGGCAACCAGCGGCTGGGTTCTGCGGTCAACTTCGAGGACCGCATCGGCTTTGGCCTGAAGCTGCCTGGGGCGCAGAAGGTAGGCATCCGTGCCATGCACTACTCGAATGCGGGCATCAAGCAGCCGAACGACGGGATCGAGTCGTACTCGCTGTTCTACAGCAAGGCGTTCTAACCGCGGTGCCGGTACCTTGTAGGAGCGGCCTTGCGTCGCGAAAGGGCTGCGCAGCGGCCCCGGGTTTTCGGGTGCCAGCAAGAACGTAGGGGGCCGCTTCGCGCCCCTTTCGCGACGCAAGGCCGCTCCTACAATTGCGCGGCGGTCAGAACGTGTAGGAAACCCCGGCCTGCACCGTGCGCGGTGCGCCTGGGTAGGCGTAGCTATTGAACGCCCCTTCGTCATACCCCTTGTTGAAGACGTTCTTCACATCCAGGTTCAGCCGCACGTGTTCATTGACCTTGTAGAAGCTGAGCAGGTCGACCACGCTGTAGCGTTCCATGGTGTAGGTCGTTGCGGCTGTCTGGCCGGCGCGATCATCCACGTACTTGACCCCCACCCCAAGCCCCAGGCCTTTGGCCAGGCCATCCTGGAACTCGTAGGTGTTCAGCAGGCTGAAGCTGTTACGCGGGATGTTGGCCAGGCGGGTGCCGGTCGGCACGGTGGTGTCCTTGGTCACTTCGGCATCGACATAGGCGTAGCCACCCATCACACGCCACGCAGGGGTGATATTGCCAGCGATGTTGATGTCCAGGCCGCGGCTGCGCACCTCGCCCGTTGCGATGCTGTAAATACCCAAGGGGTCGTTGGGGTCGCGTGCCAGCACGTTTTCCTTGACGATGTGGTACACCGCCGCATCAATGCTCAGTTGGCGATCGAGCGCTTCCCACTTCACGCCCAGCTCGTAGGATTTGCCCTTCTCGGGATCGAAGCCACCGCTGCCAGCGGGCGTGCCACTGTTAGGCTTGAATGAGCGCGCCGTGTTGGCATAAACCGCCACGGTGTCGGTCAGGTCGTAGATCAGGCCAAAGCGCGGGGTCACGCCATTCTCGCCCTTGCTGAAGTCGCGGGTGTTGACCAGCTTGTCGTCGTAGTCATGCTCGAAGCGTTCGAAGCGCACGCCGGCCAAGGCCTTGAGGCGCTCGGTCAGGGCCACCTGGTCCTGGATGAAGAACGCCCAGGTCTGCAGGTTTTCCTTGTCCCACGTTGTGGTAGGCGTCAGCGCGGGCCTTGGCTGGCCGAGCTCCGGGTTGTAGATATCGATCGGATAGGCCGCCGAGGAGCGCTGGATGATCGAGTTGTAGTCGTAGTTCTCGTACTCGATGCCAGTCAGCAGCGTGTGGCTGAAACCACCGGTATCGAAGTGGCCGGTGAGGTTCAGTTGCCAGTCACGGTCGGTCCATTCCAGCTTGCGGTAGTTGAAGTTGCGCTGCAGGGTGCGCCCGTCAGTGGGCGCGCCATTGGCTTCAACCGCGTTGCCCTTGAGCGAGCCATCGAGAAACTGGAAACCGCCAGCCAGCGTCCAGTTGTCATTGAGCAGGTGCTCGAAGCGCACCTGGGCCATGTTGTTGTCGTTGTGCAGCAAATTGTCGCTGCCTTTCTCCCAGATGTAGGTGTCGCGCGAGGCGCTCCCGGTCTGGGTGGCATAGCGGGTCAGGCCACGGTCGAGCGGGTGGTTGTTGCGCATGAAGTCGCCTTCGAAGACGATCCGGGTGCTGTCGTTGACCTGCCAGCTGAGCACGGGCGCCACGTCGTAGCGCTCGCTCTGCACATCATCGCGAAAGCTTTCGCCGCCTTCACCGAGCACGTTCAGCCGGTAGGCGAGGGTGCCTTCCTCATTTAGCGCGCCGGTGGCGTCGAGGGTGGCGCGGTGCATGCCCTGGTCGTCGATCTGGCTGCCCAGGGTGACCTTGCGTTCAGCCTGCGGTTGCTTGCTGACCACGTTGAAGGTCCCACCGGGGTCGCCGCGGCCGTACAGGCTGGTGGCCGGGCCGCGGATCACTTCCAGGCGCTCGACGGTGTTGGCGTCGGGGGCATTGGGGTAGCCGCGGTTGATCGGGAAGCCATTGCGGTAGAACTCGCCCGTGGTAAAGCCACGTACCGTGAAGGTGGTCAGGCCCTGGCCACCGAAGTTGTTGGCGCGGCCTACACCGCCGGCGTAGTCCAGGCCATCCTGTAGCCGCGTGGCGCCGGTGTCTTCGAGCACGTCCTTGGGTACCACGCTGACCGACTGCGGGGTCTCGTGCAGGGCGGTGTCGGTGCGCGTGGCGCTAGCCGAACGGCTCGCCTTGTAACCAACGACCGGGCCATCGGCACGTTCACTGTCGGCGGTACCGGTGATGTTCAAGGCCTGGAGTTCAATCTGGGCGGAATCGCTGAGCGAGTCGGGTTCAGCCCAGGCCAGCGGGGAGACAGCATGAAGCACACAAAGCGAAACGAACGTGCGACGCATCGACGGTACGATCCTGGAGTAGGGCGCTAGGGGAAGGGGTACAAAGCGTCGCGAAATTACTACGAATCATTATCAAATGCATTCTTTTTAAGTGGAGCGCCCGTGCCAGTTTACCTCTCGCCGCCCCGGCAAGGCCGCTCCTACACACGGCGCGCAACCTGCAGGTAACGAAAACCCTCAGGCCCCCGCCTTGATCGCCAGCACATTGCACAACGGATGCTCCAGCACATGCGCCGTGGTGCCGCCCAGGAAGGTCTGCATGGCGTCATGCCGATGGCTGCCCATGACGATTACATCGACCCGGCTATGGCTGATGAACTGGGCAATCGCACGAATCGCCGGCCCCTCCACGAAATGCCTGCGCTCCAATGGCACCTGGTGATGGTCACCCAGGCGGTTGAACGACGCCCGTTGCGCGGTGCGCACACTGCCATCGAACCCAGGCATGGTGACCGTGCCGGCGCCGAAGTCGGCGATATGGGTTTTGGCTGCGTCGCACACATGCAACAGGTGCAACTCGGCGTTGCACTGCAAGGCCAGGGCATGGGCGCTGTGAATCACCTGCTCGTCCAGGTGCTCGCCTGCGCCATGGCTGTTGAGGTCTACTGCGGCGGCGATCTGCCGGGGCAGGGGCAGGCGGATGTCGCTGACCAGGTGCACGGCGACTGGGCTGTCTTTGAGCAACTGCCAGTCCAGGGGGGTTATCAGCAAACGCTTGAGCACCGGTTCGTGCTGCACATCCTTGACCAGCAAGTCGCAGCCCAGGCGTTCGATGCGCTCGATCACACTGGCCAACGGGTCGCGGGTCAGCAGCAATTCGGTGGACACATCCAGGCCGGCATCGGCCAGTTGCTCGGCTTCATCGGCCAGCCATTGGCGGTTGTCGCTGAGCAGCCGTTCACGTTCCCGGCCGTCGCTCATCAAGCCGAACGTGTCGACATCGTCGACGAATACGTTGATATCGAGTAATGCACCGCTAGACTCGGCCAAAGCCGCCGCACGTTGCAGCGCGGGCGTGTGGCGCATCTGCGGGCCGAGCATGACGAACAAACGTTTGAACTGGCTCATCTCACACCTCCGCGTGTGGAAGCCCCCCGGTTCATGCCTGGTGATCTGGCCCTGTTCAGTTTAGACCCACGAACGCGCTGCCGGGCGCCCCATCGCGAGCGTGAGCGTCGGCAGCCTCCTGCCAGCCGCCACCCAACGCCGCATACAGATTCACCTCCGCCACCAGCTGCGCCAAGCGGTCATTGATCAGCCCCTGCTGGGCACTGAACAACGACCGCTGCGCATCGAGAAACGTCAGGCTGCTGTCCACGCCAATGCGGTAACGGTGCTCGGCCAGGTCGTAGTAGCGCTGGTTCGACGCCACCAAGTCGCGCTGGGCCTGCAACTGCCGCTGGTAGGTCGCGCGCGCCGCCAAACCGTCCGCCACTTCCTGGAAGGCGCCCTGGATCGCCTTCTGGTACTGCGCCACCTGAATCTCCTTCTGCAGCCGGGCGTAGTCCAGGCTGGCTCGCAGGCTGCCGGCGGTGAAGATCGGCAGGTTGATCTGCGGCTGGAACAGCCAGGTACCCGAGCCTGCATCGAACAGCCCGCTGAGCGCGGGGCTGGTGCTGCCGGCATTGGCGGTCAGGCTGATACTGGGGAAAAACGCCGCACGTGCTGCGCCAATGTCGGCATTGGCCGCGCGCAGCTGGTACTCGGCCTGGACAATGTCCGGGCGGCGTTGCAGCAGGTCGGAGGGCAGGCCGGCTTGCAAGCCGGCGATCTGTTCATTGGCCAGGGGCAGGGCGCGGAGGTCGTCGGCCACAGGGGCACCCACCAGTAGCGTCAGTTGGTTGAGGTCCTGGGCCACCTGGCGTTTGTAACGGGCCACGGCCGCGCGCGTGCTGTCGACGCTGGTACGTGCCTGGATCTGGTCCAGAGCCGAAACAGTACCCGCGCGGCGCTGGTTGACGGTCAGGCGCAGGCTGCGCTCGTCCGCTACCAGGGTGTCGTTGGCCAGGGCCAGCAGCTCCTGGTCGGCACGCCAGGTCAGGTACACGCTGGCGACGCTGGCCACCAGGCTCAACTGGGTGCTGCGCCGGGCCTGGTCGCTGGCCAGGTAGGTCAGCAGCGCTTGGTCACTGAGGCTGCGCAGGCGGCCGAACAGGTCGAGCTCGTAGGCGCTCACGCCCAAGGTCGCCGCATAGGTGGAGCTGATCATGCCCTGATCGGTGCCGGTCATGCGCCGCGGCAGGTACTGACGCTGCCCCTGCCCATTGGCGGAGACCTTGGGCAACAGCTCGGCGCGCTGAATGCGGTACTGGGCACGGTAGGCCTCGACATTAAGCGCTGCACTGCGCAGGTCGCGGTTATTGGCCAAGGCGTTGTCGATCAATTGGCGCAATACCGGGTCCTGGAACACTTGGCGCCAGTCATCGACGGCCGGGTGCGCCTGCACATCGCCTTGATAGGCAGGCCCTTGTGGGTAGTGCGCGGCCACCGCTGCGCCTGGGCGCTGGTAGTCAGGGGCCAGCGAACAGCCACACAACAGCGCAGCGCACAGGATAAGGCTAGATCGGGGCATCGGTGTGTCTCGCAGAGTCAGGCGCCGGCCATCCATTTGGTCAGGCCATGGCGGCCACTGACCCCCAGCTTGGCGGTGGCGCGCTTGAGGTAGGTTTCGATCGAGCTGTTTTTCACGTTCAGCCGCTGCGCCATTTCCGGCACCGTGCCGCCGGTCAGCAGGCCCAGGCAGACCTCCTGTTCCCGGGTCGACAGCCTCACGGCTTCCTGCACCAGGCGCTCGCCAAACGAATGGCGCAACGAGCCCGCTGGCAAATCGGCCAGCGGCGAGCCGGCATGCCGTGCCCCCCCTTGGCGCAGCAACTGGCCGTGGTGCTCGACCAGCGGCAGCAAGGTGTCAGACAGGCTTTTCAGTTGCGACAGTTCAGCCAGCGAAAAGCCACGCTGGCTGGGCAAGCGATGAAAGCAGATGACCCAGCGCTGCACACCGCTGCAGGACACCAGGTTGCACTGGTGGGCACTCTGGCGAGGCTGCCCAGCGTCTTGTGGGGCTTTGAATTCGATCAGCAGCGGGTCCTTCATCTGCATGATGCTTTGCAGCAGCGGGTGGCGCAGGTTGTTGACGTTGGGCAGTTCAGGGGCAGGGCCGGCACTGCCCAGTACCCTGATGCGGCTGACGCTGGCCTGGCGTGGGTCAAGGGTCCATTCACTGAGGTCGAGCCTGTGGACCGGCACCTGGGCATTTACCAGATGCAACATCTGGTCGGCGAAGCGCTCGGCGCCGGTACTGGCGATCAGTTCGCCCAGTTGCAGATACAACTGCGGGTCGGGGCGGTGTTCGAGGCTGTCGGTCAGCTTCATATCATTGTCTTCCTTGATTCTAAGCTTTGCGGCGGGTGGTCTCGCGGTCGAGTCCTCTGGGGGGTAGGTGGGAGTGGCGGTATTCAAGCCCGGCCGGGGTGCTGCGTCTGTAGTGGAAAACAGGGACAGAAAGTGCCACCGATTGCGGATCAGGTGGGCAGGGGCACGGACGGTGTCGGTACTGGCGAATGAGGGCTTGGCCAGCCAATTGACGCCAGAAGCGTGGCGATCCAGGCCTGTTCCATGCCGATAGTTTCGGGTGTAGGCAATACCGGGTAGATGCTGTAGCAAATCTCCTACATGTTTTTCAGCAGGCTTCTACAGGTCCAGCGTGTGTCCGGGTTTCGGGGGCCATACAGCCTGGGGGCGGGGTGCTTGAATCCGCGGATGATCAATCAGAAGGACCTGCCGACTCATGCCTGCCGCCGAAACCTTTGCCCTGAGCGTTGCCCAGCGCGACATCTGGTTGGACCAGATCAGCCACGGCGACTCGCCGCTGTACAACATCGGCGCCTATGTCGAAATGAACGGCGGGGTGGATGCCGCGCGGCTGCGCCAGGCACTGGCGCACCTGGTTGCCCAGCATGACGGCCTGCGTACTGTGCTGGTGACACAGGGGGGGATGGCGCGGCAGTACTTTGCCCCCACCCTGGAAGTGGAACTGGTGCGGCACGATGTGCGCAATGCAGAGGCGCCGTGGGCGGCCGCCCAGGCCCTGCTGCAAGCCCGGATGCAGACGCCCTATCGCCTGGATGCCAGCCCGCTTTGGGGCACCACACTGATTCGCCTGGGCGAGCAGCGCTACCTGTTTGCCGTACAGGCCCACCACCTGGTCCTCGACGGTTGGGGGGTGGACCAGTGGTTCAAGCAGATCGCCGAATACTACAACCTGCTCGAACAGGGGCTGCCCCTGCCGAGCGGCGCACCGTCCTATCGGGCGTTCATCGAGGACGATGCCCAGTACCAGGGTTCGCCACGGCACGACCGCGACCGCGATTATTGGCTGGCTAAATACCAGCAATTGCCGGACGCCTTGCTGGCGCCGCGCGAGCGTAACGCGGTACACCTTTCGCCGCCCAGCGCAGTGCTCGAACAGCCATTCGATACTCGTTTGCTGGCACGTATGCGAGCGCTGGGAAGCACGCTGCAGGCCTCGCCATTTCATGTACTGCTGGCCGCCCTGCATGTGTGTAGCGCACGCACCTGGCAGCGTGACGAGTGGGTGGTCGGTTTGCCGGTGCGCAACCGCGGCAACGCGCAGTTCAAGTCGACCCTGGGGCTGTTTACCCAAGTCAGCGCGTTGCGCATGGACTTTGGCCGCGAGCGCACCTTCGCGGCGCTGGTGCAGGGGATACGCGATGCGCTCAAGCAGGACTTCCGCCACCAGCGTTTCGCCCTCAGCGAACTCAACCGCAGCCTCGGCGCATTGCGTGAAGAACGGCCACAGCTGTTCGAACTGATGGTGTCGTTCGAAGAGGATGGCAACGACCTGCGTTTCGGTGACGTGCCTGGCCACACCGTGATGGTTTGCAATGGCCATGAACCCACCCCGTTGAGCATTCACCTGCGCTGCAACAGCCAACGTGACAGCGCCCGTCTGCACCTGGTGCACAACCGCGCCTGGTTCAGTGAACAGGACGCTACGGCGCTGGCCGAGCGCCTGCTGCACGTCCTCGAGCAAGGCCTGGAACAACCGGAGCAAAGTATCGCGTCCTTTGACCTGCTGACCGCCAGCGAGCACGCCCGCCTGCGGCAGTGGAATGCCACGGCGCAACGAGGGCCCGACAATGGCGAGGCGTTGATTCATCGTCGTATCGAGGCCCAGGCCAAGGCCACGCCGCAGGCCTTGGCAGCGCTTCAGGATGGCCAGAGCCTGAGCTACGGCGAGCTCGACCGCCGCGCCGACGCGCTGGCCCAGCACCTGGCGAACCAGGGTGCCAAGCCTGACCGGCGCGTGGCGGTGGTCGCCCAACGCGGCCTGGACACCCTGGTCGGCCTGTTGGCCGTGCTCAAGGCCGGTGCCGCCTACGTGCCGATCGACCCGGCCCACCCGCAGGAACGCCTGGCCTACCTGCTGGGCGACAGCGAGCCAGACATCGTGTTGACCCAGTCATGGCTGTGTGATCGCCTTCCCGCGCATGGTCTGGCGCAGATCGAACTGGATCGCTGGGACTGGAACGCGCCGCCCGCCGCCCTGGCCCGGCCTGCGCAGCCGCTGCCCAGCGATCTGGCTTACGTCATCTATACCTCCGGCTCCACAGGGCAGCCTAAAGGCGTGATGGTCGAGCACCACATGCTGGCCAACCTGATCGACTGGCACTGCAGTGCGTTCGAGCTGGGCCCAGGCCGCCATCAGTCGAGCCTGGCCGGCTTCGGCTTCGACGCCATGGCCTGGGAGGTATGGCCGGCCCTGTGCAGCGGCGCGACCCTGCACCTGGCACCCGTGCGTGACGGTGCCGAAGACATCGATGCCTTGCTCCGCTGGTGGCGCGCCCAGCCGCTGGATGTCAGCTTCCTGCCCACGCCGGTGGCCGAGCATGCCTTCGCCCAAGGTGAGCTACACCCCACCTTGCAGACCCTGCTGATTGGCGGCGACCGCCTGCGGCGCATGGCCCGCGAGCGGCGCTACCGGGTCATCAACAACTACGGCCCCACCGAAGCCACGGTGGTGGCGACCTCGGGCGAGGTGACGGCAGGTGGCCCGCTGCATATCGGCGGGCCGGTGGCCAACACGCAGTTGTACGTGCTCGACGAGCAGCGCCGCCTGTTGCCCATCGGGGCCCCGGGCGAGCTGTATGTGGGCGGCAAGGGGGTTGCCCGGGGTTACCTCAAGCGGCCGCAGATGAGCGCCGAGCGCTTTCTCGACGACCCGTTCAGCACGCTGCCACGGGCGCGGATGTACCGCACCGGCGACCTCGTGCGCTGGCTGCCCGACGGCACCCTGGAATACCTCGGGCGTAACGACGACCAGGTGAAAATCCGCGGTGTCCGGGTTGAGCTGGCTGAAATCGAGGCCGCCCTGGCCAGCCATGCGGCGGTACGCGAGTGCGTGGTGATGCTGCGCGAAGGCCAACTGCAAGCGTGGTACATCGGCCAGTTGGCGGTAACACCGCGGGCACTGCATGAACACCTGCGCGAACGCCTGCCAGCGGCTTTGCTGCCGGTGGCCTATGTCAACCTGGCGGCCTGGCCGCTGACCGCCAATGGCAAGCTCGACCGCCGCGCCTTGCCGACTGCGGACGAAGCCGCCAAGGTGCGCCGCGAACATGAGGTGCCCATTGGTGAAGTCGAGCAACGCCTGGCCGTGCTTTGGGCTGAATTGCTGCAGGTCGAGCGGGTAGGGCGCCAGGATCACTTTTTCGAGCTGGGCGGCCATTCGCTGCTGGCCGTGCAACTGATCGAGCGAATGCGTCAGCAAGGCCTGCAAGCCGATGTGCAGGTGCTGTTCGGCCAATCGACCCTGGCCAGCCTCGCCGCATCCGTGATGGTCGGGGAAGCCGTTCGCATACCGGCCAACCGGGTAGCGCCGCAGTGCCAGCGCATCACGCCTGACATGCTCACGCTCAGCGTGCTGACGCAAACCGCCATCGACCGTATCGTCGCCTCGGTACCGGGCGGTGCTGGCAACGTGCAGGAAATCTATCCGCTGGCCCCCCTGCAACAGGGCCTGCTGTACCACCATGTCACCGATGTACGCGACCCTTACCAGCAGCAGGCGTTGTTCGCCTTTGCCAGCGCCCAGCAGTTGCAGGCCTTCGGCGAGGCGTTGCAGCAGGTGATCGACCGGCACGACATCCTGCGTACCAGCCTGGCCTGGGAGGGGCTCGAACAGCCCCAACAGGTGGTCTGGCGCCAGGCGCGCCTGCCGGTCGATAACTGGCTGACGACAGCGCCCGACGGCAACATCGCCGGGCAACTGCGCAGCCACTACGACCCCCAGCATCGGCCCTTGGACCTGCGCCAGGCACCGATGATGGCGCTGGCCTGCACCGAGGATGCCCAGCACGGGCGCTGGCTGGGTTTGCTGCGCTTCCACCACCTGGTCAACGATGCCGTCTCGCTGCAGGTGCTGTTGGGCGAGCTCGAAGCCTTCATGGCCGGGCGTGGCGAACAGCTGCCGGCGCCTGTGCCCTATCGCGAGTATGTGGCGCTGAGTGCGGCTGCCGAGCGCCAGGCACGGCACGAGGCGTTCTTTCGCGAGCAACTGGCCGGCATTGAGCCGCCTGCGCCTATTGCCGGGCTCGGCGGCGAGCCGGTGGATGCGTTTGATCTGCACAGCCATAGCCAGGCCGTCGAAGCGCCGCTGGCGGGGTTGTTGCGTACCCAGGCCCGGCATCAGGGGGCGAGCCTCGCCAGCTTGCTGCACCTGGCCTGGGCCCAGGTGCTAGGGACCCTCGGCGGGCGTGATGAAGTCACCCTTGGCACAGTGCTGCTGGGCCGCAGCATGGCGGGCAAAGGCGCTGATCGTGCCTTGGGCATGTTCATCAACAGTTTGCCGTTGCGGGTGCAGCTGGAGCATCGTTCGGTCGAACAGGCGCTGGGCGAGACCCACGCGGGGCTGGCTGCATTGCTCGGCCACGAGGACGCACCGCTGATGCTCGCTCAGCGGTGCAGCGGCCTGCCGGCGGGCACCGCGCTGTTCGACAGCCTGATCAACTACCGCCAAGGGGCCGTGTTGCACGGGCAGGTGCTGCCGGGTGTGGAACTGGTCGAGGCCAGTGAAGTCCTGAGCCATGGCCTGGTGTTGACGGTCGACGACCACGCCGACGGGCTGCAGCTTGCCGTGCGTGCGCCGCGAGCGATTGGCGCGCAGCGGGTACTGAACTACTTGCTGGCGACCTTGCGCCAGCTGGGCAGCGCCCTTGCCGAACGCCGCAGCGTGAGCCTGACGGCGTTGTGCGCGGTGCCTGAAGGTGAGCTACACCGCTTGCTGCATGGTTTCAACGCCACGCAAGACCTGCAAAGCCCGGTCACGCAGACCTTGCCTGCGCTGTTCCAGGCCCAGGTGCGGCGTACGCCCCAGGCCATCGCGCTGCAGACCGACGACAGTTTCCTCGATTACCAGGCCCTCAACGCCCAGGCCAACCGCCTGGCCCACCACCTGATCGGCCTGGGCGTACGCCCGGATGCGCGGGTGGCGGTGTGCGTCGAGCGCGGCGCTGCACTCATGGTGGCGTTGCTCGGCGTGCTCAAGGCGGGCGGTGCCTACGTACCACTGGACCCTGGCTACCCGGCCGAGCGCCTGCGCTTCATGCTTGATGACAGTACCCCGACGGTGGTGCTGGTACACGGCGCTACCCAGGGCCTGTTCGACCAACTGCCAGGCCCTGTGCTCGACCTCGACCGTGGCGACTGGCACGCCTGCCCGACAACTGACCCGCAGGTAGCTGGCCTGGGCCCGTCGCAGCTGGCCTATGTGATGTACACCTCGGGCTCAACCGGCACCCCGAAGGGGGTGATGATCGAGCACCGTGGCCTGTGCAACCTGATGCACTGGGGTTCGCGAATCTGCCCGCCACGCCCGGGCGATGCCTTGCTGCAGCGGGCGCCGTTCAGTTTCGACGGTTCGGTCTGGGAGCTGTTCTGGCCGCTGACCGCCGGCCTGCGCCTGGTCCTGGCACGCCCTGACGGGCATCGTGACCCTGCGTACCTGGTGCAACGGGTCCAGGCCAGCCAGGTGACCACGATCAAGTTCGTGCCGGCGTTGCTGCATCAGTTTCTCGAAGAACCTGGTGTCCAGGGTTGCACCAGCCTGACGGACATCTTCTGCGGCGGCGGCGAACTGACACTGGAGTTGCTGCAGCGTGTGCGCGAGCGCCTGCCCAAGGTGCGCCTACACAACGTCTATGGCCCCACGGAAGCCACGGTAGACAGCACCGCCTGGACCTTGCAGCCCCATGAGCCCCTGCCGCTGCTGGCGCCGCCGATTGGCCGGCCGATCGCCAATACCCGCCTGTATGTGCTCGATGCGCACGACCGGCCGGTGCCGCTGGGTGCGGTGGGCCAGTTGCACATTGGCGGTGTCGGCGTGGCCCGTGGCTACCTTGGGCTGCCGGCGTTGCAGGCCGAGCGTTTCATCGCCAGCCCATTTGTCGAGGGCGACCGGCTGTATCGCACCGGCGACCTGGTGCGCTACCGCCTGGACGGCGAATTGGACTTCGTCGGCCGCAACGACTTCCAGGTCAAGCTGCGCGGTTTGCGGGTGGAGCTTGGCGAGATCGAAGCGTCGCTGACCGCACACCCGGCAATCGGCCAGGCCGTGGTGCTGATGCGCGAAGAGCGCCTGGTGGCCTACTTCACCTGCCGCGAGGGCAGCAGCGCGCCGGCGCTTGAAGTACTGCGCAGTCACCTGCTGGCGCGCATGCCCGTGTACATGGTGCCGCAGGCGTTCGTTGCTTTGGCCCAGTTGCCTTTGAGCAACAACGGCAAGATCGACCGCCAGGCCCTGCCGGCGCCGGGTGCAGAGTCGGTGATCAGCCGCGCCTACCAGGCCCCGCGCGGCGAGCTGGAAACCGCGCTGGCCGAGATCTGGACCGATGTGCTGAAAATCGAGCAAGTCGGGCGGGATGACAACTTCTTCGAGCTGGGTGGCCATTCACTGCTGGCCGTCGGCCTGGTGGCACGCATGCGCCAGGCCGGCCTACATGTGGATGCCCGCACCTTGTTCAGCCAGCCGACGCTGGCGGGGCTTGCGGCCAGCACCCGCCTCGAACAGGTCGAGGTGGTGATACCGCAGACCACCATTCCCAGCCTGGGCAAACGCAGGCGCATCTGAAAGCACCGGGGCCGCATAGCGGCCCCGGAGCTATCCGCAATTGTCCCCGCTTCCCATGTCAGACCGACCGGTCACGATCCTTTAGCGTGTCCACGATCCCTATTTCCAGGCAAAGCAGGATGCTTACCGATGCACTTCAGCGAACTGATGGCTGCTCTTTCCACCCGTGCAATCCGACTCCAGCGTGAAGACCAGGACCTGATCGTCCTCGGCGATGACGACACCTTGGACGATAGCTTGTGGGAGGCGTTGTCGCGGCACAAGCCGGCGTTGCTGGAGATGCTCGCCGAACGCGATGACGACTGGCTGAGCCCGGCCTTTTGCATCACCCCCGATATGTTGCCGCTGGTAGCCCTGGAGCAACAGGCCATCGACCGCATCGTCGCCAGCGTGCCCGGCGGCGCCGCCAACGTTCAGGACATCTACCCGCTGGCGCCGCTGCAGCAGGGCATGCTGTACCACCACCTGTCCGCCAGCGACGGCGACCCGTACCTGTCGCAGGTGCAACTGCGCTTTGCCAGCAAAGCCCACCTCGAAGCCTTCGCCGAGGCACTGCAGTGGGTGATCCAGCGCCATGACATCCTGCGCACCGCGCTGCACTGGGAGTACCTTGACCAACCGGTGCAAGTGGTCTGGCAGCAGGCGACGCTGGTTCGCGAAGCCGTCCCGGTTGCCGGTAGCGCGGCGCTGGCCGAGTTGTGCGCGCGCTTCGACCCGCGCCAATACCGCCTCGACCTGCGCCAGGCGCCGCTGATGCAGTTGATGCACGCGCAGGGCGAAGGTGAGACGTGGGTGGCACTGCTGATGTTCCACCATGTGGTCATGGACCATACCGCGCTGGATATCGTGCGCCGGGAAATCCAGGCGCACCTTGCCGGCCAGGCCGAACACTTGGCCGCGCCCATGCCGTTTCGCAACGTGCTGGCCGCCGCCCGCCAGGCACTGGATGAGCAGGCCCATGAAGGGTTCTTCCGCGAGATGCTGGGTCACATCGATGAGCCGACACTGGCCTTCGGCCTGCAAGCCAAAGGCGATGCGCTGCTGGAGCAGGCACGCCTGACTCTGGCCCCGGCGCTCAGCCAGCGCCTGCGCAGCCAGGCCCGGCAACTCGGGGTAAGCCCGGCGAGCGTGCTGCACCTGGGCTTCGGCCGGCTGGTGGGGCAGCTTTCGGCGCGTCAGCAGGTGGTGTTCGGCAGTGTGCTGCTGGGCCGCATGACCACCGGCGACGGCAGCGAGCAGGCGCTGGGCATGTTCATCAACAGCCTGCCGCTGCGTATTGACCTTGGCGCAACCGGCGTGCGTGATGCGTTGCTGGCCACCCACCGACGGCTCAGCGCCTTGCTTGGCCACGAACAGGCGTCCCTGGCCCTGGCCCAGCGCTGCAGCGGCGTGGCTGCACCGGCGCCGCTGTTCAACACCCTGCTCAATTACCGCCACAGCGATGCGGGCGATGCTGCCGAGGTCATCCCGGTGGCCGACGGCATCGATATCGTCGGCGCCGAGGAACGTACCGATTACCCGTTGACCGTCAGCGTCGATGATTTGGGCGACGATCTGCGCCTGACCGTACAGAGCCTGCCCGAATGGGGCGCGGCGCGCTTGTGCGCGCAATTCGAGCAGGTCCTGGCCAGCCTGGTCGAGGCGTTGGAACATGCGCCCACTGCACCCATGCAAGGGCTGCAGGCACTGCCCCTGGCAGAGCGCGAACAGTTGCTGCAACAGTTCAACCACACGGCTGGGGCGTACCCACAGGGGCAGACCGTCCACGCCCTGGTCGAGGCCCGCGCGGCCCGCGCACCGGCTGCGGTGGCGCTGCTGCAGGGTGACCAGGCTTTGAGTTACGACGCACTCAACCGCCACGCCAACCAGCTTGCGCATCAGCTGATCGCGCGTGGCGTCAAGGTGGGCGACCGTGTTGCCCTATGCCTGCCGCGCAACAGCGGGCGCGTGGTCGCGTTGCTGGGTGTGCTCAAGGCGGGCGCGGCCTATGTACCGGTAGACCCCGCCTACCCGGCAGAGCGCATTGCCTATCTGCTGGCCGACAGCGAACCGGCACTGGTGGTGAGCGAGGCTGCTATTACCGGGTTGCCGGCCGGGGTGCCGCGCCTCGACCTGGATCTTGCACAAAGCATCGCTGTGCACGACAGCAACCCTCAGTTGCCTGAGTTGCACGCGCAGCACCTGGCGTATCTGGTCTACACCTCCGGCTCCACCGGCCAGCCGAAGGGTGTGATGATCGAGCATCACACCCTCGCCAACCTGGTGCACTGGCACTGCCAGGCCTTCGCGCTGGACGCCACTGCACAGGCGTCCAGCGTGGCCGGTTTCGGCTTCGACGCCATGGCCTGGGAAGTCTGGCCCGCTCTGTGCGCCGGGGCCACGTTGCACCTGCCGCCTGCGCACATCGCCAACGAGCATGTCGATGAACTGCTCGACTGGTGGCTGGCGCAGCCGTTGACGGTCAGTTTCCTGCCTACACCGGTGGCCGAGCAGGCCCTGCGCCGCGAACGTCAGCACCCGACCCTGCGCACCTTGCTGGTAGGTGGCGACCGCCTGCGCCAGTTCGAGCGTGACCCAGGGTTTGCCTTGGTCAACAACTACGGGCCGACCGAAACCACCGTGGTCGCTACCTCCGGGCAGGTGGTGCCTGGCGGGCCTCTGCACATCGGCCGGCCGATCGCCAATACCCGCGTCTATGTGCTGGACGAAGGCCTGCAGCCGGTACCGGTCGGCGTCACCGGTGAGCTGTTCATCGGCGGGGCGCAAGTGGCGCGTGGCTACTTCAACCGCCCAGCGTTGACCGAGCAGGCGTTTCTCGTCGATCCGTTCAGCGCGCAGCCCAACGCACGGATGTACCGCAGCGGTGACCGGGTGCGCTGGAATGCCGATGGCACCCTCGATTACCTCGGCCGCAACGACGACCAGGTGAAGATTCGCGGCGTGCGGGTAGAGCTGGGCGAAATCGAAGCCACCCTCGCAGCGCAGCCCGGCATCGACACGGCCGTGGTCCTGGTGCGGGGCGAGCGTCTGCTGGCCTGGTTCACCGAGACCGCCCCGGTGGATATCGAAACTTTGCGCCAGGCCCTGCAGGCCCGCTTGCCGGCGCACATGGTACCGCTGGCGTTGCTGCGCCTGGCTGAGCTGCCGCTGACCAGCCACGGCAAGCTGGACCGCCGCGCACTGCCCGACCCGGCTACCTCGCAGTTGTTCGGCCAGGCATTCGAGGCGCCTGAAGGTGAGACCGAAGCCACGATGGCGGCCATCTGGGCCGATGTGCTGGGCGTGGAACGGGTAGGGCGGCACGACAACTTCTTCGAACTGGGCGGCCACTCGCTGCTGGCGGTGACGCTGGTCGAGCGCCTGCGCAAGGCTGGCCTGCTCATCGATGTGCGTGTGCTGTTCGCCCAGCCGACCCTGGCCGCGCTGGCCAGCGCAGCGGCTATCGGCCGCGAAGTGACGGTGCCCGCCAACCGGGTGCCGCTGCACGCTGAACGGATTACCCCGCAGATGCTGAGCCTGGTCACCCTGGAGCAGGCGACCCTCGACGACATCGTCGCCAGCGTGCCGGGTGGCGCTGCCAACGTGCAGGAAATCTACCCGCTGGCACCCCTGCAGGAGGGCATTCTCTACCATCACCTGAGCGCCGAGCAGGGCGACCCCTACCTGCTGCAGACCCGCCTGGCCTTCGACAGTGTCGAACGCCTGCTGGCCTGGGTCGGTGCCCTGCAACAGGTTATCGACCGCCATGACATCCTGCGCACCGCAGTGCTCTGGCAAGGGCTGGCGCAGCCGCTGCAGGTGGTCTGGCGCAAGGCCGAACTGGTGGTCAGTGAAATCGATGACCTGGCTGATGAGGATGGCAGGCCACGGATCGAGCAGTTGCATGCGCGTTTCGATGCACGGCACCATCGGCTGGACCTGACCCAGGCGCCGCTGACCCGCCTGTACTACAGCCTGGACCCCGCCAACCACCAGGTGGTGGCGATTCTGCTGTTCCACCACCTCACCCTCGACCACACGGCCATGGACGTGGTCGCCCGCGAAATGCGCGCATTGCTGTTTGGCCAGGGGCACACGCTGCCGGCCGCGGTGCCGTACCGCAACTATGTGGCCCAGGCCCGCCTGGGTGATCAGACCGGCCACGAGGCGTTCTTCCGCGAGATGCTCGCCGATGTCGATGAGCCGACCTTGCCGCTGGGCTTCGCCAACGTGCAGGGCGATGGCCGGGGTATCGAAACGGCCTTCCAGGCCCTGGACGGCGAGGTTGCCCTCGGTTTGCGCGCCCAGGCCCGGCAACTGGGTGTCAGCGCCGCGAGCCTGATGCACCTGGCCTGGGCGCGGGTACTGGGGGTGCTTGCCAACCGCCATGACGTGGTCTTCGGTACCGTGCTGATGGGCCGCCTGCAAGGGGGTGAGGGCGCCGATCGGGCGCTGGGCATGTTCATCAACACCCTGCCGCTGCGGGTGGACACCACGCTGGCCATGCGTGCCGCCGTGCGCGCCACCCACCGTAGCCTGTCGGCCTTGCTCGGCCATGAGCACGCGCCGTTGGCCCTGGCCCAGCGCTGCAGTGGCGTGGCGGCCGCTGCGCCGCTGTTCAGCGCCTTGCTCAACTATCGGCACAGCGCCGACGATGCAGCGCGTGACGGTGAGGGCATCTGGGAGGGCGTGCGCCTGCTCGGGGGCGAGGAGCGCAGCAATTACCCGCTGACCCTCAGTGTCAACGACCTGGGTGATGGCTTCACGTTCAGTGTGCTGGCCGTCGAGGGTATTGGTGCGGCGCGGGTTGCCACGTGGATGGCCAATGCCGTCACCCAGCTGCTGCAAGCACTGGAGCAGGGACAGGAGGCGCCGGTCGACAGCCTATCGATCTTGAACGATGAAGCTCGCCAGCAACTGCTGGGCAGCTTCAATGCCACCGCGCAGCACTATCCGCAAGGGCTGACGGTGCATGCTCTGGTCGAGGCCCGGGCAGCCGCGACCCCGGATGCCACGGCAGTCAGCCAGCCGGGCATGGCGCTCAGCTATGGTGACCTGAACCTTCGGGCCAACCGCCTGGCGCACCAGCTGATCGCACGCGGCGTGCGTTGCGGTGACCGGGTGGCGTTGTGCCTGGGCCGTAGCGCCGAGCGGGTGATCGGCCTGCTGGCCGTGCTCAAGGCCGGGGCCGCCTATGTACCGGTGGACCCAAGCTATCCCGCCGAACGCATCGCCTACCTGTTGGCCGACAGCGCGCCCGCCCTGGTGTTGAGCGAAGCGGCCATCGACGGCTTGCCTGCTGGCATACCGCGCCTGAACCTCGACCAGGCCGCCAGCGATGACGCCCTCGACAGCAATCCGCACGTGCCCGGGTTGGATGCTCACCAGTTGGCCTACCTGGTCTACACCTCTGGCTCCACCGGCCAGCCCAAAGGGGTGATGATCGAACACCATACCCTGGCCAACCTGGTGCACTGGCACTGCCAGGCCTTTGCGCTGGAGACCGGTACACGTACTTCAAGCGTCGCGGGCTTCGGTTTCGACGCAATGGCCTGGGAGGTCTGGCCGGCATTGTGTGCAGGTGCCACGCTGCACCTGCCACCTGCGCACATCGGCAATGAACATGTCGAAGCGCTGCTTGACTGGTGGCTCGAACAGCCACTGACCGTCAGCTTCCTGCCCACGCCCGTGGCCGAGCTGGCGCTGCGCCGCGAACGCCAACACCCGACCTTGCGCACCTTGCTGATAGGTGGCGACCGCCTGCGTCAGTTCGAGCGTGACCCAGGCTTTGCCCTGGTCAACAACTACGGGCCGACCGAGACCACGGTGGTCGCCACCTCTGGGCAGGTGCAGCCCGGCGCTGCGTTGCACATCGGCAAGCCCATCGCCAATACCCGCGTCTACGTGCTCGACGCGCGTCGCCAAGCGGTGCCGGTGGGCGTTGTGGGCGAGCTGTACATCGGCGGTGCGCAGGTGGCGCGGGGGTACTTCAATCGCCCTGAACTGACCGAGCAGCGCTTTTTCGCCGACCCGTTCAGCCGCAAGCCTGGCGCGCGCATGTACCGCAGCGGCGACCTGGTGCGCTGGAACGCCGATGGCACCCTCGATTACCTCGGCCGCAACGACGACCAGGTGAAGATTCGCGGCATGCGCGTGGAGTTGGGTGAAATCGAAGCCGCCCTGGCCGCACAGACGGGTATTGCCGATGCCGTGGTGCTGGTGCGGGGCGAGCGCTTGCTGGCCTGGTTCACCGAGTCCGCACCGGTGGTGATCGACGCTGTGCGTCAAGCGCTGCAGGCCAGCTTGCCGGGGCACATGCTGCCGCAAGCGTTTATCCGTGTGGAGGAGTGGCCGCTGACCAGCCACGGCAAGCTGGACCGCCGTGCCCTGCCCGAACCGGATACCGCCGATTGGGTCAGCCGGGGTTACGAGGCGCCCGTCGGCGAGACCGAAGCGGCCATGGCCAGCGTCTGGGCCGAGGTGCTGGGCGTGGAGCGGGTAGGGCGGCATGACAATTTCTTCGAACTGGGCGGCCACTCGTTGCTGGCAGTGGCCCTGATCGAACGCCTGCGCCAACAAGGCCTGCCTACCGACGTGCGGGTGCTGTTCGGCCAACCGACCGTGGCCGCACTGGCGGCCGCACTGGGCAATGGCCGCCAGGTAAGCGTGCCGGACTACTGCATTGCAGAGGGCTGCACCCACATCACCCCGGCCATGCTGCCGTTGCTGGCCCTGGACGCCGCCGCCATCGAGCGCATTGTCGCCACGGTGCCGGGTGGCGCCGCCAACGTGCAGGACATCTACCCGCTGGCACCGCTGCAAGAAGGCATTCTCTACCATCACCTGAGCGCCGCCGACCAAGACCCGTACCTGCTGCAATGGCGCGTGGCATTCGACAGCCAGGCCCGCCTGCAAGCGTTCGCCGCTGCCCTGGACCAGGTCATCGCCCGCCACGATATCCTGCGCACCGCCGTGCTGTGGGACGGCCTGGCGCAGCCAGCCCAGGTGGTCTGGCGCAGCGTGCCAGGGTCGGTGCTGGTTGAGCGCAACGAACAGGCTGGCCGAATTGACCTCAGCCAGGCCCCATTGATGCGCCTGCTGGCGAACCCGCAGCCGGGCGCCGAACGCATCGAGGCCACCCTGCAATTCCACCACATCGCCCTTGACCATACGGCCATGAAAGTGGTGCTTGCGGAGATCCGCGATCACCTGCGCGGGCAACAGCCCAGCCAGCCGGCCGTGCCCTACCGCAACTATGTGGCCCAGGCCCGCCTGGCCATCAGCGAGGCCGAACACGAAGCGTTCTTCCGCGCCGAACTGGCCGACATCGACGCGCCGACCTTGCCCTATGGCCTGCTCGACCTGCAGGGCCAGGCCAGTGCCTTCGAACTGGCCACCGTGCAGCTGCACAGCGAGCAATACCGGCGCCTGCGCCGCCAGGCGCAGCAGCTGGGCGTAAGCGCCGCCAGCGTGCTGCACCTGGCCTGGGCGCGGCTGGTGGCCGCCACCAGTGGCCAGGACCGCGTGGTATTCGGCACCGTGCTGCTCGGCCGCCTGCAAGGCGGTGCGGGGGCCGACCGCGGCCTGGGCATGTTCATCAATACCCTGCCGCTGCGCTTGGACCTGCTGGGGCTGGGTGTGCAAGCCGGTGTGCGCCTGGCCCATCAGCGGCTGAGTGCGCTGCTGGTGCACGAGCATGCCTCGCTGGCCCTGGCCCAGCGCTGCAGCGGTGTGGCCGCGCCGACACCTTTGTTCAGTGCCATGCTCAACTACCGCCACGGCGCCAGCCAGCCCGAACAGCAAGCGCAGCGCGAAGCCCTGGAAGGCATCGAGGCCCTGCCCAGCGGCGGGCACGGCAACTACCCGCTGAGTGTCAACGTCGACGACCTGGGCGACGGCCTGCGCCTGACCGCCCAGGTCAGCGCCCAGGTCGGCGCGCAGCGCGTCTGCGAGCAACTGTTGCAGGTGTTGGTCGGTTTGCTGGATGCCCTTGAGCATGCGCCCCACACGCTAGTGCAGCAGCTGCCAGTATTGACACCGAATGAACGCCAGCAACTGCTGGCCAACGCCACGCAGCGGCCCGACGCTGCGGAGCAACCGTTGCACGCGCTGTTCGAGGCGCAGGTGAGGCGCACGCCGAATGCCATTGCCCTGGCCGCCGAGGAGGGCGAACTGAGCTATCGCCAGCTCGACGAGCAGGCCAATCGCCTGGCCCATCACCTGATCGGCCTAGGGGTAAAACCCGATGACCGTGTGGCGATCTGCGTCGAGCGTGGTTTGTCGATGGTGGTCGGCTTGCTGGCCATCCTCAAGGCGGGCGGTGCCTATGTGCCGGTCGACCCGGGTTACCCGGCCGAACGCATTCGCCACATGCTGGTGGACAGTGCGCCGCTGGCGGTGCTGGTGCACAGCGCCACCCGCGAGGCCGCGCACGGCGCCCAAGCGCCCCTGGTCGACCTCGACCAGCCTTGCTGGCACGCCCAACCGATCAGCAACCCACGCGTGCCTGCGCTGAACGCTCGGCATCTGGCTTATGTGATCTACACCTCCGGCTCCACGGGCCTGCCCAAAGGGGTCATGGTCGAGCACCGCAACGTGGTCAACCTGGTGCGCTGGAGCCAGCGCCTTTGCCAGCCGGCGGGTGACGGCGCGGTGCTGCACAAAACCCCGGTCAGCTTCGATGCCTCGGTGTGGGAGCTGTTCTGGCCACTGTGCAGCGGCCTGCGCCTGGTGCTGGCACGCCCGGACGGCCAGCGCGACCCGCAGTACCTCGCGCAACTGATCGAAGCGCAGCAGGTCAGCGTGGTGCAATTCGTGCCGGCGTTGCTGCAGCAGTTCCTTGAAACCCCCGCCAGCAGCCGCTGCACCCGCCTCAGCGATATCGTCTGCGGTGGCGGCGAGTTGACCGAAGCCCTGGCCGCCCTGGTGCGTCAGCGCCTGCCAGGTGTGCGCCTGCATAACGTCTATGGGCCGACCGAAACCACCGTCGATTGCAGCGCCTGGACGCTGGAGCCGGGCGCCGAGCTGCCGCAAGGGGCATTGCCGATTGGCGCCGCCATCGACAATACCCGCCTGTATGTACTCGACCCCTACGACCAACCGGTGCCCTGGGGCGTGGTCGGCCACCTGCACATCGGTGGCGCCGGCGTGGCCCGTGGTTACCTGGGCTTGCCAGCGCAACAGGCCGAGCGTTTCATTGCCAGCCCCTTCGTCGACGGCGAGCGCCTGTACCGCAGCGGTGACTTGGTGCGCCAGTGCCAGGACGGTAACCTGGTCTTCCTAGGCCGCAACGATCACCAGGTGAAGATTCGCGGCCTGCGCATCGAACCGGGTGAGATCGAAGCCTGCCTGGTGCGTATTCCCGGCGTACGCGAGGCAGTGGTGCTGGCCTTCGATGCCCCGGTCAGTGGCGCGCGCCTGGTGGCCTACCTCACCGGTGAGCCGCAGGCGGCAGACGGCCTGCGCAAAGCGTTGCTGATGCATCTACCGGAATACATGCTGCCGGCGCAGTACATCCACCTCGACCACCTGCCTTTGACGCCGAATGGCAAACTCGACCGCAACGCGCTGCCTGCCCCGGACGGTGCACTGCATGAGCGCCTGTACGAGACCCCGCTCGGTGAAACCGAAACCCTGCTGGCTCGATTGTGGGCCGAACTGCTCGACGTGCAGCAGGTAGGCCGGCACGACAACTTCTTCGAACTCGGTGGCCATTCGCTGCTGGCGGTCAGCCTGACTGCACGGCTGCGGCTGGAGGGCCTGCAAGTCGATGTGCGCACCCTGTTCGGTCAACCAACGGTTGCGGCCTTGGCCGCGACACTGGGGCGTAATCAGCAAGTAGTGGTGCCTGCAAACCGTATCCCTGCCGACTGCCCGCGTATCACCCCAGACCTGCTCAGCCTGATCGAACTCGACCAAACGGCGCTCGACCGCATCGTCGCGAGCGTGCCGGGCGGTGCCGCCAATGTGCAGGATATCTACCCCCTGGCGCCCCTGCAGGAAGGCATTCTCTACCATCACCTGAGCGCCGAGCACGATCCTTACGTGCTGTATTCACGGCTGCGCTTTGCCAGCCTGGAGCGCTTGCAAGCCTTCGCCAGCGCGCTGGACCAGGTCATCGCCCGCCATGATGTGCTGCGTACCGCCGTGCTCTGGGATGGCCTGCCACAAGCCGTGCAGGTGGTCTGGCGCCATGCGCCGCTGCAGCTTTTGCACCTCGATGCAGGCGCGAGCGGCCTGGACCTGAGCCAGGCGCCGCTGATCCGTCTGCTGCATCGTCAAGTGCCTGGCACCGAGCAGATCGAAGCCACCTTGCAGTTCCACCACATCGTCCTCGACCACACGGCCCTGGAGGTGGTCGGCGAAGAGCTGATCGGCTTCCTGCACGGCACGCCGCCGGTGGCCACCCCGGTGCCGTATCGCAACTATGTGGCCCAGGCGCGCCTGGGCATCAGCCCGGCCGAGCATGAGCGGTTCTTCCGCGAACAACTTGCCGATATCGATGAGCCGACCTTGCCGTTCGACCTCAGCGATGTGCAAGGCGATGGGCGCGACATGCACGAGGCCAAGCTGGCGCTGTCGGCCGAGCTGGCCGCAGGGCTGCGACGCCAGGCGCGGCAGCTTGGCATCAGTGTCGCCAGTCTGTTCCACCTGGCATGGGCACGCCTGCTGGCGGCTGCCAGTGGCAAGGACTGCGTGGTGTTCGGTACCGTGCTGCTTGGCCGTTTACAAGGTGGCGAAGGCGCCGAGCGGGCGCTGGGCATGTTCATCAATACCCTGCCGCTGCGCGTCGACCTTAACGAGGTGAGCGTGCGCGAGGGCGCGCAGGCCGTGCACCAGCGCCTCAGCGCACTGCTGGCCCACGAGCACGCGTCCTTGGCGTTGGCCCAGCGTTGCAGCGGTGTGGCTGCGCCATTGCCACTGTTCAGCGCCATGCTCAACTACCGCCATGGCGCTGAAACCAGCGCCGAGCAGCGTCAGGCATGGCAAGGCATCGAGGTGTTGGAAGGCCAGGAACGTACCAACTACCCGCTGAGCCTGAACGTGGATGACCTGGGCGAAGGCTTCCGCCTGGTTGCCACGACCCCGGCCGAAGTGGGTGCGGCTCGTATTTGCGGGCAGATGAACCAAGTGCTGGAGGCGATGGTCGAGGCTCTGGAACAGACGCCACAGTTGCAATTGCAGCGCTTGCCGGTGCTGGCGCCAGAGGAACGCCAGCGGGTGTTGGTGGACTTCAATGACACCGCGGTGGCTTACGACCTTGAGCAGACCTTGCACGGGCTGATCG
>Ga0213828_1000063_pt1 | contig 168747 bp, 161 predicted proteins | sample MC6MC0897MG_FD_180664 | JGI IMG/M metagenome (GOLD analysis project Ga0213828, IMG submission 180664) | Enriched soil aggregate microbial communities from Iowa State University, Ames, United States - MC6-MC0897-MG | ecosystem: Environmental > Terrestrial > Soil > Unclassified | place: USA...
CTGCGTGATGGTGACCCACGACCAGGAAGAGGCCATGACCATGGCCCAGCGCATCGCCATCATGCACCTGGGCTGGATCGCCCAGATCGGCAGCCCGATCGATATCTATGAAACCCCGACCAGCCGCCTGGTTTGCGAGTTCATCGGCAACGTCAACCTGTTCGAAGGCGAAGTGGTCGACGATGCCGAAGGCCATGCGGTCATCGCCAGCCCGGAGCTGGAGCGCAAGATCTACGTCGGCCACGGTGTCACCACTTCGGTCGAGGACAAGCACATCACCTACGCCCTGCGGCCGGAAAAGCTGCTGGTCACCACCGCGCAGCCGACCTGCGAGCACAACTGGTCGCGCGGCAAGGTCCACGACATTGCCTACCTCGGCGGCCACTCGGTGTTCTACGTCGAGCTGCCCAGCGGCAAGATCGTCCAGTCGTTCGTCGCCAACGCCGAGCGCCAGGGCACTCGCCCGACCTGGGACGACGAAGTCTACGTGTGGTGGGAAGACGACAGCGGCGTGGTACTGCGGTCATGAAAATCCGCAAGCTCAAGCGAGCATTCCAGCGCCTTGTCCCGGAGGGGCGGCACCTGGTGATCGGCGTGCCGTTCATCTGGCTGTTCCTGTTCTTCATGCTGCCGTTCTTCATCGTCCTGAAGATCAGCTTTGCCGAAGCCGATGTGGCCATCCCGCCGTACACCGAGATCTACACCTACCTGGAAGGCAAGGTCCAGCTGGTGCTGAACCTGGCCAACTATGGCCTGCTGACCGAGGACGAGCTGTACATCGCGGCCTACCTCGGCTCGCTCAAGGTCGCCTTCTTCAGTACCTTGCTCTGCCTGCTGATCGGCTACCCGATGGCCTATGCCATCTCCAAGGCCAGGAAAGAGTCGCAGACCGTCCTGCTGCTGCTGATCATGATGCCGACCTGGACTGCGATCCTGATCCGCGTCTACGCCTGGATGGGCATTCTCAGCAACAACGGCCTGCTCAACAGCTTCCTGCTGTGGCTGGGGCTGATCGACCAACCGCTGCAGATCCTCAACACCAACCTGGCGGTGTATATCGGCGTGGTCTATTCGTACCTGCCGTTCATGATCCTGCCGCTGTACGCCAACCTGGTGAAGCACGACGAAAGCCTGCTGGAAGCTGCATCCGACCTTGGCTCGAGCACCTTCAACAGCTTCTGGAAGATCACCGTGCCGCTGTCGAAGAACGGCATCATCGCCGGCTGCATGCTGGTGTTCATCCCGGTGGTGGGTGAGTTCGTGATTCCTGAACTGCTCGGCGGCCCGGAAACCCTGATGATCGGTAAAGTGTTGTGGCAAGAGTTCTTCAACAACCGTGACTGGCCGGTGGCATCGGCGCTGGCGGTAGTGATGCTGGCGATCCTGATCGTACCGATCCTGCTGTTCAACCGCAGCCAGGCCAAAGAGATGGAGGGCCGCGCATGAAACGCTTCAGTTTCTCCAAGCTGATGCTGGTGCTCGGCTTGCTGTTCATCTACCTGCCGATGCTGATCCTGGTGATCTACTCGTTCAACGCCTCCAAGCTGGTAACGGTATGGGGCGGCTGGTCGGTGAAGTGGTACGTCGGCCTGCTCGACAACACCCAGCTGATGGGTTCGGTGATGCGCTCGCTGGAGATCGCCTGCTACACGGCGGTCGCCGCGGTGGCGCTGGGCACCCTGGCGGCCTTCGTGCTGACCCGGGTCACCCGCTTCAAGGGCCGCACCCTGTTCGGTGGCCTGGTCACCGCGCCACTGGTGATGCCCGAGGTGATCACCGGTCTGTCGCTGTTGCTGCTGTTCGTGGCCATGGCGCAGATGATCGGCTGGCCGCAGGAGCGTGGCATCGTCACCATCTGGATCGCCCACACCACGTTCTGCGCAGCCTACGTGGCGGTGGTGGTGTCGGCGCGCCTGCGCGAGTTGGACCTGTCCATCGAGGAGGCGGCCATGGACCTGGGTGCCAAGCCGTGGAAGGTGTTCTTCCTGATCACCATCCCGATGATCGCACCGTCGCTGGCGGCGGGCGGCATGATGTCGTTCGCCCTGTCGCTGGATGACCTGGTGCTGGCCAGCTTCGTCTCCGGCCCTGGCTCGACCACCCTGCCGATGGAAGTGTTCTCGGCCGTGCGCCTGGGCGTGAAGCCGGAGATCAATGCCGTGGCCAGCCTGATCCTGCTGTCGGTGTCGCTGGTGACTTTCATGGTCTGGTACTTCAGCCGCCAGGCCGAGGAGCGTCGTCGTCGGGCGATCCAGCAGGCCATCGAGGAGGGCGCCGCGGCGAACGTCTCGCAGCCGCAGGTACGTCGTCCGGCCCAGGCCGCCGCGCAGGCCTGAGCCAACGCATCGCGGGGCAAGTCGCATCGGCGGTGTGCCGATGCGCCTTGCCCCGCGGCCTTTTCAGCCCTGGTCCGGCCAGTTCCAGGCCGGCTCATCCAGCATGCCCTGCCCGACGATACCGGTCTGCCCCAAGGTCTTCTCCAGGTGGATCGAGTTACAGTCGGCATCCTCTTCCAGGGCCGCCACCAGCCTCGGCGCGTGCGACACCACCCATACCTGACATTCGCGCGCCGTGCGGCGGATCAGGCGCGCCAGCGCCGGCAACAAGTCCGGGTGCAGGCTGGTCTCCGGCTCGTTGAGCACCATCATGCTCGGTGGGCGCGGCGTGAGCAGGGCAGCCACCAGCAACAGGTAGCGCAAGGTCCCGTCGGACAGCTCGGCAGCGCTCAGCGGCCGCAACAGCCCGGCCTGGTGGAAACGCAGGGCGAACAGACCGCCGGGCTGGGCGTCGACCGCAAGCCGGGCGCCGGGAAACGCGTCGCTCACTGCATCCTGCAGGGCCTGCAGGTCGCCGATCTCGTCGATGGTCTGCAGGGCGGCGGCGAGGTCGCGGCCATCGTGATGCAGCACCGGCGTGCGCGTCCCCAGCCGCGATTGTCGGGCGGGCGCCTCGGCATCGGTACGGAAATGGTCGTAGAAGCGCCAGCTGCGGATCTGCTCGCGCAGATGCGGCACCTCGGGGGAGCCCTGGAGACTGCCGACCTGGTCGAACAGGCTGTCGAATTCGGTCATGTGCTGGTGCAGCACCTGCCATTGGCGCCCGTCGCGGGCCTTGACCATCCCCGCATGGCGCTGCACCAGTTGGCTGGCGGGTCGGCACAGGGGGCCGGCCCAGATCGTCTCCTGCTTGATCTGCGGGTCCAGAGCGAACTTCGACCGGCTGGGTTCGGGCAGACCGAGGCTGATCGCGTATCCGAAGTCTTCGCCGGCAAAGCCCATTTTCAGGCGCCGGGCTTGCTGGCGTGGCCCGCCTTCCACTGGCACCTCGCCGTTGAGCATGCGCCGGGTGAGCTTCTCGGGGCCTGCCCAGAAGGTCGATTCCAGCCCGCCCTCGGCAGCCAGCGCGTTGACCACGCCGCCGCGCGCGGTCTCGGCCAGCAGGCGCAAGGCCTTGTACAGGTTGGACTTGCCACTGCCATTGGCACCGGTAATCACGTTCAGCCGGCCCAGCGGCAGCACCAGCTGGTTGATCGAGCGGTAGTTGGCAATGGCCAGGGTGGTGAGCATAGGCGGCATCCTTGAGCGGTCGGAACGCAGTATCGCCGATACCGCCTCGCTTTGTTGAACCCTGGCCGATGCCGTTTGTCGATCCCTGATCTACGCTTTCAAACGCATCCCTTTCACCTGAGAGAAGCAAGGAGCCTGCATGACGCTAGAGCGTGTGCCGCTGGTCGTTTGCCTGGGGTTGCTGTCCCTGCTTTCAGGATGTGGCAAGGAGGAGGTCCGCCAGGTGCTGCCCCGGGTCGCGGTGCAGCAGGTGCAGCCCACCGACTTTGCCGCCCGGGTCACCCTGACCGGTGACGTGCAGGCGCGGGTGCAGACCGACTTGTCGTTCCGCGTGGGCGGCAAGATCATTGCGCGCAGCGTCGATGTCGGTGACCACGTGAAGGCCAATCAGGTACTGGCGCGCCTGGACCCCAAGGACCTGCAGAACAACGTCGATTCGGCCAAAGCCGAGGTGTTCGCCGAACAGGCCCGGGTTACCCAGACCAGCGCCGCGTTCGTGCGCCAGCAGAAACTCTTGCCCAAGGGCTACACCAGCCAGAGCGAATACGACTCCGCTGAAGCCGCGTTGCGCAGCAGCCAGAGCGCGCTCAAGGCCGCCCAGGCGCAACTGGCCAACGCCAACGAGCAGCTGAGCTACACGGCATTGGTGTCCGAGGCCGACGGCGTGATCACTGCGCGCCAGGCCGAAGTCGGTCAAGTGGTGCAGGCGACCATGCCGATCTTCAGCCTGGCGGTCGATGGCGACCGTGACGCGGTGTTCAATGTCTATGAGTCGCTGCTGGTGGCACCCAGCGGTGACAAGGGTGTGACGGTCAGCCTGATCGACAACCCCGCCATCACCGCCCAAGGCCACGTGCGCGAGATCACCCCGACGGTCTCTGCGCAAAGCGGCACGGTGCAGGTCAAGGTTGCCCTGCGCGACGTGCCCAAGGGCATGGCCCTGGGGGCGCCGGTGACGGCGTCGGCCAGTGCCCATGGCAAACCGAGCGTCGAGCTGCCCTGGTCAGCCCTGACCAAGGCGCTGAACGAGCCCGCCGTGTGGGTGGTCGGCGAGGGTGACAAGGCGCAACTGCGCAAGGTCCAGGTGGCGCGCTACCTGACCGGAAAAGTGGTGATCAGCGAGGGCCTGGAGGCCGGTGAGGTGGTGGTGGTCAGTGGTGGCCAGCTGTTGAACCCAGGTATTCAGGTCGAGAAGGTCGATGCCAGAAACGGGGGAGTCGCGCCATGAGGCCGTTGCTGCCGATAGTGTCTGCCTGCCTGTTGCTGGCTGCCTGTGGTGGAGAGGAAGCCCAGCCCGAACCCGTGCGACCGGTGTTGTCGACCGTGGTCGAGCCCCAGGTGCAAGCGCAGCTTGGGCGCTTTGCCGGCAACATCCAGGCGCGCTTCGAGAGCACCTTGGGTTTCCGCGTGTCTGGTCGTATCGCCAGGCGCTGGCTGGATGTCGGGGCCCAGGTCAAGCCGGGCGATACCTTGGCCACCCTCGATCCGACCGACCAGCAGAACCAGCTGCGTGCCGCCGAAGGCGACCTCGCGCGGGTGCAGGCGCAGTGGATCAATGCCCAGGCCGATGCCCGTCGCCAGCAACAACTGTATGACCGCGGCGTCGGCGCCCAAGCCCAGCTGGACATCGCCCAGACCAACCTGAAGACTACCGGCGCGTCGCTGGCGCAGGCGCGTTCGGCAGTCAGCCAGGCCCGCGACCAGCTCGACTACAGCACCCTGCGTAGCGACCATGCCGCGGTGATCACGGCCTGGCAGGCCGAGGCCGGGCAGACTGTCAGCGCCGGCCAGGCCGTAGTTACCCTGGCGCGCCCGGACGTGAAGGAAGCGGTGATCGACCTGCCGATAGCCTTGGCCGAACAACTGAGCCGCGACCTCACCTTCACCGTCGCCTCGCAGCTCGACACCAGCATCAACACTACTGCCACCTTGCGCGAGCTGGAGCCCCAGGCAGATGCCACCACCCGTACCCGCCGCGCCCGCCTTACCCTGGCCAGCACCCCGGAGGCTTTCCACCTGGGGACAGCGATCAGCGTCACCCTGACCTCGGCGCTGACGCCGCGCAGCCAGTTGCCGCGTTCCGCGTTGCTCGAGCGCGATGGCAAGACCCAGGTCTGGGTGGTCGACCCGCAGGGCAAGACCGTGGCCACCCGTGACGTCACCCTGGCGGAGCGTGGCCCTGACAGCATCATCCTGTCCTCCGGTGTGCAACCCGGCGAGCGCGTCGTCACCGCCGGCGTGAACAGCCTCAAGCCTGGCCAGAAGGTCATCTTCGACGAGGACGCACGATGAAAGGAAGCTTCAACCTCTCCGAATGGGCGCTCAAGCACCAGTCCTTCGTCTGGTACCTGATGTTCGTCGGCCTGCTGATGGGGATTTTTTCCTACTTCAACCTGGGTCGAGAGGAGGATCCGTCCTTCACCATCAAGACCATGGTGATCCAGACCCGCTGGCCCGGCGCGACCCAGGACGAGACGCTGTACCAGATCACCGACCGGATCGAAAAGAAACTCGAGGAGCTCGATTCGCTCGACTACGTGAAAAGCTATACCCGCCCCGGTGAATCGACGGTCTACGTGTACCTGCGCGACACCACCAAGGCCAAGGACATTCCGGACATCTGGTACCAGGTGCGCAAGAAGATCCAGGACATCCGCGGCCAGTTCCCCCAGGGCGTACAGGGCCCGGGCTTCAACGACGAGTTCGGCGACGTGTTCGGCTCGATCTACGCGTTCACCTCCGATGGCCTGAACCTGCGTCAGCTGCGCGACTATGTGGAGCAGGCCCGCGCGGAGGTGCGCGAGGTGCACAACATCGGCAAGATCGAGCTGATCGGCACCCAGGACGAAGTGCTCTACCTGAACTTCTCCACCCGCAAGCTGGCAGCCCTGGGCATCGACCAGCGGCAGGTCATGGAGGCGCTGAAATCGCAGAACGCGGTGACCCCGGCGGGGGTGATCGAAGCCGGCCCCGAGCGGATCTCGGTGCGCACCACCGGGCAGTTCGCCTCGGAGAAGGACCTGGAGACGGTCAACCTGCGCATTAACGACCGCTTCTTCCGCCTGGCCGATATCGCCGACATCGAGCGTGGCTATGTCGACCCGCCGTCGCCGATCTTCCGCTACAACGGCCAGCCGGCCATCGGCCTGGCCATCGGCATGAAGGCCGGCGGCAACATCGAGGTGTTTGGCGCTGCGCTGAAGAAGAAGATGGACAGCATCGTCAGCGAACTGCCGGTCGGGGTCGGCGTGCACACCGTGTCCGACCAGGCGGTGGTGGTCAAGCAGGCGGTTGGCGGCTTCACCAGTGCCTTGTTCGAAGCCGTGGTGATCGTGCTGGTGGTGAGCTTCGTCAGCCTGGGCGTGCGTGCCGGGCTGGTGGTGGCCTGCTCGATCCCGCTGGTGCTGGCCATGGTGTTCGTGTTCATGGAGTACAGCGATATCACTATGCAGCGGATCTCGCTGGGTGCGCTGATCATTGCCCTGGGCCTGCTGGTGGATGACGCGATGATCACCGTGGAGGTGATGGTCACGCGCCTGGAAATGGGCGAGACGAAAGAGCAGGCGGCGACCTTCGCCTACACCTCGACGGCCTTCCCCATGCTTACCGGCACCCTGGTGACCGTGGCCGGTTTCGTGCCGATCGGCCTCAATGCCAGCTCGGCCGGTGAATATACCTATACCTTGTTCGCGGTGATCGCCGTGGCGCTGCTGGTATCGTGGGTGGTGGCGGTGTTCTTCGCCCCGGTGCTGGGGGTGCATATCCTCAGCAGCGAAAAGCTCAAGCCCCACGAGGCCGAACCCGGGCGAGTGGGTCGGGCATTCGAACATGGCCTGCTGTGGTGCATGCGCCACCGCTGGGTGACGGTGATCGGCACCATCGTGCTGTTCGCACTGTCGGTGGTGGGCATGCGCTTCGTGCAGAACCAGTTCTTCCCATCCTCGGACCGCCCGGAGATCCTGGTCGATCTCGACCTGCCGCAGAACGCCTCGATCGAGGAAACGCGCAAGGTGGTGGATCGCCTGGAGGCGAAGATCAAGGACGACCCCGACCTCGTGCGCTGGAGCACTTACATCGGCCAGGGTGCGATCCGCTTCTACCTGCCCCTCGACCAGCAACTGCAAAATCCCTATTACGCCCAGCTGGTGATCGTCAGCAAGGGCTTCGAAGAGCGCCAGGGCATGATCGAGCGCCTGCAGAAACTGCTGCGCGAGGACTTCGTCGGCATCGGCAGCAACGTGCAGTCGCTGGAGATGGGCCCACCGGTGGGCCGGCCGATCCAGTACCGGGTCAGCGGCAAGGACATCGACCAGGTGCGCCGCTATGCCATCGAACTGGCCACGGTGCTCGATGGCAACGAACATATCGGCGACATGATGTACGACTGGAACGAGCCCGGTAAGGTGCTGCGCATCGAGATCGCCCAGGACAAGGCACGCCAGCTGGGGCTGTCGTCCGAAGACGTGGCCAATGTGATGAACAGCATCGTCAGCGGCGTGCCGGTCACCCAGGTCAACGACAACATCTACCTGGTCGACGTCATCGCACGCGCCGAGGACAGCGAGCGGGGCTCGCCCGACACCCTGCAGAACCTGCAGATCGTCAGCCCCAGCGGTGTATCCATTCCCCTGTTGGCGTTCGCCACCGTGCGCTACGAGCTGGAGCAGCCATTGGTGTGGCGGCGCGATCGCAAGCCGACCATCACCATCAAGGCCTCGGTGGTCGGCGATATCCAGCCGACCAACCTGGTGGCGCAGCTCAAGCCGAAAATCGACGAGTTCGCCGGCAAGCTGCCGCCCGGCTACGGCGTGGCCACCGGCGGTACGGTGGAGGAGAGCGGCAAGGCCCAGGGGCCGATCGCCGATGTCATTCCGTTGATGCTGTTCCTCATGGCGACCTTCCTGATGATCCAGCTGCACAGCGTGCAGAAGCTGTTCCTGGTGGTCAGCGTCGCGCCGCTGGGGCTGATCGGCGTGGTGCTGGCCCTGGTGCCCACGGGCACGCCCATGGGTTTCGTGGCGATCCTCGGCATCCTCGCCCTGGCCGGGATCATCATCCGCAACTCGGTGATCCTGGTGACCCAGATCGACGAATTCGAGGAACAGGGTTACACCCCCTGGGACGCGGTGGTGGAGGCGACCAACCACCGCCGTCGGCCGATCCTGCTGACGGCGGCGGCGGCAAGCCTGGGCATGATCCCGATTGCCCGGGAAGTGTTCTGGGGGCCGATGGCCTACGCCATGATCGGCGGCATCATCAGCGCAACGCTGCTGACGCTGTTGTTCCTGCCGGCGCTGTACGTGGCCTGGTACAAGATCCGCGAGCCGGAAAAGACTTCCTGAGAACCACGCGCACCCTGTGGGAGCTGGCAAGCCAGCTCCCACAGGGTTCAGTGTTCGCGTTAATGGTTATATAAACATTCTTAAACAGTATTTTTAAGAATATCCGCGCCTCACTAGTATTGCCCTCAAGCCAGGCGCAAATCCCCTTCAAAACCTCTGCCCGGCGCCCTTACTCACAGGAGAACGAGCATGAGTGCATCTCTGCGCAGCATCGACGGTCAGGACGAAGCCACCATTCTGCGTGAAATCCAGAGTGCCCTGCGCGACCTGCGCTTTGGCGCGGTGGAGATCACCGTGCACAACGCCCAGGTGGTGCAGATCGAACGCAAGGAGAAGTTCCGCCTGCAGCAGCCCGGTAACAAGACCGGCTGACACCGCACCCCTTCAAAACTAGAAAAATGCCAATCGGGAGCTTCACCATGTCCATCCGCCGTTATGCGCTTGCCGCCCTGGCCAGTGCCGTTTTTGCCGGTTCCGCGATCGCCAAGGACTACGAATTGCTGAACGTGTCCTATGACCCGACCCGCGAGTTGTACCAGCAGTACAACGCCGAGTTCATCAAGCATTGGCAAGCCGCCAACCCCGGCGACAAGGTGAAGATCCAGCAGTCCCACGGTGGTTCGGGCAAGCAGGGCCGCGCGGTCATCGACGGCCTGCGCGCCGACGTGGTGACCCTGGCCCTGGCCGGCGATATCGACGAGATCGCCAAGCTTGGCAAGACCCTGCCCGAGGACTGGCAGAAGCGCCTGCCGGACGCCAGCACGCCGTACACCTCGACCATCGTGTTCCTGGTACGCAAGGGCAACCCGAAAGGCATCAAGGACTGGGGCGACCTGATCAAGAAAGACGTCTCGGTGATCACGCCCAATCCAAAGACCTCCGGCGGCGCCCGCTGGAACTTCCTCGCCGCCTGGGCCTATGGCCTGAAGACCGGCGGCAGCGAAGACAAGGCCAAGGCCTACGTGCAGGAGCTGTTCAAGCACGTGCCGGTGCTCGATACCGGCGCCCGCGGCTCGACCATCACCTTCGTCAACAACGGGCAGGGCGATGTGCTGCTGGCGTGGGAAAACGAAGCCTTCCTGGCGCTGAAGGAAGACGGTGGCGCCGACAAGTTCGAGATTGTCGTGCCTTCGCTGTCAATCTTGGCCGAGCCGCCGGTGGCGGTGGTCGACAAGAACGCCGAGAAGAAGGGCAACGAGAAGATCGCCGAGGAGTATCTCAAGCATCTGTACAGCCCGGCTGGCCAGAAGATCGCTGCACAAAACTTCTACCGTCCGCGTGACGCGAAGGTTGCCGCCGAATTCGGCAAGCAGTTCCCGAAACTGGACCTGGTGACCATCGACAAGGACTTCGGTGGCTGGAAGACTGCGCAGCCGAAGTTCTTCAACGATGGCGGTGTGTTCGATCAGATTTATCAGGCACAGTGATCGGCAATGAACAAGCGGGGCCGCTTCGCGCCCCTTTCGCCGGCAAGCCGGCTCCCACAGGAAGCGGGAATGCACCGCCACTGTGGGAGCTGGCTTGCCAGCGAAAGGGCTGCGCAGCAGCCCCACAAACAAAACCCTCCAGTAGCCTGCACCGGCCCGGGATGACTCCCGGGCTTCGTGCGTTCAACCAGGGACCTTTATGTCACGTCGCATTTCCCCCGTCATACCCGGCTTCGGGCTGACGCTGGGCTACACCTTGGTGTACCTCAGCCTGATCGTGCTGATACCGCTGGCGGCCATGTTCATCCATGCCTCGCAGCTCACCTGGGAGCAGTTCTGGAGCATCGTCAGCGCGCCGCGGGTCATCGCCGCGCTGAAGCTGAGTTTCGGCACCGCCCTGTTCGCCGCCATCATCAACGGCGTGATCGGCACCCTGCTGGCCTGGGTGCTGGTGCGCTACACCTTCCCCGGGCGCAAGGTCATCGATGCGATGATCGACCTGCCGTTCGCCCTGCCCACCGCCGTGGCCGGCATCGCCTTGACCGCCTTGTACGCCCCTGCGGGCTGGGTCGGCCAGTTCGCCACGGATCTTGGTTTCAAGATCGCCTACACCCCACTGGGCATTACCCTGGCGCTGACGTTCGTCACCCTGCCGTTCGTGGTGCGCACGGTGCAGCCAGTGCTGGCTGACATCCCGCGTGAGGTGGAAGAGGCCGCTGCCTGCCTGGGCGCGAAACCCTTGCAGGTGTTCCGCCATGTGCTGGCGCCCGCTTTGCTGCCTGCCTGGTTGACCGGCTTCGCCCTGGCCTTCGCCCGTGGCGTTGGCGAGTATGGCTCGGTGATCTTCATCGCCGGCAACATGCCGATGAAGACCGAGATCCTGCCGTTGCTGATCATGGTCAAGCTCGACCAGTACGACTACACCGGCGCCACTGCCATCGGCGTATTGATGCTGGTGGTTTCCTTCATCCTGCTGCTGCTGATCAACTTGCTGCAGCGGCGCATCGAAACCCCTTGAAGGAGGCCCGCTAATGTCTTCATCAACCCTTGGCGCAACCGCCGCCGCCAACGCCGCTCGGCGTGGCAGTGCCACTTCGCGCCGCGTGCTGATCATCCTGGCCTGGATCGTCTTTGCGCTGTTCCTGGCCCTGCCGCTGGTGATCGTGGTGTCCCAGGCCCTGAAAAACGGCTTCGGCACCTTCTTCGAGGCGATCTTCGAGGCCGATGCGTTGTCTGCGCTCAAGCTGACCCTGCTGGCGGTGGCCATCTCGGTACCGTTGAACCTGCTGTTCGGGGTCAGCGCCGCCTGGTGCGTGAGCAAGTACAGCTTCCGTGGCAAAAGTATCCTGGTGACCCTGATCGACCTGCCGTTCTCGGTGTCACCGGTGATCGCCGGCCTGGTCTACGTGCTGATGTTCGGCGCCCAGGGCCTGTTCGGCCCGTGGCTGCAGGACCACGACATCCAGATCGTCTTCGCCCTGCCGGGCATCGTCCTGGCGACCATCTTCGTCACCGTGCCGTTCGTCGCCCGTGAACTGATCCCGCTGATGCAGGAGCAGGGCACCCAGGAAGAGGAGGCCGCGCGCCTGCTCGGGGCCAACGGCTGGCAGATGTTCTGGCACGTCACGCTGCCGAACATCAAATGGGGCCTGATCTACGGCGTGGTGCTGTGCACCGCCCGGGCCATGGGCGAGTTCGGCGCGGTGTCGGTGGTGTCCGGGCATATCCGTGGCGTCACCAACACCTTGCCGCTGCACGTGGAGATCCTCTACAACGAGTACAACCATGTCGCGGCCTTCAGCGTGGCCAGCCTGCTGCTGATCCTGGCGCTCTTCATCCTGCTGCTCAAGCAGTGGAGCGAGAACCGTATTAACCGCCTGCGCCACAGCGCCGCGGAGGAATGATTCATGTCGATCGAAGTTCGTAACGTCAGCAAGCGCTTCAACAGCTTCCAGGCCCTGGACAACATCAACCTGGACATCCACAGCGGCGAGCTGGTTGCCCTGCTTGGCCCGTCGGGCTGCGGCAAGACCACCCTGCTGCGTATTATCGCCGGCCTGGAAACCCCGGATGACGGCAGCATCGTGTTCCATGGTGAAGACGTGTCCGGGCACGACGTGCGTGATCGCAACGTCGGCTTCGTGTTCCAGCACTACGCGCTGTTCCGCCATATGAGCGTGTTCGACAACGTCGCCTTCGGCCTGCGCATGAAACCCAAGGGCGAGCGCCCGAGCGAGAGCAAGATCGCCGAGAAGGTCCACGAGCTGCTGAACATGGTGCAGCTCGACTGGTTGTCCGATCGCTACCCCGAGCAGTTGTCCGGTGGCCAGCGCCAGCGTATCGCCCTGGCTCGTGCCCTGGCGGTGGAGCCCAAGGTATTGCTGCTCGACGAGCCGTTCGGGGCGCTGGATGCCAAGGTGCGCAAGGAGCTGCGCCGCTGGCTGGCGCGGCTGCACGAGGACATCAACCTGACCTCGGTATTCGTTACCCACGACCAGGAAGAGGCCATGGAAGTCGCCGACCGCATCGTGGTGATGAACAAGGGCGTGATCGAGCAGATCGGTTCGCCCGGCGAGGTGTACGAAAAGCCGGCCAACGACTTTGTCTACCACTTCCTTGGTGACTCCAACCGCCTGGCGCTCAGCGAAGGCCACCATGTGCTGTTCCGCCCGCACGAGGTGTCGCTGTCGCGCCATGAGACCGAAGGCCACCATGCCGCCGAGGTCCGCGATATCCGCCCGTTGGGCGCGACCACCCGGGTCACCTTGAAGGTGGAAGGGCAAAGCGAGCTGATCGAGGCCGAGGTGGTCAAGGATCACGACAGCCTGACCGGGTTGGCGCGCGGGGAGACGTTGTTCTTCCGGCCAAAGGTATGGCAGAAGGTGGCGGATATCTGAGCTGCAGGCATGAAAGGAAAAGCCCGGGCATGGTCCCGGGTTTTTTATGTGCTGGCGGATAGTCGGGGCTGCGCTGCAGCCCATCGCCGGCAAGCCGGCTCCCACAGTACAGGGTCTGCTGCAATGACCTGTGAGAGCTGGCTTGCCAGCGATCGAGGGTAAAGCCCTCGCAGCGGATTGATGCCTTGAACGAATATTTTGCATGCTGATAAGGCATCGTTCGCAAGCTGTTCTGCGGCAGGCCGCGAAAGACGCGGGTTGTGGACAGACCATCGAAATAATTATTCCATTTAGGTCTAATTTTACGTTTAAACATTTCTTTATGAGCTAAGCCCCTAGGCCCGATGATTCAGCCACACACCTGAATCATCACTCCAGGAGTTTCTAGCAATGGGTAATGTCCAGACGGCCGTCAGGGCCTTTGAGCCGCCATGGCACCCGGCATCGGGCGACCTGGTCGAGCTTGGACGCACGCTACGCCTGCCGCTTGGCCAGTTACGCCTGCAACGCACGCCGCTGAGCGGCCTCAAACGACGCGACAAGCTGGCGTTGGTGCTGCTGGTGCTGGCCCTGCACGGTGCCGTCGCCTACTGGATCAACCAGGCACCGACCCCGGCGTTGCCCATCGTGCCGCCGCAGATTCCGCCCATGACCATCGAGTTCGCCGCGCCCGCGCCGCCAGTCGTCGAGCCGCCGCCGCCAGCCCCGGCAGCGCCTGTGCTCGAACCGCCACCGCCGGTGCTCGACGAGTTGGCTGCCAAGCCCAAACCCAAGCCGAAGGTCGTGCCCAAGCCTGTGGCCAAGCCACAGCCAAAACCGCAGCCGAAACCAGTCGAAGTGCCGCCACCCACGCCTACGTCCGTGGCCGCGCCGGCTCCGCCTTCGCCTGCGCCTGCGCCACCCGCCCCGGCCCCGGTGACGCCAGCCTCGGCCAACGCCGCGTACCTCAAGAACCCGGCGCCGGAATATCCGCAGATGGCCCAGCGCCGTGGCTGGGAGGGCACCGTGCTGCTGCGCGTCGAGGTGCTGCCCAGTGGCAAGCCGGGGCAGATCCAGATCCAGAAGAGCAGTGGCCGCGACGCCCTGGACGCCGCCGCACTGGCCGCGGTGAAACGCTGGAGCTTCGTCCCGGCCAAGCAGGGCGAGGTGGCCCAGGTGGGTTGGGTCAGCGTACCGATCGATTTCAAGCTTCGTTAACTTGCGAGCGTACACAGGAAGGACTTCATCATGAGCGTGTTGGCATCTCCCCTCGAATCCGTTGAAGGCGCGGTCATCTGGCTGCTGGTCGGCTTCTCCGTCGCCACCTGGGCGCTGGCCCTGGTCAAGGTCGTGCAGTTCGTGCGCCTGAAGAACCAGGACAAGCGCTTCCACCAGCAGTTCTGGGCTGCGTCCAGCCTCGACTCCGCCGCCGAGCCGGCCCACGATCTGCCAGGCCCGGCCGCCCGTGTCGCCCAGGCGGGCTTTGCGGCGATCGCGGTTGGCGAGCCTGGTCACGCTAACGATTTGAGCCAGGCCATCAACCACCAGGACCGCCTGGAGCGCGCCCTGCGCCAGCAGATCGTCCGTGAGCGTCGTTCGCTGGAAACCGGCCTGGCGGTGGTGGCCAGTATCGGCAGCACTTCGCCCTTCATCGGCCTGTTCGGCACGGTGTGGGGCATCATGGAGGCGCTCAAGGGCATCAGCGCGGCGGGCTCGGCGAGCCTGGAGACCGTGGCCGGGCCTATCGGCGCGGCGTTGGTGGCCACCGGCGTGGGGATCGCCGTCGCGGTGCCAGCGGTGCTGGTCTACAACTACTTCCTCCGTCGCCTCAAGCTGACCGCCGCCGACCTCGACGACTTCGCCCACGACTTCTACAGCCTGGCGCAGAAGAGTGCCTTCCGCGTGCTGGTGCACCCGGCGGTGCAGCGCCAGCACACCGGCTTCACCCAACCTGTGAAGGAGGCGTCCTGACATGGCCTTCTCGACCCAGGACAGCGATGAAGTGTTGAGTGAAATCAACGTCACGCCGTTGGTGGACGTCATGCTGGTGCTGTTGGTGGTGTTCATCGTCACCGCGCCGTTGCTGACCAACGCCATCCCGATCAACCTGCCCAAGACCGAGGCCGTGGCCCCGGTGGAGCAGAAGGACCCGCTGGTGGTGAGCATCGACGGCAGCGGCAAGCTGTTCATCAACAAGGACGAGATCCAGCCCGACCTGCTGGAGACCAACCTCAAGGTTGCCAAGGACAAGGACGCCGAACTGCGTGTGCAGCTGCAGGCCGACGATGGTGTGAACTATGGCGAGGTCGCCCGCGCAATGGCGGCGATCGAGCGTGCCGGGATCAGCAAGCTGGCGGTGATTACCGCGCGTTGACCGGCGATACCTTCTTCAGGCAAGTGCTTAGGGGCCATTTTCCTTGGCAGGGGATGGCCCTTTTTTTATGCGCGAAGCCAGGCCTCTTTCATTTTGGTATTTTGGTTATTAATAAATAGCTTCTTATTCCTTTACGAATATAACCCCCTCCCTATACTTGCACCCAAGCACGCAAACTTCCGGAGGCGTCCCCATGCGCAATGAGTCGATTCGTTACCTGATTGTGCCGGGCTGGCAAGGATCGCCAGACAACCATTGGCAGAGTCACTGGCAGCGCAGCCTGCCCAACAGCGCACGGGTCGAGCAGAGCGACTGGCTCACGCCACAACGGCGCGATTGGGTACAGGCATTGGAGCAGGCGATTGCCGCCGAGCGCTCGCCGGTGATTCTCATCGCCCACAGCCTCGGCTGCATCACGGTCGCGCATTGGGCCGCCCAGGCCAGCCCTGATCTGCAGCAAAGGGTGCGCGGCGCGCTGCTGGTGGCACCGGCGGATGTCGAGCGGCCGAATTGCTCGCCGGCCCTGCGCAATTTCGCGCCGATTCCCCTGCAGGCCCTGCCGTTTCCCAGCCAAGTGGTCAGCTCCGACAACGACCCGGCGGTGAGCGTGCCGCGCGCGTTGTACCTGGCGCAGGCCTGGGGCGCCGAAGCGGGGCTGCTGGCCAACGCCGGGCATATCAACGTCAAGTCCGGGCACCTGCGCTGGGAGCAAGGCTTTGCCTATCTCTACCGGCTGCAGGCCCGTGTCGACCAGCGCGCCCTGCGCCGCGCCTGATCCACAGGTTTCATCGACTGAGCTGAATCCCTCGACCGCTTGCGGCCGGGGCGGGAGTATTCCATGACATTTCACACACCATTCGGTCAGCCGCTGCTGACCTTCCCCGAACTGGACAAGAGCCCACTGAGCATCCGCGCCAAGGCGCTGGTGTTCGTCGATCCGCGCTCCCAGGCGCTGCGCCAGGCCCTGGAGCGGCTGGCGCCACAACCGTTGCCGGTGCTGATTCGCGGCGAGACCGGCACTGGCAAGGAGCTGCTGGCCCGGCAGATTCATCGCGCCAGCGATCGGGGCGGCCTGTTCGTGTCGGTCAACTGCGCGGCCATCAGCCCGACCTATGCCGATGCCGAGCTGTTCGGCTACAGCGCCGGTAGCCAGGGCGGTACTGCCAGCAGTCGCGCCGGATGGTTCGGTTCGGCCAATGGCGGCACGTTGTATCTGGACGAGATCGCCGACCTGCCCCTGGCGATCCAGGGCAAGCTGTTGGCCGCCCTGGAGAATCGCGAGGTGATCCGGGTCGGCGCCACGCAACCGCAGGCGGTCGATGTGCGGCTGGTGGCCGCGTCCAGCATCGACCTGGCGCTGGCAGTGCGCGCGGGGCGTTTCAACGAGCGGCTCTACCATTACCTGCACGAAGGTGAGCTGGCGTTGCCGGCGCTGCGTGAGCGGGTCGGCGATATCCTGCCGTTGGCCGAGTACTTCGTGGGGATCTACAGCGTGCGCCTGGATCGGCCGGTTCCCCTCATCAGCGAGGCCGCCCAGCAGGCGCTCGAAGCGCATGCCTGGCCGGGCAATACCCGCGAATTGGAGAACGTCATTCACTTCGCCCTGCTGGTCAGCGATGGCGAGGAAATCCTCCCCGCGCATCTCGACCTGCCCGATACCGCTCCCCTCGCCAGCCTGGCCCGCCAGCTCATGCAGCTAGGCGGCAGTCGAGAGGCGGATACCTTGGCCGAACTGCGCGATCTGCTCGGCGCGGCGCTGGCACGACTGGGGAAAAGCTCGCCGTAGAGCAGTCTGCCGCCGTTCATAAGCAAAGGGCGTGATGGCCATTTGTTTTTGGCATAAGCAGCTAATCAAAAGATATTGTTCCGGAATAAAAAATCTCGGTATTGTCCGCTGCACGCCCACCCGAACGGATGGGCACCCGACTCGCCATCTGCGATGGCCCAGCTTTAGAACAAGGATCACCATGAAAAAGACCCTGCTGACCACCGCCCTGGCCGCCGCACTGTCGTTCGCGGGCCTCGCCAACGCCGCCGAGAAACTGGTGGTGGCCGCCACGCCCGTGCCGCATGCCGAAATCCTCGAACTGATCAAGCCGACCCTGGCCAAGGAAGGCGTGGACCTGGAGATCAAGGTCTTCACCGACTACGTCCAGCCCAATGTGCAGGTCGACCAGAAGCGCCTGGACGCCAACTACTTCCAGACCCTGCCGTACCTGAAGAACTTCAACGAAGGCAAGGGCACCCACCTGGAGACCGTGATCGGCGTGCACGTCGAACCGTTCGGTGGCTACTCGAAGAAGGTCAAGAGCCTGGCCGAGCTGAAGGACGGCGCGACCGTGGCCATCCCCAACGAGGGGAGCAACAGTGGCCGTGCCCTGCTGCTGCTGCAGAAGGCCGGGCTGATTACCCTGAAGGATCCGAAGAACGCCCTGGCCACGCCGAAGGATATCGCCGAGAACCCGAAGAAGCTCAAGTTCAAGGAGCTTGAATCGGCCATGCTCCCGCGTGTGCTGGATCAGGTCGACCTGGACATGATCAACACCAACTATGCGCTTGAAGCCGGCCTGAACCCGGCCAAGGACGCCCTGGTGATCGAAGGTAGCGATTCGCCGTACGTGAACTTCCTGGTTGCCCGCCCGGACAACAAGGACAGCGCGGCGATCCAGAAGCTGGCCAAGGCGCTGACCAGCCCGGAAGTGAAGGCATTCATCGAGAAGAAGTACAGCGGCGCGGTACTGCCAGCGTTCTGATACGCGACCTGGAACGAAAAACGCCGACGCATTTTGCGTCGGCGTTTTTGTTTGTGCTGGCCTGATGGCGGGCTGGCCGGTCTTGAGTAGTGCAGCGCGAGCCTCAGCGTTGAGTCGCCAGGGCCCGGCGCAGCGCCAGGAGCCACAGCAGTTGTTCGTTCGAAGCAGGCAAGCAGGGGCTATTCATCGTTGTCTTCCTTGTTGAATGTGATGGGCCGTGCAAGTCACAGTTTGAAATCCCTTGGAGGGGAAAATCCTCGGAAAGATCCGCGTCTAGGGAAGGAAATTTCCGAGCGTCACGGGGTGGTGATATAGATATGCAATAAAGATATTTATAAAAATATTTTTATGCCTTTAGAGTCTAGGAATCGTGCTTACCGGCACAGCGCCACTATTCGTGAAACGACGCCGAGCAACCCTCGTGCCGACCCTGGACCTTCCCATGCCGTACCTTCGTGACACCGTGCCGAGGCCCCTTCCATGAGCTTCGACACCGCTTTCATGCTTAGCACACTGCCGGCCTTCTTCAAGGCCGTTGGCGTGACCCTGCAAGTCGGGGCGATCGCAATCGTCACCTCGTTGCTGGTGGCGCTGCTCAATGCGACGATCCTGGTGTTGCGCACGCCGTACCTGTGGCGCCTGGTCAAGGGCTATGTGGAGCTGGCGCGCAACACCCCGCTGTTGATCCAGCTGTTCTTCGTCTACTTCGCCTTGCCGAGCCTGGGGGTGAAGGTATCCGGCTTCGCTGCCGCGATCATCACCCTGACGTTCATGGGCGGTGCCTACCTCACCGAGGTACTGCGCGCCGGGGTCGAGGCCGTGCCACGGGCGCAACTGGAATCCGGGCGCTCCATCGGGCTTTCCGAGGGCCAGCTGCTGCGCCATGTGATCCTGCCCCAGGCCGGCATCCTCAGCCTGCCGGCACTGTTCGCCAATTTCGTCTTCCTGCTCAAGGAAACCACCGTGGTTTCGGCGGTGGCGGTGCCGGAGATTCTCTACACCACCAAGAACTACATCGCCCTGTACTACAAGACCTACGAAATGCTCGCCGTGCTGACCCTGCTCTGCGTGCTGATCTTCCTGCCGCTGTCGCTGCTGCTGCGCTACCTGGAACGGAGGCTGCAACATGGCCAGTTCGGGCATTGAGCTGCTGCTGGTTTCGCTGCCGCAACTGGCCACGGGCGCTGGGCAGACCCTGGCGATCTCGGCGCTGGGCATCCTGTTCGCCACCTTGGGCGGCGTGCTCTACGGCGTGCTGGCGACCCTCGGCAGCCGTTGGCTGAACATCCTGTTGCAGGTGTACCTGGAACTGTTCCGGGCGATTCCGGTGCTGGTCTGGCTGTACCTGGTGTTCTTCGGCTTGCCGATCTTCTTCGGCCTGAGCATCCCCAGCTTCTGGTGCGCGGTGCTGGTGCTGGGCCTGTGGGGCGCCAGTGAGGTCGGCGAGGTGGTGCGCGGCGCCTTGCAGTCGCTGCCACGCGGGCAGCGCGAGGCGGGGTTGTCGATCGGCCTGGGCGGCTGGCAGCTGTATGCCTATGTGCTGCTGCCCCAGGCGCTCAAGCGCATGACCCCGCCGACCATCAATATCTACACGCGGATCATCAAGACTAGTTCGCTGGCGGTGCTGATCGGCGTGGTCGAAGTGATCAAGGCGGGGCAGCAGATCATCGAGCGCACCTACGAGTCGGTGCTGATCTACGGCGCGCTGTTCCTGTTCTTCTTTCTTGTCTGCTATCCGCTGTCAGCCGCCTCCCGCGTGCTGGAGCGGCGCTGGGCCCACGCATGAATCCATTGATCGAATTCCAAGGCTTCAACAAGTTCTTCGGCCAGCACCAGGTGCTCGCAGACGTCGACCTCAAGGTCGAGGCCGGCGAGGTGGTGGTGATCCTCGGCCCCAGCGGCTGCGGCAAGAGCACCCTGCTGCGCTGCCTCAACGGCCTGGAAGAGGCCCAGGGCGGGAGCCTGCGCCTCGACGGCCAGGAGCTACTCGGCCCCGACACCGACTGGCGTCAGGTGCGCCAACGGGTCGGCATGGTGTTCCAGAGCTACCACCTGTTCGGCCACATGAGCGTGATCGACAACTTGCTGCTGGGGCCGCTGAAGGTGCAGAAGCGCGAACGCCACGAGGCCCAGGCCCAGGCCGAGGCTCTGCTGGCCCGGGTAGGGCTGCTGGACAAGCGTGACGCGTTCCCGCGCCAGCTCTCCGGTGGCCAGCAGCAACGCATCGCCATTGTCCGTTCGTTATGCATGAACCCACAGGTGATGCTCTTCGATGAGGTCACCGCCGCCCTCGACCCGGAGATGGTCAAGGAGGTGCTGCAGGTGATCCAGGGTCTGGCCCGCGAAGGCATGACCCTGCTCATCGTCACCCACGAAATGGCCTTCGCCCGCGCGGTGGCCGACCGCATCGTGTTCATGGAGGCCGGCAGGATCCTTGAACAGAACCACCCTGAGCGCTTCTTCACTCAACCGCAGACCGCACGCGCGCAGCAGTTCCTGGAGAAATTCTCGTTCGTCGAAAGCCTGCCCAAGACACTGTCTAAGCCACTGCACAAGGAACTGTCATGAAGACTGCCCCGTTCGCCAAACTGCTCGCGCCATTGCTGGGCCTGGCCCTGCTGGCCGGCTGCAACAAATCCGAAGACCCGGCCAAGCCCGCCGCCGCCTCGCCGGCCAGCAGCTACCTGGAAACCATCAAGGCCCGCGACAAGCTGATCGTCGGCGTGTTCACCGACAAGCCACCGTTCGGCTTCGTCGATGAAAGCGGCCGCTACGTGGGCTTCGACACCGACATCGGTCGTCGCTTCGCCAAGGACCTGCTGGGCGACGAGAACAAGGTCGAGTTCGTCGCGGTCGAGCCTGCCAGCCGCATCCCGTTCCTGCAGAGCGACAAGGTCGACCTTATCCTCGCCAACATGACCGTCACCCCGGAGCGCAAGGAGGCCGTGGACTTCACCAACCCCAACCTGCGCGTGGCGGTGCAGGCCATCGTCGCCGACGGCAGTCCGGTGCAGAAGCTCGACGACCTGGCCGACAAGACCATCATTGTCACCACCGGCACCACCGCCGATATCTGGCTGACCAAGACCCACCCGGACTGGAAACTGCTCAAGTTCGAGAAGAACACCGAGTCGCTGGCCGCGTTGGCCAACGGTCGGGGTGATGCCTATGCCCAGGACAACCTGATCCTGTTCAGCTGGGCCAAGCAGAACCCGGGCTACCGCGTGCTGCCACAGCTGTTGGGTGACGAAGCACCGATCGCCCCGGCGGTGAAGAAGGGCAATACCGAGTTGCGCGATTGGGTGAACGCCGAACTGGCCAAGCTCGGCGAGGAGAAGTTCCTGCTCAAGCTGTACGACCAGTACGTGCGCAAGGAGCTGAGCGACGACACCAAGCCTGAGAGCGTGATCGTAGAGGGCGGCAACTGGCAGGGCTGATCGCCTGAACGGGGCTGCAAAGCAGCCCCTTTCGGTCTCAGCAATTGCGCGGTAACCAGTTCAACAGGAAATCATTCACCACCTGCGGATTCTCCAGGCTGGAGATATGCCCGGCGAATGGAATCTGTGCCGCCAGGCATCCAATCAACTGCGCCATCTCGGCGGACTCCGCCGGTGGCCTTGGTATGTCCTGATCGCCACAGAGCACGATGGTCCGCTCTCCCGGCAGCTCACTGAGTCGCGCCAGCAGGTCTGGCCGGCCGAAGATCACCCGGCCCATCGGGTCGAGGCTTTCGCGGATGGTTTCGGCGCTGCTTGCCTTGAGGTCCGCACGGAAGCACTCGCGCACCTCGGGCACCGTCTGGCCACCGGCATGGAAGAAGATCGGCACCACGACGTCCAGCAACGGGTCGATGAAGGCTCCCGCTTTGCTTGCCGCATCCAGCAAACCGAAATACTTCAGCCGCGTCGCCTCGGGCTCCGCGCCCAGGTAGGTGTCCATCAGCACCAGGCGGTCGACTCGTTCAGGGTGGTCGACGGCCAACTGCGCGCCCCACATGCCGCCAACCGACAGCCCGACCAGGTGGCACTTCTGGATATCCAGGGCATCGAGCAACGCCAGGTGCTGGCGGGCCAGGGCAGCCATGTCGAAGGTGCTTGCGGGCGGAGCGGCGGAATCGCCGTGGCCCCACAGCTCAGGCACGATGACCCGGAAGTGCCGTGACAGGGCGTCGATCTGCGGTTGCCACATGGCGGACGACCACAGGTAGCTGTGACCGAGCAGCACTGGGAAGCCCTGGCCCTGGTCGACATAGCTCATGCGTGCTCCGTCGATCTCGATGAAGTGTTTCTGCATTGCGTGACCTCATGGATTGCGTGAGGGCCGCTGTGCGGCCCCGGTTTCTATCTGGGCACCAGCCGCAGCGTGCTTTGCGCCGGAATCACCCCCATCCGCGCCTTGTGATAGCGCCCCTCGATGTAGTCCTCGGCCTGGTCGCCATAGTGCCGGTCGAATGGCACGCCACTCTGCCCGACCGGGTTGATGGTCAGCGCGGCACCGGCGTCGGCGAAGTCGATCAGGCGGCGGGTGGATGGCCCGTAGGTGACCGGCCAGGGCGCCGGGCCGATCTTCGCCGACAGGTTGTTCGGCACCTCATGGGTCCCGGGCGCGGCGTACGGCCCGACATTGAACAACAGGTTCAGCGGCTTCTTCACGCCCAGCGGATGGTTATGCGTGAGGGTATGGGCCTTGCCCCATTGCCAGCTGGCCGGATCCTTGCCGAAGGTCTCGCGCAGGTGCTTGAGGCTGCGCTGCCAGGCCAGGCGAACGATGGCGTTGCGATCGGTGTGTTCATTGCTACCACGCAGATTCCACCACGGCGATTGAGGGTCGCCAGCCAGGCGAGGCAGCGCGGCGTCGATGGCACGGGTGCTGATCAGCACCGGGAACCAGGTGTCGCCCAGTTCGTCGTGCAGGGCGGCGAACGCCAGCTCGTATAGGAACTGGTTGAACAGCGTGGCGCTGGTGGAGTCCAGCGGGTAGTCGCCGCGCCAGGCCGCCAGTTGCTCGACCAGTTCCTTCTCTTCGTCGCCCTGGGCGACATTGCGCAAGGTGCCGAGCAGCGGTGCCAGGGTACGCGGGCCATAGTCGGTGCTGGTGTCCAGCTGCAAGGCCTGGCTGTTCTGGGTGTCCCACTTGATGTCCGGGTCGCGTAACAGGCGATCGAGCTGGCGTCCCCGGTCGGCCAGGTTGTAGTAGCCGGGCACGGGCAGTGCGCCCGGTGGTTGGTAATTGGCCGAGACGATATAGCCGCTGGCCGGGTTCTCTTGCTGTGGATTGGCACTGAACGGGTAGAACCCCGGCTTGGCGGCCTGGCCGCTGCCGCCGTCGAGGATGAACGCCGGGTTGACTCCATCCGGGCGGATCGGCAGGCGCGCCGCCGCCCACCAGCCGATGTCGCCACGGGCACTGGCCCATACCAGGTTCAACCCTGGCGCCTGGATCTTGCTTGCCGCCTCGCGCATCTTGTCCAGGGTGTCGGCGCGGTTGATCTGGTAGAAACCCTCGAGTATCGGGTTCTCGGTTTCCAGGAAGGCCCACCACATGGCGATGGGCGTCGGGCCGGCGGTGTCGCCGAGCACGCTGTTGACGATCGGACCGTGGGGCGAGCGGCGCAAGGTGATGTTGGCCGGCTGCGCATCCTTGACCGCGATTTTCTGCTCGGTCTTTTCCAGCGACTGCCAGCGGCCATCGACCATCACCTGCTCGGGGTTCTGCGGATTGGTCCGCTCCGCGATCAGGTCGACGTCGTCGTTCTGGAACATGGTCAGGCTCCAACCGAAGTCGCGGTTGTGGCCGAGCAGGGCGAACGGGTTGAGCGCCTGGAAGTAGCCATACAGGTTGAAGCCTGGTGCCGACAGCTCGGCTTCGTACCAGATCGCCGGCACCGCGAAGCTGATGTGCGGGTCACCCGCCAGCAGTGGCCGGCCGCTGCGGGTATGGCTGCCGGCCACGGCCCAGGCGTTGCTGCCCTCGAACTGCGGAATGCCGGCATCGCCCAGGGCCTCGTGGCTGAGCCGCGCCAACTGCTCCAGGCTGCGCCAGTCGGCGGCGGCCAACGGCGTGGCCACGGCGCCGTCGGGCTGCCAGTCGAGGTCGAATATCTTCAGGTACTCGGGGCCGAGCTGGTCGCGGATGTAGGTCAGCGCCGGGTCGGTGCGGAACGCGGCGGCGAAGCTGTAGGCGAGGTAGCCGGCAATGCTCAGGGTGTCCTCGGCGGTGAAGGGGCGCGGCGTGATGCCGAGCAGGTCGAACTCCATCGGCTTGGGGTGGCTGGCCTGCCACTGGTTGATGCCGTCCAGGTACGCCTGCAGCGCCTGCCAGGCCGGTGACTGGCGGTCCTGGCGCTGCACCATCAAGGCTGCCTGGTCGCGAATGCGCAGGCTGCGGAACAGGGTGTCGGTGGGCAGCAACTTCTCGCCCAGCACCTCGGCCAGCTCGCCGCGAGCCAGACGGCGCATGATCTCCATCTGGAACAGACGGTCCTGGGCTTGTACGTAGCCCAGGGCGCGGTACAGGTCCTGCTCGTTCTGCGCCTGCAGGTGCGGCACGCCACGGGCATCGAAGCGCACGCTGACCGGCGCCTGCAAGCCGTTGATGGCCGCTTCGCCATCACGCTGGGGCTGCTTGCCCTGCACGTACCAGTAACCGCCGCCCGCAGCGGCCACGGCGATCACCACCGCCAGCAAGGTCAGGCTGCGCTTCATCGAGACTCCTTGTGCACTCGAGCGAAAGAATGTGGTCCGATCATCGGCGGATTCGCGAACTGAGCATAGCCCCCTGAAAGGAGTTTCCATGTCCCTCAGCGAAAAACAGAAAATGCTGGCAGGCCAGCTCTACCATGCCGGCTGCCCCGAGCTGCAAGCCGAGCAGGCGGCCAACCGGCACTGGATGCACCGCTACAACGGCAGCGTCGAGCAACCCAACGAGGCGCGCCATGATTTGTTGAAGGCGCATTTCGCCAACGTGGGCGAAGGCGTGGTGATCCGTCCGCCGTTCCACTGCGACTACGGCTACAACATCAGCGTGGGCGCCAACACCTTCATGAACTTCAACTGCGTGATCCTCGACGTGCTGCCGGTGCGCATCGGCGCCGACTGCCAGGTCGCCCCGGCGGTGCAGATCTACACCGCCGACCACCCGCTGGACCCGGCGCTGCGCCGCAGCGGCCTGGAAAGTGGGCGGCCGGTGATCATTGGCGACAATGTCTGGATCGGCGGCGGGGCGATCATCCTGCCTGGGGTGACCATCGGTGATAACGCCGTGGTCGGCGCCGGCAGTGTGGTGACCCGGGATGTGCCGGCCGGAGCGGTGGTGGTGGGTAATCCGGCGCGGGTGCGTCAATCGATCCAGGGGCAATAGCAGCCGACCGCCAGGGTATTTGAGGCCTGCACCCGACGCCCTTGTGCCAGCGCCTTGAGGATCGGCTCGATGAAACTGTTGCTCGAGTTGCACACCGCGCCTTCGCTGTAGGGGCCGAAGTAGGCGAGGTTGCCGTCGTGGTCCCAGATCGCCACGGCGGGGCTGGCGGGCAGGTGCTCGCTGCCGGGCAGGCTGGCCAGGGGCTTCAGTGTTCCCAGATTGGCCGGCAGTTGGCCGTGGCTGCCAGGCTTTTGCACGACATGGAAACTGACCCCGAGCGGCGCGAAGTGCTCGACCAGCTCGCCCAGGTGCTGCTGGTTGCCGACATTGCACGGGCAGGCCGGGTCCCAGAAGTGCACCACGCGGATCGGGCCCGGGCCGGCCAGCTCGGCTGGGAGGCGCAGTTGGCTGCCGTCGAAGAAGGTGGCCTGGTTGTCGAACGGACGCAGGTAGCGGGACTGGAAGCTGTCGTAGGCCCACCAGACGGTGGCAGCGCAGAGCAGCAGGGCAAGGATTATCAGAAGTCGCTTCGCCATAGGGGCCTTGCGCGATGCTCGTGGGAGCGGGCTCGCATTGTTCGTCGGAGGAGGACCAAGCTTGCCATGACGCGGCCCAGAGCTGAATATCGCAGATCAATACTTGCTTCACTCTGGATGTACCGATGCCCGCCAGTTTCCACCCCGACCTGCTGCGCGCCAGCCTGCCGCCCCTTGCCGATCGCCACCTGCTGTCCACCCAGGGCCAGGCCTACCAGGGCTTCTACGGCCTGGGCCTGTCCGCACACAGTTGGCTGGGCGGCTTCCAGGTGGCAGGCTTCGACCTGGTCGGCCAGGTCTGGCTGCCCGAACGGCCACAGGCGACGTTGTTCCTGTTGCATGGCTACTACGATCACATGGGGCTATACCGCCATGTGATCGAATGGGCCCTGGGGCGCGGCTACGCCGTGATCGGCTGCGATCTGCCAGGTCATGGCCTGTCCAGTGGCGAACGGGCCAGCATCGATGATTTCAGCATCTACCAGCAGGTGCTCGAGGCGTTGTTCGAACAGGCCCGCCTGCTCGACCTGCCACGGCCCTGGCATCTCTGTGGCCAAAGCACCGGTGGGGCGATCGTGGTCGACCATCTGTTGCACCAGGGCGAAAGCAGCCCTGTCGACGGCGAGGCAATCCTGTTGGCCCCCCTGGTGCGCCCGCGCGCTTGGCGCTGGTCGAAGCTGAGCTATTGCGTGCTGCGCCACTTCGTCAATGGCATCGAGCGGCGCTTCAGCGAAAACACCAACGACCCGGGCTTCCTGCCTTTTCTCGAAGCTGACCCGCTACAGCCACGGCGCCTGCCGACCGCCTGGGTCGGTGCGCTGATGAAGTGGGTCCGGCGCATCGAAGCCGCGCCCCGGAGTACGCGGCGGCCGCTGATCGTGCAGGGCGAGGCGGACGGTACGGTAGATTGGCCGTACAACCTCAAGGTGCTCAAGGCCAAGTTCGCAGAGCCGCAGATCCTCATGCTGCCTGAGGCACGGCACCACCTGGCCAACGAGCTGCCCGGCATCCGCCAGCGCTACTTCGAGTTCATCGGCCAGCGCCTGGACTGACTTACTTCAGGTTGGCGGCGTTCTGGCCCACGGCCAGGGCGGCGCGAATCGCGGCCACCGCGGCCTTGTAGTAGGCCTGGCCGTCCGTCGATTCGGCGAAGGTGGCGAACTGCTCGAGCTCAGCGTCGGACAGGTCGCGATAGACGTACAACAACGTGTTGTTCAAATCCTCGCCCACTTGGTTCATCAAACGCTGGCGCTGGCCATCGAGCAGGTTCTGGGCTTGGCCGCCGCCGAACAGGCCGGGCAGCATCGAGCTCAGGCTGTCGGCCGCCACGCCGGCGATCGCCAGGCTGACCTCGGCGCCGGCCTCGCGGGCGGGCAAGGCCTGGGCCAGGTGGCCGACGATCAGCACGCGGTTGTCGCTGGCCTGGATCTTCGGCAGGCCCTTGGCGTGCTTGGCCAGTTGGTCCTTGCGTGTGGCAAGTAGCTCGGCGGCCACGACCTTGCGCCCCAGCGGCGACTGGAAGAAGGCCAGGGCCGGCGAGGGGTTGGGCAGGTTGGCGCGCAGTTGCGCCTGGGCCCTTTGGTCCATGGCCTGGGCCTGGAACCGTTGGTTGCTGTTGTTGACCAGCGCCTGGTAAACCGCAGGCGGCAAGCTGTTGCGGTAGCGCTGTTGGGCGGCGCTCACGGCATCGTTGAAATGGGCGCGCTGGTCGGGCCAGCCAGCGACCTTGTACAGCTGATCGAGGGTGTCTGCCCAGACAGGCATGGTGCAGATCATCAGCAGAAGCAGGGAAAACAGACGGCGCATTCAGGACTCCTGTCGGCAGGCCGCTATTGTCCTTGGCGTGGCGGGGCTTTGTCGAGTCGCCAGCGGCGCTTCCTGACCAAGTGGCGCTGTGCGAGCGATGGCCGAATGGCTATGATGCGCCATGCACATTCCTTCCGAACATCCGCTGCTGTCGACCATTGTCGATGACCTGGCCACCCGTGGCTGGTCGCAGCAATCTCTTTTCCTGCCCGACGAACTGTCGCGTGCGCTGGCGGCCGAATGCCGTCGTCGCTACGCCGAGGGTGAGCTGAACCCCGCCGGCATAGGGCGTGGCGCCGCGCAGGAGATCCGCGAGGCGATCCGTGGCGACCAGATCCAGTGGATCGACCCCGGTGAATCGGAGGTCTGCGACCGCTACCTGGGGGCAATGGACAGCCTGCGCCAGGCCATCAACCGGGGGTTGTTCCTGGGGCTCGAGGACTTTGAGTGCCACTTTGCCCTGTATCCGCCGGGCGCCTTCTACAAGCGCCATCTCGACCGCTTCCGCGACGATGACCGGCGCATGGTGTCGGCCGTGCTGTACCTCAACGAGGGTTGGCAGCCGCAGGACGGTGGACAATTGCGCATGTTCCTGAAGGGCGATGTCGAACACGACGTGGCGCCGTTGGCCGGTAGCCTGGTGGTGTTCCTGTCGGGTGAAGTCCCGCACGAGGTACTCCCGGCAGGGCGTGAACGCCTGTCGTTGACCGGTTGGTTCCGGCGCCGTGGCAATGAGCCGTTCTGAGCTGGCGAAGGTGCTGGTCAGCGCCTGCCTGCTGGGCCAGCCGGTACGCTATGACGGGCGTGCCAGCGGCCATCCCGACGTATTGCAGCGTTGGCAGGCAGAAGGCAGGGTGGTGCCACTGTGCCCGGAGGTTGCCGGTGGCTTGCCTACACCACGACCGCCTGCGGAGATACCCGGTGGGCAGGGCGGGGCGGTTCTGGATGGGCAGGCACAGGTGCTGACGGTGACCGGCGATGATGTCAGCGGCGCCTTTCTCGCCGGGGCCCGCGTGGCGCTGGAACTGGTGCGTCGGCATGGCATCCGTGTGGTGGTCCTCAAGTCGGGCAGCCCCTCGTGTGGCAATCTGCAGACCTATGACGGCAGTTTCAGCGGTGTGAAGGTGGCAGGTGAGGGCGTGACCACGGCCTTGTTGCGGCGCGAAGGGGTACTCGTGTTCAGCGAGCTGGAGCTGGAAGACGCGCAGCGAGCGTTGAGCCAGATCTGATCGCGGGGCAAGCCCGTTCCCACGCAATGCTGAGCATGACGGCAGCGTTGCGCGGCAGCGGGCTTGCCCCGCGATGTGGTGTTACTGTCCGGCGCTCGCCTGCTTGGTGCCCTTGAGCCATTTGCTTTCCAGGTCAGCCAGGCGGCCATCGTCCTCGATCCGTTGCAGGGCATTGCTCACAGCCGTCTCGAAGGCTGGATTGCCCTTCAGGTACGGAATCACCAGTTTCTGGCTGGCGAGGGTCCGAATGGTGTCGAGTTGGTCGCTCGGTTCGATGCCTTGCTTATTGAAGGCCATGTCGAACTTGCCGCTCTCCACCCCAGGCAGCACCTCTTCGGCTGCGGTCTCGACGAACTCGGCCCGCACATCCAGCTCCTTGGCCAGGGCCTGGCCCAACTCGATCTCGAAACCGGTCAGGTGTTCGTCTTCCTTGAACGCATAAGGTGGTGAGTCGCTCAGCACGGCAATCCGCAGTTCGCCACGGTCGTTGATTTCGTCGATCAGTTCGGCCTGGGCCAGTGGGCTGAACAATACCGCCAGCAGAATGCCAATGGTCAAACGCATGAGTGCCCCTTCTTGTTCGGCAGGTGAATGTCATTCGCCGAGGCTTTCTTTTCTGCCGCGGTCGAACGCAGCCTATGACCGTGTAGCCGCGTTAATGTTTACGCCGGCCTGAAATATTTCTGCCCCTGTTTTTGAACCTCTGCCTGGCTGGTTGGACTATGGTGAAGTACCGCTGTGCTTCGTTTAAGTGATAGCGGTCAATTGAAGTGAATCACAGGAGAAGTGAATGAAAAGCCTATTTTCGCGTGCTGCCGTCGCCGGTCTGCTGATGGGGGCGTCGGTGTTCGCCAGTGCCGCGGATGCGCTGAAGAGCCAGCAGCCACCGGAGGGCGCCAAGGTCTTCATCGTTTCCCCCGCCGACGGGGCCACGGTCGACAAGACCTTCACCGTCAAGTTCGGTATCGAGGGCATGGGCCTCAAGCCTGCGGGTGACCAGACTCCGCACACCGGGCATCACCATCTGCTGGTAGATGTGGACAAGGCGCCGGTCGCCGACATGCCGTTGCCGACCAGCCTGATGCCGGAGAACAACGCACCCCTGCCAGCTGGCCCGCAAGTACTGCACTTCGGCAAGGCACAGACCGAGGCGACCATCACCCTGACGCCGGGCAAGCACACCCTGCAACTGGTGCTGGGCGACATGTACCATGTGCCGTTCAAACCGAGCGTCGAGTCACAGAAGATCACCGTCATCGTCAAATGACGCTTGCTCTGTAGACGCACGCAACGAAAAAGGGAGGCCACCAGGGCCTCCCTTTCTCATGCAGCCGGCAAACTTAGAACAGTACGCGCGAGCGAATAGTGCCCTTCACATGCTGCAGTTTTTCCTGGGCCAGATCGGAGTACTCGGCATCGACGTCGATGACCACGTAACCCACTTTCTCGTCGGTCTGCAGGAACTGACCGGAGATGTTGATACCGTTCTCGGCGAACACTTTGTTGATCTCGCTGAGTACGCCCGGGATGTTTTCGTGGATGTGCAGCAGGCGGTGCTTGCCTGGGTGGGCCGGCAGCGCGACTTCCGGGAAGTTGACCGACGACACCGAGGTACCGTTGTCGCTGTACTTGACCAGCTTCTCGGCCACTTCCAGGCCGATGTTGGCCTGGGCTTCGGCGGTGGAACCACCGATGTGCGGGGTCAGGATCACGTTGTCCAGGCCACGCAGCGGGCTTTCGAACTCTTCGTCGTTGGAGCGTGGCTCGACCGGGAACACGTCGATGGCGGCGCCGATCAGGTGCTTGTCCTTGATCGCGGCGGCCAGGTGGTCCAGCTCGACCACGGTGCCACGGGCGGCGTTGATCAGGATCGCGCCCTTCTTCATCGCGCGGATTTCCTTCTCGCCGATCATCCACTGGGTGGATGGCAGCTCGGGCACGTGCAGCGAGACGATGTCGGCCAGGCCCAGCAGCTCGTTCAGGCTGGTGACCTGGGTGGCGTTGCCCAGCGGCAGCTTGGTCAGCGGGTCGTAGAAGTAGACCTGCATGCCCAGGCTTTCGGCCAGCACCGACAGCTGGGTACCGATCGAGCCATAGCCGACGATGCCCAGTTTCTTGCCGCGGATCTCGAAGGAGTTGGCCGCGCTCTTGATCCAGCCACCGCGGTGGCAGGAGGCGTTCTTCTCGGGGATGCCGCGCAGCAACAGGATGGCTTCGGCCAGCACCAGTTCGGCCACCGAACGGGTGTTGGAGTACGGCGCGTTGAACACCGCGATGCCGCGGTTGCGGGCCGCGCTCAGGTCGACCTGGTTGGTGCCGATGCAGAAACAGCCGACCGCGACCAGTTTCTTCGCACAGTCGAAGACCTCTTCGGTCAGCTGGGTGCGCGAGCGGATGCCGATGAAGTGGGCATCGGCGATCTTTTCCTTCAGCTCTGCATCCGGCAGCGAGCCGGTGAGGTACTCGATGTTGCTGTACCCGGCAGCCTTAAGGATATCCACCGCATTCTGGTGGACGCCTTCAAGAAGAAGGAACCTGATCTTGCTCTTGTCGAGAGAAGTCTTGCTCATCTGCGTAAACCTGTATCCCGGAGAAAAATGGCGAGGGGGGTGAAGCGGCGCGGCGTCGGCCTTAGCACGAACAGCGGGAGGGCTATGCTAGCATACGCGACACAATCTGAGCCCATCCCGACAGGTGAAGCGTGCTCAGGGTGACTATGAATAAGTCGAGAGTTCCAGCGATGACCCAGTCCGTGGTAATTGATGAACTGATGACCCTGGTCGACCCTGGCAAGGTCCTCACCGACCCTGCCTCGCTCGACGCCTACGGCAAGGACTGGACCAAGCACTACCCGCCTGCGCCAAGCGCGATCGTCTTCCCCAAAACCATCGATCAAGTCCAGGCCATCGTGCGCTGGGCCAACCGGCACAAGGTCGCCTTGGTGCCATCGGGCGGGCGTACAGGATTGTCGGGCGCTGCCGTGGCCGCCCATGGCGAGGTGGTGGTCGCCTTCGACTACATGAACCAGATCCTGGCCTTCAATGAGTTCGATCGAACCGTCGTGTGCCAGCCGGGCGTGGTGACCCGCCAGCTTCAGCAGTTCGCCGAGGACCAGGGGCTTTACTATCCGGTGGACTTCGCCTCCTCCGGCTCCAGCCAGATCGGCGGCAATATCGGCACCAATGCCGGCGGAATCAAGGTGATCCGCTACGGCATGACCCGCAACTGGGTGGCTGGGCTGAAGGTGGTCACCGGCAAGGGCGAGCTGCTCGAGCTGAACAAGGACCTGATCAAGAACGCCACCGGCTACGACCTGCGCCAACTCTTCATCGGCGCCGAAGGCACCCTGGGGTTCGTGGTGGAGGCGACCATGCGCCTCGACCGTGCGCCGCGCAACCTTACGGCGATGGTGCTGGGCACGCCTGACTTCGACGCGATCATGCCAGTGCTGCACGCCTTCCAGGGCAAGCTCGACCTCACCGCTTTCGAGTTCTTTTCCGACAAGGGCCTGGCCAAGATCCTCGCCAGGGGCGATGTGCCCGCGCCATTCGAAACCGACTGCCCTTTCTATGCCCTGCTGGAGTTCGAAGCCAGCACCGAGGAGGTGGCCAACGAGGCGCTCGCCACCTTCGAGCACTGCGTCGAGCAGGGCTGGGTGCTGGACGGGGTGATGAGCCAGAGCGACACCCAGCTGAAGAACCTGTGGAAGCTGCGCGAGTACCTGTCCGAGACCATCTCCCACTGGACGCCGTACAAGAACGACATCTCTGTCACCGTCTCGAAAGTGCCGGCGTTTCTACGCGACATCGATGCCATCGTCGGCGAGCACTATCCGGACTACGAGGTGGTCTGGTACGGCCATATCGGCGACGGCAACCTGCACCTGAACATCCTCAAGCCCGACCACATGAGCAAGGACGACTTCTTCGCCTCCTGCGCCAAGGTCAACAAGTGGGTGTTCGAGATCGTCGAGCGTTACAACGGCTCGATCTCCGCCGAGCACGGCGTGGGCATGACCAAGCGCGATTACCTGGGCTACAGCCGCTCACCGGAAGAAATCGCCTGCATGAAGGCGATCAAGGCGGTGTTCGACCCGAACGGCATCATGAATCCGGGTAAGATCTTCGCTCCCGAATAAAAAGCAGTGTTCACAGGAGTCGGCCATGAGTTACCAGCACCAGTACGTAGACGGCACGCGCATCCACTTCCCGCTGGGCAAGGTGGTGTGCATTGGCCGCAACTACGCCGAGCATGCCAAGGAACTGGACAACCCCATCCCCAGCGAGCCGCTGCTGTTTATCAAGCCCGGCAGTTGCGTGGTGCCCCTGGAAGGTGGCTTCAAGATTCCGACCGAGCGTGGCTCGGTGCACTACGAGGCGGAAATCGCGGTGTTGCTGGGCAAGGCGTTGTCGACCAAGCCGACCGAGGAAGAAGTGCTCGATGCCATTTCCGGCTATGCCCCGGCTTTGGACCTCACCCTGCGCGACCTGCAGAGCAAACTGAAGGAAAAGGGCCTGCCGTGGGAGCTGTGCAAAAGCTTCGATGGTGCTTGCGTGCTGCCGCCGTTCGTCTCGGCAGGCGCCTTCGAGGATGTGAAGGACATCGGTATACGCCTGACCATCAACGGCGAGGTGCGCCAGGACGGCAACAGCGCGATGATGCTCAACCCTATCGTGCCGATGATCCAGCATATGGCCGCGTGCTTCTCGTTGCAGGCGGGTGATGTGATCCTCACCGGCACTCCGGCGGGCGTGGGGCCGTTCAAGGTTGGCGACGAGCTGGTGCTGGAGCTTCCAGGCGTCAGCCGGTTCGAGAGCCGGGTACTCTGACCCGAAGGTTCGCGCCTTTCCTGCAAAAAGTGCAGAGACGTTTACCGTTTTTTCACACCCTTTGCGGATAATGCGCGAACCTACGCCTACCCTCAGGACCCTTGCATGCCCTCTCCCTCCCGCGCTTCCGTGTCTCCCAAGCGCCCCTTTTACCGGCGCTGGCCGTTCGGCCTGGCAGCAGCTGCGGTTATTGGCTATGGCGTCATTTCGGCCATGCACTGGGACGACCGCGGCCTGCTGTGGATAAAGGAAGGTTTCGAAAGCCAGGCTGAACGCCAGGAAAGCATCTGGCTGCCCAGCTACGTGGTCGACATCGATGCCAAGCCGTTGCCCGGCATGGAGCGTGACGAGGCGTCGGACCTGGCGTTCAACCCGCACACCCGGTCGTTGTTCGCAGTCATGGGCAAGCACCCGTTCCTGGTCGAGCTCACCCTCGATGGCGACGTGTTGCGCAAGATTCCCCTGGTGGGCTGGTCCAACCCGGAAGGGGTGGCGGTGCTTGAGGATGGCCAGATCGCCATCGTCGATGAGCGCAACCATGACCTGACGCTGGTCAAGGTGGATGCCGGCACCACGTCGCTGAACCGCGCCGACTACCAGCCCTACGACCTGGGCGACGCTGATGAAGGCAACAAGGGCTTCGAGGCCATTGCCTGGGACCTGATGCGCCAGCGCCTGGTCATCGGCGCCGAGCGGCCGCCCAGGATGTTCATCTGGAACACCGATGGGCGCAGCCCGCTCAAGGGCCAGAAGCAGCCGCTGGCCAGCGACGAACTGGATCTGCGCAACTTGTCCGCGCTGGGTATCGACCCGCGCACAGGGCATCTGCTGGCATTGTCGGCAGACTCCAACATGCTGCTCGAGCTTGACGAAAAGGGTGAGCAGGTCAGCTTCATGACCCTGCTGGGCGGCTTCAATGGCCTGGCTGACACCATTCCGCGGGCCGAGGGAGTGGCAATGGACGATCAGGGCAACCTGTACATGGTCAGCGAGCCGAATCTGTTCTATCGCTTCAAAAAGAACTGACCGATCAGCCATTTCTGATGGTGGCATTAAGCTTTGCTTCAGTTGATAGTGGTTAGCTACGCGCTCCTATTGCCGAGTCCGCCCGCATGCGCCGCCACGTTCGCCTGATCTTCGTCTTCTTCGTGTTTGTCTGCCTGCTCGTGCTGGGGGCTGCCGGGCACGAGTTCCGCTTGTTCGAGCGGGGCTGGTTCAACCTCAAGACCTGGTGGCAGCCGGCTGAGCAGAGCATCGGCCTGGATCGTTACCAGGTGGTGCTCGAGGCCAGGCCTATCGAGGGCCTGGACGACGACATCTCGGCGTTGACCTACGACCCCGACCGCAAGAGCCTGTTCACCGTCACCAATGCCCGGTCGGAGCTAATCGAGTTGTCACTGGATGGCCGTATCCTGCGCCGTGTCCCGCTGACCGGCTTCGGCGACCCCGAGGCGGTGGAGTACGTCGGGCCCAACAGCTACGTGATCACCGATGAGCGCCAGCAGCGGCTGATTCGTGTGCGCCTGGACGATGACACCCTGTTCCTCGATGCCGCCGACGCCGAGCAGTTGTCCCTGGGCATCGGCCTGAACGGCAACAAGGGGTTCGAGGGGCTGGCCTACGACTCGGCAGGCAAGCGCCTGTTCGTGGCCAAAGAACGGGACCCGATGATGATCTACGAGGTGCACGGCTTTCCCCACGACAATCCCGACAAACCCTACGCTGTGCATGTGGTGCAGGATCGCAAGCGCGACCGGCGGTTGTTCGTGAGGGATCTGTCGAGCCTGCAGTTCGACGAACGCAGCGGGCACCTGCTGGCGCTGTCCGACGAGTCGCGGCTGGTGCTGGAGCTTGATGTGAAGGGGCGGCCGTTGAGTACCCTGTCATTGCGCAAGGGTTTCCAGGGGTTGAAGCAGACCGTGCCACAGGCTGAGGGGATTGCGATGGACGACGCCGGGACCATCTACCTGGTCAGTGAGCCGAACCTGTTCTATGTGTTCAAGCAACCTTGATGGGTTGAGGATGGCCCTTTGCTTCGCCGGTGTTCGCTGGCAAGCCAGCTCCCACAGTGGGAGCTGGCTTGCCAGCGATTCGAGGGCCCAGCCCTCGCTGGCGATTACTCGGCCTTCAGGCTCTTCACGCCTTCAGCGGTCCCCAACAACAGCACATCCGCCGGGCGCGCCGCGAACAGACCATTGGTAACCACGCCGACGATCGCGTTGATCTGGCTTTCCAGCTCCACCGGGTTGGTGATCTGCAGGTTGTGCACGTCGAGGATGACGTTGCCGTTGTCGGTTACCACGCCTTCGCGATAGACCGGGTCGCCGCCCAGCTTGACCAGCTGGCGCGCCACGTGGCTGCGAGCCATCGGGATGACCTCGACCGGCAGAGGGAAGGCACCCAGCACCGGCACCAGCTTGCTGGCGTCGGCGATGCAGATGAAGGTCTTGGCCACTGCCGCGACGATCTTCTCGCGGGTCAGGGCCGCGCCGCCGCCCTTGATCAGGTTGAGGTGGGCATCGCTCTCGTCGGCGCCGTCCACGTAGAACTCCAGCTCGCTGACGCTGTTCAGCTCGTACACCGGGATACCATGGCCCTTCAGGCGCTGTGCGGTGGCTTCGGAGCTGGCGACGGCGCCGTCGAAGGCGGTCTTGTGCTGGGCCAGGGCGTCGATGAAGAAGTTGGCGGTCGAGCCTGTGCCGACGCCGACGACGCTTTTCTCATCCAGTTTCGGCAGGATGAGGTCGACGGCGGCCTGGGCGACGGCCTGTTTGAGTTGGTCCTGGGTCATGCGGGCTCCGGGAGGGGCAGGGCGGATATCGAAAGTTGCCTAGTATAACGGCTCCCGCGGCTTTGCTGTGGTCGCCCGACGTGGCGCTGCGGTAGACTCCCAGCCCTTGTCCCGCGGCCCAGTGATGCTTTCCGATGCTCGAACAGTACGTCAAGAAGATCCTCACCTCGCGCGTCTACGACGTTGCTGTCGAAACCCCGCTGCACACTGCCGGGCAACTGAGCAAGCGCCTGGGCAACACGGTGCTGCTCAAGCGCGAGGACCTGCAACCGGTGTTCTCGTTCAAGATCCGCGGGGCCTACAACAAGCTGGCGCAACTGAGCGCCGAGGAGCTGGCCCGTGGCGTGGTCACCGCCTCGGCCGGCAACCATGCCCAGGGCCTGGCACTGGCGGCGCGGGAGCTGGGTATCAAGGCGACCATCGTCATGCCCAAGACCACCCCGGAGATCAAGATCGAAGGCGTGCGCTCGCGTGGTGGCAAGGTGTTGTTGCATGGCGACAGCTTCCCCGAGGCGCTGGCCTACTCGCTGAAGCTGGTGGAGGAGAAAGGTTTCGTCTACATCCACCCCTACGACGACCCACACACCATTGCCGGGCAAGGCACGGTGGCCATGGAGATCCTGCGCCAGCACCCGGGCCAGTTGGACGCGATCTTCGTGCCGGTCGGCGGCGGCGGTCTGATCGCCGGTATCGCCGCCTACGTGAAATACCTGCGCCCGGAAATCAAGGTCATCGGCGTCGAACCGGACGATTCCAATTGCCTGCAGGCCGCCATGGCCGCCGGTGAGCGCGTGGTGCTGCCACAGGTCGGGCTGTTCGCCGACGGCGTGGCGGTGGCGCAGATCGGCCAGCACACCTTCGATATCTGCCGTCATCATGTGGATGAAGTGATCACCGTCAGCACCGATGAGATCTGTGCAGCAATCAAGGATATCTACGACGATACCCGCTCGATCACCGAACCTGCCGGTGCCCTCGGTGTTGCCGGGATCAAGAAGTACGTCGAGCTCAAGGGTGTGGCCGGGCAGACCCTGGTAGCCATCGACTCGGGCGCCAACGTCAACTTCGACCGCCTGCGGCATGTGGCCGAGCGCGCCGAGCTGGGCGAGAAGCGCGAGGCGATCATCGCTGTGACCATCCCCGAGCGCCCGGGCAGCTTCAAGGCTTTCTGCGAGGCCATCGGCAAGCGCCAGATCACTGAATTCAACTACCGCAAGCACACCTCGGACGAAGCGCACATCTTCGTCGGCGTGCAGACTCATCCGGAAACCGACCCGCGTGCGGCATTGGTACAACAGCTGACGGAGCAAGGTTTCCCGGTCACCGACCTGACCGACAACGAACTGGCCAAGCTGCATATCCGCCACATGGTGGGTGGCCACTCGGCCGGCGCCAGCGACGAAATGGTGCTGCGCTTCGAGTTTCCGGAGCGGCCCGGTGCCCTGTTCAATTTCCTCAACAAGCTGGGCGGGCGATGGAACATCTCGATGTTCCACTACCGCAACCACGGCGCCGCCGACGGGCGCGTGGTCGCGGGCCTGCAGGTGCCGGAGGATGAGCGTCACCTGGTGCCGGCGGCCCTGGCCAAGATCGGCTATCCATACTGGGACGAGACCGAGAACCCGGCTTACCGGCTATTCTTGGGCTGAACACGCTTCACCTCGCGGGAGCAGGCTTGCCCCGCGATGAGGCCGAAAGCGAAAAAGCCTGCTGAAGGATGATTTTCACATGGAACACCTGACCACCCTCAAGACCCTGCATATCCTCGCCACGGCCCTGTTGCTGCTTGGCGCCCTGGGCCTGGCGGGCTGGACCTGGCATGCCCGGCGCAAGGGCGACGCCGAGGCCTATGGCAAGTTGTTGCGCCGCCCGCTGGTGTTCGTCTGGCTGCTGATGGGGCTGTGCCTGCTGAGCATGCCGTTCACCGGCTGGTGGCTGGTGCACCTGGTCGGCTGGCCGCTGGGGCAGACTTGGGTGCTGGTCTCCAGCGTCATCTATACCCTTGGCGCGTTTGCCGTGTGGTGGCTGGTGGCGCGCCTCAACCGGCTGCGCAAGGCCGAAGCCGTCGGCTTGAAGTTCACCTTGGCGCTGGCGGTGTTCAGCGGTGTGTGCTTCCTGTCCATCGCCGGCCTGATGGGCGCCAAGCCGGTCTGATGACATCCGCCAGCCCGCTCCCATTGGTAAACCTTGGGGGCGGGCGGGGCCCGCGAGGGGTTAACGCAGTCGCGTCACCTTGCCTTCATGCAAACCCTGTATACCAGTGCCACGCCCGGTGTGGCGACGCTCGCCCAATACGCAGTCTTCACCTCGCCGCACATAAGCGTGGCGGGCGCGTTGCTGCGCGCTCAGGCTTTGTGGAACAATGCGGCGACATGCGTTTGCGAGGTTGCTGCCGTGATCGACCCGGATGGTTTTCGCCCCAATGTCGGGATCATTCTCACGAATGATGCCGGGCAGGTGCTATGGGCTCGGCGGATCAACCAGGATGCCTGGCAGTTTCCACAGGGGGGTATCAACCCTGACGAAACGCCGGAAGATGCCCTGTACCGCGAGCTGAACGAAGAAGTAGGCCTGGAACGCCAGGATGTGGAAATTCTTGCCTGCACCCGCGGCTGGTTGCGTTATCGTTTACCCCAGCGCCTGGTGCGCACCCACAGCCAGCCGTTGTGTATCGGCCAGAAACAGAAGTGGTTCCTGCTACGCCTGGTGAGCAATGAGCAACGGGTGCGCATGGACCTGACCGGCAAGCCGGAATTCGATGGCTGGCGCTGGGTCAGCTACTGGTATCCGCTGGGCCAGGTGGTGACATTCAAGCGCGAGGTATACCGCCGCGCCCTGAAAGAGCTAGCCCCGCGCCTGCTGACGCGCGACTGACGACGGAGTCCGACCCCGAGCCATGCTCAATACGCTGCGCAAGATCGTCCAGGAAGTGAACTCCGCCAAAGATCTCAAGACGGCGTTGGGGATCATTGTCTTGCGCGTCAAGGAGGCAATGGGCAGCCAGGTCTGCTCCGTCTACCTGCTCGACCCGGACACCAACCGCTTTGTGCTGATGGCCACCGAGGGCCTGAACAAGCGCTCCATCGGCAAGGTCAGCATGGCGCCCAACGAGGGCCTGGTCGGCCTGGTCGGCACCCGCGAGGAGCCACTGAACCTCGAGAACGCCGCCGATCACCCCCGTTACCGCTACTTCGCCGAAACCGGCGAAGAGAAATTCGCCTCCTTCCTCGGCGCACCGATCATCCACCATCGTCGCGTGGTCGGCGTGCTGGTCATCCAGCAGAAGGAACGCCGCCAGTTCGACGAAGGCGAAGAGGCCTTCCTGGTCACCATGAGTGCGCAGCTCGCGGGGGTTATCGCCCACGCCGAGGCGACGGGGTCGATCCGTGGCCTGGGCCGCCAGGGCAAGGGCATCCAGGAAGCCCGTTTCGTCGGGGTGCCGGGTTCGCCGGGCGCGGCGGTCGGTCGATCGGTGGTGATGCTGCCGCCCGCCGACCTGGAGGTGGTGCCCGACCGCACTGTCGAGGACATCGACAACGAACTCAAGCTGTTCAACAACGCGCTCGAAGGCGTGCGCGAGGACATGCGCAAGCTGTCGGCCAAGCTCGCCACCCAGCTGCGCCCCGAAGAACGTGCGTTGTTCGACGTGTATCTGATGATGCTCGAGGACGCCGCCCTCGGTGGCGAGGTGGTCGAAGTCATCAAGACTGGCCAGTGGGCCCAGGGCGCCTTGCGCCAGGTGGTCGGCGAACACGTCAATCGCTTCGAGCTGATGGATGACGACTACCTGCGCGAGCGGGCATCGGACGTCAAGGACCTGGGCCGGCGCCTGCTGGCGTATCTGCAGGAGGCCCGTTCGCAGTCGCTGGTCTACCAGGACAACACCATTCTGGTCAGTGAAGAACTGACCCCCGCCATGCTCGGCGAGGTGCCGGAGGGCAAGCTGGTGGGCCTGGTTTCGGTACTCGGCTCGGGTAACTCCCACGTGGCGATCCTGGCCCGGGCCATGGGCATTCCCACGGTCATGGGGGTGGTCGACCTGCCTTACTCGAAGGCCGACGGCATCGAGATGATCGTCGACGGCTACAAGGGCGAAGTCTTCACCAACCCCGGCGAAGTGCTGCGCAAGCAGTACAGCGACGTGGTCGAGGAAGAGCGCCAGCTGGCCAAGGGGCTCGATGCCCTGCGCGAGCTGCCGTGCATCACCCCGGACGGCCACCGCATGCCGCTGTGGGTCAATACCGGCCTGCTCGCCGATGTGGCCCGCGCCCAGCAGCGCGGCGCCGAAGGTGTGGGCCTGTACCGTACCGAAGTGCCGTTCATGATCAATCAGCGCTTCCCCAGCGAAAAGGAGCAGCTGGCGATCTACCGTGAGCAGCTGCAGGCGTTTCATCCGCTGCCGGTGACCATGCGCAGCCTCGACATCGGCGGCGACAAGTCGCTGTCGTATTTCCCGATCAAGGAAGAGAACCCGTTCCTCGGCTGGCGCGGCATCCGCGTCACCCTCGACCACCCGGAAATCTTCCTGGTGCAGACCCGCGCCATGCTCAAGGCCAGCGAAGGGTTGAACAACCTGCGCATCCTGCTGCCGATGATTTCCGGCATCCACGAGCTCGAAGAAGCCCAGCACCTGATCCACCGCGCCTGGGGCGAAGTGCGCGACGAAGGCACCGATGTACCGATGCCGCCGGTCGGGGTGATGGTGGAGATCCCCGCCGCGGTGTACCAGACCCGCGAACTGGCGCGCCAGGTTGACTTCCTCTCGGTCGGCTCCAACGACCTCACGCAATACCTGCTGGCAGTCGACCGCAACAACCCGCGGGTCGCCGACCTCTACGACTACCTGCACCCGGCAGTGCTGCAAGCTCTGCAGACCGTGGTCAGCGTGGCCCACGAGGAAGGCAAGCCGGTCAGTATCTGCGGCGAGATGGCCGGTGACCCGGCCGCGGCAATCCTGCTCATGGCCATGGGCTTCGACAGTCTGTCGATGAACGCCACCAACCTGCCGAAGGTGAAGTGGATGCTGCGCCAGATCAACCTGAGCAAGGCCAGGGAGCTGCTGGCCGATGCCATGAGTCATGACAACCCGCAAGTTATCCACAGCTCGTTGCAGCTGGCGCTGAAGAATCTTGGGCTGGCGCGGATGATCGGGCCGAACAAGACCCTCTGATTGCCTGTACCGACCTCATTGCGGGCTTGCCCCGCGATGAGGTCTATTCAGATCTCCAGGCTAACCTCGCCCAGATGCCCCCCAAACGGCCCGAAACTGCGCTCGATCATGCGCCGACGGCCTTGGTCATCGACGATCAGCACCGTGCTCGCCCGCGTTCCGTAGTTCTGGCTGGCGATGAATACACTCGATAGCAGCCGCTCGGTGGCCAGCCCCACGCCGGTCTCGGGTAGTTCGCCGTCCGGCGCGGGCTGTGCATCACCCAGCAGCGTCAATAGTTGCTGTGGATCGGCGTTTTCGAGCAATTTCTCAAGCCCGCTGCGCGCTTTGATCAGCTTCGGCCATGGCGTATCCAAGCCGGCATTCGACAGCCCGTACACCCCCGATTCAAGCAGGCGTGGCGCCGGCTCACGGGCATGCAGGTAGCCCAAGCGCTTGTCATCGCCGACCAGCAGGTTGAACCCTGAATACTGGTCACTGCGGCTGGCTACCCGGTCCAGATAGGCCTCGACCCCCAGTTCGCCTTGCAGATAGGCTGCCACCAGTTCACCGCGGGACCGCGGCCCCAAAGGCTGGCGTGGGTCACGGATATTGGTCAGCGCTGCAAAACGCCCGTTCGGCCCGACACCCAGCCAGGTGCCACCGGCTTCCAGGTCACGCCCGGCGTGCACACCCGTCGCGTCCTCCCAGGCCTTCAAGGCCTGGGTCGGCCGCGCATAGAACTCATCGCGGTTGGCCGCGACGATCAGTGGCCGGGCTGTCCCCGGCCGCCAGGCGAATACGATCAGGCACATAGGTTGTCCCCTTGTGTATTGGGCCACTCTACCCGCGCCGCTGGCCGCTATCCATCTTCTGACACAGAGTTCACTAGAGCGCCGGGCGTGGGTTCCGTTACCATGCCGGATTGTTTTCCACTGGGGCCACGAATGGAATTCGCTCTCTATCTGCTGTTGGGCGCCTGCGCCGGCGTGCTGGCCGGGCTGTTCGGCGTCGGTGGCGGCATCATCATCGTGCCGGTGCTGGTGTTCAGCTTCACCTTGCAGGGCTTCGACCCTTCGGTGCTGACCCACCTTGCGGTCGGCACCTCGTTGGCGACCATCGTCTTCACCTCGATCAATGCCGTGCGCGAGCACCAGCGCAAGGGCGCGGTGCAATGGCCGATCTTCGCCTGGATGACCGTGGGCATCCTGCTCGGCGCGCTGGTCGGGGCCAAGACCGCCTCGCTGATACAGGGCCCGATGCTGCAGAAGATCATCGGTGTGTTCGCCCTGGTGATCGCCGCGCAGATGGCCCTGGACCTCAAGCCAAAGGCCAGCCGCGGCATTCCCGGCAAGCCCGGATTGACCGCCGCCGGTGGGGTGATCGGTTGGGCCTCGGCCATTTTCGGCATCGGCGGTGGCTCATTGACCGTGCCGTTCCTTACCTGGCGTAGCCTGCCCATGCAGCAGGCAGTGGCGACTTCGTCGGCCTGCGGCCTGCCGATCGCCCTGGCTAGTGCCCTGGGCTTCATGTGGCTGGGTTGGCATGAGGAACACCTTCCGGCCCACAGCCTGGGCTACGTCTATCTTCCGGCGCTGGTCGGCATCGCTGCCACCAGCATGTTCTTCGCCCGCTACGGCGCGCGTCTGGCCCACAAGCTGTCGCCGCGCGTGCTCAAGCGTCTGTTCGCCGCTCTGCTGTTCTGCGTCGGACTCAGCTTCCTTATCTGAACCTAGAGGAAAGACAATGCTGCCTTACCCGCAGATCGACCCGGTGGCCGTGGCCCTCGGTCCACTGAAAATCCACTGGTACGGCCTGATGTACCTGATCGGCATCGGCGGCGCCTGGCTGCTGGCCTCGCGCCGATTGAACCGCTTCGACCCCACCTGGACCCGCGAGAAGCTCTCCGACCTGGTGTTCTGGCTGTCGATGGGCGTGATCGTCGGCGGGCGCCTGGGTTACGTGCTGTTCTACGACCTGCACCAGTACCTGGCCAACCCGACGCTGATCTTCGAGGTATGGAAGGGCGGCATGTCGTTCCATGGAGGTTTCATCGGTGTGATGCTGGCCGCGCTGTGGTTCGGCAAGCGCAACAACAAGTCATTCTTCGAGCTGATGGACTTCGTCGCGCCGCTGGTGCCGATCGGCCTTGGCGCCGGGCGTATCGGCAACTTCATCAATGCCGAACTGTGGGGCAAGGCCACCGACGTGCCGTGGGCAATGATCTTCCCGCCGTTCAGCGACCCGGCGCAATTGCCGCGTCACCCGTCGCAGCTGTACCAGTTCGCCCTCGAAGGTGTGGCATTATTCGTCATCCTGTGGCTGTACTCGCGCAAGCCGCGCCCGACCATGGCCGTTTCCGGCATGTTCGCGCTGTTCTATGGCATCTTCCGCTTCATCGTGGAGTTCGTGCGCGTACCCGACGCCCAGCTTGGCTACATCGCCTTCGGCTGGTTGACCATGGGTCAGTTGCTCTGCGTGCCGATGATTCTCGGCGGCATCTTCCTGATCTGGTGGGCCTACAACCGCAAACCGTCGGCCAAGGCCACCGTCTGATTTCCACGGCAGGGGCGCTCCCCCTGCCGTTCTTGTTACAGGTAAGCCATGAAACAGTATCTAGATCTGGTCCGTGACGTCATCGACAACGGCACGCTGCAGGAAAACCGCACCGGTATCCGCACCATCAGCCTGCCGGGCGCGATGCTGCGTTTCGACCTGCAGAAGGGCTTCCCGGCCATCACCACGCGCAAGCTGGCGTTCAAGTCGGCGATCGGCGAGATGGTCGGCTTCCTGCGCGGCGTGAAGAACGCCGGCGAGTTCCGCGAGCTGGGCTGCAAGGTCTGGGACCAGAACGCCAACGAAAACGCCCAGTGGCTGGCCAACCCGTTCCGCCAGGGGCATGACGACCTCGGCGAAATCTACGGCGTGCAATGGCGCCAGTGGCCCGGCTACAAGCGCATACCGCTGAGCAACCCGGCCGCCATCGAGATGGCCGAGAAGGCCGGCTTCCGCCGTATCGCCCAGGACGAGGAGGACGGCCAGGCGTTCGTCATCCTCTACAAGGCCATCGACCAGGTGCGCCAGTGCCTGGACACCATCGCCAACGACCCGGGCAGCCGCCGCATCCTGTTCCACGGCTGGAACTGCGCCCAGCTCGACGAGATGGCCCTGCCACCGTGCCACTTGCTGTACCAGTTCCACCCGAATGTCGAAACCCGGGAAATTTCCCTGACCCTCTACATCCGCTCCAACGACCTGGGCCTGGGCACGCCGTTCAACCTCACCGAGGGCGCGGCGCTGCTGTCGCTGTTCGGCCGCCTGACCGGCTACACCCCGCGCTGGTTCACCTACTTCATCGGCGATGCCCATGTGTACGAGAACCACCTGGATATGCTGGGCGAGCAGATGAAGCGTGAACCGCTGGCGGCACCGAAGCTGGTGATCAGCGACCGCGTGCCGGCGTTCGCCGAGACCGGCAAGTACGAGCCGGAGTGGCTGGAGAAGATCGAGCCGAGCGACTTCTGGCTGGAAGGCTACGAGCACCATGCGCCGATGACGGCGCCGATGGCGGTCTGACAGACCGCCATCGCCTGAGCTTGAACAATCGCGGGGCAAGTCGCATCGGCGCACCGCCGCTCCCTCGCAGGTTATGCACAGCCGGCGTGGGAGCGGCGGTGCGCCGATGCGACTTGCCCCGCGATGCTTTTGGTATCAATGCCCGTGGCTGCGCCCCACATGGGAATGCTCGATCTCCGGCACCGACACCGCCCCATTCGTCTCCAACTGCTGCAAGATCGCGCACTCCGCCCCCTGCGCATTGCACTGCTGCCGCAGTTCCACCAGCTGCGCCTGCAACGCCACCAGCCCATCGATCCTCGCCTGCACATGCTCGATATGCTCGTCGATCAGCGCGTTGACGCTGCCGCATGAGCCGTCGGGGCTGTCGCGCAGATTCAATAGGCTGCGGATCTCGTCCAGGGTCATGTCCAGGGTGCGGCAGTTGCGGATGAAGGTCAGGCGCTCGACATGGGCCTGGGTGTAGAGCCGGTAGTTACCGTCGCTGCGGGCAGGTTCCGGCAGCAGCTGTTCGCGCTCGTAATAGCGGATGGTCTCCACGGCGCAGTCGGTGGCCTTGGCCAGTTCTCCGATCTTCATGGCAAATCTCCTGCAAAGGGCTTGACCCTATAGTGGCTACAGGGTGTTCACTTGGCAACAACCCACTCTGTGGATCTCTACAGAGGCCAGCGCTCAGTTAAGGATGATTCCATGAACCAGCCTGTCAGCCCCGACCACAAGCATGATCACGCCCATGACCTCGATCATGGCCACGCGCCCCACGCCCACGGCTGCTGCGCCAGCAAGGCCGCCCCGGCCCTGGTGCAGCTGACCGAAAAGGCCAGTGGCCAGGCGCAGCTCAGCCGCTTCCGCATCGAGGCCATGGACTGCCCTACCGAGCAGACCCTGATCCAGGACAAGCTGGGCAAGCTGGCCGGTGTCGAGCAACTGGAATTCAATCTGATCAATCGTGTGCTCGGCGTGCGCCATACCCTCGAGGGCACCGCCGAGATCGAGCGGGCCATCGATAGCCTGGGCATGAAGGCCGAACCCTTGGCCGCCGAGGATGATGGCGCCGCCAGCGCGCCCCAGGCCAGCAAGACCCGTTGGTGGCCGCTGGCGCTGTCCGGTGCTGCGGCGATCGCTGCCGAAATCGTGCACTTCTCCGGCAAGGCACCGGAGTGGGTGGTCGCCGCGCTGGCCCTGGCGGCCATCCTCGGCTGCGGCCTCGGTACCTACAAGAAGGGCTGGATTGCCCTGAAAAACCGCAACCTCAACATCAATGCGCTGATGAGTATTGCCGTGACCGGCGCCGTGCTGATCGGCCAGTGGCCGGAAGCGGCCATGGTCATGGTGCTGTTCACCGTTGCCGAACTGATCGAAGCCCGTTCACTGGACCGCGCGCGCAATGCCATCGGCGGGCTGATGCAGCTGGCTCCGGACATGGCCACCGTGCAACAGGCCGATGGCCAGTGGCGCGAGGTCGAGGTGCGCGAGGTGGCAATCGGCGCACGGGTGCGGGTGCGCCCGGGCGAGCGCATCGGCCTGGACGGCGAGGTGGTCGGTGGACAGTCCAGTGTCGACCAGGCGCCGATCACCGGGGAAAGCCTGCCGGTCGAGAAGGCGGTCGGCGACAAGCTGTTCGCCGGCACCATCAACCAGGCCGGCGCGATGGAGTACCGCGTCACGGCCGCCGCCGGTCAATCGACCCTGGCCCGCATCATCAAGGCCGTCGAAGAAGCCCAGGGCGCCCGTGCGCCGACCCAGCGCTTCGTCGACCAGTTCTCGCGCATCTACACCCCCGTGGTGTTCGCGGTAGCGCTCGCCGTGGCGCTCATCCCGCCGCTGTTCATGGCCGGTGCCTGGTTCGACTGGATCTACCGTGCCCTGGTGCTGCTGGTGGTGGCCTGCCCGTGCGCGCTGGTGATCTCCACCCCGGTGACCATCGTCAGCGGCCTGGCCGCGGCGGCGCGCAAAGGCATCCTGATCAAGGGCGGTGTGTACCTGGAGGGCGGGCGCAAGCTGGACTTCCTGGCCCTGGACAAGACCGGCACCATCACCCACGGCAAGCCGGTGCAGACCGACAGCAAGGTGCTCGACCCACTGTTCGAAGGCCGCGCCCAGGCCCTGGCCGCGAGCCTGGCTGCCCGTTCCGACCACCCGGTGTCAGGTGCCATCGCCCTGTTCGCCAAGGGCCAGGATCTCGTTCTGAGCGAAGTCACCGAGTTTGCCGCCCTGGCCGGTCGCGGTGTGCGCGGTGATATCGAGGGCCAGACCTACCACCTGGGCAACCATCGCCTGGTGGAAGAGCTCGGCCTGTGCTCCCCAGAGCTGGAAGCGCAACTGGATGTGCTGGAGCGCCAGGGCAAGACCGTGGTGCTGCTGCTCGACCGCTCAGGTCCGCTGGCGTTGTTCGCCGTGGCCGACACGGTCAAGGACAGCAGCCGCCAGGCGATTGCCGAGCTGCACGCGCTGGGTATCAAGACGGTCATGTTGACCGGCGACAATCCCCACACCGCCCAGGCCATTGCGGCCCAGGTGGGGATCGACCGCGCCGAGGGAAACCTGCTGCCCGCGGACAAGCTCGCCAGCATCGAGAACCTGTACGCCCAGGGGCATCGTGTCGGCATGGTCGGCGATGGCATCAACGACGCGCCGGCCCTGGCCCGCGCCGAGATCGGTTTTGCCATGGCCGCCGCCGGTACCGACACCGCCATCGAGACCGCCGATGTGGCGCTGATGGACGACGACTTGCGCAAAATCCCGGCCTTCGTCAGGCTGTCGCGCCAAAGCGCGGCGATCCTCACCCAGAACATCGTGTTGGCCCTGGGGATCAAGGCAATCTTCCTGGCAATCACCTTCGCCGGCATGGCCACCATGTGGATGGCGGTATTCGCCGACATGGGCGTGAGCCTGCTGGTGGTGTTCAACGGTCTGCGCCTGTTGCGCAAATAACGCCTGCGGCGTGAAAAAGAGGTCCTGCCAATGCTGAGCGCCGAGCTCAAAGCCTTCTACATGGTGGCCCGCCTGGGCAGCATCACCCTGGCGGCGAAGAAGCTCGGGCTCAGCCAGCCCACGGTGACCACGCAGATCCGCAACCTCGAGGGCCAGTACAACGTCGAGCTGTTCTACCGCGGCGGCCGGCGCCTGGTGTTGAGCGAGGAGGGCGTGCGCCTGCTGCCGATGGTCAAGGCGCTGCTGCAGCAGGAAGCCGATATCGAGTTCGAGTTGCGCAACAGCGGCCAGGCCCAGGGCAGCCTGCGCATCGCCGCCACCGCGCCGTACTACATCCTCGACCTGGTGAAGATCTTCCGCGAGCGCCTGCCGCAGGTGGAGGTGGCGGTGGAGATCGGCAACTCGCAGCAGGTGCTGGAAATGCTCGAGGACTACCGGGTGGATATCGCCGCCTCGTCGCAATTGCTCGAAGACGCACGCCTGGTACGCCGGGTGCTGGGCACCGACCCGCTGGTACTGGCGGTGCACCGCAATCATCCCTTGGCACAACGCCAGGCGGTGTCGATCGAGGTGGTGGCCGGGCATTGCCTGCTGATGCGCGAAAAGGGCTCGACCACCCGCAAGCTCACCGAGCAGATGATGCAGGACGCCGGGGTGAAGGCCGGGGCGCTGCTGGAGATCGGCAGCCGCGAGTCGATCCGCGAGGCGGTGCTGCGCAATATCGGCATCAGCATCATTGCCCGCCATGAGGTGCCGCATAACCCCGAGCTGCGGGTGCTGGCGCTGGACGACGCACCAGTGATGCACGAGTACCTGTACTGCCTGAAGGAGCGGCGCCAGGCGCGGTTGCCGGCGGCGTTCCTGGGGGTGGCGCAGGAGGTGGTTGGATCGCAATTCTGACAGGACCCAATCGCGGGGCCACTACAAAATCTGCCTATACCACTATCACCGGCTTTTGCTCCAACGCCACAGAACCTTCGCACAGTCTGCCTAGCATGGCCCCCATCGCTTCGATGAGGACCTGCCATGAACCACGTCACCCCGGGCGCACAGATGAAAGTGCGCGGCATCCACAAGCGCTTTGGCGCTTTCACCGCGCTCAACGACGTGTCCCTCGACATCGCCGCTGGCGAGCTGGTGTGTCTGCTCGGCCCCTCGGGCTGCGGCAAGACCACCCTGCTGCGTTGCATCGCCGGCCTCGAGCGCCAGGACCGCGGCACGCTGTACATCGGCGACCGCGATATCTCCGAGCTGCCGCCCCAGGCCCGTGACTACGGCATCCTGTTCCAGTCCTACGCGCTGTTCCCCAACCTCACCGTCGAAGCCAACATCGCTTATGGCCTGACCGGCGGCAACCGCGAGGCCGCGCGCCAGCGGGTGAGCGAGATGCTCGAACTGGTGGGCCTGGCCGGCAGTGAGAAGAAGTATCCCGGCCAGCTCTCCGGTGGCCAGCAGCAGCGTGTGGCCCTGGCCCGCGCCTTGGCGCCGTCGCCCTCGCTGCTGCTGCTCGACGAGCCCATGTCGGCCCTCGACGCCCGTGTTCGCGAGCACCTGTGCACCGAGCTGCGCCAGCTGCAACGCCAGTTGGGCATCACCACGCTGATGGTCACCCACAACCAGGACGAAGCCATGCTGATGGCTGACCGCATAGCCGTGATGAACAACGGCCAGGTCGAGCAATACGCCACGCCCCAGGAAATCTACGACCAGCCAGCCACGCCGTTCGTCGCGGAGTTCGTCGGCCAGGGCAACTGGCTGCCGTTCCAGCGCAGCAGCAATAGCCACGCCCAGGTCGGCGGCATGCACATGCGCCTGGCCGACAACGCCAGCGCCGTCAGCAGCGGCCGACTGTTCTGCCGGCCCGAGGCGATCACCGTCAACCCGGTGGTGCACGAGGAAAACCTGTTCCCGGCCAAGGTCCGGGAAGTCACCTTCCTCGGCAATCGCTGCCGCATGAGCTTCGAACTCGAAGCCCTGCCAGGCCATGCGCTGCTCGCGGAGCTTGCGCCCGAAGCCATGCCGCGCCTGGGTTCGCAGGACATCTGGGTGGCCCTGCCGCCGCAGAGCCTGCAGGTGTTCGCCTGAGATGGCCGCGCCCATGACCCTGCCGCTCACTCACGGCAACGACAGGCCACGCACCGGCGTCGCCCTGGGGGACCGACTGTTCGTTGTCGGTGGCAAGAGCCTGTTGCTGGGCCTGCTGGTGCTGGCGGTGCTGCTGCCGTTGCTGGCGATCTTCTGGCGTGGCTTCAGCGCTGAAGCCGGGCAGGGCGGGGGACTGCTGGCCGCCGGCGAACTGTTTGCCAGCGCGAACTTCCACTGGCTGCTCGGCAACAGCCTGTCGGTAGCCCTCACCGTTGCCGCCATCGTCGTGCCGCTCGCCTACCTGTTCGCCTATGCCCTGCAACGCACGCTGATCCCGGCCAAGGGGCTGTGGCGCGGCATTTCGCTGCTGCCGTTGTTGGCGCCGTCGATGCTGCCGGCGATCGCGCTGGTCTATCTGTTCGGTAACCAGGGCCTGCTGCGCGGGCTGCTCAGCGACAACATCTACGGCTTCTGGGGCATCGTGCTTGGCGAGGCCATCTACACCTTCCCCCATGCGTTGATGATCCTGCTCTCGGCGCTGTCACTGGCCGACGCACGGCTGTTCGATGCCGCTTCGAGCATGGGCGCGGGGCCTGCCCGGGCATTCTTCAGCATCACCTGGCCGGCCACGCGCCAGGCGGTGTTCGCGGCGTTCTGCCTGGTGTTCACCCTGACCATCACCGACTTCGGCGTGCCGGTAGTGGTCGGTGGTGATTACCAGGTGCTGGCGCTGGAAGCCTACAAGGCGGTGGTCGGCCAGCAGCAGTTCGGCCGTGGTGCGCTGATCGGCATGGTGCTGCTGGTGCCGGCGCTGCTCAGTTTTACCGTGGATGCCTGGCTGCGCCGCCGCCAGGGCGAGGCCATGAGCGGCCGCGCCCAGGTGTTCGAGCCCAAGCCGTCGAGGCTGCGTGATGGCTGCTACCTGGCCATCGTGTTGCTGGTCTGCACGGCGCTGCTGGCGGTGATCGGCATGGCGGTGTACTCGTCGCTGGTCAAGTTCTGGCCGTACAACCTGTCGCTGTCGCTCAAGCACTACATGTTCGAAGACACTGCCGGCGGCGGCTGGCTGGCCTATCGCAACAGCGTGACCATGGCCATCGGCACCGCGCTGATCGGCAGCGTGGTGATCTTCACCGGTGCCTACCTGATGGAGAAGACCCAAGGCCAGCGCCTGCTCAATCAACTGCTGCGCCTGCTCAGCTTCATCCCCATGGCGGTGCCCGGCCTGGTGCTGGGCCTGGGCTACGTGTTCTTCTTCAACCTCAACGGCAACCCGTTACACGTGTTCTACGGCAGCATGGCGCTGCTGGTGGTGTGTACCATCGCCCACTACCTGACCACCGCGCAGATGACCGCCACCACCGCCCTGCGCCAGCTCGACGGTGAGTTCGAAGCCGCCGCGCTGTCGCTCAAGGCGCCGCTGTACAAGCACTTCGTGCGGGTCACCGTGCCGATCTGCCTGCCCGCGCTGCTGGACATCATCCGCTACCTGTTCGTCTCGGCGATGACCACCGTGTCGGCGGCGATCTTCCTCTACAGCCCCGACACCATCCTTGCCGCCGTTGCCGTGCTGAACATGGATGACGCCGGCAACGTTGGCGGCGCCGCTGCCATGTCGACCCTGATCCTCTTGACCAGCGCCGCCGCCTCCCTGCTGTTGGCCGGCGCTTCGCGCGGCCTGCTGTGCCGCTCCCAGGCCTGGCGCCAACGCGCTCCCGGCCATTGACCGACTGCCCATACCAATAGGAACCGCATCATGTTCAAGCCCCTCGCACTTGCCGCTGCCGTATCCGCCGTGTTCAGCCTGCAGGCTTCGGCCGCGACCCAGCTGACCGTCTACACCGCCCTGGAGGCCGAGCAGCTCAAGAGCTACAAGCAGGCCTTCGAGAAGGCCAACCCGGACATCGAGATCAAATGGGTGCGCGACTCCACCGGCATCATCACCGCCAAGCTGCTGGCCGAAAAAGAGCGCCCACAGGCTGACGCCGTGTGGGGCCTGGCGGCCTCCAGCCTGGCCATCCTCGACCAGAACGGCATGCTCGAAGCCTATGCGCCGAAGGATCTGGGCAAGATCTCGCCCAACTACCGCGACGCCGCCAATCCACCGGCGTGGGTGGGCATGGACGTGTGGGCCGCGACGATCTGCTTCAACACCGTCGAGGCCGAGAAGCAGGGCCTGAGCAAGCCGGTGAGCTGGCAGGACCTGACCAAGCCTGAGTACAAGGGCAAGATCGTCATGCCCAACCCGGCCTCGTCCGGTACGGGCTTCCTCGATGTGAGCGCCTGGCTGCAAACCTTCGGCGAGCCTCAGGGCTGGGCTTACATGGACGCACTGCACCAGAACATCGGCCAGTATGTTCATTCCGGCTCCAAGCCATGCAAGCTGGCGGCGGCAGGTGAGTTCCCGATCGGCATCTCGTTCGAGTACCCGGCCGTGCAGCTCAAGCACCAGGGCGCACCGCTGGACATTGTCCTGCCCAAGGAGGGCCTGGGCTGGGAGATCGAGGCCACGGCGGTGATCAAGGGCTCGTCGAAAGCCGATGCCGCCAAGCGCCTGGCCGACTTCTCCGCCAGCCCTGCCGCCATGGAACTGTACAAGGAGAACTTCGCGGTGCTCGCCGCCCCCGGCATCGCCAAGCCGCAGACCGAACTGCCGGCCGACTATGAGCAGCGCCTGATCAAGAACGACTTCGCCTGGGCCTCGAAGAACCGCGACCAGATTCTCGCTGAGTGGCGCAAGCGCTACGACGGCAAGTCGGAGAAAGTCGCCCAGCAGTAAGGCCCTCATCGCGGGGCAAGCCGGCTTCTACACTCAAGAAGCGGGCCTGCCCCGCGATGGCGTCAGCCCAGGCAACGCAGGAGTCCACGCAATGCCAACTTCTTCCCGGATCATCGACGACACCTTCGCCCTGTACGAGCGTCATGGCAGCGCCGACTACATCGGCGAGGCCATCACCCAGCTCGAGCACATGTCCCAGGCAGCCCAACTGGCCATGGCCGAAGGCTACGACGACGAAGTGATCCTGGCCGCCTTCTTCCACGACATCGGCCACCTGTGCGAGGGCGAGGACATGGGCGGTTATGGCGTCGTCAGCCATGAGCGCATTGGTGCCGAATATTTGCGCCGGTGTGGTTTCAGCGAGCGGCTGGCCAGGCTGGTGCAGTACCACGTCGAGGCCAAGCGCTACCTGACCTTGCGCCAGCCCGGATACTACGACCGTTTGAGTGAAGCCAGCCGACGCACCTTGGCGTACCAGGGTGGAGTGATGAACGATGCCGAAGCCGATGCGTTCGAGGCCGACCCGTTGTTCGGGGTCAGCCTGCGCCTGCGCGAGTGGGACGAGATGGCCAAGCAGGTCGGGGTGCCAGTGATGGATCTGCAAGTGTTGAAGGCAAAGGCATTGGCCGTGCTCTGAACAATCTGGCGATTCTCCCTGCTGCAAGATCCCGCATCACTTCTCCCGGTGTTTGCTCCGTTCCTCTCCCCATACTTCTCATCCTGGCAGCCCGCTTGTCGTAATGGTGGGTATGGTGTTGATAATTGTCTTTCGGTGGTTATACTAACCACCGATCGGCCGGCCCAAGGAATGGGTGAATGAACAGCCGTGAAATGATTGCTGTGATCGAGGCGGATGGCTGGTATCTGGTGCGCTCCAAAGGCAGCCACCATCATTTCAAGCATCCTGAAAAAGCCGGGCTGGTCACCATCCCGCATCCCAAGAAAGACCTGCTGCCCGCGACTGCGGCCAGCATTCTGCGCCAGGCACGCATCAGCTACGCCAGCTGACGAGGAGACCATCACCATGTTGTTCCCTATCGCGATCCTCCCCGGTGACGACCAGCACGCCTGGGGCGTGGAAGTCCCGGATATCCCCGGCTGCTTTTCGGCGGGCGAAGACCTCGACGACGCCATCGCCATGGCGCGTGAAGCGATCGAAGGCCACCTCGAACTGCTGGCCCAGGACCAGCAGGAAATCCCCAGGGCCAGCAAGGTCGGCGTGCATGCGGCCAATCCCGCCTATGCCGGCTGCACCTGGGCATTGATCGATATCGACATCACCCGCTACCTGGGCAAGGCCGAGAAGCTCAACATCACCTTGCCGGCGTACCTGCTCACCCGCATCGACAGCTACGTACAGAACCACCCGGAGCACAAGAGCCGTTCGGGCTTCCTGGCCGAAGCGGCGCTCAGGATCCTGCAGGGTGACGGCAAATGATCAGGCGATCCTGCCCTTGGGCAATCGCACGCTGACCCGCAACCCGCCCCCTTGCCGATTCACCAGCGTGAGTTCGCCGCCATGGCTGGAAACGATGCGCTGGGCGATGCTCAGCCCCAGCCCATAGCCGCCAGAGGCCTGGTTGCGTGAGCCCTCGCCGCGCACGAAAGGCTCGGTGACAGTCGCCAGCAAGCCCGGGTCGATGCCCGGGCCGCGATCGTCGATATGGATGTACCCATCGGTTGGCGTGCTTTCCAGCACCACCGCGACCTCCCTGGCATAGCGCAGGGCATTGACCAGCAGGTTTTGCAGGCACCGCTGCAGCAGCAGGGCGTCTACCTGGGCCAGACCCACCTGACCATGGATCGGCAAGGGCTCTTCGGCGCTGGCCAAATCCGCGCATTGGCGTGCCACCAGGCGGTCGAGGTCGACCGCTTGCAGGTTCTGCTGCTCGCCCGCCCGCAAGTAGTCGAGCACCTGGCCGATCATGCCGTCCATCTGCGCGATGTTCTGGCGCAGGCGTTCCTTGTGTTCGCTGTCCTCCAGCCGTTCCAGGCGCAGGCGCATGCGCGTCAGCGGTGTACGCAGGTCGTGGGACACGGCGGCGAGGAAGTAGGCCTTGTCGTTGACCATGCGGATCAGCCGCTGCTGCATGGCGTTGAAGGCCTGGGCGGCGTGCCGCACTTCCTCGGGGCCGTCCAGCGGCAACGGCGCCTGTTCCAGATTGCCTCCCAAGCCACGGGCGGCATCGGCCAGGCGGCGCAGCGGGCGCAGGCACAGACGTACCGCCACCAGGCACACCACAAGCACGGCGGCGATGCGCAGGGCATAGACCCGCAGCAGGTAGTCGCTGATCAGCACCCACGCCGACTCGCCGCTCCAGCCCTGCAACTCCTGGCCATCGATGACCAGCCAGTGGCCATCAGCGAGGGGCACGGCAAACTCGATATGCGCCTGGGCGGTGCGCAAGCCGAACAGGCTGCGCCAGACGATGGGCTGGCCCAGTTCGTCGGTGAGCCGGACCTTGAGCAACCTCGGCCGCGCATCGCCCCCCAGTTCGTAGGCCAATGCCTGATGCAGCAACAGCTCGATGCGCCGCCAGCCTCGCCGTTGGTCATGCTCACCCTCGGGCGGCGCTTCGGCGCAACGTAGCTGGTAATGCTTCGGTACCTGGCGTGCCGCGCCATGGCACTCGGCCTGGGCGATCAGGGGGGCGCTGCGCGCCGCGATCAATCGCACCGGCGCTTCCAGCACCTGGGCGAAGCGAACGTCGAACCAGATGCTGCTGGACATCAGCTGGATCACCAGGGTGCCGCTGATCATGATCAGCAGCAGTTGGCCGAACAGCGTGCGCGGCCACAGCCGGCGAAGCAGCCGCACCTCAGGCGCCCAGCGCTTCGCGGGCCAGGCTCAGCAGATAGCCTTCGTTGCGGATGGTGAGGATCTGCGCGCCTTGGCCTGGCGCCCGGCGCAGTTGCTGGCGCAGGCGGCTGATGCACATGTCCACCGAGCGGTCGTCGGGCAGATGGTCGCGGCCGAACGCGCTGCGTGTCAGGTGGTCCCTCGAGACCACGCGGTTGTTGGCGTCCAGCAGTTCACGCAGCACACGGTAGTCGGAGCGTGGCAGGTTGAAGGCTTGGCCGTCCGGGTGAACGAGCAACCGTTTGACGTGATCGAGACGCAAGCCTGCAAACAGTTGTGCCTCGCTGGCCGACGTTTCGGGCTCTGCCTCCAGACGCTGGGGGCGGCGCAGCACAGCCTTGATCCGGGCGACCAGTTCGCGCGGCTCGAAGGGTTTGGCCAGGTAATCATCGGCGCCTACTTCCAGGCCGATGATGCGGTCCAGGGTGCTGCCCCTGGCCGACAGCATCACCACCGCCAAGCCCGGCTGCGCCTGCAACTGCCGGCACAGGCTCAGGCCGTCCTCGCCGGGCAGCATCAGGTCGAGTACCACCAGGTCGACCTTGTGCCGGGTCAACTGCGCGTGCATTTGCTCTCCATCGGCGGCTGCGATTACCTGGTAGCCGGCGTCTGTCAGGTAGTCGCAGAGAAGTTCGCGGATCTCGTCGTCATCGTCGACGACCAGCAAGGTCGTGCTCATGGTTGTGGGGTACCTGTGCAAAGGGGAACCGTGAGGCTCATTACGTTCGATTACATCCCCGTACATCCCGTCCATGGAGCCGAAGGGGCAGATGCCTAGAATCGTAACAAAAAATCATCTGCGAATACGAAGCCTTCCCAAATGGTATGCAAGAGCATCATGACTGACACAACCCCCTGGGTCCGAGGCGGCAGTCGCCTCTCCCCGCTTGCCTTCTTCGTGGCCCTCGGGCTTAGCGGCACAGCCTTCGCTGACGGTCCGGTGCTGGAACTGGGCGCCACCAACATCGACAGCAGTGCGCTGCCACTGGCCGACGACAGCGGCCAGATCGGCTACACGGTGCAGAACACACGCAGCTCCACAGGCTTGCAGCTGACACCCCGGCAGACGCCGCAGTCGGTCACCAGCATCACCCGCCAGCAAATGGAAGACCGTGATATCCACACCCTCGAGCAGGCCCTGGACACCACGCCGGGCGTGAGCATGAGCAAGATGGAAGTGGGCGGGCGCACCGACTTCCGCGCCCGCGGCTACTCGATCAGCAACTGGAAGATCGACGGCTTGCAGTTCCCCGGCGGTTCGGACTTCAGTGGCGGCGGCAACGCGCTGAACATGGACCTGTACGAACGCATCGACATCGTCCGTGGCGCCAACGGCTTGCTCGGTGGCACCGGCGATCCTTCGGCCACCGTCAACCTGATCCGCAAGGCGCCGACCCGGACCTTCGGCGGCAGCGCCTACGCCACCTACGGCAGCTGGGACAAGCGCCGCCTCGGCGCCGACCTGAACCTGCCGCTGTCCGAGGACGGCCGCCTGCGTTCGCGCCTGGTCATGACCCAGCAGGACGCCGGCTCGTTCCGCGACAACCAGTCCGAACGCTCCCGTGCGGCCCTGGCCAACTTCGAGTTCGACCTGGACGAGGCCACCACCCTGGGTGTCGGCTACCAGTACGAGTACAGCAAAGTGGTCGGCGGCGGCTGGGGCGCCAACATCCCGATCTGGTACGGCGACGGCAGCAAGACCGACCTGCCGCGCAGCACCAACGTGGTACCCAGCTGGAGCTTTGGCGAGTACATCACCCGCACCGCCTTCGGCTCGCTGGCGCACCGTTTCGACAACGACTGGAGCCTGGACCTGAAGGTTGCCCAGAGCAGCGGCGAGGCGCTCAACCACCGTGGCCTGGCCAAGGTCAACTCGTCCGGTCGCGGTGTCTACGGAGGCTACTGGAACCAGGACGGCAGCGGCGCTGTGCTCAACGGCCTGCACAGCTCCACCGACACCACCCAGCAATCGGCGCAGATCGACCTGTCCGGCCCATTCCAACTGTTCGGGCGCACCCATCAGGCGATGGTCGGCTACAACGACAGCCGCACCGTGGCCTGGTCACCGCAGTACACCTGCAGCATGGTTGGCGGCGGCAAGGCAGTGAACAGTGGCGTGGGTTGCCAGTTCCGGGCGAACAATGGCCTGGGGCTGGGCAACTGGCTCGACGGCGTGGACGACGACTACGCCATGCTGGCCTCGAAAACCGGCCTGCACAGCAAGACCACCACCCGTCTGCAGGGCATGTATGCCGCCACCCGCCTGAGCGTCACCGACCCCCTGTCGCTCATCCTCGGTGTGCGCAGCACCGACTATTCGGCCACTACCGTCAGCGTCAACGGTGCGCGCAGCAACCAGCAGAACAATGGCATCGTCACCCCTTACCTGGGCGCGGTGTACGACCTGGACGACAACTACTCGCTGTACGCCAGCTACACCGACATCTTCAACCCGCAGAGCGAAGAGAGCGCCAGCGGCACCAAGGTCGAGCCGATCCGTGGCCAGAGCTACGAAACCGGGATCAAGGGTGAATGGTTCGATGGTCGCCTGAACGCGTCCGCGGCCTACTTCCGCACCAGGCAGGAAAACAAGGCGGTGATGGACGGCGACCTGCTGACGCCGACCGGCGCCACTGCCTACAAGGCCGGTTCCGGCCAGGAAACCGACGGTATCGACCTGGAAGTCGCCGGCGCCCTGACCCCGAACTGGAACGTCTATGCCGGCTACACCTACCTGCACTTCCGCCGCCTGGACAGCGACGGGCGCAGCGATCCTTCGCACCTGTTCAAGGCCTCGACCACCTATCGCCTGTCTGGCCCGCTGGACCGCCTGACCCTGGGCGCTGGCGTGAGTGCGCAAAGCAACATCCGCGCGGTGTCCACCCCTGCCGGGCAGCCGAGCAACGGCGTCAGCCGCAGCTCCAGCGATGTCAACTGGTCGGGCTATGCGATCTGGAATGCCATGGCCAAGTACCAACTGACCGACGACACCAGCGTCAGCCTCAACGCCAACAACCTGTTCGACAAGCATTACTACACCCGTTACGGGTTCTATGCCGGGGCAATCTATGGCGACCCGCGCAACCTGGCGGTGACGGTGAGCACGGCGTTCTAGAAAAGCTTTTGATACCGTTGATGCTGGTTGATTTTTGATCATGTTCTTTATACGTTACACTCATATAAATTTGTCACGTATAAAGAACATGGACCACTCATTGATCGTTGAGCGCCTGGGCGCGCAGGTTCGCTCGCGAAGGCTTAACCGGGGATTGACCCAGCAGGCGCTCGCAACCTTGGCCGGTATCACCCGGCAAAAGATCATTGCCATGGAGAAAGGTAGCCTGTCAGTGGCCATCGGGGCATATGCACGTGCATTGGCGGCGCTCGGCTGCGAACTGCAGGTCATAGCGGCGGTGATGCCGACGCTTGACGAAATCGAGGGGATGTTCGAATGACGCCGCTGATAGTCGCGACACCCGAGGGTGACAGTGGAGCATTGCTGACCAGTTCAGGCGACTACCTCTTCCGCTATGGCCCGCACACCGTTGCTGATGCGGCGATCAGCCTGTTGATGCCGGTCCGCACCGAGGAATACAGGCATCGCGAGCTGCATCCGGTGTTCCAGATGAACTTGCCCGAAGGGTATGTGCTCGAGCAATTGCGCAACCGCCTGGCGAAGATCGTTCAGGTCGACCCCATGCTTCTCCTGGCGTTGTCCGGCAGCAGTTCGCCGATCGGGCGTGTGCATGTCAGTTCGCAGGTAGTGGACACATTGCTGCGGCGGCAGACGTTTCCGGGAGAGAAGCTGGCGAACATTCTTTCATGGGATGGGGGAGAGGATATCTTCGCCGATCTGGTGGATCGCTACATTCTGCGCGCAGGCATTTCTGGTGTGCAGCCGAAGGTCCTGGTTCCGGAGCAACTGGACCCGTTGTCACAGCGCTTTACCTCGAAAACAGCCGAGCTGATCATCAAGAGCGGGCGCGACGAGTTCCCGGGCTTGGCGATCAACGAATTCCTGTGCATGTCGGTTGCGCAAACCTCTGGCCTGCCAGTGCCTCAATTCTTCTTGTCCGACAACGGCAAGCTGTTCGTCATGCGCCGCTTCGATCGTGACGAGCAGAACAATCCACTTGGTTTCGAAGACATGGCTGCCTTGATGGGGCTTGGCGCCGAACAGAAGTACAGCAAGAGCTACGCTGCCATTGCCAAGGCGATCCGCTTGTTCTGCGCGCCTGAGCATCTTCGGCTATCGCTGCGGCAACTGTTCGAGATGGTTGCGCTCAGCTGTATCGTCGGAAATGGTGATGCCCATCTGAAAAATTTCGGGTTGTTGTACACCGATCCTCTTCGAGGCGATGCGCGCCTGGCTCCGGCGTACGACATCGTCAATACCACGGCTTACATACCGGAAGACGTGCTGGCGCTTTCGCTATCCGGTAACAAATCCTTGTTTGCGTCGCGGCAAGGCTTGCTGGACTTCGCACCGCTTTGCGACGTGAGCAACCCGGCTGAAGTCATTCGCAAGCAGCTTGAAGCATTGGAGCGAACACTGGCCAGGGAGTCCGCGCTTTGCGATCAGGCACCCAAGGTGGTTGCCGCCATCAAGGCGAGCGCGGCGCCGTTCATTCAGACTTTTGGTTGAGCGGCATTTCCTGTCCGGGCGCGGCATGCGAAGTGGCCATGGTCACATCCAGATGATCATCGAGCTGTTCCCAATCCTCGCCGAACAACTCCACCGGGTGCATGGTCCGGTCCGCGCCATTGCCGCAGGCCAGCGCCTTGGCTGGGCAGTACAGGTCGCAGCCCCAGCAGATCCGTTCGGGATGGCTGGGGTTCGTGGGAAATCGCTTGGCCATGGTCTCCCTCCATGAAGTGGATGCCTGCGCTCAGGCTATGCCGCGCATGGCCAAGGGGTTTGATCCGGATCAATACCGCTAGCGGATCGGCCCGGGCGCCTGCACCTGCTTCATCAAGTCGTCATTCCACTGCCCCTCCACCTGCACATGCGCGGCGGCGCCGAGCATTACCGCCTCGATCAGGTTGTGGTTGAGGTAGGTGTACAGGCCGGGCTGGCGGAAGGTGTACAACGCCGCCCCCGCCGCGCCGCCGGGGATGAACCAGGTCTCCAGGTTGCGCTGCGGCGGGTTGGCGAACTTGCCCGAGGCCCAGACGTAGTCGCCGTGGCCGCCGATCAGGTGCGGGCGAGTATCACGGTTGGCCTGGGAGTGGACGATCAGCACGGTCTCGCCCACTTTGGCGGTGAGCGCCTGCTTGCCGGTCAGGGCGCCGACGCTGCCGTTGAACACCACATGGCTGGGCACCAGCCCCTTCATCAGCTGGCTCATGTCACCGAAGCTGGCCATGGGGTTGGCGTAGCGCTTGTACTTGCCGTCCTTGTCGCGGGGGATGTAGTAGTCCTGCTCGCCGATATACCAGACCTTGTCGTACTGCAACGGGCGGCCTTCGGGGTCTTTCAGGCCGTCACGGGGCAGCACCATGATCGCGCCGTTCATGCCGCACACCACATGCCAGGGAATCATCGCCCCGCCCGGCGCGCAGTGATACACGAACACCCCGGCACGGTCAGCCTTGAAGCGCAGCACCACCTGCTCGCCCGGCTTCACATGGGTCAGCTCACCGCCGCCGAGGGCGCCGGTGGAGGCGTGGAAGTCGATGTTGTGCATCATGCTGTTGCTGGCCGGGTTGACCAGCGTCAGCTCCACGTAGTCGCCTTCGTGCACCACCATCAGCGGGCCGGGCACCGAGCCGTTGAAGGTCATGGCGTGGATATAGGCACCGGCGCTGTCGACGGCCAGTTCCTTCTCCTCGATGACCATGCGGAACTCGACAATGCGCGGCTTGCCGGGAGCGCGCTGGCTGTGGGGGTGCACCTGTGGCGGTGCCACCAGTTCGACGCTCACCCGCTCCAGTTTCGCCAGGTCAGGCACCGGGCCGGCGGCGGGTGAAGCGGTAGCGGCCTGGGCCAGGCCACTGCCAAGCGGCGAGGCACCGACGCCCAGCAACACAGTGCCGGCCAGCATGCCACGCCGGGTCAGGGACACGCCTTCTTGCTCGTTCATGGGACTTCTCCTTAAGTCGACGAAAGTCGTCGGGCACAGGAATAGCCGCTTTGAAAGTAGGGTTTATTGAGCGAAAACAAGAAGTGGAGAGGGTGGACAATGTGTCGCAGGAGCGGAAACGAAAAAGCCCCGACATTCGTCGAGGCTTTTGAGGATGGTGCCGGCACCAGGAATCGAACCCGGGACCTACTGATTACAAGTCAGTTGCTCTACCATCTGAGCTATACCGGCACAGGGGCGTCATTATAGCGATGGATTCGGCGCTGTAAACCACTTCGTTGCATCCAGCGCACAAAACCCTAAGTCACCGAACTGAAAGGAGAATTTTCCTACCAGCCGCGGTGAATGGAGTTGACGCTTGGCTCGGGCTGGCCGGGGTTGAAGAACAGCTTGCCGTTGTCGCAGCCGCGCTTGCGGCAGCTGCCGTCGGCGTTGTGCAGGGGCAGGCCGCGGTCACCGCCCAGCTGCATGCCGGGCATGTTCCAGTTCAGCGGGGCCGGCTTGCTGCTTGGCAGGCTGTTGGCGCAGCCGGTCATGGCCAGGGCTAGGGTCAGCAGGGCGAAAGGCTTGGTGTGTTTCACGATGTTCGAGTCCGTTCCGGGATCAGTCTTTGTTCAGGATGCGCTGGATGGTGCCGCCGCAGGCCATGTAGCAGGAGTCGTAGTCATTGCCGCAACTGTAGCTGCTCCCTGTGTTGAAGGGGTAGCTCGGGTAGTGGCAACTGTGACGCGCTTCCTTCTTGCTCTTGCCGTTCTGGCAGTACTGGTAGGCCCTCATCTCGGCCTGGTACAGCGCACGTTCGCTGTTGTCCTGCAGGCGGGCCATCTGCTGGCAGTGGTTGCGCTCCGTCGAACAGCTGTTGATGCAGTTCATGCCATGCGCGCTGGGCGGTGGCGAGTATCTATAGGTGTAGCTCGGGCCGCAGCCGGTCAGGGCCAGGGCCAGGCAGGCCAGCACGAGGGCGGCCAGGCCATTGTGGAAAAGTGCCATGGGTGTTGCAGTCCTTGATCATTCGTCGCTGAACTCCAGCAAATCGCCGGGCTGGCAGTTCAGGGCGCGACACAGCTTCTCCAGGGTCTCGATCTTGAAACCCTTGATCTTGCCGTTCTTCAGCAGCGACAGGTTCGCTTCCGTGATACCGATGATTTCCGCCAGGTCCTTGGAACGCATCTTGTTCCGGGCCATGACGACGTCGAGGCGGATGATTATCGGCATAGGAAGCAGTCAGACATAACAGTTGTGTTCATCGCTGATGGTCTTGGCGTCACGCATGAGCAGCGAGAAGGCACACAGCAGGATGCCTTTCATGATCTCGTAGACAGCCTGCGATGATACACCGATCGAGAAGCTGAAGCTCCTTTCGCCGGCCGGCAGGTCGATGGCCAGGGCCAGGCCCTGCAAGGTGTAGGTCACCGGCCACAGCAGCGGGGTGAAGATGCACAGCAGGCCGACCCACCACAGCAGCTTGATGTTGGCCGAGGTCCAGGTCTGCCCGCGCGAGAGGCGGTGGAAGAACAGGCCTGTCAGGCCGAGAGCCGCAACGGAAATCAGCGTGGGAATCATGTCCACCGCCAGTACCAGGCCGATGGCCAGGGGGGATGCCTGGTAGCCGGGTTCGAGCAGCAGCGGCATCTGATCGCCGTAGGCCTGCAGGTAGCCGTTGAAAATCTCGGGGAAGTCGAAGATGAAGAGCAAGGGCGTGATGGTCAGCTCGACGACCGCGGTTGTCCAGGCCAGGTAGGCGGCGAATGCGCCGATGGTGCGTAGGCGCGAACGCGCATAGGCCACGGATCTACTGTTCATGGGGTGCCTCCGTACAGTGATGAACGGAGCGGATTATTCTTGAATAATTATCGTAAAACAATAATTAATTTTGAGTTTTTCTCAATGGCGACGGTTTGTCGCAGGATTGGCTTTGCTGGCTATTGCGGGGCAAGCTGGCTCCTGTATGGACAGTGTGGGGATTATAATTTACGAAGCTTTCACCAAGCTTTACGGGGTTTTTTCTTGAGAAGTCCATTTTTCTCGAGAAATAATTAGTCTCAACCTATCATTTTGACTAAATCGATCAGCTAAGCTAATCTTGTGTTCATTATGTTGAACAGTAAAGCTTTCAAGCTCCTCTCCTCTTCCCGCCTGGTCTCCCGTGAACGTCACTGGACCGGCGACCTCTAGCGCCACCCTCCCTCTACAGCCGTAAACGTCTCTGTCTGGCGCCGATGCCTGTGCGCTCGGCCGCTGTCGCCCATGGGAGGGCACCATGCGTTCTTGGATCTACCTGATTGTCGCCATCACCTTCGAGGTGATCGGCACGGCGTCGATGAAACTCGCCGCCACTCATTTCCCTGTGATGGGGCATGCCGTCATGTACGTCATGATCTGTCTGTCGTATTTCTTCCTGGCCCTGGCGGTCAAGCGCGTGCCGGTGGGTGTGGCCTACGCGCTGTGGGAAGGGTTCGGTATCGTGCTGATCACCTTGATCAGCGTGCTCTGGCTTGGCGAAAGCCTGGGCTGGACCAAGGCCCTGGGCCTGGCGGTGATGATCGCCGGCATCCTGCTGGTCAAGGCCGGTACCCGCGCCAAGCCCGTCGAGCGTGAAGGGGAGGCCGTGCCATGTTGATTCCATTTGCTTGGCTGGGCCTGGCCATCGTGCTGGAGGTATTGGCCAACCTGCTGCTCAAGTACTCCGACGGTTTCCGCCGCAAGGGCCTGGGCCTGGCCTCGATCCTCTGCGTGCTGGCGGCGTTCACCGCGCTGGCGCAGGCGGTGAAGGACATCGACCTGTCGCTGGCCTACGCCATCTGGGGCGGCTTTGGCATCCTTGCCACCGTGGCCATGGGCTGGGCCTTGTTCGGTCAGCGTCTGGCCGGGCGTGGTTGGTTGGGGCTTGCGTTGCTGCTGGTAGGCATGGGCTTGCTCAAACTGGCTTGACAACTGCCCTTCCAAAGCGCTTGGCAAAATTGCTTATGCACAAGTGGCATTGGCCGCTTGCGCGAAAGGCATGCCGACAGGGGCTACCACCGGTCTTTGCGCAAAGGCCTGTTTTTACTGGCTTTGAGGCCCATGACGGAATAAGCAAAGCAGCGCAAATAGCCCAAGGATCCAAAATTTCGTGATTTTCATCACAAGCTTGTACACAGAGTTATCCACAGGCTGTCAACCGCGCTGCGGCGTTGCGTCGCGCTCACCCAGCAGCAACAGGTTGCGCGGGGTCAGGGGGTAATCGCAGAACACGCCCAGGCGTACCGTATAGCCTTGCTCCTGCAGGAACAGGGCGCGATCGAGTACCAGCCACATCTCCAGTGGGCGGCGGAACAGGTTGCGTACCTGTTCGAGGTTGCGTACCTGGGCCAGGCGTTGCTGGCCAGCTGCCTCCAGGGCAACCCAGTCGGGTTGGTCGTTGATCGTCAGTTGCTTGAGTTCGGCCAGGTCGCGACAGTAGTGCTCGAAAGGCTTTGCCAGCCAGCTGACCGGCAGCGAAGGGGTGGGCAGGTATTCGTCCACGTCCCGTTGCTGGCGCTGCAGCAGGTCGAACCCGAGGCGGCGGGCCATGGACTGGTCGCGCTGGCGCCGAGTGCGCTGGCTGGAGGTGACCGCTTCGCTCAGTGGCAGGCCCAGGTCTTCCTGGGTCAATGCCAGAGCCGAGGCCTGGGCGGCACCGGAGAGCGGCTGATAGCGCTTGCCCTGGATGCGGTTGTAGCAGCAGGGCGCGACGGCGATCTGTCGGCACCCTTGCTGGCTTGCCAGTTGCAGCAGCCGCACATGCAAGTCGCCGCAAGCGTGCAGGGCGACCGCGCTCTTGTCGCCATCCAGATGTCGGGCGCTGTCCATGGCCATGACGTCCTGGTGGACATGGGTGGCAGCCAGGTGGTGATGCTCGCTCAGGGCCTTGCCGGCACTGACCAGCTCGGCATCGTACTCCAGGCAGGTCAGATGCTGGCCGGGTTGCAGCAGGCGCCTGCCCAGGTGGCCTTTGCCGGAGCACCAGTCGAGCCAGTGCCGCGCAGGCTGGCTGAATGCCAGGCGGCGGCTGAAGGCTTCGATCTGCTGCCACTTGCGGCCAGGGACGTTGACGTCGAGACGGTGGCCGGCGGGGTGCAGGCCGGCATCGGGCAGCTCGCCGACGGTGGACAGGGCCAACGCTTGGGCCGCCAGTTGCGGAAATGGGGCTGGGGCTGCAGGTTGCTCGGGTGCTTCAGCTTGCTCAAGGGTACGTTGGCGCAGCCAGCGGGACAGCTCGGTGTGCTTGTCTTCCCAGCCCAGGCGCAAGTGGTTGAACGGGCGCGGGCGCCACAGCTGTTGGTGCTGGAGCAGGAAGTGGTCGAGGGCCTGGAAGCGCTCGAACAGGTGCTGGTCGTGGAGGTAAGGCGTGGTCGGCATGCAGGTACCGCAGCACTATCGATGGGGGCCGCCATGCGGCCCCGATGTTGTTTACAGCCTCAACGCCCTTGGCAGGCATCCACGCGCAGCCAGCGCTCCAGCACTTTGAAACCCTGAACCAGCACAAACGAGATCAACAGGTAGAACACTCCGGCGGCAAAGAAGATCTCCACCGGCAGGTAGGTGCGGGCAATGATGGTCCGTGCCATGCCAGTCAATTCCAGCAAGGTGACGGTACTGGCCAGCGCACTGGCCTTGAGCATCAGGATCACTTCGTTGCTGTAGGCCGGCAGGCCGATGCGCGCGGCGCGCGGCAGCATGATGTAGAGCAGCGTCTTGCCCCGTGACATACCCAGCGCCCGTGCGGCTTCGATCTCGCCCTTGGGGATCGCCTGCAGGGCGCCGCGCAGTATCTCGGCAATATAGGCGGCGGTGTGCAGGGTCATGGTCAGCACCGTGCACCAGAACGGATCGCGCAGGTACGGCCACAGCGAGCTGTTGCGCACCACGTCGAACTGGGCCAGGCCGTAGTACACCAGGAACAGCTGCACCAGCAGCGGCGTGCCGCGGAAGAAGAAGATGTAACCGAAGGGCAGGGCGCGCACATACCAGTGACGCGACGAGCGCGCCACGCCCAACGGTATGGCCAGGATCAGGCCGGCGATGACGGCGATGGCCACCAGCTCCAGGGTCAGGGTGGCACCCTGGGCCAGGCGTGGCAGCCACTTGATGATGACTTCCCAGTTCATTTATTCGGCCCTCATGAAGCCGCGAGCGGCGCGCTTTTCCAGGAAGTGCATGCCGGTCATGGCAATCACGGTCAGGCCCAGGTAGATGCAGGCGGCCACGGCGTAGAAGGTGAACGGCTCCTTGGTGACGGTCACGCCGATCTGCGCGTGGCGCATGATCTCTTCCAGGCCGATCACCGACACCAGCGCAGTGTCCTTCATCAGGATCATGAACAGGTTGCCCAGGCCCGGCAGGGCGATGCGCCACATCTGCGGCAGGATGATCCGCGACAGGATGCGACCCTTGGAGAGGCCCAGGGCCAGGCCCGCTTCACGATGCCCCTTGGGGATGGCCAGGATCGCGCCGCGGAACACTTCCGTGGCGTAGGCGCCGAAGCACAGGCCGAGGGCGACCACGCCAGCGGTGAAGGCGCTGAGCTCCAGGCCAGGCATGTTCAGCAGTTCGCCAAGGCTGTTCATCAGCCCGACGGTGCCGAAGTAGATGAGCAGCACCCAGAGCAGTTCGGGAACGCCGCGCACCAGTGTGGAATAAGTGCCGCCAAGCCATTGCAAGGGCTTGACCGGCGAGGTCTTGGCCAGGGCGCCGAGCAGGCCCAGGACCAGCCCCAGCAGCAAGGCGCAGAGCGCCAGTTTTACGGTCATCAGGGTGCCGGCCATCATGGCCGGGCCGAATCCGTGCAGGTCGATATTCATGGGTAAGTTTGTTCAAGGGACAGGCACCGCCAGGGCGGCGATGCCTGTCGGGGCGAATCAATAGATGCTGAACGGGAAGTACTTGTCGTTGATCTTCTTGTAGGTGCCGTCGGCGACGATTTCCTTCAGCGCGGCATTGAGCTTGTTGCGCAGCTCGTTGTCGCCTTTGCGTACTGCGATGCCGACCTTGTCGCTTTCGTTCACCGGGTCGCCTTTGAACTCGTAGTTCTTGCCGGCTTCGGATTTCAGCCAGTCGTAGTTGGCGTACTTGTCGGCGAGGATGGCGTCGACGCGGCCGGAGGTTAGGTCCAGGTAGGCGTTTTCCTGGCCGTCATACAGATTGACCTTGAATTTGCCGTCCATACCGCCGTGATCGTCCAGCCAGGTAGCGGCCTGGGTGGCGCGCTGGGTGCCAATGGTCTTGCCTTCGAGCGATTTGTCGTCAGTCTTGAAGTCGACGTTCTTCGGCGCGATGAACTGCTGCTTGTTGGAGTAGTACGGGTCGGTGAAGTCCACGGCCTGCTTGCGCTCGTCAGTGATCGACAGCGAGGAGACGATGAAGTCGAACTTCTTGGCGTTCAGGGCGGGGATGATGCCGTCCCAGTCGGAGGTGACCACTTCGCATTCGACCTTCATCTTGGCGCACAGGGCGTCGCCGATGTCTTTGTCGAAGCCGACGACCTGGCCGCTGGCATCTTTGTTGTTGAACGGCGGGTAGGCCGCCTCGATGCCCATTTTCAGTTTCTCGGCTGCCATGGCATTGGCCGAGAATACCAAGGTGGCGGCAGCGGCCAGGAGGACTTTTTTATAGGTCTGCATTCGTGTTGCTCCGTTAGCGGTGGCTGGACATGAATTGCTTGCAACGCGCCGAGGTCGGGTTCTCGAAGACCTGCTGCGGCGATCCTTGCTCTTCGACCAGGCCCTGGTGCAGGAAGACCACTTCACTGGACACCTGGCGGGCAAAGTTCATCTCGTGTGTCACCAGCAGCATGGTACGGCCTTCTTCGGCCAGGGCGCGGATGACGTTAAGCACTTCCTGGACCATTTCCGGATCGAGCGCCGAGGTTGGCTCGTCGAACAGGATGACCTTGGGTTTCATGGCCAGGGTACGGGCGATGGCGGCACGTTGTTGCTGGCCACCGGAAAGCTGGGCGGGGTAGCTGTGGCGCTTGTCGAAGATGCCGACCTTGTTCAGCAGCGCCTCGGCATGCTCGATGGCCTCGGCCTTGCTCTGGCCAAGTACGCGGCGCGGCGCCTCGATGATGTTGTCGAGGATCGACATGTGCGGCCACAGGTTGAAATTCTGGAAGACAAAGCCGATCTCGCTGCGCAGGCGGTTGATCTGGCGGTTGTCGGCGGCGATCAGGTCGCCGTTTTTCTGCGCCTTGAGCTTGAGGGCTTCGCCGGCGACCAGGATCTCGCCCTGGTGCGGGTTCTCCAGCAGGTTGATGCAGCGCAGCAGGGTGGACTTGCCAGAGCCGGACGAGCCGAGGATGGAGATCACGTCACCGTCGCGCGCGGTCAGCGAAATGCCCTTGAGAATTTCCTGCTCGCCATAGCGTTTGTGCAGGTTGCGGATTTCCAGCGCGGGCGTGGCCTGAGCCATTTGCGGTCCTCATGTGTTCGGGTGCGTTCCCAGCTGTTGGCGGCCTTCCTGGCGAGCGCCACGCTAGCATAGCGGCGCAACGGCGGCCAACCGGGTCGCGGGGTGCTCGGGTCGCTGGTGGGACAGTTTGTCGCATCGCTGCAGTGGACTGTCGCCAGGATGTCCGCAATAGCGTTTTGCCCAGCACCGGAGCCTTGATGAAAAAAGGCGCGATGGTGCCAGCTTTGGCCCGGTCTGGGAAGCCGTTTTTAGCCGGGTGGCACTGTGTCGCGGACTTGACGGGGGCAAGGTTGCGCCTGTTGGTTGCGCTTTCTGATGCGCAGAATTCGTGCGCAGGTGTTACCGAGGAGCACCTGTGGTGCATTTGTAAGTGGGTATTTCCGTAATCCAGACTTGGCATGGGGATTTGGCGACCTTTCGGTCAAAGCTTGGCACAATGCCCTGCAAGCCGCGCCGTTATTGGAGGCAGAAACATTTCAGACGAAAGTCATTCTCACCTGGCCCGCTTATTGCCGTCTGCAAACCACTGAATGCGGCGACGCCTATCCACTCCCCGGTGCGCTGGCCAGTCATTCGTGTAGTCCACCTCCTTACAAAGGTAGTTTTATGAGCGGTAACAATTCCAATGACCTCGCTCAGGGGCTCAAGCAACGGCATGTGACCATGCTGTCCATCGCCGGCGTGATCGGCGCAGGGCTGTTCGTCGGCTCCGGCCACGCCATCGCCGCCGCCGGCCCCGCCGTGCTGCTGGCCTACGCCGCGGCCGGTACCCTGGTCGTTTTGGTGATGCGCATGCTCGGCGAAATGGCTGTCGCCTCGCCTGACACCGGTTCCTTCTCCACCTACGCCGACCGCGCCATCGGGCGCTGGGCAGGTTTCACCATCGGCTGGCTGTACTGGTGGTTCTGGGTGCTGGTGATTCCACTGGAGGCCAACGCCGCCGCCGCCATCCTGCATGCCTGGTTCCCCTCGGTGGACCTGTGGGCGTTCTCGTTGATCATTACCCTGGCGCTGACCATCACCAACCTGTTCAGCGTGAAGAACTACGGTGAGTTCGAGTTCTGGTTCGCCCTGCTCAAGGTGCTGGCGATCATCGGCTTCATCGTCGTCGGCTGCGCGGCCATGTTCGGCATGGTGCCGAGCAGCCAGATCAGCGGCGTCAGCCACCTGTTCGACACCCAGGGCTTCATGCCCAATGGCCTGGGCGCCGTGCTGGCCGCCATGCTGACCACCATGTTCTCGTTCATGGGGACCGAGATCGTCACCATCGCCGCCGCTGAATCGAAGGATCCGGGCAAGCAGATCAGCCGCGCCACCAACTCGGTGATCTGGCGTATCTGCCTGTTCTACCTGGTGTCGATCTTCCTGGTCGTGGCCATGGTGCCGTGGAACGATCCGACCCTGGCCGAGAAAGGCTCCTACCAGACTGTCCTCAGCCTGATCGGTGTGCCGAACGCCAAGCTGATCGTCGACATCGTCGTGCTGATCGCCGTGACCAGTTGCCTGAACTCGGCGCTGTACACCTCCTCGCGCATGCTTTTCTCCCTGAGCAAGCGTGGCGACGCCCCGGCCATTGCCCAGCGCACCACCAAGGCCGGCACCCCGCACTGGGCCGTGCTGCTGTCCACCGCCGCGGCGTTCCTGTGCGTGTTCGCCAACTTCCTGGCCCCGGCCGAGGTGTTCGAGTTCCTGCTGGCCAGCTCCGGCGCCATCGCCCTGCTGGTGTACCTGGTGATCGCCGTTTCGCAACTGCGCATGCGTGCCCAGCGTGAAGCCAAGGGCGAGAAGATCTCGTTCAAGATGTGGATGTTCCCGGGCCTGACCTGGGCGACCATCGCCTTCATTATCGCCGTGCTGGCGGTGATGGCGCTGCGCGAAGATCACCGTGCCGAGATCATCGCCACGGCAATCCTGAGCATTGGTGTGGTGGCAGCTGGTCTGCTGGTGCACCGCAAGCGTGGCGCTGCTGCGCGTGTGGCGCTGGATAGCTGATCCACAAATGAAATGAAAAGGCCGCGTCCTGTGAAGGACGCGGCCTTTTTTGTCTGCACGGGTTGTGGAAGCGGGTGCGTTTCGACTCAGCCGAACTGCTTCTGCTGTTGCTGCTGCTTGGCCACCGCTTCCGAAGCGGCGACATAGGCGTCCTGGAACTCGTCGCTCTCCAGCCACGCCATGGTCGCGTCCTCGTCAATGCCGTCGAGCCATGCGCGGTAGGCGGTGAACACCATGACGATGTAGTCGGTGGCGTGCTCTTCCTTGTGGCCCTTGAGCACCAACGCCAGCAGCGGGTCGACCAGGAACACCGAGATCATCGGCACCAGGCCGTTTTCCTGGGCTTCCTTCATCTTTTCGAACAGGCTGTCGTAGCTGCCCGACTCCATGGCCTTGTTGAACACCTGCTCGACACTGGCACTGTCGCCAGCGCTGGCCTTGACCGCCTGGCCGCTGCGCACCATGCGATTCTGCTTGGCCTTGGTGGCGGCGCGCTTGGCGCGTTTCTGTTGCTTGGTGTTGGTGGCCATGGGTGGATCCTTGGGCTGACTGGTAAAGGCGCGTATTGAAGCGTAGTTGCGCGAGAAACCCAAGAGGCCGCCCAACGGCCCCAAAGTGTTCAGCTCACCAGCGCCTCCGGCTCATCTTCCTCGAACCCCCGCGAAGCCCGCCCGACCAGCAACGGATCCGGCGCATGCGCCACGCTGTGGTCCTTGCCTGGATAATCCAGCGAGTGCAGGAAGTGACGAATGCAATTGATCCGCGCGCGCTTCTTGTCATCTGACTTGATCACTGTCCATGGCGCATCGGCCGTGTCGGTATGGAAGAACATCGCTTCCTTGGCAGCGGTGTAGTCCTCCCACTTGTCCAGCGACTTGATGTCGATGGGCGAGAGTTTCCAGTGCTTGAGCGGGTCGTCGCGGCGGGAGATGAAGCGGCGCAGCTGTTCCTCGCGGTTCACCGAGAACCAGAACTTGAACAGCAGGATGCCACTGTTGCACAGCATGCGTTCGAGGTCTGGTGCCTGGCGCATGAACTCCAGGTATTGCAGGGGCGAGCAGAAGTCCATCACCTTCTCGACCCCGGCGCGGTTGTACCAGGAGCGGTCGAAGAACACCATTTCACCGGCGGTGGGCAGGTGCTGCACATAACGCTGGAAGTACCACTGGCCCTTTTCCTGCTCGGAAGGCTTCTCTAGTGCCACGATCCGCGCACCACGCGGGTTCAGGTGTTCCATGAAGCGTTTGATGGTGCCGCCCTTGCCCGCAGCATCACGGCCCTCGAACAGCACGACGATGCGCTGGCCGGTTTCCTTCACCCAGTTCTGCACTTTCAGCAGCTCGATCTGCAGATCGTGCTTGGCCTTCTCGTAGTCCTGGCGGCGCATGCGCGTGCGGTAGGGGTAGCTGGCCGGCAGGCGTGCCGAGGTGCTGTCCTCGCTGCTGCCCTTGCGCGCGTTGGCCACTTCCAGGGCTGCTGGCTGCTGGCTGACCTGGGTGATGATCTCTGGCGCGGCGGCGCTGGCGGCCGGCTTGCGCTGGCGCGGACGGCGGGTGCGAGGGGTGGGCTTGGCGCTGCTGCCGGCCTCGGCAGGCGATGGCAGGAGGAGGGTGGCGGATTCTTCGCTCATGGAGGTCCTTGCGGGGTCGTTCGAATGTCCACCTTCCATCCTATGAGCGCATGGCAAGTGGCTTTTTGATATCGATCAACCGGGCATGAAGGAGCTAGAAGAAAAATCGCAGGCAACAAAAAACCCGCACTAGGCGGGTTTCTTGTGTCGCTTCGGGTAACTTTGCAACCACCAGAAGCTGAAGGTGGTGCCCAGAGACGGAGTCGAACCGCCGACACGAGGATTTTCAATCCTCTGCTCTACCGACTGAGCTATCTGGGCGACGGGGTGAATTAAATAGATTTTCTCAGAGGCCGTCAACGACTTTTTCAAAAAAATTTAAATTAATTCCGTCGCTTACGTTTTCTGGGGTCAATTCGAGGGTGGAACGTAGCCTTCGGCCTGGGCGTAATCCTCGCCGGCGAAGAACTTGTCCATCTCGGCCTGGATGAACTTGCGGTCCTCGGCATTCATCATGTTCAGGCGCTTCTCGTTGATCAGCATGGTCTGGTGGTCCTGCCACTCCTTCCAGGCCTTCTGCGAGATGTGCTCGAAGATGTCCTGGCCCTTGGCGCCCGGGTAGGGCGGGCGGTCGAGGCCTGGGAGTTCTTCGTTGTACTTGCGGCACTTCACGGTGCGGGTCATCGCTTCTCTCCTGCAATCAGTTCGTCGGCCGCGCGTTGCAGCAGCTTCTTGACCGGGGCGGCGAGGCCCAGGCGCGGCGGGGTGGCGAGGTTATACCAGAGCCAGTCGGGCTCGGCCACGTGCGCGCCGGCGGGGTCGACACGCACCAGCCATGGCTCGATGGCCAGCTGGAAATGGCTGAAGGTATGGGTCAGGCCTGCCAGGGCCTGGCTGCCGGCCAGGCGCAGGCCGTGCTGGTAGGCGAGGTCTTCGAGCTGCTCGAGGCTGTCCAGCTCCGGCAGGCTCCACAGGCCGCCCCACAGGCCGGTGGAGGGCCGGCGGTAGAGCAGGATCGCGCCTTCGTGGTTGGTCAGCAGCGGCATCAGGGTCTTGCGCTGGGGCAGGGCCTTGCGCGGCTTGGGCTCGGGGTAGCGGGTCTCCTCGCCGTGCAGGTGCGCTTCGCAACCGCGCTGCAACGGGCAGATCAGGCAGCTGGGCTTGCTACGCGTGCACAACGTCGCGCCCATGTCCATCATCGCCTGGGTGTAGTGGTTGGCCCGGGTCATCGGCGTGAAGCGCTCGGCACTGGCCCACAGCTGGTTGGCCACCTTCGGCTCGCCCGGGTAGCCGGCCTGGGCGGTGAAGCGGGCCAGTACGCGCTTGACGTTGCCGTCGAGGATCGGCGCGCGGATCCCCATGCTGATACTGGCGATGGCCCCGGCAGTGGAGCGGCCGATACCGGGCAGTTCGGTGAGCTGCTCGACGCTGCGCGGGAACTCGCCGCCATGCCGTTCGACGACGATCTTCGCGGCTTTCTGCAGGTTACGGGCACGGGTGTAGTAGCCCAGGCCCGTCCACAGGTGCAGCACCTCGTCCTCCGGCGCCTCGGCCAGCGCCTGCACGGTGGGCAGCGCCTGCATGAAGCGGTCGAAGTAGTTGAGCACGGTGCTGACCTGGGTCTGCTGCAGCATGATTTCCGACACCCACACCCGATACGGGGTGATGTCCTGTTGCCAGGGCAGGTCATGGCGACCGTGCTGGTCGTACCAGTCCAGCACGGCGCTGGAGAACTGCTGGGGTGTCATCGCTTGAACAGCCCCTTCAATGCATCTTTGAGTTCAGGGCTCACCTTGTCTCCGAGTTTCTCTTCGAGCTTTTCATCGATCTTGTCTTTCAGGCGATTGCCGGCCAGCTTCGCGGCCACCTTGCCCAGGCCGTCCTGGTCCAGGCGGCACGCCTTGGCACCCAGCTCCAGCGGGCCGCGGCAGCGCAGTGGCACTTCGACGCCGACATAGCGCTCGTTGACCTGGCAGGCCGGGTCGGGCATGGCGCGCTGGTCGCCTTCGACGACCACGCCGACGTTGTAGTCCATGCCCAGCACGCGCAGGTCGAGGTCGCCGTGACCGTTGACGGTCAGGCCTGGGATGCGCACCTTGAGGTCCGGGTTGCTGGCCACGCCGTTACGCAATACCAAGCTGCCGCGCAACTCCTGGAACGGCGTGTCCTTGCCACGGGGCTCACCGCTGAGCTGCTTGCGGTTGAGGGTGGCGATGGCCTGGCACAGTTGCTGTTCCAGGTTGGCGTTGACCAGCACGCCGTCGTTGATGGTGAAGCTGGCATTGCCATTGAGCGTATCGACCAGCGCCTTCTGGCTGTTGCCGGTGGCGGTGAGGTCGCTGTTCAGGGTCAGCAGGCCCTTGACCGGCGGCGCCTGCTCCGGGGATTCACGCTTGATGAAGTGTTCCACTGGCACGCGGTTGATCTTGGTGTTGACGCCGATCTGCGGCACGGCAGGGCGTACATCCACGGTGCCCTTGGCCTCGAAGGTGCCGTTGTACAGGGCGCCGCGCAGGGTCTGCAGGGTGACCAGGCCGCCTTGGCCGCTGGCGGTCAGCTGCGCGTCGCTGATCGGCAGCTTGTCCAGCGTCAGGGCGCCGAACGACAGGTCGGCCTGCAGATCGAGGGCGCGCAGGCGGTCGACCGGCAGCAGCTTGTCACTGCTCCAGGCAACTTGCGTCGGTGCTTCGGGTAGCGGCGTGGAGCCGGCGCCGGCGACGGCAGTGGCTTCCTGCTGCTTGACCTCGGCCTGGCGCGCTGCGGTGGCACCCTTGGCTTCCTCGCTCTTGGCCGGCAGGTAGCGGTCGGCGTCGAACTTGTCGCCCTTGAGGCGCACGCGCAGGGCCTGCTTGGCGAAGTCTTCCACGGCGACCCGGCCGGTGAAGGTGCTGTCGTCCAGCTTCACCGCCAGGTCTTCGAGGGCGATGCTGTTCGGCGTGCCTTGCAGGCGGGTGACCAGTTCCAGCTTCTTGAACGCTGCCGCGTCGGCGGTGGCGGGCAGCGGGTGGCCGATACCGTCGAGGAAGGTGCGCAGGTCGAACTGGGCGATGGACAGGCCGCCGCTGACCTGCGGCGCCTTGTCGAGGTCGCGCACGTTCAGCTCGCCCAGGGCGCGCAACTGGTTGGCCGAGACCTTCAGGCCGCTCCAGGAGGCGACATTGGCCGCCAGGTCGACCAGCACCTGGCCTTGGGCGGCGAAGGTCATGGTCTTGCCGGCCAGTGGCTCGCCCGAGGTTTCGCCAGACAGGCGCATGTCCTCGAGGTTGTAGCGCTTGAGACGGCGATCGAAGCGCAGTTCGCCGGTCAACTCGGTACGCGCCTTCAGGTTCGGTTGGCTGGCGCTGAGGAAGGCGCTGGCCTTGAGCGGGATGTTCACGCCTTCGTGCACGGGGCCGGTGCTCAACTGAATGCTTTCGGCGCCGTAGGTTTGGCCGGCTTTCTCGTCGGTGTACAGCACCCGGGCGTTGTTGACGGTCAGGCTGTCGATGTCGAGCTTGACCGAGCGCTCGTTGCCTTGCGGTTTTTCCGCTTCGGCGGCTGCTGCTTCGCCTGGCGTGGCGGTCGGGGCATTGGCCACGGCCGGGTTGGGCAATGGCTTGCCGATGTCTTCCCAGTTGCCATGGCCGTTGGCATCGCGGGTCAGCGTCAGGTTGAGGCCTTCGACCCGCACGTCGCTCATCTGCACTTCACGGCGCAGCAGCGGCAGTACGCGTACCGACAGGCCGAGCATCTGCAGGTCGGCGAAAGGCACCTTGGGGTTGTTCAGCGTGGCGATGCTGGCCTCGTGCAGCTCCAGGCCCAGCCATGGGAACAGGCTCCAGCCGATATCGCCATTGAGGGTGAGCTCCACGTGGGCCTTGTCGCGGGCCAGCTGGCGGATTTCTTCTTTGTAGTCGTTGGGATCGAAGAGGTGGGTCAGGGCGAAGCCCAGCGCCACGATGATCAGCAACAACCCGAGAAGCCCCAGCCCCAGGATTTTGCCGAACGCTTTCATGGGCGAGTCCTTGTAGTCCGATTATGAATTTCAGCGGCGAGTATAGCGCCGTGGGTATAGGCACTGCTTATCCGACATTTCGACAATGGGATTGACGGCAGTTCATTTGTTGCCTGCTCTGGCCTCATCGCGGGGCAAGTCGCATCGGCGCACCGCCGCTCCCACGCAGATAGCACGCCTGCCTCGGCAATGCGTGGGAGCGGGCTTGCCCCGCGATAAGGCCAGAACAGGCGACACAACCTCACCTGAATACGCGAAATACCGATTCAGCTGACGAAAAAAACACGATATCAGATTGCTTTCATGTCACCCGCTGCTGGTAATCTTGCGCCCGCCCGTGCAGCCCCGCGACCCATTGTCGCGGGTGATGCCTGAAGCGGTCGGGCTGCCTTGCGTGCAGCCATACAGAGCCGTCCACGCGCACAGCCCACCTACAAAAGGATCAATCCATGAACAGCAGTATCACGGCGGGGGCGGCGGCAAGCACGCCGGGCTTCCTGTCGAAGGAGCGCATCATCGCCCGCCCGGGCTTCAACCGCTGGCTGGTGCCGCCGGCGGCCCTGGCCATTCACTTGTGCATCGGCATGGCCTATGGCTTCTCGGTGTTCTGGCTGCCGCTGTCCCAGGCTCTGGGTGTCAGCGCTCCGGTGGCCTGCGCCGCCGACATGGGCTTCGTCGCCCGCCTGTTCAGCGCCGAGTGCGACTGGCCGATCTCCATGCTCAGCTGGATCTACACCCTGTTCTTCGTGTTTCTCGGCTGCTCTGCCGCGGTGCTCGGCGGCTGGCTGGAGCACGCCGGCCCGCGCAAGGCCGGCCTGGTCTCGGCATTGTGCTGGTGCGGTGGCCTGCTGATCTCGGCGATTGGTGTGAAAACCCACCAGCTGTGGTTGATGTGGCTGGGTTCGGGGGTGATCGGGGGGATCGGCCTGGGCCTGGGCTACATTTCGCCGGTCTCGACCCTGATCAAGTGGTTCCCGGACAAGCGTGGCATGGCCACCGGCATGGCGATCATGGGCTTCGGTGGAGGTGCCATGGTGGGCGCTCCTCTGGCTACCGCGCTCATGGGCCACTTCGGCAGCGCGACCGAGGTGGGCGTATGGCAGAGTTTTGTCGCCATGGCCGCTATCTACTTCGTGTTCATGACCGCGGGGGCCCTGGCCTACCGCGTGCCGCCGACCGGCTGGAAGCCCGAAGGCTGGACTCCGCCGGCGAAGAAAGCCAACGCCATGGTTACCGACCGCCACGTGCACGTCAGTGTGGCCTGGAAAACCCCGCAGTTCGCCCTGGTGTGGCTGGTGCTGTGCCTGAACGTCTCGGCCGGTATCGGCATTCTCGGCATGGCTTCGCCACTGCTGCAGGAAGTGTTCGCCGGCAAGTTGCTGGGCAACGAGCTGACCTTCAGTGAGCTGAATGCCGCGCAGCTGGCGCAGATTGCCGCGATCGCCGCCGGTTTCACCGGTCTGCTGAGCCTGTTCAACATCGGTGGGCGCTTCTTCTGGGCGTCGTTCTCCGACTACATCGGCCGCAAGAACACCTACTTCGCCTTCTTCGCCCTGGGCGTGGGCCTCTACAGCCTGGTGCCGAACATGGGCCACATCGGCAACGTGGCGCTGTTCGTGGCGGCGTTCTGCATCATCCTGTCGATGTACGGCGGCGGTTTCGCCACCGTGCCGGCGTACCTGGCCGACCTGTTCGGCACGCAGATGGTCGGTGCCATCCATGGTCGCCTGCTGACTGCCTGGGCGGCGGCCGGCGTGCTCGGCCCGGTGCTGATCACCTACCTGCGCGAGGCGCAGCTGGCGGCGGGCGTGGAGCGGGCCGCGGCCTACGACATGACCCTGTACATCCTGGCCGGCCTGCTGGTGCTGGGGTTCATCTGCAACATGCTGGTGCGCCCGGTGGCGGACAAGTACTTCATGACCGACGCCGAACTGGCGGCCGAGCGCGCGCTGAGCCATGACAAGGGCGCCGATTCCGCGCGTTCGCTGGAGTGGCACGCGGCGCCGGGCAGCCTGCCACTGGTGCTGGTGGCCTGGGCGGTGGTGGTGATTCCGCTGGCCTGGGGGGTGTGGATTACCCTGCAGAAGACGGCCGTTCTGTTCCATTGATATAGCTGTACTGGCCTCATCGCCGGCAAGCCGGCTCCCACAGGTATTGCACTGCCGCGATCTCTGTGGGAGCCGGCTTGCCGTGGCGACGAACCGCGGCGAAAGGGCTGCACAGCAGCCCCAGCTACACGCTTGTATAGACCTGTAAACCTGTTATCCCCCCGTAATTGCTTGCCCTGCCATATGTCATCCGCGTTTCAAGCGGGCGCGTTCTGGGCCTATAATGGAGCCCTTTTCGCCCAATGATTTTGCGGAGCTGGTGATGGTCGAACGTAAGGCTTCCGTCGAGCGCAATACCCTGGAAACCCAGGTCAAGTGCTCGATCAACCTCGATGGCAGCGGCAAGGCCCGATTCGAAATCGGTGTGCCTTTCCTTGAACACATGCTCGACCAGATCGCCCGGCATGGGCTGATCGACCTGGATATCGAGTGCAAGGGCGACCTGCATATCGACGACCACCATACCGTCGAGGACGTCGGCATCACCCTGGGAATGGCGTTCGCCCAGGCCATCGGCGACAAGAAAGGCATCTTCCGCTACGGCCATGCCTATGTGCCGCTGGACGAGGCCCTGTCGCGCGTGGTCATCGACTTCTCCGGTCGTCCGGGCCTGCAGATGCACGTGCCGTATACCCGCGCCACCGTGGGCGGCTTCGATGTCGACCTGTTCCAGGAGTTCTTCCAGGGCTTCGTCAACCATGCCCTGGTGACCCTGCATATCGACAACCTGCGTGGCCACAACACCCACCACCAGATCGAGACCGTGTTCAAGGCGTTCGGCCGCGCGCTGCGCATGGCCGTTACCCTCGACGAGCGCATGGCCGGGCAGATGCCGTCCACCAAAGGGTGCCTGTAAATGCAGACGGTAGCCGTGATCGACTATGGCATGGGCAACCTGCACTCGGTGGCCAAGGCCCTGGAGCATGTGGGCGCCGGCAAGGTGCTGGTGACCAGCGACGCCGCGGTGATTCGTGAAGCCGACCGCGTGGTGTTCCCAGGCGTCGGCGCTATCCGCGACTGCATGGCCGAGATCCGCCGCCTGGGCTTCGACAGCCTGGTGCGCGAAGTCAGCCAGGACCGCCCGTTCCTCGGCATCTGCGTAGGCATGCAGGCGCTGCTCGAGCGCAGCGAGGAAAACGACGGTGTCGACTGCATCGGCCTGTTCCCCGGCCAGGTGCGCTTCTTCGGTAAAGACCTGAAGGAAGACGGCGAGCACCTGAAGGTGCCGCACATGGGCTGGAACGAAGTCGGCCAGACCATCGACCACCCGCTGTGGCATGACATCCCCGATCGTGCGCGCTTCTACTTCGTGCACAGCTACTTCATCGAAGCCGGCAAGCCGGGCCAGGTGGTCGGTCGCGGCCACTACGGCGTCGATTTCGCCGCCGCGCTGGCCGAAGGCTCGCGTTTCGCCGTGCAGTTCCACCCGGAGAAGAGTCATACCCATGGCCTGCAGCTGCTGCAGAACTTCGTCGCCTGGGACGGGCGCTGGTAAATGAGCCGATCGAAGACCAAGGCCCCGATCATCACCCTGACCCCGGAGCAGGAGCGCGAGGCGCTCGACACGCTCAAGCGTTTTCTCGAAGACCGCTTCGAGCTGGAGCTGGGGTCATTCGAGGTGGCCGAGGTCCTCGAGCTGTTCAGCAAAGAGATTGCACCCCATTACTACAACAGGGCGATTGCCGATGTTCAGCTGCACCTCAAGGAGCGGTTCGAGAGCATCGAAAGCGACCTGTGGGCGCTCGAGAAGCCCTGAATTCCAACGATTAGACAGGTCCCTCACATGCTGATTATCCCCGCTATCGATCTCAAGGACGGTGCCTGCGTACGCCTGCGCCAAGGCCGCATGGAAGACTCCACGGTATTTTCCGACGACCCGGTGAGCATGGCCGCCAAATGGGTCGAAGGTGGCTGCCGCCGCCTGCACCTGGTCGACCTCAACGGCGCTTTCGAAGGCCAGCCGGTCAACGGTGAAGTGGTCACGGCTATCGCCAAGCGCTATCCGACCCTGCCGATCCAGATCGGCGGTGGCATCCGCTCGCTGGAGACCATCGAGCACTACGTCAAGGCCGGTGTCAGCTACGTGATCATCGGCACCAAGGCGGTCAAGCAGCCTGAGTTCGTCGCCGAAGCGTGCAAAGCGTTCCCTGGCAAGGTCATCGTCGGCCTGGACGCCAAGGACGGCTTCGTCGCCACCGACGGCTGGGCCGAAGTGAGCAGCGTGCAGGTCATCGACCTGGCCAAGCGTTTCGAGGCCGATGGCGTCTCGGCGATCGTCTACACCGACATCGCCAAGGACGGCATGATGCAGGGCTGCAACGTGCCCTTCACCAAGGCCCTGGCCGAAGCCACGCGCATTCCGGTGATCGCCTCGGGCGGCATTCACAACCTGGGCGACATCAAGGCCCTGCTGGACGCCAAGGCTCCGGGCATTATCGGCGCCATCACCGGCCGTGCCATCTACGAAGGCACCCTCGACGTCGCCGAGGCCCAGGCCTTCTGCGACAACTACCAAGGCTGAGGAGCGACCATGGCACTGGCCAAGCGCATCATCCCTTGCCTGGACGTGGACAACGGCCGGGTGGTCAAGGGCGTCAAGTTCGAGAACATCCGCGATGCCGGCGACCCGGTGGAGATCGCCCGGCGCTACGACGAACAGGGCGCCGACGAAATCACCTTCCTCGACATCACTGCCAGCGTCGATGGCCGTGACACCACCCTGCATACCGTCGAGCGCATGGCCAGCCAGGTGTTCATCCCGCTGACCGTGGGCGGTGGCGTGCGCACCGTGCAGGACATCCGCAACTTGCTCAACGCCGGTGCCGACAAGGTGTCGATCAACACCGCCGCGGTGTTCAACCCGGAGTTCGTGGGCGAGGCGGCGGACCGTTTCGGTTCGCAGTGCATCGTCGTTGCCATCGACGCCAAGAAAGTCTCCGGCCCGGGCGAAACCCCGCGCTGGGAGATCTTCACCCACGGTGGGCGCAAGCCTACCGGGCTGGATGCGGTGGAGTGGGCGAAGAAGATGGAAGGCCTGGGGGCTGGCGAGATCCTGCTGACCAGCATGGACCAGGATGGCATGAAGAATGGCTTCGACCTGGGCGTGACCCGCGCCATCAGCGATGCGCTGGGGATTCCGGTGATTGCTTCCGGTGGCGTGGGTAACCTGCAGCACCTGGCCGACGGCATCCTGGAAGGGCATGCCAGCGCGGTACTGGCGGCGAGCATCTTCCACTTCGGCGAGTACACGGTGCCGGAAGCCAAGGCCTACATGGCTTCGCGGGGGATCGTCGTACGCTGATCCACTGATTGGGGCCGCAAGGCGGCCCCAATTAAATCACCCGTGATTCTTGCCGAGCAACGCGTGATACAACTCGGTATCCCCGAGTATCCCCACCACCTTGTCGTTATCCTGCAGCACCAGCTTGTTGCCGGTCTGGTAACGAATCTGCAGCGCTTCGCGCATGCCGATATCAGCGTGTACCACGGTTGGCCTGCGCTCCAGCAAGCCGACGTCCTGCCCCGGCGCCCAGTTCTGCATGTCCAGGCCATTCTGGCCCTGGCGTGCGCGCTTGAGCGAACCGCCTTCGCCAAGGTCCAGCCATGAGTCGATGCCCGGGTCCAGGCACACCGAACCGTTGACTCGCCGGCAATTGTCCAGGCTGCGCATCAGGCTGCGGCCACACAGCACGTTGAGCGGGTTGGTGTGGGCGACGAAGGTGCGCACGTATTCGTCGGCCGGGTTGAGCACGATCTCTTCCGGCTTGCTGTACTGGATGATGCGCCCGTCCTTCATGATGGCGATGCGGCTGCCCAGTTTCAGCGCCTCGTCCAGGTCATGACTGACGAACACGATGGTCTTGCTGAGTTTGCTCTGCAGGGCCAGCAGTTCGTCCTGCAGGCCCTGGCGGATCAGCGGATCGAGGGCCGAGAACGGCTCGTCCATCAACAGGATATCGGCGTCCATCGCCAGCGCCCGGGCCAGCCCCACGCGCTGCTGCATGCCACCGGAGAGTTCGTCCGGTTTCTTGTTGCGCCACTGGGTCAGGCCCACCAGTTCGAGCTTTTCATCCACCAGCTTGCGCCGTTCCTTCTCCGGCCGGCCCTGCATCTCCAGGCCGAAGCTGATGTTCTCGCGCACCGTCAGCCAGGGCATCAGGGCAAACTTCTGGAACACCATGGCGATGCGCTTGGTGCGCATCATCTTCAGCTCTGCCGGGGTGCAGTGGGCAATATCGATGTGCTTGCCTTCGTGCTCGACGAACAGCTTGCCGCGGCTCACGGTGTTGAGGCCGTTGATGCAGCGCAGCAGGCTGGATTTGCCCGAGCCGGACAGGCCCATGAGCACGCAGATCTCGCCCTTGTTGATGTCCAGGTTGGCCTTTTCGACGCCGACCACCAGGCCCGTCTGCTTGAGGATCTGCTCGCGGGTCTGGCCCTGGTCGAGCAGGGCCAGCGCCTCGCGCGGCTTGCTGGAGAAAATGACGTCGACGTCTTCGAAACGAATGATGCTCATGCCTCACCCCTTACCGGCAGCTCCGGTTGCTTGCAGATACGGTCGAGCATGATCGCCAGCAGCACGATGGCCAGGCCCGCTTCGAAGCCCAGGGAGATATCGGCGGTGTTCAGTGCGTTGACCACGGGTTTGCCCAGGCCGTCGGCGCCGACCAGGGCGGCAATCACCACCATCGACAGCGACAGCATGATGCATTGCGTCACCCCGGCAGCGATGCTCGGCATGGCGTGTGGCAGTTCGATGCGGGTCAGCAGTTGGCGACGCGAGCAACCGAAGGCCTTGCCGGCGTCCATCAGCTCCTGCGGCACGTCGCAGATGCCCAGATAAGTGAGGCGGATGGGCGCTGCGATGGCGAACACCACGGTGGAGATCAGCCCCGGCACCACGCCCAGGCCGAACAGGGTCAGGGTCGGGATCAGGTAGACGAAGGTGGGCACGGTCTGCATCAGGTCCAGCACCGGGCGCATGGCGGTGTAGAACATCGGTTTGTGCGCGGCGGCGATGCCCAGCGGCACGCCGATGACCACGCAGACCACCGTGGCGAAGGTGACCTGCGCCAGGGTTTCCATGGTTTCCTGCCAGTAACCCAGGTTAAGGATCAGCAGGAACGACAGGGCGACGAAGACGGTGAGCGCCCATTTGCGCTGGATCAGGTGCGCGAGGGCGGCGAACAGGGCGATTAGCACGAACGGGTTGAACCAGGTCAGGGCGCTGGTGACCCCATGGATCATGAATTCCAGGCCTGCGGCGATGGCGTCGAAGTAGCTGGCGCCATTCTGGGTCAACCATTCGACGAATGAGGCGATGTACTGCCCCAGGGGTATTTTCTGATCGATAAGCATGATAGCGAGCTTCCACCTGCAAAGATTGAAATCAGTCCGGGGTGGGCACGGTCCCACCCCGCGGTGTTGCCATGGCGTCTTGCGTTATTGCGTCAGTTTGGCCTTGGCCGCCTCAAGGCCGGGTTTGCCGTCCACGGTGGTCACGCCGGCGAGCCAGGCGTCGAGCTTGCCGGGGTTGTCCTTCAGCCATTTTTTCGCGGCCGCCTCGGGCTTCATCTTGTCGTCCAGGACATAGCCCATCATGGTGCTTTCATCCTTGAGCTCGAACGACAGGTTCTTCAACAGCTGGCCAACGTTGCCGCATTCCTGTGCGTAGCCCTTGCGGGTGTTGGTCAGCACGGTGGCCTTGCCGAAGTCGGGACCGAAATAGGCATCCCCACCGGTCAGGTACTGCATCTTGAAGCGGGTGTTCATCGGGTGCGGTTCCCAGCCGAGGAAGACGATCGCGTCTTCACGCTTCTGCGCCCGGTCGACCTGCGCCAGCATGCCTGCCTCGCTGGACTGCACGATCTGGAAGCCCGCGTCCTTCAGGCCGAAGGCGTTGTCGTCGATCATCTTCTGGATGGTGCGGTTGCCATCGTTGCCTGGCTCGATGCCGTAGATCTTGCCCTTGAGCTCCTGCTTGAACTTGGGAATGTCGGCGAAGTCTTTCAGGCCTTTGTCATACAAGGCTTGGGGCACGGCCAGGGTGTACTTGGCGTTTTCCAGGTTGGCGCGCACGGTCTCGACGGTGCCGGCATCGCGGTACTGCTTGATGTCGTTCTCCATGGTCGGCATCCAGTTGCCGAGAAATACGTCCAGGTCCTTGCCGGTGGCCAGCGACTTGTAGGTCACCGGTACCGAGATCATGGTGGTGTGGGTCTTGTAGCCCAGGGCTTCGAGCACGACGCTGGTGGTCGCGGTGGTGACCGTGATGTCGGTCCAGCCGACATCGGAGAACCGTACCGTCTGGCACTGCTCGGGTTCGGCGGCCTGGGCCAACAGCGGAGCGGACAGCAACGCGACCAGCAACAGCTTGGGTGAACCTTTCATGGATGGACTCCTGTGATTTTATCTTCGGGTTCGCGTGGGCCGCCGGGCGTTCTCAGGGCTCCGGTCGACCAGGCCTGCAGAGGGCAGGGTGCGAGGCCGTGCAATACGAGTCGCTTTCGATAATCCTCCAGCGTTCGGCAATCGCCTACTGGTGGCGTCGTATCCAGTACAGGACGGGTCGTATCCAGTACGGACGATGTCGCAACTGGGTTTTTCCACCCCCATACCTCGGTTTTTGCGTCGTCCCGCCGCTGGAAAACGGCGCACGAAAGGCCCGTGCAGCGGCGGCGCTGCTGGACAAAAGTACGTCGGTTGCAGACGGCGAAGGGCTGGGCAAAAGCCCGATGATGCGAGCATTCAAGGCGGCTCGACTGTTTCAGCCTAGCAGTTGCTCCGCCCTGCGCCTGGCGCGCAGAGACAAGCCCAGCAAGAGGTGATTCGACAATGGCCATCAGCGTGTTCGACCTGTTCAAGATCGGTGTCGGGCCCTCCAGCTCGCACACCGTCGGCCCCATGCGCGCCGGTGCGCTGTTCGTCCAGGGGCTGCGTGAGCGCGGCGAGCTGGAGCAGGTGCGGCGTATCGAAGTGAGGCTGTATGGCTCGCTGTCGGCCACCGGCGTCGGCCACGGCACCGACAACGCCACGATCATGGGCCTGATGGGCGAATGGCCGGACGCCATCGATCCCAGCCAGATCACCCCACGCATCGCCGACCTGCGCGAAACCAACGTGCTCAAGCTCGACAGTCGCCTGCCCATCGAGTTCGTCTGGGCCCGCGACATGCTGCTGCTGGACGAGAACCTGCCGTACCACCCCAATGCCATGACGCTGATTGCCGAAGGTGAGGCGGGCGAGCTGCACCGCGACACTTTTTACTCGGTGGGTGGAGGCTTCGTGGTCGATGCCGCCCAGGCCGCCAGCGGCGTGCTGGACGCCGACCAGACCGTGCTGCCCTACGACTTCGACAGCGCCGCCGAACTGCTGCGCCTGTGCAAGCAAAACGACCTGCGCGTGTCGCAATTGATGCTGGAGAATGAAAAGGTCTGGCGCAGCGAAGCCGAGATCCGCGCCGGCCTGCTCAAGCTCTGGCAAGCCATGCAGGAGTGCGTGAACAACGGCCTCAAGCATGAAGGCATCCTGCCCGGCGGGCTCAATGTGCGCCGCCGCGCCGCCCGGCTGCACCGCAGCCTGCAGGAGCTGGGCAAGCCCAACGTGATCGGCTCGACCATGAGCGCCATGGAGTGGGTCAACCTGTTCGCCCTGGCGGTCAACGAAGAGAACGCCGCCGGCGGGCGCATGGTCACCGCGCCTACCAACGGCGCGGCGGGGATCATCCCGGCGGTGTTGCACTACTACATGCGTTTCTCCGACGCGGTGGACGAGTCCAATGTGGTGGACTTTTTCCTCGGCGCGGCGGCGGTGGGCATCCTGTGCAAGAAGAACGCCTCGATCTCCGGCGCCGAGGTTGGTTGCCAGGGCGAGGTCGGCTCGGCTTGCGCCATGGCCGCCGCAGGCTTGGCCGATGTCCTCGGCGCCACCCCGGCGCAGTTGGAAAACGCCGCCGAGATCGCCCTGGAACATAACCTCGGCCTGACCTGCGACCCGGTTGGTGGCCTGGTGCAGGTCCCGTGCATCGAGCGCAACGCAATCGCTGCGGTAAAGGCGATCAATGCCGTGCAGATGGCCCTGCGCGGTGATGGCGAACATTTCATCTCGTTGGACCAGGTGATCCGCACCATGCGCGACACCGGCGCCGACATGCACGACAAGTACAAGGAAACCTCCCGCGGAGGCCTGGCGGTCAGCGTCATCGAATGCTGATGCGCCGTTCTGGCCCGCGCGTGACCGATGCGCCACATTCTGGCGCATTGGTTGTCATCTACCGGCCGTCGCCTGTCGTTACCAGCAGGACCGTTGTCGGTGACACTTAAGTCTGTCGCATCTGGGCAAGCTTCCCACAAGTGCTACCGATTTGCTCAGGGGTGACGCGCAGAGGCGCTGGCTCGCCTGTTTGCGTTTGACGCAAGGCTGATTGCCCAGGCCGCTGGAAGGCGCATGCCGACGTCGCTTTTGGGTTTTATTGGATGGGCGTTCAAATTCAGGCATGCCATTTGCGTTGAGATTGGCAAAGCCCCTGCATACGAAATGGGGCCATTACAAGAACAGTGCTCGCCTGAGGCACACCCTGCATTGTGTGAGGAGAAATCGCGATGACGTCGTACACCTCCGGGACCCCAACCCAGAACCGCACAGCACCCCAGTCCATCGGCTTTCTCCTGCTGGACAACTTCACCCTCATTTCCCTGGCGTCGGCGGTCGAACCGCTGCGCATGGCCAACCAGCTGTCCGGGCGCGAGCTGTATCGCTGGCACACCCTGACCGTCGACGGTGGCCAGGTGTGGGCCAGCGACGGCCTGCAGATTACCCCCGACGCGGCCATGCACAGTGCCCCGCCGATAGACACCGTGATCGTTTGCGGTGGCGTCGGCATCCAGCGCACCGTCACCCGTGAGCACGTCACCTGGCTGCAAGCCCAGGCCCGCCAGTCGCGTCGCCTTGGCGCGGTGTGTACCGGCAGCTGGGCGCTGGCCTGCGCCGGCCTGCTCGACGGCTTCGATTGCAGCGTGCACTGGGAATGCCTGGCGGCGATGCAGGAGGCCTACCCGCGGGTGAACATGAGCACCCGCCTGTTCACCCTCGACCGCAACCGCTTCACCAGCTCCGGCGGCACCGCGCCGCTGGACATGATGCTGCACCTGATCAGCCGCGATCACGGCCGCGAGCTGTCGGCGGCGATCTCCGAGATGTTCGTCTACGAGCGCATCCGCAACGAGCAGGACCACCAGCGCGTGCCGCTCAAGCACATGCTCGGCACCAACCAGCCGAAGTTGCAGGAAATCGTCGCGCTGATGGAAGCCAACCTCGAGGAGCCGATCGACCTCGACGAGCTGGCGGTCTATGTGGCGGTGTCGCGGCGCCAGCTCGAGCGCCTGTTCCAGAAGTACCTGCACTGCTCGCCGTCGCGCTACTACCTCAAGCTGCGGCTGATCCGCGCCCGGCAGTTGCTCAAGCAGACGCCGATGTCGATCATCGAGGTGGCTTCGGTGTGCGGGTTCGTCTCCACGCCGCACTTCTCCAAGTGCTACCGCGAGTATTTCGGCATTCCACCGCGTGACGAGCGGGTGGGTTCGAACACAACTCAGCAAGTGGCGATGATGCCGATCCCGCAGGCCATGGCGCTGTCGCCCCATAGCGGGCCGATGGCGGCGCTGAGCCAGGCGCGCAATGAGTCGACCTTTGCCAGTGTGAGGCTCTGAACCCCACGTTTTCGATGCGGGATAGCTGCAACCAAGCGCTTTCAATAGCGTAGCTGATTACTCTTCAGCCTGGTCGCTCATTGCGACCAGGCTTTTTTTTGAGTTACACCTGATATTTCTACTAGTTGTTGATATTGATCTGTGGGCGAATAATGTCTGGGAGCGAGTGTCCGAGTAACTCTTCTAATCCGGTAATTTGAATTTTTTGTATTGTGTTTGAGCGAGGTGAAGAAAGATGAAAGGAAGATGTTTTTACATTGCCTCAATTCTTGCAGTGGGTAACTTCATGATAGAAGCGACGGCTGCATCGGAGCCGTTAGCCGAAAAAAGAACGTACAGCACAATAGCGGTGACAGCATTTAGGGCTGACTACCTGCAAGGTGAAAGATGTACTGTTAATGCGCAGCCGGCTTATAAAATAGAGATGTGTGATGTCGCAAAAAATAAAGAGATTCGATCATTGATGCTTACACAGCTTCCCAATAGCACTATGACACTCTGTTTGACAACTGAATCAAATGAGAACGCACTGTGCATAACAGGTTCGCGCAATGGTCAGGAATTCAAGAGCAGGGAGATTATTGTGCTGCGTCCACAAAACTTAGTTGGTCTCTCGCCTTATAGGGTCTCGTCGTATAATCCGGCTTTGTATGACAAGGTCGCTTATGTGACTTACACGGCTTTAAGAGCCGTCACGGTAAGTATATATCCGCGGGTAGGTAGTTCGCCTATTTGTAAATTCGCGGTTGACGAAGGAGGCGAGGTTGATGTCAGGGCGATGTGCCCTGGGGCAGATTTTTCAAAGACGGATCTTCGCCTACAGATCTCCGAAAAACCTGTAAGTGGAAAGGTATGTTTTCAAGGGGCGACTAGTTCTGATAGCGCTTGCTACAGTACTGCTAGATCGGAATTTGAGGTGCCGGAGCTGGGCGGGCCCGCCCGTGGCGGGCAGGTGGAGCTTGAGACGAGAGGGGATGTCAGAGGTAAACTGCAGAAGGTGAAGTACTAGGCTCTGTACGAGAGCGATATTGCAAACACTGCATGGTACATGCCAGTGAGACCATGTCGGCGTAGCTTTTCGCGATTCTGTCGAAGCATTTCACGTTCAGGGGGCTGCCTTTCAGCCAGCCAAGCATGTGTTCGAGAATGCGCTGAGGCTCTTTGGACCGATCAATTAGTCTGGGTAAGTCAGACTGCGCTTTGCTTTGTCGAGCGCAGAGTGAAGAGAGGTGACTATGAAGTCCAATAAAATCATGGCGATGGTTGGGGCTATCTTGTGCATGGCGTCATCCGCTTTGTGGGGCGCACAGCCCGGTGTCGAAGGCGAGTATGACTTCATCATGCAATTTAGACTGTTTGACGGTGATCAGAAGGAGCTTTGCAAAGTCAAACACTGGGGGCTCGGTGAAGCGAAACCTTGCACATGGTCTGGCAAACCTGCTGAGTGGCTGGAGCTCTTTGCGGGCACTGATAATCGGGCCTATAGTTTCGGGCGCGTGTGTGGAAAAAAACCTACAGGAGAAAGCCTGTTTTGCGTGATGTTTGACCTGACTGATGGCGGTTATGGTGATAACGGTCTTCTCAAACTCATTCAACAGGACGAAAGATCTAGCATGGCTTTTTATCAGTATCAGCCTTCTCCCTACTCGGAAGTCGAATTGACCTATGAATCTGGGGCAATGTTCGTTGATTTCTATCCTTTCCAGAATATGCAAGGAGATAAACTGTGTACGATTGAAGTCGGGCGCGGCGCCTCCGTTTCAGCCTGTGGAGAAAGCGGTGAGCGTGCCCACTCTGCAAAAATAATCGGCCTTCCGAAAAATGCAAAGGCCTGTTTTCGAGCAGTGAAGGACGAGGCCAACCGGTGCTATGAGGGCGATCGACACAACTATGGCGTATATACACTTTCTATTCCGGACCTGAATAGCAAGGCCGTGCCTAGGGCAAAAGTAACGAGTAAAGGTGATGTATTAGCAACCAAGTTGTACAGTGTTGACCTGTTGCAATAACGCTTATTTGTCGGGAACCGGCCGATTGAGCATTGCGCGGCTTGCACAGGGTCTCGACCTCGCTGCCGCTGGCGGTCTTGGAACGCCACCGTGGTACTGTGATGTCGCGGTGGGGCGAGTCCATTCAATTACGATGGCCAGTCAAAGCTTCAGGCGCGCTTGTTGAACTGCGCCAACGCCGGCAGCAACTGCTTGTCGATAGCCTGACGCACTGCCGGGAGGATGGTCGCGCTGCCGGTGTACAACTGCTCGACCATGCCCTTCAGTGCCCGCACATTGGGCTCGGTCAGCCCGCGTATCACCACCTCGCAGGCCTGCTCGGCGCTGGCGCCGGCCGGAATGTCGAAACCCCGCGAGCGCAGTTGGCCCAGTAGGTCGTCCTGGTCGATCAAGTCCGCATGCATCATGACTAATGTCCTTCGCTGCTGTTGTTTGCCATCGATTCTGTGTCCGACGCACCAGCGTGGCAAGGGCGGATTGTCGCGATGGCCGCTTTGGCTAAGAACAGGTCGTTTACGGCTAAATCGCCGAGGAAGGAAGGCCGCACACTGAAGTCATTCACGGCACCGAGGGTTTGGTCACCCTCACTGCATGCACAGTGGATGTTGCTCGCTCTTGGCCCCGGATGCTCACGGCTTTCCGGGGTTGTTTTTTGGGCGACCTATAAATTCTGCTAGTTGTCGGCCGCCGTGCCTGCATCTCTAATGAGGTCATTCGAACAGGAGCAGCGGCATGGCCTCGCTATTAAGAATGATGTTAACAATGGCGTTAGCTATTTCCCTTCTTTCAGCTTGTTCCTTGACCCAGCAGACATCAGCGCCGACGGCGCGTGCGGCGCCAGCGCTTTTCGAGCTTGGGCCCACAATGGACCACCAAGGCTGGCTTGAAATGCAGCGCAAAATAAACCTTGGAGCTTATCTAAACGACTTGCTTGATGACCCTGCGAATCAGGAGATTCGTTTGGTGACCGTTTTCCCGGAAATTGTCGTGCATGGAACTCGAATGATTTCGGTGCTACTGCCGGGTGAAAAGCAGGTGCACTATCAGCTTCGCTGGTTCGGTGATGACAAACCGGGCAAGTCCTATTGGTATGGCGACAGGCCGTCTGATCGTAAACAACGCTTCTCGTCATCTGCGGAGGTGGACGTCGATCCATCAAGCTGGGTGTCGCTGGTTCGCTATGGCGATAAAGTATTTGGAGAGATACGTGTAGACGGACAACTTTACCGGCTCGATTATGTGGGGGCAGGGCAGCAGGTATTGATAAGAGTGGACGCTTCGAAATCCGTGCAGGCCCAGACTTGTATTCGAGTAGAAGACCCTGATCCGAGCCCCTCCGCCCATCCTTTTGTACGGCAGCAGAGCGCGCGATCGACGGCAGTCAGTACTGTCCGGGTAATGATGATGAGTACTGTCGAAGCCCGTGCGGGTTTTTCCCGCAGGCCCGCAGACTATCCCAGCCTGTCAGATATCATGGAAGATCATCTGATTTTTGCAAATCGCCAGTTGCAGGGCAGTGGTGTTGAAGTAAAGTATGATTTTGCCGGGTATGTTGAAAGTATCGCCAGCGAAAAAGGCCGGACACCCAATGCGGTCTTGAACCTGATCCGTATGAGTGGCAGCGATGTGTACACTCAGATGCAGGCAGCTCGTGATAGCTTGCGCGCCGATCTGGTGCTCACCGCCATTGTCGACCCAACGGTGTTCGGCAGGTATTACTTCGCGAGTCGTAAAGAGACTGGATTCAGCACCTGGAACGTATTGGGTGATTACCTGGACATGGGGCATGTTCTGGGTCACAACATCGGCGGTGAGCATTACTGGGAACCAGGCGACCCAGATTTTTTTGACCCGCCCTATCAGCACGGCTATCTACTCCCTGGCGGCAATGCCAGAACCATAATGACGGATTATGAAGACTGCCGGGGCTGCACGAGGCTCAACTACTACTCGAGTCCGCTCAAACAGTGGCAGGGTATACCATTAGGCACGGCAGAGCGCCATGACGTGGTGCGTCGACTGAATGAGCGGCGGGCGGCTGTTGAAGACTTTTATCCTTGATGGCTTATTTCCAAGGCCCAATAGGCAGGGCGTAGTAAAATTTTCAGCGCTGCAGGAAAATGCTGTGATGAAATTACTTATGAGGATTGGGCGTGTCTGCATGACCATTATTTATTCGACAGGGCTTTATGCTGGCGAACCGGTAAAGCCGCGGGTGAGTCTGATTGCTTATAAGGTATCAAAGTCGTTGGGGCTCTGTGCTCAGTCGACTATTTACAGTGACCTACATATGTGACATGGCCCTCGCCAGTAAGGGAGGGCCTTTCTGCGAGCGGGTGTTCAACGTGGGGCAAGTGAGATGGACCGGCCGATAAAGTCAGGGGGAAGGTCGGAATTCTGAGTTGCTACCAATTTTTCCAGTTTGTCCTTGCAGTCATCATCAAACGGCGCCGACTTCGGCCCCGCCAGATCCACATGCAGCAACATCTGCTCACTGGCCGCCAACGCCTCGTCAGACCCCTGCCGGTGCAGGCTGTGGTACAGGTGCAGGCGCTTCCTGTCGAAGCCGATGATCCGCGTCTGCACCCATACCTCGGTATCCAGTTTCACCTCATGCAGGTAGTTAATGTGTGCCTCCAGGGTGTACAGCGAATGTCCGCTCTGGCCCCGTGCATCAGCGTCCAGGCCGATACGCTCCATCAACGCATCGGTGGCATAGCTGAAGATCAGCAGGTAATAGGCATCGCGCAGGTGGCCGTTGTAGTCGACCCAGTCCGGCAGTACCGCAGTGCGATAAGTAATCAGTGCGGGCATCGTCGTTTCTCCTAGTCGCCGAAGGCCATGCCATGGCTGGCCTTGCTGTTCTTCACCGCCTCCAGAACAGCCAGCAGGGTGTCGTCACGATAACGCTCCAGCGCGGCGATGCTGCGTTCGCCCAATTGCTCCGAGGTGCCTTCAACCACGTCGTCAATCAGCTTGTCCGTCAGTTCCGGCGCTGGCAGGTAGGTCCAGGGTAGCTTCAATGCCGGGCCGAACTGGGCCATGAAATGGCGCATGCCGGCATCACCACCAGCCAGTGTGTAGGTGAGGAACGTACCCATGAACGACCAGCGCAGCCCAGCGCCAAAGCGAATCGCGTCGTCGATCTCGCCGGTGCTGGCGACACCGTCGTTGACCAGGTGCAGGGCTTCGCGCCATAGCGCTTCGAGCAGTCGATCAGCGATAAAACCGGGGACCTCCTTGCGCACATGCAGCGGGCGCATGCCCAGGCTGGTGTAGATGCTTTTCGCAGCTTCGACGGCTTCAGGGCTGGTCTTGCGACCGCCGACGATTTCCACCAGTGGCAGCAGGTAGACCGGGTTGAACGGGTGCCCCACCACGCAGCGTTCGGGGTGGGTCGCTGACTCGTAGAACTCGCTGGGCAGCAGCCCCGAGGTGCTGCTACCAATGATTGCATCCGGCTTGGCGGCGGCGCTGATCTTGCCATGCAGGTCGAGCTTGAGGTCCAGGCGTTCGGGGGCGCTCTCCTGAATGAAATCGGCGTCGCGCACGCATTCCTCGATAGTGGTCACGAACCTCAGGCGATCCTGCGATGCGCCGGGTGCCAAGCCTTGTTTTTGCAGCGCCGGCCAGGCGTTGGCGATGCGCTTGCGCAGCGCGGCCTCGGCACCGGGCGCTGGGTCCCAGGCGACCACGTCGAGGCCATGGGCCAGGGCACGGGCGACCCAGCCGCTGCCGATCACGCCGCTACCCAGTGCGGCGAAAGTCTTGATGTCGGTGATGAAAGGCATATCTGGCTCCTGCGGGGATATTAGCGACGCTTGAGGTTCATCTTTTCCCGGCCTTCGGCCGGGGTAAGCACACGGCCACCCATGCGGGTGATGATCTCGGCGGCCCGCTCGACCAGCTGGCCGTTGCTGGCCAGCACGCCACGGTCCAGGTACAGGTTGTCTTCCAGCCCGACCCGCACGTTGCCGCCAAGCAGGACCGCCTGGGCAGCCATCGGCATCTGCATGCGGCCGATGCCGAAACCGGCCCAGGTGACGTTGGCAGGCAGATTGTCGACCATGGCCTTCATGGTGGTGGTGTCGGCCGGGGCGCCCCACGGGATGCCCAGGCACAGCTGGAACAGCGGGTCTTGCAGCAGGCCTTCCTTGATCATCTGTTTGGCGAACCACAGGTGACCGGTGTCGAAGATCTCCAGCTCGGCCTTCACGCCCAGCTCGGTGATGCGCTTGGCGCCGGCACGCAGCTGCGCCGGAGTGGAGACATAGATGGCGTTGCCATCGCCGAAGTTGAGGGTGCCGCAGTCCAGGGTGCAGATCTCCGGCAGCAGCGCTTCGACATGGGCCAGGCGCTCCAGCGGGCCGATCAGGTCGGTGCCCGGGCCGAATTCCATGGGCAATTCGCCTGGGCCGATCTCCAGGTCGCCGCCCATGCCTGCGGTGAGGTTGACGATGATGTCCACGTCGGCCTCGCGAATGCGTTCCATCACCTCGCGGTAGAGGTTGACATCGCGGCTGAAGCGGCCGGTCTGCGGGTCGCGGACGTGGCAGTGGACCACCGTGGCGCCGGCCTTGGCGGCTTCGACGGCGGACTCGGCGATCTGTTTCGGCGTGACCGGGACCAGGTGGCTCTTGGCGACTGTGTCGCCGGCACCGGTAAGGGCGCAGGTGATGATGACGTCGTGGTTCATTGATCAGTTCCTTGGGGTGTCTTTGCTGGCCCTATCGGCGGCAAGCCGGCTCCCACAGGGTTGCCGATGAACCCTGGTCGTGTGGACGTCCTGTGGGAGCAGGCTTGCCTGCGATGAGGCCGTGTCAGTTGGCAGTGAACTTGAGGTTTTCCGCGGCTGGTTTGCCGTCGAAAGTGGTCACCCCGTCAAGCCAGCGGGCCTTGTCCTGGGGGTGGTCCTTGAGCCACTGGCGCGCGGATTCCAGCGCGTCCTTGTGATCGAGCAGCGGCTGCATCATCCGGCTCTCGTCCTCGGCGCTGAAGCTGAGGTTGGTCAGCAGGCGATGGGCGTTGGGGCAGCGCTGGGCATAGTCCGGCGCGGTCACCGTCCACACCGTGGCGCGGCCCTCGTCCGGGCCGAGGGCGTCCTGGCTGTCGCCCAGGTAGACCATGTCGATGTTCACGTTCATCGGGTGCGGCGCCCAGCCGAAGAACACCACCGCCTCCTTGCGCCGCACGGCGCGGTCGACGGCGGCGAGCATGCCGGCCTCGCTGGACTCGACCAACTGGAACTTGGCGAGGTCGAACTGGTTCTTGCTGATCATCGTCTTGATCTGGGTATTGGCGCCGGAACCGGGCTCGATGCCGTAGAGCTTGCCGCCCAGCTCCTTGTGGAACTTGTGGATGTCGGCAAACGTCTTCAGGCCCTTGTCGGCCAGGTATTTCGGCACAGCGAGGGTGGCGCGGGCATCTTCCAGGCTGGGCTTGTCGAGCACCTTCACCTGGCCGGCCTGGACGAACGGGGTGATGGTCTGGGTCATGATCGGGTTCCAGTACCCGAGGAACATGTCCAGGCGCTTGTCACGGATACCGGCGAAGATGATCTGCTGCGAGGCACTGGTCTGCTTGGTCTGGTAGCCCAGGCCGTCGAGCAGCACCTGGGCCATGGCGCTGGTGGCGATCACATCGGTCCAGTTGACCACGCCCAGGCGCACATCCTTGCAGGCGGCGGGTTCGGCGGCGAAAAGCGGCGTGGCTACGGTAGTGCTGAGCGCGAGGGACAACAGGCTGCGGCGGATAAAGCGATGCATGGTGGCTCTCCATCGGCAGTGCGTATTGTTATCGGATCCGGCCTCTGCGGGCCGTGAGAACACGCTACGCTGGCAGCAGGGTGGAAAATCGCACCCTGGCGACCAACACTTGCACGGAGGCGACCACCTTTGCCGCGGAGCACGCGATGCCGCAAACCATAGACTTCCTGTTGCTGCCAGGCTTCTCCGCCATGGGCTTCATCAGCGCCATCGAGCCGCTGCGCGTGGCTAACCGTTTTCGTGGCCCGCTGTACCGTTGGCGTGTGCTGAGCCTGGACGGTGGTGCGGTGCAGGCCAGCAATGGCATGTCGGTGAATGCCGACGGTGCGCTGGGGGAGGGTGAACACGGGCGCCTGTTGCTGCTGGTGGCGGGTTTCGAGCCGTTGGCGTGCTATGGGTTGAAGCTGCAGCACGTGCTGCGTCGTCTCGATCATGAGGGCGTGGTGCTGGGCGGGATCGACACCGGCGCGATGCTACTGGCCGAGGCCGGCCTGCTCGATGGCCACCGGGCCACCCTGCATTGGGAGGCACTGGAGGCGTTCAAGGAGCGTTACCCACGGCTGCAGGCAACCCAGGAGCTGTTCGAGATCGACCGCCGACGCATCACCTGCGCCGGCGGTACGGCCTCCATCGACCTGATGCTCGACCTGATCGCCCAGGCCCACGGCAGCGAACTGGCGGTGCAGGTGTCCGAGCAGTTCGTGCTCGGGCGCATCCGCCCGCGCCAGGACCACCAGCGCATGCAAATCGCAACGCGCTATGGGTTGCGCAACAAGAAGCTGGTGAAGGTGATCGGCGAGATGGAGCGCAATACCGAGCTGCCACTCAATACCCAGGTGCTGGCCGATGGCGTGCAGGTGACCCGGCGGCAGCTGGAGCGGCTGTTTCGCCTGCACCTGGACGACACGCCCAGTGGCTTCTATCTGCGCCTGAGGTTGGACAAGGCCAGGCAGCTGCTGCGCCAGACCGACATGAGTGTGCTGGAGGTGGGTGTCGCATGTGGGTTCGAATCGGCGTCGTACTTCACCCGCTGTTATCGGGCACGGTTCGAGCGCTGTCCCAGGGAGGATCGACGGCTGGCGGTGCCGTCATGACGCCTGGACCGGGTCGAGCCTCGGCAAGCCGGCTTCCACAGGTGCCGCGTAGCGCGAAACCTGAGGAAGCCGGTGAAGCTTAGCTGTTGGGCAGCAAGCGGCAGGTGATGCTCTTGATGTAGCGGGTCTCGGCGATGGCCGGGTGCACCGGGTGGTCCGGGCCCTGGCCGCCGCGCTCGAGCAGTTGCAGGTTGCGGTCCAGGTGGCGGGCGCTGGTCAGCAGGATGTTGTGCAGGTCGTCCTCGGGCAGGTGCATCGAGCACGAGGCGCTGACCAGGATGCCGTCCTTGGTGAGCATGCGCATGGCCTGTTCGTTGAGGCGGCGGTAGGCAGCCTCGCCGTTCTTCAGGTCTTTCTTGCGTTTGATGAAGGCGGGTGGGTCGGCGATGATCACGTCGAAGCGCTCTTCGGCGGCTTTCAGCTCGCGCAGTGCTTCGAACACATCGCCTTCGATGCAGGTCAGCTTCTCGCCGATGCCGTTGAGCGCGGCATTGCGCTCGACGCCATCCAGGGCGAAGCCCGAGGCGTCCACGCAGAACACCTCGCTGGCGCCGAACGCGCCGGCCTGCACGCCCCAGCCACCGATGTAGCTGAACAGGTCGAGCACGCGCTTGCCCTTGACGTAGGGGGCCAGGCGGGCGCGGTTCATGCGGTGGTCGTAGAACCAGCCGGTCTTCTGGCCTTCGCGCACCGGGGCTTCGAACTTGACGCCGTTCTCTTCAAGCGCGACCCAGTCCGGCACTTCGCCGTAGACGGTCTCGACATAACGCTCCAGGCCTTCGGCGTCGCGGGCGGCGGAATCGTTCTTGAACAGGATGCCGCTAGGCTTGAGCACCTGCACTAGCGCGGCGATCACCTCGTCCTTGTGTGCTTCCATGGTGGCCGACGCCAACTGGACCACGAGGATGTCGAAGAAGCGGTCGACCACCAGGCCTGGGAGCAGGTCGGAGTCGCCATACACCAGGCGGTAGCACGGCTTGTCGAACAGGCGCTCGCGCAGCGACAGGGCCACGTTCAGGCGGTGTACCAGCAGCGACTTGTCCAGCGGCAGCTTGGCATCGCGCGACAGCAGGCGGGCGCAGATCAGGTTGTTCGGGCTCATGGCCACAACCCCCAGCGGCTTGCCGTTGGCAGCTTCGAGAATGGCCTGCTGGCCGGCCTTCAGGCCTTGCAGCGGGGTCGTGGCAACATCGACTTCATTGCTGTAGACCCACAGGTGGCCGGCGCGCAGGCGGCGGTCGGCATTGGCTTTGAGGCGAAGGCTGGGCAGGGACATGACGTCGCTCCGGGAAAAAAGAGCGGGAGTATACCGTGTTGGCCCCAGGTTCGCTGGTGGGTGCGACCAAGTGGTCCATGCCCACGGCTAAAGAAATTCTTGGATCCAACGATTCACTGGTAGTCACCCTGCCGGCGTACAGGGTTAGAATCCCCCGTCCCCAGCGAGAATGCACGAATGTCCCAGGAACTCACCGCCGAACAGATCCAGCAAGCCCTGCAGGGCATCACCATCCCGCCACAGCCGCAGATCATGGTCGACCTGCAGTTCGAGCAGTACATGCCCGACCCGGATCTGGAGACCATCGCCAAGCTGATCGCGCAGGACCCAGGCCTGTCCGGCGCCCTGCTCAAGCTGGTCAACTCGGCGCAGTTCGGCCTGGCGAACAAGATCGGCTCGATCCAGCGCGCGGTAAACCTGCTGGGCAGCCGTTCGATCATCAACCTGATCAACGCGCAATCGATCAGGGGCGAGATGAGCGACGAGACCATCGTCACCCTCAACCCATTCTGGGATACCGCCCAGGACGTGGCCATGACCTGCCTGACCCTGGCCAAGCGCACCGGTATCCAGGCGGTGGACGAGGCCTACACCCTGGGCCTGTTCCACGATTGCGGCGTGCCGCTGATGCACAAGCGCTTCCCCAACTACATGGAAGTGCTGGAGGAATCCTACGCCAAGGCCAATGACGAGGTCCGCGTGGTGGACACCGAGAACCGCGTGTTCAACACCAACCATTCGGTAGTCGGCTACTTCACTGCCAAGTCCTGGCGTCTGCCCGAGCACATCAGCGCGGCCATCGCCAACCACCACAACGCCCTGGCGGTGTTCCGCGACGAATCCTCGCGCAACACCCAGACCCAGCTGAAGAACCTGCTGGCGGTACTGAAGATGTCCGAGCACATCTGCGCTTCGTACCGTGTGCTGGGCAACCAGAGCGTCGATCACGAGTGGAACATGGTGGGGCCGCTGGTGCTGGACTACATCGGCCTGACCGAATACGACTTCGAGCAGCTCAAGCAGAACATCCGCGAAATGGGCGGGCACTGAACCATGCCGGAGCTGCCAGAGGTCGAGACCACGCGGCGCGGCATCGCGCCTCATTTGCAAGGCCAGCGGGTCAGCCGCGTGGTGGTGCGTGACCGGCGCCTGCGCTGGCCGATCCCGGAAGACCTGGACGTGCGCCTGTCGGGGCAGCGCATCGTCAGTGTCGAGCGCCGTGCCAAGTACCTGCTGATCAACGCCGAGGTCGGTACCCTGATCAGCCACCTGGGCATGTCGGGCAACCTGCGCCTGGTCGAGGTGGGCTTGCCGGCGGCCAGGCACGAGCATGTGGACATCGAGCTCGAGTCGGGGCTGATGCTGCGCTACACCGACCCGCGCCGCTTCGGGGCGATGCTGTGGAGCCTCGATCCACTCAACCATGAGCTGCTGATTCGCCTGGGACCTGAGCCGCTGACCGACCTGTTCGACGGTGAGCGCCTGTTCCAGCTGTCCCGGGGGCGCTCGATGGCGGTCAAGCCGTTCATCATGGACAACGCGGTGGTGGTCGGCGTGGGCAACATCTACGCCACCGAGGCCTTGTTCGCCGCCGGGATCGACCCGCGCCGCGAAGCAGGCGGGATTTCACGGGCGCGCTATCTGAAGCTGGCGATCGAGATCAAGCGAGTATTGGCGGCGGCCATCGAACAGGGCGGGACCACCTTGCGTGACTTCATCGGTGGCGATGGCCAGCCGGGCTACTTCCAGCAGGAGTTGTTCGTGTATGGGCGTCGTGGGCAGCCGTGCAAACTGTGCGGCACCGAACTGCGCGAAGTGAAGCTGGGCCAGCGGGCGAGTGTGTTCTGTCCGAAATGCCAGCGTTGATGCCGCAGGCCTGATCGCGGGGCAAGCCCGCTCCCACCAAAGCGAGCCAAGCCAGTCGCAGTCGCGGGCTTGCCCCGCGATAGGGTCAGATCAGTCGACTACCGCTGCCTGCCCTACACCCCTGGGATCACTGGCCGCCTCCACAGTCCCGCCCGCCTTGTCCCAATAAAGCACCTGCTGATTGCCGTACTGACGCCCGACATCCTTCAACCGATACCCACGCCCTTCAAGCTCGGCCTTCTGCCGCGCACTGAACGTCCCCGGCTCATGCTCCACCACATCCGGCAGGTACTGATGGTGATAACGCGGTGTCGCTGGCCACTCGGCCACCGGCCGGCCCTCCAGGAACCCCAGCACCGACAGTAGCACCATGCTGGGTATGCGGCTGCCGCCCGGCGTGCCGAAAGTGGCAAGCTGGCTGGGGCTTTCGATGAAGGTCGGGCTCATGCTCGACAGGGGACGCTTGCCCGCCGCCACCGCATTGGCCTGGCTGCCGGCCAGGCCATAGCTGTTGCTGCCGGCTGGGTCGGCGGCGAAATCGTCCATCTCGTTGTTCAGCACCACACCGGTCCCAGGCACGCTGAACGCCGCGCCAAACGGCAGGTTTACCGACAGCGTGGCGGACACGGCGTTGCCGTCACCATCGATCACCGCGAAATGAGTGGTGTGGTCGCCTTCTCGCCAGGCCGGTGAGGGCGGCAGCGCGGTGCTGGGGGTGGCCTGGTGCACATCGATACTGTCGGCCAGCCCAGTCAGGTACTGGCGCGCCAGTAGCCGGTTGATCGGGTTGCTCACATAGTCCGGGTCGCCGAGCAGGCCGCGGTCGCGGTAGGCGCGGCGCAGCACTTCGATCACATAGTGGCTGCGTTGCACGGGCTCGGCGCTCTGCCAGGGCAGGCGCTGCAGCATGGCCAGGCTTTGTGCCAGGGCCACGCCGCCGGCCGAAGGCGGCGGGCTGCTGATCAGTTCACGCTGGTCGGCCAGTGGATAACGCAGCGGTTCACGCCACGCCGTACGGTAGCCAGCGAGGTCGTCGAGGGTCCAGATACCGCCGGCCTGGCGCACGCCTTCGACCAGGCGGCGGGCCATCGGGCCACGGTAGAAACCGTCGCGGCCCTGCTCGGCCATGGCTTGCAGGGTGGCGGCCAGTTCGGGTTGGCGGATCAGCGTGCCCAGGGCCGGCACGTCGTGGTCACTGAGGAACAGCCGTGCGCTTTCGGCATCATCGCGCAGGGCGCTCAGGCGCATGGTGGCGCGATCGCGATAGATACGGTCGACGGCGAAGCCCTGGTTGGCCAGGCGGATGGCCGGGGCCAGGCTGTCCTTGAGCGATAGCTTGCCATGTGTGCTGGCGAGGTCAGCCAGGGCCTGGGGCAGGCCGGGGATCGCGGCGGCCAGCGGCCCGTTGATCGACAGGCCGGGCTGCACCTTGCCGTCCTTGAGGTACATGTCCGCCCTGGCCGCGGCCGGGGCGCGTTCGCGCGCATCGAGGAAGGTATATCGGGGCGTGACGCCGCTCTCGCGCAGGAGGAAGAAACCACCGCCACCCAGGCCCGAGCCATAGGGCTCGACCACGGCCAGCGTGGCGCTGACGGCCACGGCGGCGTCGAAGGCGTTGCCGCCTTGTTGCAGGATTTGTCGCGCCGCCGAGGTCGCTTCGCTGTGCGGGCTGGCGATGGCTGCACGCCCCGGGCCTTGCGCCTGGGCAGCGCAGGCCAGCAGGGCCAGGCAGGCGCCGAGGGCTGCGCGCTGTAACGCCGCGACGAACGGCATCAGGCCTTGCCGGTGATCCGGCGGTACTTGGCCATCAGCTCGTCTTCGGTTTCCGGGTGGGCTTCATCCAGGGGGATGCAGTCTACCGGGCAAACCTGCTGGCACTGTGGCTCGTCGTAGTGGCCCACGCACTGGGTGCACAGGTTTGGGTCGATCACGTAGATCTCTTCGCCTTGCGAGATGGCGGCGTTCGGGCACTCGGGTTCGCAGACGTCGCAGTTGATGCAATCGTCGGTGATGATCAGGGACATGGGGACTCCGGCCTGGGCATCGGGCCCGGGCATGTTTCAAAGCGATGGGCGCAATTGTGCCGGATTCGCGCCCGCAGTGCACGCGGGCGCGACGTCGTGACCGCGAGGGTTACTTGCGGAAGCGCTCGGTCAGCGCATCGGCCACGGCCGGGTGCACGAACTTGCTGATATCACCGCCCAACGCGGCAATTTCCCGAACCAGCGTCGAGGAAATGAACGAATAGCGCTCCGACGGCGTGAGGAACAGGCTCTCGACGTCCGGCGCGAGCTGGCGGTTCATGTTGGCCAGCTGGAACTCGTATTCGAAGTCGGAAACGGCACGCAGGCCGCGCAGGAATACGTTGGCGCCTTTTTCCTTGGCGAAATGCGCCAGCAGGGAGGAGAAGCCGATGACTTCGACATTGGGCAGGTGCTTGGTGACCTCGCGGGCCAGTTCGACCCGCTGTTCCAGGGGGAACAGGGGGTTTTTCTTCGGGCTGGCCGCCACGGCGATGATCACATGGTCGAACAGGCGCGAGGCGCGCTCGACCAGGTCTCCATGGCCTTTGGTAATGGGGTCGAAAGTACCCGGGTACAACACTCGGTTCATCGCGTCATCCTGGCTGGAGTGCGTTGGGGAGTCGGATGGTAGCGCAGCGATTGCGCCCGGCCAAGTCGTGAGGCTGGCTGATGGCACTATAGACAGCGTGGCTATTGGCTGTCATGCGCCACGTGCCAGGCGGCCGATCAGCGCATCGCTGAGCAGGGCCGTCAGGGCGTACACCGACAGCTGCGGGTTGGCGCCAATGCTGGTGGGGAACAGCGAACCGTCGTGGATCGACAGGTTTTCCAGCTGGTGATGCCGGCCCAGGCTGTCGCACACGGCCTGGCGCGGATCCTCGCCCAGGGCGCAGCCGCCCATGACGTGGGCGCTGCCTAGGCGCATGCGCAGCAGTTCCAGGGGCAGGCCGTCGATCAGCGCCTGGGCTTGTGCCGGGTCGCTGACATAGCGCGCATCGCCATGCACCGGCATCACATGGCGAGCACCGGCGGCGAACTGGATCTGCGCCATGCTGTGCCAGGCCCGGCGCAGGCCGTCGCGCAGGTAGTCGGTGACGGGGTAGTCCAGCACAGGCGAGCCATCGCCGCGCAGCTCCACCTGGCCGCCGGGGCTGTCGGGGTGGAAGCCGTCGCGCAGCAGCGCCAGCATCACATGGGTGTGGGGCAGTTCGGCCATGCGCTGGGCATTGTCCTGGCCATGGCCGCCCAGCAGGGTGCTGGCCAGGGCCGGGTGCAGCGGTGGCACTTCGAGTTTGTAGCCTACCGGGCCGGTGACACCGTCCAGCCACTGGAACTGGTCGCTGTAGATCGATTGCGGCGCCCCGTAGTACGGGTCGATCCTCGCTTCGAACTGTGCGGCGCTGAAGTTGACCAGATGCAGGAAGGTTCGCTTGCCCAGGCGCTGGTGCGGGTCAGGCGCGTCTGAGCGCAGTAGCAGTGCCGGGCTGTTGATACCGCCGCCGGCGAGCACATAGTGGCGGGCGCGTACGCGAACCTGGCGGCCCGTGGGCCGAATACCCCGGGCGTCCAGGGCCTGGCATTGCAAGTGGTTGATGCGCTGGCCGTCATGACTGAACCGCTCGGCACGGGCCAGGTAGAGCAGTTCACCGCCGTGCTCCAGGGTGGCCGGGATGCTGGTGACCAGCATCGACTGCTTGGCGTTGACCGGGCAGCCCATGCCGCAGTAACCCAGGTTCCAGCAGCCGCGCACGTTGCGCGGAATCACCGCCCAGCGGTGACCAAGCGCCTCGCAGCCGCGGCGCAACACGTCGTTGTTGGCATTGGGCGGCATCGCCCACGGGCTGATGCCCAGGTGCTGCTCCATGCGCTCGAACCACGGCTTCAGGGTGTCGTTGTCCAGGCCCTTGACTCCATGCTCGCGGGCCCAGTGTTCCAGGGTCTGTGGCGGTGTGCGAAAGCTCGATGTCCAGTTGACCAGGGTGGTGCCGCCCACCGCCCGGCCCTGCAAAATGGTAATGGCGCCGTCTTTGCTCAGACGACCCAGGCCCTCCTGGTAGAGGTCGGCGTAGGCCTCGTGCTCGAGCAGGTGGAAGTCACTGCTGGTTTTCAGCGGCCCCTCTTCGATCAGCAGCACCTTCAAGCCGGCGGCGCTGAGCCGTTCGGCGGTGGTGGCACCGCCTGCGCCGCTGCCGATGACGGCGACGTCGACGGCGAGGGTCAGGTCCTGTTCCAGGCGCGAGCCGTCGTGGGTGATCCAGCCTCGTTGGAGGCCTTGGCGGAATGGGTCGGGGACGGGCATTCGGCGGTGCTCTTGTCTGGTGTTCAGATCTTTGGTGGGCCGGGGTAGCCGCACGCTGCCCAGGCTTCGGGGCGTTCGTACCAGGCCATCAGCAGCAGTTGCAGCAACGAGGCGTGACCCTGGCGCAGCAGGTTCAACGAGCTGTCGCGCCAGCGTTCGAGGAAGCGTTCAACCTCGGCACCGGTGGTATCGGCCCAGCCGCCCCAGACCCCGGTCAGTGGTCCGCGAGTGAGGGACAGGGTGAGCACGTCGAACAATTGCCGGGTCAGCTTGAGCATGGCGGGCGACAGCGCCGCCAGCTTGTGGTCGAGGCTTTGCAGCACAGACGCCGTGGACGCCTGGGTACCGGCCAGCACGACGGGAATCAGTGCCTGCAACAGCGGCAAGTCGTCGTCGCGCAGCGCCTGGTAACCAGCCGACGGCCTCTGCTGGCTGCAGCCGATCATGCTGGTCGCCCCCAGAAACAGGCTGGCGCCCAGGCCGAAGCGCAGCAGGTCGCGGCGCTGCATCAGCGGATGAACAGCTTGTAGACCAGTCGTTGCAAGGCCTTGCCATAGGGCGGGTAGATCACCTTGGCGGCATTGATGCGTTGCTTGGCCAGCACGGCCTTGGCCTTGCTGAAGGTCAGGAAACCTTCGTGACCGTGGTAGTGGCCCATACCGGACGGGCCGATGCCGCCAAATGGCAGGTCATCCTGGGCCACATGCAGCAGGGTGTCGTTGAGGCAGACACCGCCGGAGTGGGTGTCGCGCAGTACCCGGGCCTGCTCGCCACGGTCATAGCCGAAGTAGTAGAGCGCCAGGGGGCGAGGCCGCTGGTTGATGTAGGCCAGGGCGTCGTCCAGGCGCTCGTAGGGCACCACGGGTAGCAGGGGGCCGAAAATCTCGTCCTGCATCACCTGCATGCTGTCGTTTACGTCCAGCAGCAGGTGAGGGGGCAGTCGGCGACCCTGGCGCGGCTCGTCGGGATAGAGGTCGAGCACCTGGGCTCCCTGCTCGCGGGCATCGTCCAGCAACCGGTTCAGGCGGCCAAGCTGGCGCTCGTTGATGATCGCGCTGTAGTCGGGGTTGCCGGTCAGGCGCGGATAGAGGCGGCGCACAGCGCGCTGGTAGGCGTCGGCGAAGGCGCCCAGGCGCTCGCGGGGCACCAGCACGTAATCGGGGGCGACGCAGGTCTGGCCGGCGTTGAGGGTCTTGCCGAAGGCGATGCGTTCGGCGGCGGTGTCCAACGGCACGTCGGCCGAGACGATAGCCGGCGACTTGCCGCCCAGCTCAAGGGTCACTGGCGTGAGGTTTTGCGCGGCGGCCAGCATCACATGGCGGCCGACGCTGGTGGCGCCGGTGAACAGCAGGTGGTCGAAGGGCAGGCGGGCAAAGGCCTGGCCGACTTCCACCTCGCCCAGCGCGACGCTCACCAGATCATTGGGGAACACGCGCGCTAGCAGGTTCTTCAGGGCCTGGCCACTGGCCGGGGTCGACTCGCTGAGTTTGAGCATCACCCGGTTGCCGGCGGCCAGGGCGCCGGTCAGCGGGCCGATGGCGAGAAACAGTGGGTAGTTCCACGGCACGATGATGCCCACCACGCCCAGTGGCTGGTATTGCACCCGGGCGCTGGCGGGTTGGAAGGCCAGGCCGACCTTGCGCCGCGATGGACGCATCCAGCGGCTCAGCTGTTTCTCCGCGTCGCGCAGGCCCATGACCGACGGCATCAGTTCGGCGAGCAGGGTTTCGTCACGGCTGCGGCCACTGAAGTCGGCATCGATAGCTGTAATCAGGCGCTCCTGGTCCGCCAGCAGTGCCTCGCGCAGGCTTTTCAACCACTGCCGGCGTTGCGTGGCCGGGGGCATCGGGTTGCCGGCGAACGCCTGTCGCTGAGCGTCGAACGTCGCTTGCAGGTCGAGGTCGGATTGTACAGGGGGAAGTACGGCAGGCGAGGTCATGGCGGCTCCGGGGCTGACGAATGAATAGAGCATATACTCTAATTGGTACTATCGTGCATCTTTTTCACTGGGTCGGCGGTGCACCCGACGGGCTGGAAGCCGTAAGATGGGCCCGATCCTTACACGCTGGAGACTGGAGCTGAGCATGGCCCCGCGCATGAAGACCCGAGAGCGCATCGTGCAGAGCAGCCTGGAGCTGTTCAACCAGCAGGGCGAGCGTTGCGTCAGCACCAATCACATTGCCGCGCACATGGAAATCTCGCCCGGCAACCTGTACTACCACTTCCCCAACAAGCAGGCGATCATCGCCGTGCTGTTCAATCAGTACGAAGAACTGGTCGACAGTTTTCTGCGCCCGCCCCAGGGCCGCACCGCCACCGTCGAGGACAAGCGCTTCTACCTCAAGGCGCTGCTGGCGGCGATGTGGAACTACCGCTTCCTGCACCGCGACCTCGAGCACCTGCTCGACAGCGACCCGGAACTGGCGGCCCGCTATCGGCGCTTCTCGCAGCGCTGCCTGCAGCAGGGGCAGGCCATTTACCGCGGCTTTGTCGAGGCCGGCATCCTGAACATGGACGCTGCGCAGGTGGAGTCGCTGACCATCAACGCCTGGATCGTGCTGACTTCCTGGGTGCGTTTTCTCAGCACCACCCGCGAGCATTCCGCGCACCTGGGTGAAGAAGCGTTCAAGCGCGGCGTCTATCAGGTGGTGGTGCTGGAGCTGGGGTATGTCACCCCCACCGCGCGTGTCGCGGTACAGGCGCTGTGCGCTGAGTTCCATGTCCCGTTCAACCAGGCCCTGGAGCATTGATCCGGGGTTTCGAGCCATTCATCAGGAGATTGTCATGCCCCTCGCGCAATTGATCACCCCGCAACAGCTGGCCGAACGCCTGGACGCGCCCGGCCTGGTGATCCTCGACTGCCGGTTTGCCTTGGAAGATGTCGACTACGGTCAACGCAGCTACGCCGAAGGGCATATTGCCGGGGCGCACTTCGCCGACCTCGAACGCGACCTGAGCGGGCCGGCGCTCAAGGGCAGCACAGGCCGCCACCCGCTGCCCGACCCGCAGCGGCTGGTGGAGCGCCTGCGCGAGTGGGGCGTGGACAACGACAGCCAGGTGGTGCTCTACGACGACGGCCCCGGCGCCTTTGCCGCCCGTGCCTGGTGGCTCCTGGCCTGGCTGGGCAAGCGCGATGCAGTGTTCATTCTCGATGGCGGCCTGAAGGCCTGGCACGCCGCTCACCTGCCGCTGAGCCTGGACCCGCCGGTACGCCGCGAAGGCAATTTCAGCGGTGAGCCGGACATGGCGCTGCTGATCGATGCCGCCCACCTGGCCAAGCGCCTGGACGACCCCGCGATGACCTTGATCGACGCGCGCGGCCTGCCGCGCTTCCGTGGCGAGGTCGAGCCGATCGACCCGGTGGCCGGGCATATCCCTGGCGCCCGGTGCGCGGCGTTCACCGACAACCTTGGCGCGGACGGGCGGTTCCTGCCGGCTGCCCAACTGAAACAACGTTTTGCCGAAAAACTGGGCGACCGGGCGCCGGAGGACCTGGTGGCTTATTGCGGCTCTGGCGTGACGGCTTGCCATAACCTGTTTGCCCTGGCGCTGGCGGGTTATCCGCTGGGGCGGTTGTATGCCGGGTCGTGGAGTGAATGGATCAATGATCCACAGCGTGGCATAGCCACTGGCGAGTAATTCGTAATGTGGGAGCGGGCTTGCCCCGCGATGGTCTGGTGATGCTATCGCGGGACAAGCCTGCTCCCACAAATTCCCTCTTTCACCTCTTCCTGGAGGGGGCCTATCGCCCTTCCATCAGCCACTGCGGAATCCTTCGTTCCAGGTAATACCCCGGATTGCGCAAGCTGCCCTCGACGAACCCCACATGCCCACCCCGGCTGTGCAGTTCGAACTGCGTCTGTGCCGCCAGCTCACCGGCATTGGGCAGGCTGTGACCAAACACGAACGGATCATCGTTGGCGTGGATGATCAGCGTCGGTGTGCGGTTCTCGCCCAGGTAGTAGCGGCTGGAGGCGCGCCGGTAGTAGTCATGGGCATCGCTGAAGCCATTGAGGGGCGCGGTCACCTTGCCATCGAAGTCCCAGAACGTGCGCAGGTTGCGCAGCGAGCCCAGGCGTTCGAGGGTGGCCAGCCCTTCATGGTGGCCCTTGTCGCGGAAGTGCTGTTGCTTGTCCTGCACGTAGGCCAGCATCTGGCGCATGAAATGCGCCTGGTAGACCTTCGAGAAACCCAGGCCGATACGGTCGGCGCACTGGTCCAGGCGAAACGGCACCGACACCGCTACCGCTGCCTCCAGCTGGCTGGCTGCGCCGCTTTCCCCCAGGTACTTGAGCAGCACATTGCCGCCCAGCGAATAGCCCACGGCATACAGCGGCGCCAGCGGCCGCTGCGCCCGCAGGTGACGGATGGTTTCGGCCAGGTCTTCGCTGGCCCCGGAATGGTAGCTGCGCGCCAATAGGTTGGGTTCGCCCGAGCAGCCGCGCCAGTTCACCGCGACACTGGCCCAGCCGCGTGCCTGCAGGGCCAGTTGCAGGCCTTTGACATACGGCGAATTGGACGACCCGGTCAGGCCATGGAGTACCAGCACCAAGGGCGCATCGGCCTGGTGCGGGCCGTGCCAGTCGAGGTCGAGAAAGTCGCCGTCCGCCAGCCATAGACGCTCGCGATTGCGCGGCAGGTCCGGGAGCTTGCGCCAGAGTGGCCCCCACAATGTCTGCAAGTGGGGGTTGGACAGCCCGGCGGCTGGGCGGAAGGTGGCGGTGAGGCTGGGCATGCTGAGCGGCTCGTGATGTGCCTGCCTAGAGTGCCATGAAACACCGCCCTCGCGCCTGCGCTATTGATCGCCAGCCGTGCGTCGCCACAGGGCGTAATGCACCTGGCCGGTCTTCTTCTCGCGGTGCAGGCGCCAGTTGCCCGGCATTGGCAGCGAAGAGGGCACGGCTTCGCTTTCGGTATAGATCCACGCCTGCTCGTGCAGCCACTGGCCCTGCTCCAGCAGGTTGCAGGTATTGGCCAGCAAATCCTGGTGGAACGGCGGGTCGAGGAACACCACGTCGAATTGTTGCTTGGCCGGGCCTTGCAGGTAGCGCAGGGCGTCAGTCTGCAGGATCTGCCCGCGCGGGCAGCGCAACACTTCGAGGTTGTCCTTGAGGTTGGTGGTGGCCGCAGGGTTGCTGTCCAGCGCCACGGCATCCTTCGCGCCACGGGACAACGCTTCGAGCACCAGCGCGCCGCTGCCGGTGAAGGCATCGAGCACAAGGGCGCCTTCGATGTAGGGGGCCAGCCAGTTGAACAGGGTTTCGCGCACGCGATCAGGGGTCGGCCGCAGGCCTTCGCCTTCCGGCACGGCCAGGCGGCGGCTGCGCCACTCGCCGGCGATGATGCGCAGTTGGCCGGGGCCCTTGCTGGCGCCCGGTGCCGGGCGCGCGGGGGTGTTGGGTCTTGCCATTAGTGCTCCGGTACGCCGAGCGGCTGCTCGGCGGGTTTGTCAGTGGGGGCCGGCAGCGGCTGCTGCGCCACCTTCGGGCCGACGGTGACGATCACCAGCTTGTCTGCCGCGAGATGCTTGTTCATGGCGGCCTTGACCTGCTCGACGCTCAGTGCCTGGGACTGTTGCATGAAGTCCTCCAGCCAGCTCAGCGGCAGGTTGTAGAAACCGATCGCGCCCAGCTGGCCGACGATGCTGGCGTTGCTGGCATTGGACAGCGGAAAGCTGCCGGCCAGCTCGCGCTTGGCATCGTCCAGTTCCTGCTGGGTCGGGCCGCTCTTCAGGTAGTCGGCCAGAATATCCTGGACCAGCTTGAGCGTGCCCTCGCTGAGTTCGGCCCGGGTCTGCAGGTTGATCATGAACGGGCCGCGCACCTGCATCGGGCTGAAGACCGAGTACACGCCGTACGTCAGTCCGCGTTTCTCGCGAACCTCGCTCATCAGGCGGGTGCCGAATGCGCCACCGCCGAGGATCTGGTTGCCCAGCGACAGGGCCGGCCAGTCCGGGTCGTTGCGGTCGATGCCCAGCTCGGCCAGCATCAGGTGAGTCTGCTTGGACGGGAAGTCGATATGCGTAATCCCCGGCTTGGGCTCGACCGGTTGCTCCGGCTTGGCCAGTGCAGCGCCCTTGGGCAGGCCGGCGGAGACCTGCGCGGCGATGGCCTCGGCTTCGCCGCGGCTGAGGTCGCCGACCAGGGCGATCACCGCGTTGCCGGCGGCGTAGGCCTTGCCGTGGAAGGTGCGCAGCTGGGCCAGGGTGATGCCCGGAATGGACTCGGCGGTACCGTCGCTAGGGCTGGCATAGGGGTGCTGGCCATAGAGATTGGCGAACAGCGTCTTGCCGGCAATCTTGCCCGGGTTCTGCTTCTCGTACTCGAAGCCCGCCAGCAACTGGTTCTTGATGCGCTTGAGGGCGTCCTCGGGGAACGTCGGCTGGCCCACCACCTCGGTGAACAGTTTCAACGCCGGCTCGCGTTTTTCCGTGGCGCTGAGGCTGCGTAGCGAGGCCACGGCCATGTCGCGGTAGGAACCGTTGCCGAAGTCGGCGCCCAGGCCTTCGAAGCCTTCGGCAATGGCGGTGACGTCCTTGCCGGCCACGCCCTCGTTGAGCATGGCGTTGGTCAGGGTGGCCAGGCCCGGGGTACCGCCGTCCTGGCTGCTGCCGGCGGCGAAGGTCACGCGCAGGTCGAACATCGGCAGCTCACGGGCCTCGACGAACAGCACCCGGGCGCCTTCGGCAGTGGTCCAGTGCTGGATGTTCAACTGGCGTCGGTTGGGGGCCTTGCCGTCCAGTTCGGCCAGCGATTGCAGGGTGTTGGCCGGGCGTACCGCGGCGTCGGCCTGGCTTTGGCTGTCGGACTGGGCAGGGCGCGCCAGCAGCGCGGCGATGGCCACCACCAGCACGATGATCGCCAGGCCGAACATAGTGTAACGGGGTGCGCTGCGATCACTCATGAGCGGACTCCTCGGGCAGTACATGGGCAACGCTCAGGCGTTCGCGGGTGAAATAGGTGCGGGCGGCGGCCTGGATGTCCTCCGGGGTCACGCGCTTGAGGTCGTCGAGTTCGCTGTCGATCAGCTTCCAGGACAGGCCGACCGTCTCCAGTTGGCCGATGGTGGTGGCCTGGCTGCTGATCGAGTCGCGGTCGTAGACCAGGCCGGCGATTACCTGCGCGCGTACGCGCTCGAGCTCTTCGGCGGTCGGTGGCGTGGTCTTGAGCTCGTCGAGCAACTGCCAGATACCTTTCTCTACTTCGGCCAGGGTCTTGTGTTTCTGCACGTTGGGTGTGGCCGAGATCATGAACAGGCTGTCGCCGCGGGTGAAGGCGTTGTAGCTGGACGAGGCACCGGCCACCAGTTCCTGGCCGCGCTCCAGGCGTGCCGGCATGCGGGCGCTATAGCCGCCGTCGAGCAGGGCCGAGATCAGCCGCAGGGCGTTGACGCTGCGTGGGTCCTTGGCGGTGGCCAGGGCCGGGACATTGAAGCCGTAGATCAGGCTGGGCAGTTGCGTACGCAGGTGCAGGGTGAGCAGGCGCTGGCCCGGCTCGGCCAGTTCCAGCGGCAGTTTGCTCGGCGGCACGGCGCGTTTGGGGATGGGGCCGAAGTACTTCTGCGCCAAGGCCCTGACCTCGTCCGGCTTGACGTCGCCGACCACCACCAGGGTGGCGTTGTTCGGGACGTACCAGGACTCGTACCAGTGACGCAGTTCCTCGACCTTCATGCGCTCGAGGTCGGCCATCCAGCCGATGGTCGGCGTGTGGTAGCCGCTGGCCGGGTAGGCCATGGCGCGGAATAGCTCGAAGGCCTTGGCGTTGGGCTGGTCGTCGGTACGCAGGCGGCGCTCTTCCTTGATCACCTCGATCTCACGGCTGAATTCGTCGGCTGGCAGGCGCAGGCTGGCCAGGCGGTCGGCTTCGAGCTCCAGGGCCACCGGCAGGCGATCGCGGGCCAGCACCTGGTAGTAGGCGGTGTAGTCGTCGCTGGTGAAGGCGTTTTCCTCGGCGCCGAGATCGCGCAGGATGCGCGAGGCCTCTCCGGGGCCGATCTTGGCGCTGCCCTTGAACATCATGTGTTCCAGGGCATGGGACAGGCCGGTCTGGCCCGGCGTCTCGTAGCTGGAACCGACCTTGTACCAGATCTGCGAAACCACCACCGGCGCCCGGTGGTCCTCGCGCACGACCACTTTCAGGCCGTTGTCGAGGATGAATTCGTGGGTGGGTTGCACATCGGCGGCGAAAGCCGCCAGCGGCAGGCACAGCGTGCCGAGCAACAGGCCAGCGGCGCGGCGGGCTAGAGCATTCATACGGTGTTCAACCTGTTCGGCGGCCCGCTTGGGTTTAGCGTCGGCGGGCCAGGAGGTGCTAGGATACTGATCCGGTTGCCTGGCGACCATGCCTGTCGCCGTTCTGGCCTGCAGGCCCTTACGACAAAACGTTGCGCATGAACCCGCTGGCTTCCCAGTAGTCTGTTCTGCGTGAGTTAAGAATTCCCGATGCGCCGCTGCTGGCCCATCGCTACCCTGAGATAGCCGTCTTCCATGTTTGGTTCCAACGACGACAAAAAAGCGCCGGCCGCGGCTGGCGAGAAGAAAGGCCTGTTCAGCTGGTTCCGCAAGAAGCCGGAACAACCTGCCGCCGAACAGCCGCAAGCCCCTGCACCGCAAGCGCCCGTCGAGCAGACCGCACCGGTTGCCGAGCCGTCGCAGGCACCTGTTCCTGAACCGGTGGTTGCCACGCCGCAGCTGGAGCCCGTGCCAGAACCGGTGGTTGTAGCGCCGCAGCCGGAGCCCGTGCCAGAGCCGGTGGTTGTAGCGCCGCAGCCGGAGCCCGTGCCAGAGCCGGTGGTTGCTGCACCGCAGCCGGAGCTCGCGCCAGAGCCGGTGGTTGCAATGCTGCAACCGGTCGAGGTCGAAGTGACCGCGGCCCCGGTCAGCAACCTGGTCTTGCCTGTCGCTGAAGAGCCGGTGGCATTGGTCGAGGACCTGGAACCCAAGGCGCCGCCCGTCATCCCCGCCCGGCCGTCCGTCGAAACGGTAGCCGCTGCCATTGTCGCTCCAGCACCGGTTGTCGAAACCGCGCCGGTCGTTGCGTCGGCTCCAGTCGACCCAGAGCCTGTCGTCGTGGCGGCCGCCGAGCCGGCCAAACCTGGTTTCTTCGCCCGCCTCAAGCAGGGCCTGTCGAAGACCAGCGCCAGCATTGGCGAGGGCATGGCCAGCCTGTTCCTCGGCAAGAAGGTCATCGACGACGACTTGCTCGATGAAATCGAGACCCGGTTGCTGACCGCCGACGTCGGCGTTGAGGCCACCTCGACCATCGTCCAGAACCTGACCCAGAAAGTTGCCCGCAAGCAGTTGGCAGACGCCGATGCGCTGTACAAATCGCTGCAGGAAGAACTGGCCGCGCTGCTGCGCCCGGTCGAGCAGCCGCTGAAGATCGAGGCGCAGAAAAAGCCCTACGTGATCCTTGTGGTTGGCGTGAACGGGGCTGGCAAGACCACCACCATCGGCAAGCTGGCGAAGAAGCTGCAGCTTGAGGGCAAGAAAGTCATGCTCGCGGCCGGCGACACCTTCCGCGCCGCCGCGGTAGAGCAGTTGCAGGTGTGGGGCGAGCGTAACCAGATCCCGGTGATTGCCCAGCACACCGGTGCCGACTCGGCTTCGGTGATCTTCGATGCGGTGCAGGCCGCCAAGGCCCGTAACGTCGATGTGCTGATCGCCGATACCGCTGGTCGCCTGCACACCAAGGACAACCTGATGGAAGAGCTGAAGAAGGTCCGTCGGGTCATGGGCAAGCTAGATGTCGAGGCGCCGCACGAGGTGCTGCTGGTGCTCGATGCTGGCACCGGACAGAACGCCATCAGCCAGGCCAAGTACTTCAACCAGAGCGTCGAGCTGACCGGCCTGGCCCTGACCAAGCTGGATGGTACCGCCAAGGGCGGCGTGATCTTCGCCCTGGCCAAGCAGTTCAACATCCCGATCCGCTTCATCGGTGTGGGCGAGGGTATCGACGACCTGCGCACCTTCGAAGCCGAACCTTTCGTCAAGGCGCTGTTCGCCGAGCGTGAACCTTCATGATCCGATTCGAACAGGTAGCCAAGCGCTATCCCAACGGCCATGTCGGCCTGCACGAACTGAGCTTCCGGGCGCGTCGTGGCGAGTTCCTGTTCGTCACCGGCCACTCCGGCGCCGGCAAGAGCACCCTGTTGCGGCTGCTGCTGGCCATGGAGCGTCCGACCAGCGGCAAGCTGCTGCTGGCCGGGCAGGACCTGGGCCAGATCAGTAACGCGCAGATCCCGTTCCTGCGTCGGCAGATCGGCGTGGTGTTCCAGAACCACCAGTTGCTGTTCGACCGCACGGTGTTCAACAACATCGCCCTGCCGTTGCAGATTCTCGGGCTGTCCAAGGCCGAGATCGCCAAACGCGTCGACTCGGCGCTGGAGCGTGTGTCGCTGAGCGACAAGGGCGAACTGTTCCCGGCCGACCTGTCCACCGGCCAGCAACAGCGGGTCGGCATTGCCCGGGCCATCGTGCATCAGCCGGCCCTGCTGCTGGCGGATGAACCCACCGGTAACCTCGACCCGCGCCTGGCCGCCGAGATCATGGGCGTGTTCGAGGACATCAACCGCCTGGGCACCACGGTACTGATCGCCAGTCACGACCTGGCGCTGATCGCGCGCATGCGCCACCGCATGCTGACGCTGCAACGCGGCCGCTTGATCGGCGATGGGGAGGCCGGGCAATGAGCACCACACGTACACCAAAGGTTTCCGAGCGGGTCGCGCCGAAAGCCGCCGATCCACAGCCGTCGAAGAAGAAACGTGGCGATCACGATGACGATGGCCCGGACTTCCGCAGCCTCCTGCACGCCTGGCTGGAAAGCCACCGTGCCAGTTTGGCCGACAGCTTGCGCCGCCTGGGCAAGCAGCCGATCGGCAGTTTCTTCACCTGCCTGGTGATGGCCGTGGCGCTGAGCATGCCCATGGGCCTGTCGTTGTTGCTCAAGAATGTCGAGAAACTCGGCGGCTCCTGGCAGCGCGCGGCGCAGATCTCGCTGTACCTCAAGCTCGATGCCAGCAGCCGCGACGGGGAGGCCCTGCGTGACGAGATCAAAGGCATGCCGGGCGTCGCGGAGGCCCAATACGTCAGCCGCGAGCAGGCCCTGGAAGAGTTCCAGCAACAGTCAGGCCTGGGCGAGGCGTTGCGTGAACTGCCGGACAACCCACTGCCCGGCGTGGTGGTGGTGACCCCGACCGAGGTCGACAAGCCTGCCCTGGAAGCCTTGCGTCAGCGCCTCTCCGAGCTACCTCGCGTGGAAGCGGCGCAGCTGGACCTGGTGTGGGTCGAGCGTCTGGCGGCGATTCTCAAGCTGGGTGACCGGTTCGTCTTCGGCCTGGCGGTGATGCTGATTTCCGCGCTGCTGTTAGTAATCGGTAACACAATTCGTCTACATATCGAAAACCGCCGGGTCGAGATCGAAGTGATCAAGCTCGTCGGTGGCACCGACAGCTACGTACGCCGGCCTTTCCTGTACATGGGCGCCCTGTATGGACTGGGTGCGGGCGTGCTGGCCTGGGGCATCCTGGCGTTCGGCCTGAACTGGCTGAACGACGCGGTGGTCGGGCTTTCCGGCCTTTATGGCAGTGATTTCGCCCTGGGTGGCGTACCGGCCTCGGATGGCTTTTCACTCTTGATCGGGGCGGTACTGTTGGGGTATATCGGTGCATGGATCGCAGTCGCTCGTCACCTGAACGAGCTTGCACCGCGATAAATGTTTCATGGCCAGTATTGACAAATTTTTCATTCTGGAACTTGTACAACGGTTCCTTGTCTATGCTGGCAGTGCCCAAAAGGCATGAGTCTGTAAGCCGGAGGTACTTGAATGACCAATTCGTTGCAACCTGCCTATGCCCTGGTTCCCGGTGCAAACCTGGAAGCCTATGTGCACACGGTCAACAGCATCCCCTTGCTGACGCCGGAGCAGGAGCGTGAACTGGCCGAGCGTCTCTATTACGAGCAGGATCTCGAGGCCGCTCGGCAAATGGTGATGGCCCACCTGCGTTTCGTCGTACACATCGCGCGTAGCTATGCGGGCTACGGGCTGGCCCAGGCCGACCTGATCCAGGAAGGCAACGTGGGCCTGATGAAGGCGGTAAAGCGCTTCAACCCGGAAATGGGCGTGCGTCTGGTGTCCTTCGCCGTACACTGGATCAAGGCCGAGATCCATGAGTTCATCCTGCGCAACTGGCGCATCGTCAAGGTGGCCACCACCAAGGCCCAGCGCAAGCTGTTCTTCAACCTGCGCAGCCAGAAAAAGCGCCTGGCCTGGTTGAACAATGACGAAGTGCATCGCGTGGCCGAGAGCCTGGGTGTCGAGCCGCGTGAAGTGCGCGAGATGGAAAGCCGCTTGAGCGGCCAGGACATGGCCTTCGACCCGGCGGCGGAAGCCGACGACGACAGCGCCTTCCAGTCGCCTGCGCACTACCTGGAAGACCACCGTTACAACCCGGCCGTGCAACTGGAGGACGCTGACTGGAGCGACAACTCCACCAGCAACCTGCATGAAGCGCTGCAGGGCCTGGATGATCGCAGCCGCGACATCCTCTACCAGCGTTGGCTGGCCGAAGAAAAGGCCACGCTGCATGAGTTGGCAGAGAAGTACAGTGTGTCGGCCGAGCGTATTCGCCAGCTGGAGAAGAACGCGATGAACAAGGTCAAGGCATTGATCACGATCTGATCGGCGCCCTGGCTGGATTGAAAAGCCGCTGCTCTCGAAAGAGAAAGCGGCTTTTTTGTGTTGATTGTCCCGGACCTGTTGCGGGCTTGGCAGCTCAGGGCCTGAGCTGCATCAAGTAGCTCGGCCCACCCAGCTGGCTCATCTGCCGCCTGATCCATCCCGCCCGGCTCGCCACATAGGCGCTGGGCCGGCTGGCACTCCACTTGAGCGGGCTTGGCAGCACCGCCGCGAGCTGTGCGGCCTGTTGTCGCGTCAGGCGGCTCGCATCCACGCCGAAGTGATAACGCGCCGCCGCCTGGGCACCGAACACGCCCTTGCCCCATTCGGCACTGTTCAGATACACCTCGAGTATCCGCTCCTTCGACCAGAACAGCTCGATCAGTGCGGTGAACCAGGCTTCCAGCCCCTTGCGCAGCCAGCTGCGGCCAGACCACAGGAACAGGTTCTTGGCCACTTGCTGGCTCAGCGTGCTGGCGCCACGCACCTTGCCGCCACGCTCGTTGTAGGCCAGCGCCGCCTGTATTGCCGGGATATCGAAGCCCCAGTGGCTGGCGAACTTCTGGTCTTCGCCGGCGATGACCGCCACCTTGAGCTCGTCGGAGACTCCCTCCCACGGCGTCCAGTCACGTTGCAGGTCGATCGGCTCGCCGCTGGCCCATGACTGCACCTTGCGCTCGACCATCAGCGCGGTGCCGGGCGGCGGCACCCAGCGCAACACCAGGACCACGGCGATGCTGCCAGCAGCAAACCAGAGCAGGGCGCGGGAAAGGCGGCGAAGAAGGGATGACAGCATGGTGATGGCTTGGCCGGACCGTTGGAACGGGCCATTATACAGACCCCTCCCGAGGAGTCGTCCCATGCTTCGCAGCTTCCTGATGCTCGCCGCGTTCTTCGGCTTTACCGGTGTTGCCCTCGGCGCCTTCGCCGCCCATGGCTTGAAAAACCGCCTCAGCACCGACTACCTGGCGATCTTCCATACCGGTGTCACCTATCAACTGGTGCATGCCCTGGCGATCCTGGGCGTGGCGGTGCTGTCGGCGCACTTGCCCGGGCGCCTGGTCGGCTGGGCCGGTGGCTTGTTCGCCGTGGGTATCCTGCTGTTCTCCGGTAGCCTCTACGCCCTCACGCTCAGCGGCCTGGGCAAGCTCGGCATGATCACCCCGCTGGGCGGCCTGTGCTTCCTTGCTGGCTGGTTATGCCTGGGGCTGGCCGCCTGGCGGCTGGGCTGACCGGTCGGTCCACAATCGCGACTAATGGCGTTTGTCGCCCTTGGGTTGCAGGGCGGATCGGGGCTAGAATGCGGGCCCCCAAAGAACAATGGTGGCCGTGCGCATGCGCATTCAATTGAACGGTGAACCTTACGAACTGCCCGCGGGCGAGAGCGTCGCGGCGCTGCTGGGCCGGCTGGAGCTGGCCGGTCGCCGGGTGGCGGTGGAACTGAACCTGGACATCGTGCCGCGCAGCCAGCACGAGAGCACGCAGCTCAAGGACGGCGACCAGGTCGAGGTGGTCCACGCCATCGGTGGCGGCTAACCGCCCCTGAAACCTCGCCAGCAAAGTCCCGCAATCTTTCCTGAGGAACAACGATGAGCAACGTTCGCAGCGACAAGCCCTTCATCCTGGCCGGGCGCACTTTCCAGTCGCGCCTGCTGGTCGGCACCGGCAAGTACCGTGACATGGAAGAAACCCGCCTGGCCACCGAGGCCTCGGGTGCCGAGATCGTCACCGTCGCCGTGCGCCGTACCAACCTGGGCCAGAACGCGGGTGAGCCGAACCTGCTCGACGTGCTGTCGCCAGACAAGTACACCATCCTGCCGAACACCGCCGGTTGCTTCGATGCGACGGAAGCGGTGCGCACCTGCCGCCTGGCCCGTGAACTGCTCGATGGCCGCAAGTCCCATGAGTCCAGGACGCTGGTGAAGCTGGAAGTGCTGGCCGACCAGAAAACCCTGTTCCCCAATGTGATCGAAACCCTCAAGGCCGCCGAAGTGCTGGTCAAGGAAGGTTTCGATGTGATGGTCTACACCAGCGATGACCCGATCATCGCCCGTCAGCTGGCCGAAGCCGGCTGTATCGCCGTCATGCCGCTGGCCGGCCTGATCGGCACCGGCCTTGGCATCTGCAACCCGTACAACCTGCAGATCATCCTGGAGGAATCCAAGGTGCCGGTGCTGGTCGATGCCGGCGTGGGTACCGCCTCCGACGCCACCATCGCCATGGAAATGGGTTGCGAAGCGGTGCTGATGAACTCGGCCATTGCCCATGCCCAGCAGCCCGTACTGATGGCCGAAGCCATGAAACACGCCATCGTTGCCGGTCGCATGGCCTACCTGGCCGGCCGCATGCCGAAAAAACTCTATGCCAGCGCCTCTTCGCCGCTGGATGGTCTGATCAAGTAAGAGCTCCTGATGACTGAATCGCAAGAAACGCCGATCTCCGAAGACGGCGAAACCCGCCCGCACCGCCGTATCAAGAGCTTCGTGATGCGCGCTGGGCGCATGACCGAAGGCCAGCAGCGCGGCCTGGACCAGGGCGGCCCGCAGTTCATCCTGCCGCTGGCCGACAGCCCGGTGGACTATGATCGGGTGTTCGGCCGTTCGGCACCGCGCACCCTGGAGATCGGCTTCGGCATGGGCCACTCGCTGCTGGAAATGGCTGCCGCATCGCCTGAGCTGGACTTCATTGGTGTCGAAGTGCACCGCCCGGGTGTCGGCGCGCTGCTCAATGGCGTGCTGACACAGGGGCTGAAGAACCTGCGGGTGTACGACTGCGATGCCATCGAAGTGCTCAACCGGTGCGTGGCGGACAACAGCCTTGACCGTCTGATGTTGTTCTTCCCCGATCCTTGGCACAAGGCGCGTCACCACAAGCGCCGGATCGTTCAGCCGGAGTTCGCCGAGCTGGTGCGCAGCAAGCTGAAAGTCGGCGGTGTGTTCCATATGGCCACCGACTGGGAGCCCTATGCCGAGCACATGCTTGAAGTAATGAAAGTGGCGCCAGGCTATCGCAACCAGGCAGCTGATGGCGCCTACGTGCCGCGTCCGGAAGAACGTCCGATCACCAAGTTCGAGCGTCGCGGTGAGCGCCTTGGGCATGGGGTGTGGGATCTGAAGTTCGAGAAGGTGAGCTGAGCCGGGTTCGTTCGGTGCTGCCCTTCAAACCTGCGAAATTGCAGGTACAAAAAAACCGCCTTGGCAAGGGCGGTTTTTTTATGCGGGCTTTGGGTTACGAATCCTTGGCCTGCGTACTTTGGTTTCACTGGAGACAACCCACGGGTGAAATATTAGGGCAGCCTCAAAACAGCGTCAATCATGGAAATATTCGGCATTATCTGTGACTGAGCTGGTAACAGTCTTGAACTTTCGATTGTCGTAAGATCGCTGCGCTCTCATGTGAGGATATCCAGTGGCGGGCCGGGAAACCAATGACTTTGCTGTCTCGGCCCCTTCGACGCGGCCTACGAACCGCGCCGGTGTGATTTTCGAAGGGCCATCCACCTGGCCACTTCACTGGCGATAACCCACATGATCACCGAAGGCGTCGAAGTGCCGGTCAGACGCTGGAAGATTGGCCCAGCCAGCACGGAGGCCAAGGCATATGAAGCGTTTGCTGAATACGCTGAGCCGCGTCTGGAAGCTCATTCGGATCCTGATCATTTTCAGGACCGTCAGGGACTTCCTGCGTGATCACTTCGACGATGCCCGTTAAGGGGTTAGTCGGGTGAGAAGCCGCCCTGGCCTGCCAGGGCGGCTTTTAGCGGACGCTCACCCCCGCCGATCAGCGACCACGCCGATCAAAACCAGCACCACCAGCAGCACCGGTGCCAGCGCATAGTTGTTGAACTGCCCCAGCCCCTTGACGATCCACGGCGTTGCATAGATCAGCGCCGCGCCGCTGCCGATCATCACCAGCAGTGCCATGAATGGCACGCGCAGGGCGCCGGCCAGGCCGCCCAGGCGCCCCTCGACCCAGCCTTTGATATCGGTGCCGAACAGCACCAGCAGGCAGCCCACCAGGGCCAGCGAAATCTCTGAGAGGTTGCTGCGGCTCCAGCGGGAAACGGTCGAGAGCAGGTCAAGTACCAGGTCCATGGGTCATCCTTAATTCAAGAAGTACTGCAGCAGGTCGTTGAGGAACAGCTGGCCGCGTGGCGTGGCGGCCAGACGATCCGGTTCGACCCGCAAAAGGCCTTTTTGTTCGGCTTCACGGCGGGCTTCGGCCAGTTGTGCAAGAGGCAGGCCGGTACGCAGGTTGAACAGCTCGGCCTCAACTCCGTCGGTGAGGCGCAGCGCGTTCATCAGGAACTCGAAGGGTAGCTCATCGGCCGGCAACAGCTTCTCGCCGGCCTTGAACGGCTTGGACGGGTTCAGGTAGTCCTTGGGCAGGCGGGTCTTCCAGGTGCGTAGGATGCGCCCGTCCGGGAACGACAGCTTGCCATGGGCGCCGGCACCGATGCCGATGAAGTCGCCGAAGCGCCAGTAGTTCAGGTTGTGCCGCGCAGCACGACCGGCTTGGGCGTAGGCCGAGACTTCATACTGGCGGTAGCCGTGGTCCGCCATCAGCGCCTGGCCGGCTTCCTGGATATCCCAGAGGATGTCGTCCTCGGGCAGCTCAGGCGGCTGGTTCCAGAACACCGTGTTGGGTTCCACCGTCAGCTGGTACCAGGACAGGTGCGTCGGCGCCAGCTCGATGGCCTGGCGCAGGTCGCCCAAGGCGTCGTCGAGCGACTGGTCTGGCAAGCCGTGCATCAGGTCCATGTTGAAGTTGTCGAAGCCCGCGGCGCGGGCCATATCGGCGGCGCGCACCGCTTCGGCGCCATTGTGGATGCGCCCGAGTCGTTCGAGCTTGGCGGGCTGGAAACTCTGCACGCCGATGGACAGCCGATTGATGCCGGTCTGACGGTAGGCCTTGAACTTCTCCTGCTCGAAGGTACCCGGGTTGGCCTCGAGGGTGATCTCGATGTCCGGGGCGAACGGGATGCGTTGCTCGATACCGCGCAGCAGGCGCCCAAGCGCGTCGGCGCTGAACAGGCTCGGGGTGCCGCCGCCGAAGAAGATCGTGCTGATCGGACGGCCCTGCACGGCATGCATTTCCTGGTCGAGGTCGGCGAGCAGGGCGTCGATGTACTCGGCTTCCGGCAGGGTCGGGCCGGCCTGGTGCGAGTTGAAGTCGCAGTACGGGCATTTGCGCACGCACCAGGGAATATGGATATAGAGTGACAGCGGCGGGAGTTCGGGAAGGATCAGGCCCGCCGGCTGTACCAACAGCTTTTCGCTCATGCCAGGCCCAGGCGCTGACGCAACAGGGCCATGGCGCGGGCGCGGTGGCTGAGTTGGTTCTTGTCGACAGGGTCAAGGTCGGCGCTGGAGCATTTGCGTTCCGGCACCCAGAACAGCGGGTCGTAGCCGAAGCCGTGTTCGCCGCTGGCCTCGAACAGGATGCTGCCGTGCCACAGGCCTTCGCAGAGGATCGGCAGCGGGTCGTCGGCGTGCCGCACCAGGGCCAGAACGCAGACGAACTGCGCGCCGCGCTGGCCTTCAGGCACGTCCCTGAGCGCATCTAGCAGCTTGGCGTTGTTCGCCGCGTCGCCCTTGCCGTCGGCATAGCGCGCCGAGTAGATACCCGGCGCGCCGCCGAGGAAGTCCACCGCCAGGCCCGAGTCGTCGGCCAGGGCCGGCAGGCCGGAAATGCGCGCGGCGTTGCGCGCCTTGAGGATGGCGTTCTCGACGAACGACAGGCCGGTCTCCTCCGGCTCAACCTGGCTGAATTCACCAATCGAGCGCAGGTTCACGGACTCGCCGAGCATGGCCTGCAGTTCCTTGAGTTTGCCGGCGTTATGGCTGGCCAATACGAGTTGCTGGAAATTCATCATTCGCCTGGGAACACTTCCTGGTTGAAGCTGAGTTTATTGCTGACGCCGCCGCTCTCGACGTTGAGGTCGAAGGTGACGGTCTCGGCCTGGTCGATCTTGAACTGTGCGATGTAGTACACCGCACCCTGATCGGTAATCTGCTTGAACGACAACGGACTGCTGCGCCCGGTGAGATCTTTCACTGTGCCGCTGACTACCGCCATCGCGGGCTTGCCGGCCTTGAGCACGGCGATGTTGAGCACGCCCTGGTTCTTGCTGCGGGTCAGGCCCGTGGCGGCAGCGATGTCGGGTTGCAGCATGCTTGAGGTGAAGGCGCTGTAGTGGACCGTCACATCACCGAACACTTCCTTGCGCTCGGGCCTGGCGGCATCGGCAGCCAGTACCGGCAAGGCCAGGCACAGGCTGATCAGAAACAGTGCTAGTCGACGCATGATGCCATTCCTCCGTTGAGGGTCAGACCGCGAGCTGATGCTCCTGCAGGCCCGGGCTGCTGACCCGATAGATACCGATCTCACCTAGAAGATTAGGCCAAAGCCGGCCGCCCAACCCGTTACGGTGCAGGTGGTCGACGGCAAGGCGGTCGAGGACCTTGGCCTTGCGCTCATGGCACAGGTTCTCGAAGTCCTCGAAGGTGCAGAAGTGGATGTTCGGCGTGTTGTACCAGGTATACGGCATGAAGTCCGAGACTGGCATGCGACCCTTGGTCGCCAGGTACCAGCGGCAGCGCCAGTGACCAAAGTTGGGGAAGGTGATGATGCACTGGCGGCCCACCCGCAGCATTTCGTCGAGGATCCGGTCGGGGTACTCCACGGCCTGCAGGGCCTGGGTCATGACCACCACGTCGAAGCTGTTGCTGGCGAAGTTGCCCAGGCCCTTGTCCAGGTCCTGTTCGATGACGTTGACGCCCTTGGCCACGCAGGCGGCGATGTTGTCGGCGTCGATCTCCAGGCCGTAGCCGGTGACGTTCTTGCGTTCACGCAGCGAGGCCAGCAGTTCGCCGTTGCCGCAGCCCAGGTCGAGTACCCGGCTGCCGGCGGGGATCCAGTCTTGGATGATTTCCAGGTCGGCTCTCATGTGGTCCTCAGACGGCGATGCGGTTCATGTAGTTGGCGAAACCCTGCATGTAGCGGGGGGTCGGGATGAGGAAGGCGTCGTGGCCGTAAGGCGAGTCGATGTCCAGGTAGCAGACGTTCTTGCGCGCGGCCATCAGGGCGTCGACGATCTCCCGTGAACGGGCCGGCGAGAAGCGCCAGTCGGTGGTGAACGACATGATGCAGTAGTCCGCCGTGACGTGGGCCAGGGTTGCCGCCAGGTCACCGCCGTGGGCGGCGGCCGGGTCGTAATAGTCCAGGGCCTTGGTCATCAGCAGGTAGGTGTTGGCGTCGAAGCGGCCGGAGAATTCCTCGCCCTGGTAGCGCAGGTAGCTCTCGACCTGGAATTCGACGCTGTGGAAGTCGTAGTTGAGCTTGTCGCTCTTGAGCTCGCGGCCGAATTTTTCGCCCATTGAGTCGTCGGACAGGTAGGTGATGTGGCCGACCATGCGCGCCAGCATCAGGCCGCGCTTGGGGATCACGCCCTGGTCCTGGAACGAGCCGCCGTGGAACTCGGGGTCGGTGAGGATGGCCTGGCGCGCCACTTCGTTGAAGGCGATGTTCTGCGCCGACAGCTTGGGCGCCGAGGCGATGTCCACGCAATGGCGCACCCGATCCGGGTAGGTGATGGTCCATTGCAGCGCCTGCATGCCACCCAGGCTGCCGCCGACGATGGCGGCCCAGGTATGGATCCCCAGGCGATCGGCCAGGCGCGCCTGGCTGTGCACCCAGTCTTCCACGGTCAGTACCGGGAAATCGGCGCCGTAGGGCTTGCCGGTGGCCGGGTTGAGGCTGCTGGGGCCGGTGCTGCCATTGCAACCGCCGAGGTTGTTCAGGCTGACCACGAAGAAGCGGTTGGTGTCGATCGGCTTGCCGGGGCCGATGCAGCTGTCCCACCAGCCCGGCTTGCGGTCGGTGGCGGCATGGTAGCCAGCGGCATGATGGTGGCCGGACAGCGCATGGCAGATCAGCACGGCATTGCTGGCGCTGCTGTTGAGGGTGCCATAGGTTTCGTAGATCAGCTCGTACGAGGCCAGGGCGCGGCCACAGGCCAGGGCCAGCGGTTCATCGAACCGGGCGATCTGCGGTGTTACCAGACCGACGGAATCTTCGGGAAGGACAGTGGACATCGACCCTGCTCACGCTTGACGGAGGCGTAAGTCTAAAGAGCGCTACCCCCAGCGGCAAGCAAAGGCTTGCCGCCGGATGCAGGCCGGGTCAGATCATCCGCCACAGCTCTTGCGGCATGCCGGCGTAGGCTGCCAGTTGGGGCATGAGGAACGACTGGATCACCTGGATGGCGATGAAGGCGAAGATCGGCGAAATGTCCATGCCGCCGAGGTTTGGCACCAGGCGACGGAACGGCGCCAGCACCGGTTCGCTGATCTGGTAGGCCAGTTCGGCGGCCGGGTTGTGGCTGTTTGGCGCGACCCAGGAGACGATGACCATGACGATCATCGCCACCCAGAAGATCTTCAGGAACAGCGAGGTGATGCCCAGGATCGACCACATCAGCAGGTGCAGGACGTCGCCGAAGGTACCGTAGGTGACCATCAGCACGAAGGCCATCAACAGCGCCTGGATGATGATCGACAGCAGCAGCGAGGAGGTATCCAGGCCCGCGATGCTGGGGACCACGCGGCGCAGCGGCTTGAGCAGTGGCTGGGTGGCGCGCACGGCGAACTGGCTCAGCGGGTTGTAGAAGTCGGCCTTGACCAGCTGCAGCACGAAACGCAGCAGGACGATCACCAGGTACAGGCTGACCAGGGTTTGCACCACGAAGATCGCGGCGCCGGACAGTGCATTCATCAAAAGCTCCTTATTTGCCCAGTTTCTCGGCCAGCTCGGCCGAGCGCTTCGCCGCGGCCTGCAGGGCCTTTTCGACGATGGCCTCGAAGCCGTTGGCCTGGAACGATTTGATCGCCGCTTCCGTGGTGCCGGCCGGCGAGGTCACGCGGCGACGCAGCTCGGCGGCGTCCACGTCGCTGGAGACCGCCATGCGGGCGGCGCCCAGGGCGGTTTGCAGGGTCAGTTGCGAGGCGGTCTCGCGCGGCAGGCCGAGTTTTTCGCCGGCAGCGGTCATGGCTTCGATCAGCAGGAAGAAGTACGCCGGGCCGCTGCCGGAAACTGCGGTCACGGCGTCCAGCTGCCGTTCTTCATCAAGCCACAGGGCGGTGCCCACGGCTGATAGCAGTTGTTCGGCCTGGCGGCGTTGCTCCATGGAAACTTCCCAGGTTGCGTACAAGCCGCTGACGCCTTGGCGCAGCAGCGCCGGGGTGTTCGGCATGCAGCGCACCAGGGGGATCGCGCCCAGCCAGGCCTGAAGGCTGGCGCAGGTGATGCCGGCGGCAATGGAAACCACCAGCTGGCCCGGTTTCAGGTTCGGCTTCAGTGTTTCGCAGACCGCTTTCATGACTTGCGGTTTGACTGCCAGGACGATCACGTCCACGCCATCGATAGCCTTGGCGTTGTCTTCAAAGGCTTCGATGCCGTGCTCGGCAGTGATGCGTGCGCGGGTTTCGGCACCTGGGTCGCTGGCGCGAATCAGTGCGGTGTCCAGGCCCTGGGCGCGCAGGCCGCCGATCAGGCTGGCGGCCATGTTGCCGGCGCCGATAAAGGCAATACGAGTCTTGCTCATGTCGGGTCCTTGTGGGGGAAGAGTGAGTTAAGCATGGAATCAGGCCTGGCCGTAGTCGCGGGCGCCGAACAAGGCGGTACCGATGCGGACCCAGGTCGCGCCTTGGGCGATGGCGGCTTCCAGGTCATGGCTCATGCCCATGGACAGGGTGTCCAGGCCGAGGCCGAGCTGGGCCTGCAGTTCACGCAGCGTGGCGAAAGCGGCCTCTTGCTCGGCGCGGTCCTCGGTAGGTTCCGGGATCGCCATCAACCCGCGCAGGCGAAGGCCGGGCAGGACGTTCACGGCCTGGGCCAGGGCTGGCAGTTCGGCGGGCGAGCAACCGGACTTGCTGGCCTCGCCGCTGACATTCACCTGCAGGCAGATGTTCAGCGGTGGCAGCTCGGCGGGGCGCTGCTCCGAGAGGCGTTGGGCAATCTTCAGGCGATCCACGGAATGTACCCAGTCGAAGTGCTCGGCGATGGCCTTGGTCTTGTTCGACTGAATGGGGCCGATGAAGTGCCAGATCAAGGGCAGGTCGGAAAGCGCCTGTTGTTTTGTCAGGGCTTCCTGAAGGTAGTTCTCACCCATGTGGCACAGGCCAGCGGCATGAGCCTCGCGGATGGCGCTGGCGGGCTTGGTCTTGCTCACCGCCAGCAGCTGCACGCTGGCCGGGTCACGCCCGGCGGCCCGGGCCGCGCTGTCGATGCGGCGGGCAATGACGGAAATATTGTCTGCTAGGGTGGACATGGTTCGTCGCCGACGGCTTTGGGGTCTGCGGCATTCTACCTGCTTGATCGCCGTTGGGGAGTCTCATGGATGTGACCGACCTGCTGGGCCGGGCCGTGGCCGCGGGCGCCAGCGATCTGCACCTGGCCGTGGGCGAGCCGCCGTTGCTGCGCCTGGATGGCGAGCTGCAGCGCCTGGCGGTGCCGGTGCTGACCTGCGCAGCTCTGGAGCAGGGAATGGCCGGCCTGCTCGATGACCGGCAGCGGCAGCAATGGCTAAGCGGTGATGAACTGGACCTGGCGCTGAGCTTGCCCGGCGTGGGGCGGCTGCGCTTGAACCTGTTCCGCCAGCGCAATGGGCTGGGCGCAAGCGTGCGGCTGATCCCGGCGCGGGTTCCCAGCCTCGATGAACTTGAGCTGAACGATGTGTATCAAACCGTTGCGCAATGTCAGGAGGGCCTGGTGCTGGTGGGCGGGCCGACGGGTAGCGGCAAGTCCAGCACTCTGGCGGCGCTGCTCGATCAGATCAATCGCGAACGCGCGTTACAGGTCATCACCCTTGAAGACCCTATCGAATTTATCCACAGCGGCCAGGCTTGTCTGGTCAACCAGCGGGAGATCGGCGTGCACAGCCGTGACTTCGCCCAAGGGCTGCGCAGTGCCCTGCGCCAGGACCCGGATGTGATCATGGTGGGTGAGTTGCGTGATCTGGAGAGTATCCGTCTGGCGTTGCGCGCGGCAGAAACCGGGCACCTGGTGCTGGCAACGGTGCACACCCGCTCGGCGGTGAGCAGCATCGACCGGCTGGTGGAGGTGTTCGCGGCCGACGAGAAGCCGCTGGTGCGCATGATGCTGGCCGAATCACTGCGCCTGGTGGTGGCTCAGGTGCTGGTCAGGCGGGTGGGCGGCGGCAGGGTCGCGGCACGGGAGGTGCTGATGGCGACGCCGGCGGTGCGCAACCTGATTCGCGAGGGGCGCATGGCACAGCTGCAGTCGGTGATGCAGGCGGGTGCGGCGCTGGGAATGCGGACGATGGAAGGGGCGATGCAGGCGCTCAGGCAGAAAGGGCTGGTTGATTAGCACTGCTGCCTGCTGGGGGCAATCGCGGAGCAAGTCCGCGATTGACGGTCTAGCGCTTGGCCAGGGCCAGCGTCTGCTGGTTTTTGGGCAGGACGCGCTTGGCGACCACGTAGTGCTTTTGCCAATAGGGTTTTTCCAGGCTGTCGATACTCACCCGCTTGCCAGTGCGTGGCGCGTGGATGAAGCGATCGTTGCCCAGGTAGATGGCGACGTGATTGACCCGGCGACTCTTGATGTTGAAGAAGATCAGGTCGCCCGGCTTGAGATCGCTCTTGGCCACCTTGACGCCCTGGCCCTGAGCCATCGCGTTGGAGGTGCGCGGCAGGTCGACATCGGCCACATCGTTGAACGCGTACTTGACCAGGCCGCTGCAATCGAAGCCCTTCTTCGGGCTGCTGCCGCCCCAGCGATAGGGCGTACCCAGTACGTTCACGGCGCGGCTGAGCACTTCGCTGCTCTGTTTGGGTGACATGGCCACGGCCTGTATGCCCACAGCGTGTTGCTGCTTGGCGGCGTTGGCCGGGCGAGCGCGCACGGAACTGCTGCGATACTGGATCGGGGTGCGTTTCACCGTGGCATCGGCGTTGGTCGTATAGCCGGTGAATCCGCTGGGAAGTCGTTGCTCACGGTTGGTGGCGTGGGCGGCCAGGGGTAACAAAAGGCAGAGGGTCAGCCATGTCTTGATAAAAGGTGGCATAGATGAAGCTCTTATAAGTGTTGGCGCGCAACTTTATAACAGCTTTTTGATCAGATTCTGATCCGTTGGTCGCTCAAGCACGTACCATATGTCGGGTCAAAACGAAAAAGTCACATTTTTCCTTAGAAAATTTTCGGCTATCCCACGAGGGCTTCGAATGAATGGTTATCAACAGGGTGCCCCCTCGCACGACACCCATAGCAAAGTTCTCGGCTACCTGCTGTGGATCTTCGGCTTCACCGGCTCGCACCGCTTCTACTACGGCAAGCCGATCACCGGAACCCTCTGGTTCTTCACCCTAGGCCTGCTGGGCATCGGCTGGCTGATCGACCTGTTCCTGATCCCGTCGATGGACCGTGAGGCCGACATGCGTTTCGAGTCGGGCGGCGTGGACTACAACTTGGCGTGGATACTCCTGACCTTCCTCGGCATCTTCGGCGTGCATCGGCTGTATCAGGGCAAGTGGATCAGCGCGCTGATCTACCTGTTCACCGGCGGGTTGTTCCTGTTGGGCGTGCTGTATGACTTCTGGACGCTCAATAGCCAGATTTCCCAGGTTAACGCTGAGCGTCGACGGGTATGAAAAAGGCCTTGTCGCTGAGCGGCAAGGCCTTTTTCGTTACTGACGCCGCTGTTGCAGCAGCAGGTTGCTGAAACCTGCCCCGGCCAGTTGTTTCTGCGCCACGGTCAACTGTTCGCGGTTGCTGAACGGGCCGACCATCACGCGGTACCAGGTATCTTCCTTCACCGTGCCCGACTCAACCTTGACCGCCTGGCCAAGCAGGATGATCTGCGCACGGACCTTGTCGGCATCGGCCTGCTTGCGGAACGATCCGGCCTGCAGGAAGAACTGGGTCGTGGCCGCTGGCTTGATCACCGGTGGTGCCGGTGGCGGTGTCTGGCCCAGCAGGGCGGCCTGGGCGCGGGCGGTGTCGATCTTCGCCGCTTCCGCAGGGGTGACCGGCGTGCTTGGCACGGGCGGTTGCGCCGGCACCGGCGGGGTTTTCTCCGGCACGGCCTCGGGCGGCACGATCACTTCCGACTCCGGCAGCAGGGTGTAGAAGTCATACTTCGGCTTCACTGGTTGCTGGGGCGTCGGTGTGGTGGTCTTGCTCGCTTCGGCGACCTTCTCCTGCTTATGTTGCTCGGGCTTGGTGCGCTTGATATCAGCGCCACCGGGCTCGAGTTTCATCAGGAAGACGATGAACGCCCCCACGGTCAGGCCGACCGCCAGCCACACCCAGCCGGGGATCGGTTGCTTGGCGGGTGGCTGGTGGCGGCTGGCGCCGCGCTTGGGCGCGGGCTTTTTCTTTGCAGCCAACTTACATGCGCTCCAGGGTTTCCAGGCCAAGCAGCTCCAGGCCCTGTTTGAGGGTGCGACCGGTCAGGGCAGCCAGGCGCAGGCGGCTTTGCTGTTGTTCGGCGGTTTCGGCGGAAAGGATCGGGCAGTTCTCGTAGAAACTGGAGAACAGGCCGGCGAGGTCGTACAGGTAGGTGCACAGCACGTGAGGCGTGCCTTTTTCAGCGACGTTATTGAGGATCTCGCCGAACTGCGCCAGGCGCGCGGCCAGGTCCTGCTCGTGCGCCGCCTGCAGGACGATGCTGCCCTCGACTTCGTCGAAGCCTTTGCCGAGCTTGCGGAACACGCCGGCCACGCGGGTGTAGGCGTACAGCAGGTACGGCGCAGTGTTGCCCTCGAAGTTCAACATCAGTTCGAAGTTGAAGCTGTAGTCGCTGGTGCGATGTTTGGACAGGTCGGCGTACTTGACCGCGCCGATGCCGACCACTTCACCGATGTGGCGCAGCTCGTCCTCGGCCAGCGACGGGTTCTTCTCCTTGACCAGCGCATAGGCGCGTTCCTTGGCCTCGGTGAGCAGGTCGATCAGCTTGACGGTGCCGCCATCGCGGGTCTTGAACGGGCGGCCATCGGCGCCGTTCATGGTGCCGAAGCCCATGTGCTCCATCTTCATCGGGTGGCCGACAAAACCTGCGCGGCGGGCCACTTCGAACACCTGGTTGAAGTGCAGGGCCTGGCGCTGGTCGACAAAGTACAGCGCACGGTCGGCCTGCAGTTTGTTGCTGCGGTAGCGCACGGCGGCCAGGTCGGTGGTGGCGTACAGGTAACCGCCATCGGCCTTCTGCACGATCACCGGCAGTGGCTCGCCTTCGGCATTCTTGAACTCTTCGAGGAACACGCATTGGGCGCCTTGGTCCTCGACCAGCAGACCCTTGGCCTTGAGGTCGGCGACCACGTTGGCCAGGTCGTCGTTGTAGGCGCTCTCACCCATCACGTCGGCCATGGTCAGCTTGACGTTGAGCAATTCGTAGGTCTTCTGGCAGTGCGACAGGGAGATGTCCTTGAAGCGCGTCCACAGCGCCAGGCACTCGGGATCACCGGCCTGCAGCTTGACCACCAGCCCGCGGGCGCGGGTGGCGAACTCTTCGGACTCGTCGAAGCGTTTCTTCGCCGCGCGGTAGAAGTTCTCCAGATCCGACAGCTCGTCACTGGTGATCGGGTTTTCCTGGAGGTAGGCCATGAGCATGCCGAACTGGGTACCCCAGTCACCCACGTGGTTCTGGCGGATGACGTCGTCACCGAGGAACTCCAGTACCCGTGCAACGCTGTCGCCGATGATGGTCGAGCGCAGGTGGCCGACGTGCATCTCCTTCGCCAGGTTCGGTGCCGACATGTCGATCACCACCTTTTCCGCCGGGCCGGCCTTGCGCACGCCCAGATGGCCATCGGCCAGGGCAGCGTCGAGGCGGCCTGCCAGCGCTTCGGTGTTCTGGAAGAAGTTGAGGAAGCCGGGGCCGGCGATCTCGGCCTTGCTTATGTCGGCGCTGGCCGGCAGGGCGGCGATGATCTTCTCGGCCAGGTCGCGCGGCTTCATGCCGGCCGGCTTGGCCAGCATCATGGCGATGTTGCTGGCGAAATCGCCGTGGGTCTTGTCCCGGGCGTTTTCCACCTGGATCGCCGGCGTCAGCCCTTCAGGCAGCACACCGTCGGCGACGAGTTGGGTGAGGGCTTGCTGGATCAGCTGGCGAATGGTGTCTTTCATGGGGTTCTCTTTTCGACCGCAAGCGCGGTGGAGCGCTTCGATGCGCAGGTGGAAAAACTGGGCATTATCCGTTGCCGGGGGCGGGTTGCCAACCTTTTGGGGCGAGCCCGCTCCTACGCCAAACCTCAAACAGTCAGTAAAGGTCGACCGGATCGACGTCCAGCGACCAGCGCACTTGCCGCCCCGATGGCATCTGCTCCAACACTAGCAACCAGGCACTGATCAGTCGATGCAGGGGGGCACGGGCATTGGCTTGGAGCAATAGTTGCGCACGGAATCTGCCCGCCCGTCGCTCCATGGGGGCCGGCACCGGGCCGAGCAACTCGATGCCGTGCAGGCCCTGCTCGGCAAGTATGCGCTCGGCAGCGGCGCAGGCTTCGTCAAGGAAGCCTTCCGCCTGGCCCGGCTTGTGCGCGTCGGCGCGCAGCAGTGCCAGGTGGGCGAACGGCGGCAGTCCGGCCGCACGGCGCTCGCTCAAGGCCTGTTCGGCAAAGGCGAAGTAGCCCTGTTCGGTCAACTGCACCAGTAACGGGTGGTCTGCCAGGTGGGTCTGCACGATGACTTTGCCCGGTTCCTCGGCGCGCCCGGCCCTGCCGGCCACCTGGACGATCAGCTGGGCCATGTGTTCGCCGGCGCGAAAGTCGCCGGAGAACAGCCCGCCGTCGGCATCGAGGATCGCGACCAGGGTGACGCGAGGGAAATGATGCCCCTTGGCCAGCATCTGGGTGCCGACCAGGATGCTCGGCTGACCACGCTGGATAGTGGCGAACAGGTTGTGCATGGCGTCCTTGCGCGAGGTGCTGTCGCGGTCCACACGCAGGATCGGGTAATCCGGGAACAGCACCTTCAGACGCTCCTCGGCACGCTCGGTACCGGCGCCCACGGGACGCAGGTCGACGTGGGCGCATTGCGGGCACTGCAGCGGCAGGCGCTCGTCGTAGCCGCAATGGTGGCAGCGCAGCACGGCGGAGCGCTGGTGCACGGTCATGCGCGCATCGCAACGTGGGCATTCGGAGAGCCAGCCGCAGTCGTGGCACAGCAATGTGGGGGCGAAGCCGCGGCGGTTGAGGAACACCAGCACCTGCTGGCCGGCCTCGAGTGTCTGGCGGATGGCCTGCTGCAACGGGCCGCTGATGCCGCTGTCCAGTGGCAGGCTGCGTACGTCCAGGCGCAGGAAGCGGGGCGCCTTGGCGCCGCCGGCGCGCTGGTTCATGCGCAGCAGGCCGTAGCGGCCACTGTGGGCGTTGTGCAGGCTTTCCAGCGACGGTGTGGCCGAGCCCAGCAGGATCGGGATGTTCTCCTGGTGCGCACGCACCACGGCCAGGTCGCGGGCGTGGTAGCGCAGGCCTTCCTGCTGTTTATAGGAGCCGTCGTGCTCTTCGTCGATGATGATCAGGCCTGGGTTCTTCATCGGGGTGAACAGCGCCGAACGGGTGCCGATGATGATGTCCGCATCGCCATCACGTGCCGCCAGCCAGGCGTCCAGGCGCTCGCGATCGCCCACCGCAGAATGCAGCAGGGCGATGCGCGCGTTGAAGCGCTGCTCGAAGCGTTGCAGGGTCTGCGGGCCGAGATTGATCTCGGGGATCAGGATCAGGGCCTGCTTGCCGGCCTCGAGCGTTTCGCGGATCAGCTGCAGGTAGACCTCGGTCTTGCCGCTACCGGTGACGCCGGCCAACAGGTAGGCATGGAAGGCACCGAAGCCCGAGCGCACAGCCTCGAAAGCAGCGCGCTGTTCTTCGTTGAGCGGTAGTTCCGGTTGGGCCAGCCAGTGCTCGTGGCGCGCGGCCGGCAGGTGGCGGCGTACTTCGACTTCCACCATCTCCTTGGCCAGCAGCAGGTCGAGGCTGTCTTTGTTCAGGCCAAGCTTGCTCAACAGGCTGTGGGCCACGCCGTGGGGGTGCTGCGACAGGGTCTTGAGGGCGTCGCGCTGGCGCGGGGCACGGGCGATGCGGGGGTCTTCCAGGCGCGCACCGGGCGCGACATGCCAGAAGCGTTCCTGGCGTGCCTCGGCCGGTTCGCCCTGGCGCAGCAGCGTCGGTAGGGCCCAGTTGAGGGTGTCGCCCAGGCTGTGCTGGTAGTACTGGGCCGTCCACAGGCACAGCTTGAACAATGCCGGCGGCAGGGGTGAGACAGGGTCGAGCAGGGCGCTGGCTGGCTTGAGCTTGTCGGCAGGCACTTCGCTGTGCTCGGCGACTTCTACCAGCACCCCGATCATCTCGCGGCGGCCGAACGGCACGCGGATGCGCATGCCGGGCGTCAATGCCTGGCGCGCCATGCTCGCGGGCGCCCGGTAGTCGAACAGGCGACGCAGGGGCGAGGGCAGGGCAAGGCGCAGAATGACGTCGGACACGCGGAAGGTCTCTGGAGGGCGTTTCACAAATCAGGCGAGCCTAGCAGACGACGGTCGGTGCAAGCGACAACTTGCGCTACGGCCGCTCTCTGGTATTATTCGCCGCCTAATTACGTGCGGTATTCAACAATAGGTGTTGGGTGGCGGCACGCAGCTCGAGGAAGTGACCATGAAAGCAGATATTCATCCGAACTACGAAGTAGTTGCAGTCACCTGCAGCTGCGGCAACAAGTTTGAAACTCGTTCGACCATGGGCAGCGTCCTGGCGATCGACGTTTGCAACCTGTGCCACCCGTTCTACACCGGTAAGCAGAAAGTCCTGGACACCGGCGGCCGCGTACAGAAGTTCGCCGATCGCTTCGGCATGTTCGGTGCCAAGAAGTAAGCATGCACATGGCGAAGCCTTCGGGGTTCGCGCTGTTGCAAAAGAAGGCGCCCCTTGTGGGCGCCTTTTTTGTGGCCGCGATCTGGCATTTCCCGGCCCTGGCCTTCTGCCCGATGCCCGACAAGGTGCAAGCGGTGGCGGTACGTCACGTGGTCGATGGCGACACCTTGCGCCTGAGCGATGGGCGCAGCGTGCGGTTGATCGGTATCAATGCCCCCGAAATCGGCCGCAAGGGGCGCTCCAGCGAACCTTATGCCGAGGCTGCCAAAAAGCGCCTGCAGGCGCTGGTGAAGGCCAGCGATGGCCGTGTCGGGCTGGTTCCGGGCGTCGAACCCAAGGACAAGTACGGCCGTATCCTGGCGCATATCTATGGCCGCACTGGCAACAATCTGGAAGCACAACTGCTCAGCGAGGGCCTGGGCTACCAGGTGGCCATTGCACCCAACGTGCAACTGTCGGGCTGCCAGCAGCAGGCCGAGCATCAGGCACGCCACGCCAGGGCAGGGCTGTGGAGACAATCACCGGTCACGCCTGGGCGCGAGGTGCGGCAATCCGGATTCGCAGTGATCGGCGGCAGGATCAACGGGATCGAGCGTAATCGCAGCGGCATCTGGCTGGAGCTTGACGAGAACGTGGTCCTGCAGGTTCCCGCTCGTCTGCAGCGCCACTTCCCCGCCAGCTTCTTCGCTAACCTCAAGGGACGCCAGGTTGAGGCGCGTGGCTGGGTGCTGGATCGTTCCCGCAAGGGCGGGCTCAAGCCTGGGCAGCGACGCTGGCTGTTGCCATTGACCGATCCGAGCATGTTGGCGCTTGTTTCTGGCTAAATAGTTGTAGACATTTTGCTATTGGATTGTACACACTGGCTCCCGTAAGCCCCGTGGGTTATAGCGTAAAGTCGTAGGCCAAAGGCCTTGACACATAGTGACCGGGCAGTCTTGTCGCCCCCCGGCTCTTTGCGTATCCTCGGCGGTCCGTCAGAACAGTAAATAGCGGAATGCCCATCATGTCAGACCTGAAAACCGCCGCTCTCGAATACCACGCTCAGCCTCGTCCGGGGAAACTGAGCGTCGAGCTCTCCAAGCCAACCGCCACCGCCCGTGACCTCGCCCTGGCCTACAGCCCGGGTGTCGCCGAGCCTGTGCGCGAGATCGGCCGTGATCCGGAGCTGGCCTACAAGTACACCGGCAAGGGCAACCTGGTTGCGGTGATCTCCGATGGCACCGCCATCCTCGGTCTGGGTGATCTCGGCCCGCTGGCCTCCAAGCCGGTCATGGAAGGCAAGGGTGTTCTGTTCAAGCGCTTCGCCGGTATCGACGTGTTCGATATCGAAGTCGAGTCGGAGAGCCCGCAAGCCTTCATCGACACCGTTCGCCGCATCTCCATCACCTTCGGCGGCATCAACCTGGAAGACATCAAGGCACCTGAGTGCTTCGAGATCGAGCGCACGCTGATCGAGCAGTGCGACATTCCGGTCTTCCACGATGACCAGCACGGCACCGCGATCGTTACCGCGGCCGGCATGATCAACGCCCTGGAAATCGCCGGCAAGAAGCTCGAAGACGCCAAGATCGTCTGCCTGGGCGCCGGTGCCGCGGCCATCTCCTGCATGAAACTGCTGGTGAGCATGGGTGCCAAGGTCGAGAACATCTTCATGATCGACCGCAGCGGCGTGATCCACGCTGGCCGCGACGACCTGAACCAGTACAAGGCCCAGTTCGCCCACGCCACCGACAAGCGCACCCTGGCTGACGCCCTGGACGGCGCAGACGTGTTCGTCGGCTTGTCCGGCCCGAACCTGCTGAGCGCCGAAGGCCTGAAGTCGATGGCCGCCAACCCGATCGTGTTCGCCTGCTCGAACCCGGACCCGGAAATCGCCCCGGAGCTGGCTCACGCCACCCGCAGCGACGTGATCATGGCCACCGGTCGTTCCGACTATCCGAACCAGGTCAACAACGTACTGGGCTTCCCGTTCATCTTCCGTGGTGCCCTGGACGTTCGCGCCAAGCGCATCAACGAAGAGATGAAGATCGCTGCCGCCATCGCCCTGAAGGACCTGGCCAAGCTGCCGGTGCCGAAGGAAGTCTGCGAAGCCTATGGCGTGCAAGCCCTGGAGTTCGGCCGTGAGTACATCATTCCGAAGCCGCTGGACGCTCGCCTGATCACCGTGGTTTCCGATGCCGTGGCCAAGGCCGCCATCGAGTCGGGTGTGGCTACCCTGCCGTATCCGAAGCACTACCCGCTCAAGAGCGTGGATGACGTGTTCAACGGCTGATCCAGTCTTAGCGTCATGAAAAAGCCCCGGCTCGCAAGAGTCGGGGCTTTTTGTTGGGCGCGGAAAACATCGCGAGACCTGTCCGTTCCCACAAGCACCTGCCTACGTTCGTGCGTGTGGGCGGGCTTGCCCCGCGAAGGGTCGATGGATCAGAACAGATCCATCGGCGCTGCTTCATCTGCCGGCAGCGGGCTGCCCGGAGCTGCGCCGTTGCCCAGTTCGTCCGCCGATGGTGGCGAGTCCTCGGCCTTGAACAGTTCGAAGTAGGCGTTCGGCGTGCTCGGCGTGGCGGCGCGGCCGCTGATCGGGTCGACGCGCAGGCTGAGGATGCCTTCGGGCTCGGCTGGCGGGTGCTCGGGCATGCCCTTGAGCGCTGCGCCCATGAAGCTCATCCAGATCGGCAGGGCCACGGTGCCACCGTATTCGCGGCGCCCCAGGGTTTCCGGCTGGTCGAAGCCGACCCACACGGTAGTGACATAGTCAGCGTTGTAGCCGGAGAACCAGGCGTCCTTGGACTCGTTGGTGGTGCCGGTCTTGCCCGCCAGGTCCGAGCGGCCGAGGGCCAGGGCGCGGCGGCCGGTACCACGCTTGATCACGTCCTGCAGCATGGAGGTGAGAATGTACGAGGTGCGCCCGTCGATGATCTGCTCGGCAACGGCGGGCGTCTGGGGCATTTGGGGGGGCGGGGTGACCTGACCTGCGGCCGACGGCGCTTCGCCCGGCATCGGTGCTACGCTGATGGCTTGCTCGGGCGCCGCCAGACCGGCCTGGTCCTGGTCGCCTTGCGGCACGCGTGGCGGGTTGGCGGTGAACAGGGTTTCGCCGTTGCGGCTCTCGACACGCTCGATCAGGTACGGGCTGATCTTGTAGCCGCCGTTGGCGAAGGTGCTCCAGCCGGTGGCGATCTCCATCGGTGTTAGTGTCGCGGTGCCCAGTGCCAGTGACAGGTTGCGCGGCAGGTCCTGTTTGTTGAAGCCGAACTTGGCGATGTAGTCGATGGTGCGATCAACGCCCATCGCCTGCAACAGGCGGATCGATACGAGGTTGCGCGACTTGTACAGCGCTTCGCGCATGCGGATCGGGCCGAGGAAGGTGTTGGTGTCGTTCTTCGGGCGCCAGACCTTGTCCAGGTACTCGTCGACGAACACGATGGGAGCATCGTTGACCAGGCTGGCGGCGGTGTAGCCGTTGTCCAGGGCTGCGCTATAGACGAAAGGCTTGAAGCTCGAGCCTGGCTGGCGCTTGGCCTGCATGGCGCGGTTGTAGTTGCTCTGCTCGAAGGAGAAACCGCCGACCAGGGCACGGATGGCGCCGTTGTAAGGGTCGAGGGTGACCAGCGCGCTCTGGGCGGCAGGAACCTGGCTGAACTTGAGCTTGCCATCCTCCTGGCGTTGCAGGCGCACCAGGTCGCCGACCTGGGCCACGTCGGCTGCTGATTGCGGCGAGCGCCCCTGCGAGTTGCTGTTGAGGTAAGGGCGGGCCCATTTCATGGTGTCCCAGGCGACGTTTTCCTCCAGGCCGCCACGGGTCATCACCTTCAACCCGGTCTTCTCGACCTGGGTGACGATGGCGGGCTCCAGGCCGCCCAGGGTACGTTGCTTGCTCAGCTCCTGCAGCCAGGCCGCACGCGTCTTGCCAGGGAAGCGCGCCTCGGGGCCGCGGTAGCCGTGGCGTTCGTCGTACTCGCTGAGGCCGTTGAGGACCGCGCTATTGGCCATCTGCTGCATGTCGCTCGGCACCGTGGTGGTGACCCGGAAGCCTTCGGTATAGGCGTCGCTGCCGTAGCGACCGACCATCTCGGCGCGGGCCATCTCGGCGACGTACGGCGCATTCACTTCCGGGGTCGGTACGTGGTAGCTGGCATTCAGCGGTTCAGCCAGGGCGGCCTGGTAGCTGGCTTCGTCGATCTTGCCGAGTTTGTACATGCGCCCGAGGATCCAGTCGCGGCGCTCCTTGGCGCGTACCGGGTTGGCCAGCGGGTTGAAGCGCGAAGGAGCCTTGGGCAGGCCGGCGATCATGGCCATCTGCGCCAGGCTGACGTCGCGAATCGACTTGCCGTAGTACACCTGTGCCGCGGCGTCGATGCCGTAGGCACGGTTGCCCAGGTAGATCTTGTTGACGTACAGCTCGAGAATTTCGTCCTTGGTCAATTCCCGCTCGATCTGCAGGGCCAGGAGAATCTCGTTGGTCTTGCGCGAGAAGCTGCGCTCGCTGGTGAGGAAGAAGTTCTTCGCCACCTGCATGGTGATGGTGCTGCCGCCGCTCTGGATATGCCCGGACTTGACCAGCTGCGAGGCCGCGCGCATCAGGCTGCTAGGGTCGACGCCATAGTGGTTGAGGAAATTGTCGTCCTCAGCGGACAGAAGCGCCTGGATGAACTGTGGGGGAATTTCCTGGAACTTGATCGGCGAGCGCCGCATCTCGCCGAACTCGGCGATCAGCTTGCCGTCGCTGCTGTAGACCCTCAGGGGGATTTGCAACTGGACGCTTCTGAGCGCGTCGACCGAGGGCAGGCTGGGACTAAGATACAGAAACGCACCGCTCACACCGAGTACGAGCGCGCAGATGACGGCGACGAGAGACCACCAGAAGAACTTCAGCAGGCGTATCAAGGCTTTTGGGTGTCCAGGTTGAGAGTGGATTGCGCACAGGGCCGGCGGGCAGGAAAAACGCTGGCCATTATAAGCATTTTTCGCCCCGCCGGGTGACCGCCCGGGGCGAGCGACGACCGCCTGCGCCGCAAGGGGGCGGGCAGCCAATGACCAGGAAGGAACAGCGATGCTTGGACGCTTTGGCAGGGACGCCGGTTCACTGCTGGGGGTGGAAATCGCCTCCGACGCCATACGAATGCTGCACCTGCGCCGCCAGCGTGGCGGTTGTCGGGTGGTGGGTTGGGCGCAAGAGCGCCTTGGTGGCGCGCCAGGCCGCTCACTGGGGCGCGACGAGGTGGAGTGCCTGGTCGCGGGGCTGCGACAGGCACATGCCAGGTGTCGGACTTCGCAGTCCCGGGTCGCCCTGGCGTTGCCTGCATCGCAGGTCATCTGCAAGGTTTGCCGCCTGCCTGCAGGGTTGCCCGGCCATGGCGTCGAAGCTGTCTTGCTTGCACAGGCCGAGCAGCTGTTTCCCTTTCCTGTGGAAGACCTTGCCCTGGATTTCCAGGTGTATGGCCCGTGCGCGGAGGATGCCGGGCAGGTCGAGGTGTTGGTGGTGGCCTGTAGGCAAAGTCAGCTCGACCCACTGGAGCGCTTGTTCGCGCAAGCCAGCCTGCAGTTGGTAGCTGTGGAGGTGGACAGCTTTGCGTTGCGACGGGCATTGGTGCCCGAGGCGCAGGCAAACGTCACGGCGCTGCTGCAGTTGGAGCCGGATGAGGTAGTCCTGCATCGTTGGCAGGGAGGCCACGTACCGCATCGGCAGCGCTGTGTCGTGCCCTCTGTGGCGCGTTGGGCCGAGGCTGTCGATGGGCTCTGGCAGTCGGGTGCCCAGGGTGCGTTGGAGCAAGTTGTGTTGTTCGGGTCCGCCGTCGATGAGGTTCGGGCGGCAGACCTGTCCGAGCGTCTGGGCGTGAAATGCCATGTCGGCCGCCCCGGCCCTCTGGCCGGCGAATTCGATGAAGCCATCGTGCCCGCTGCCGCCATGGCCTTGGCCTGTGGCTTGGCAATGGGAGGCCTGGCATGAAAGGACGACTGAATCTGATGCCCTGGCGCGAACAGCGCCGGGCAACCGTTGTGCGGCGATTCCAGATCGCCCTGGTCGCCACGTTGGTGGTGGCGCTGTGCGGGGTCATGTTGCTTGATCGAATGGCGCGGTCGCGTCTGGCCAGGCAGGCGCAGGTCGTCGCCACGCAGCAGGCGGCCGTTGAGCGGTTGGACGCTTCGCTGCGGCAGATCGATCAGTTGCGTGAAGCACGGGATGCGTTGTTGGCCCAGCAAGCAGCGGTGTCTGCGCTGGGCGCCGGGCGGACGCAGTTGCCCGGACTGTTTCTCGCACTGGAGCAGGCAATGCCAGAAGGGGCGCGCTTGACCGAGGTGGGTGTGGAGGACGGACGTCTGCGCCTTGCCGGTTTGGCAGCCTCTGCTTCAGTGGTGGCCAGGCTTATGCGCGGCCTGGAGCAGGCAAAGATGGTGCGGGATCTGGAGCTTGTTCACCTGCGGCGTCATGGCCAGGGCGATGAATTCCTGCTGGCGGCGCGCTTGTTGGCGGGTGAGTCATGAACCGCCCGTGGACCCTGGATTGGCAGGGCCTGGCGGCTAGGTCTTGGTTGTTCCGGTGGATGGTGGCAGTAGGGCTGCTGTTTCTGGTGGCTTTCGCGGGTTATTTCGCCAGTCTGCGTGAGCCGCTCAATAGCCATGCCGAAGCAGTCCAGAGACAGTTGCAGCTACAGGGTGTTCTGGCGGATGGGGCGGGAAAACTTGTCGAACTGGAGCGAGCGCAGCAGGCTCTGGAACAAGCCAGGACTGGGCTGCAAGCGTTGCGCTGGCGACTGGCTGCGGGCGAGGGCATGAGTGAACTGCTCGACCAGTTGGCCTTGTCGGGCCATGAGCATGGCCTTTCGTTCGAACGCATCGAGGTAAACGAAGCGCTGCAGGCAGCAGGGTACCGTCTGCAGCCTCTGGATATCAGCGTGCACGGGCGCTACCCGGCGTTGCGCTTATGGCTTGAGCAGTGGCTACAGCAGTTGCGTTTGCTGAACGTGCCCCATCTCAGGTTGGCCTTGCAGGAAGAGGGCACAGGGGTGGTTGGCGCACGGTTGCTGATACATGCCTATCACCCAGGGGAAGAACTTCCCGTGCCGGCTGCCTTGGCGGATGAGCCTGCCCAGGCTGCTCAGTCGAAGGCCACGTTCGATCCATTTCAGGCCTGGTTGCCCGCCACACACGGTAAAGAGCTGCGGCATATTCCCTTGGCGCGATTGGAAATGGTCGGAAGCCTGTCCCAGTCAGGGCGCCGCCAGGCGTTGTTGCGTTCGGCGGGGCACGTGTATCGGGTCGGGCAAGGCGACCGGCTCGGGTTGGATGAGGGGGTCGTGGTGGCAATCGATGCCGATCGGCTCGAGGTCCGCGAGCAGATCTACCTTGGCGGGCGCTGGCAGGCGCGTCCCAGGTATCTGGTGCTTGTAGAACGTGAGCAAGGAGAGGTCAGGGATGAGGCCGAGACGATGGTTGAGCGGCGTGGTGTTGATGTTGAGCATCCTGGCGGTGCAGGCAGCGGAGCTTCAGGGTGAGCCGATGTCGCTCAACTTCCAGGATGTCGAGCTGCGCTCGGTGCTTAAGGTCATGGCCGAGCACGCCGGCGTCAACCTGGTTGCCAGTGATTCGGTGCAGGGACGGATAACCCTGCGCCTGGAGGACGTGCCCTGGGAGCAGGCGCTCGACCTGGTGCTGCGCAGCAAGGGGCTGGGTAGGCGCCAGGAGGGCAATGTGCTGCTGATCGCCCCCGTTGCGGAACTGGCCGGGCAGGCCCGGGGTATGGGCGAGGAGGTGTTGCTGGAGCCCTTGCGGCGTGAACTGATCCCGGTCTTTCATGCCAAGGCCGCCGAGTTGGCGGAGCTGTTGCTGGCGAGCCTGGCCGATGACGGCATTCTGACGGGGCGCGGCAGCCTCAGTGTGGATGCGCGGACCAACACGCTGGTGGTCACCCAGCCTGGCGAACGGCTTGCCGAGCTGCGCAGGCTGGTGACGCAACTGGATGTGCCGGTGCGCCAGGTCATGATCGAGGCGCGTATCGTCGAGGCCAGCGTCGATTACGAGAAGGTGCTGGGCGTGCGATGGGGTGGCCCGTTGTATGGGGGGGACAGGAGCCTGGGTAGCGACCTGTTCGTCGATCTCGGGGTCGAGCGGGCCAATGCCGGGCTCGGCGTGGGGTTGCTGCGCAGCGACATTCTGCTGGACTTGGAGCTCAGCGCCATGGAGAAGAGCGGCAATGGCGAGATCATCTCCCAGCCCAAGGTGGTCACGGCCGACAAGGAGACTGCGCGCATACTCAAGGGCACAGAAGTGCCGTACCAGGAGACCACGCGCAGTGGTGCCACCTCGATTTCCTTTCGCGAGGCCTCCCTGTCGCTGGAGGTGACGCCGCAGATCACCCCGGATGGCAAGGTAGTGATGGATGTGCGTGTGACCAAGGACGAGCCCGACTTCATCAATGCGCTGAACGATGTGCCGCCGATCCGCAGGAACGAGGTTACGGCGAAGGTCCGGGTGACCGATGGGCAGACCATTGTGATTGGCGGCGTGTACTCGACGTCGCAGAACAAAGTGGTCGACAAGGTGCCATTTTTCGGCGATCTGCCGTATGTTGGGCGGCTGTTTCGACGCGATGTATTACAAGAGAAAAAATCCGAGCTGCTGGTCTTCCTGACTCCGCGTATCATGAGTGACCAGGCGATTGCTGTGAGTCGTTGATTCTGTGCGAAATTTGATACTTGTGGGGCCCATGGGCGCTGGTAAAAGCACCATCGGACGCCTATTGGCCAAAGAGCTGCGCCTGCTGTTCAAGGATTCCGACAAGGAAATCGAACTGCGATGCGGCGCCAACATCCCGTGGATTTTCGACAAGGAAGGCGAGCCGGGTTTCCGTGAGCGCGAGCAGGCGATGATCGCCGAACTGTGCGCACTCGACGGCGTTGTCCTGGCGACCGGCGGTGGCGCGGTGATGCGCGAAGCCAACCGCCAGGCATTGCGCCGGGGTGGGCGGGTTATCTACCTGCATGCTTCGGTGGAGCAGCAGGTTGGCCGGACCGCGCGTGATCGCAATCGCCCGCTGCTGCGCACCGCCAACCCCGAGGCGACCCTGCGCGCCTTGCTGGAAGCCCGCGACCCGCTCTACCGCGAGATCGCCGATGTGGTAGTGGAAACCGACGAGCGGCCGCCACGCATGGTGGTGATCGATATTCTCGACCGCTTGCAGCAGTTGCCGCCCCGTTAGCCCGGGACTATTCTCGGCCACCAGCGCCGAGGCGAGGTTCAACGTTAGCGCGTGGGTTGCCCGAACGGCGCCGCGCCCAAGTACATTGTGGGGATACATGCAGACACTTAAGGTCGACCTGGGCGAGCGCAGCTACCCGATCTACATTGGCGAAGGCCTGCTGGACCAGCCCGAGCTGCTGGCGCCGCACATTGCCGGCCGGCAGGTCGCCATCGTTTCCAACGAGACCGTCGCGCCCCTGTATCTCGAACGCCTGAGCAAGACCCTGGGTGCCTACTCGGTGCTGCCGGTGGTATTGCCCGATGGCGAAGCCCACAAGAACTGGGAAACGCTGCAGCTGATCTTCGACGGCCTGCTGACAGCCCGCCATGATCGTCGCACGACCGTGGTAGCCCTGGGCGGCGGCGTTATCGGTGACATGGCCGGCTTCGCTGCCGCCTGCTACCAGCGCGGTGTCGACTTCATCCAGGTGCCGACCACCCTGCTTTCCCAGGTCGACTCGTCGGTGGGCGGCAAGACCGGTATCAACCACCCGCTGGGCAAGAACATGGTCGGTGCCTTCTATCAGCCCAATGCGGTGCTAATCGATACCACCAGCCTGAAGACCCTGCCGGCGCGCGAACTGTCTGCTGGCCTGGCCGAAGTGATCAAGTACGGCCTGATTTGCGACAAGCCGTTTCTCGGCTGGCTTGAAGACAACATGCAGGCCTTGCGCACCCTCGATTCGGCTGCATTGACCGAAGCCATCCGCCGCTCCTGCGCGGCCAAGGCCGCAGTGGTCGGTGCCGACGAGCGCGAGTCCGGGGTACGGGCCACCCTGAACCTGGGGCATACCTTCGGGCATGCCATCGAGACCCACATGGGCTACGGCGTGTGGCTGCACGGCGAAGCCGTGTCGGCGGGCACGGTGATGGCCCTGGAAATGTCCATGCGCCTTGGCTGGATCGACCAGGCCGAGCGTGATCGCGGAATCCGCCTGTTGCAGGACGCAGGTTTGCCGGTGGTGCCACCACAGGAAATGACCCCGGCGCATTTCATGGAGCACATGGCGGTCGACAAGAAAGTGATCGACGGCCGCTTGCGTCTGGTGCTGTTGCGCCAGATGGGCGAGGCCGTTGTGACCGACGACTATCCGAAAGAGATTCTTCAGGCCACGCTGTCGGCGGATTACCGCGCGATCGTGGCCCAGCTTTGAGGTTGTGACAGCGCAATGACCAGTTTGCATGCCGATGAGGCCTTTCTCGACCATTACCAGTTGAGCCACGATCCGTTCGCGCCCCGTGTGCCCGGCTTCAAGTTCTTCCCGGCCCAGCGCAAGCCCGTGCTTGGCCAGCTGCACCACCTGGCGCGCTACAGCCAGCTGATGCTGGTGGTCAGCGGCCCGCTGGGCAGCGGCAAGTCGCTGCTGCGCCAGGCCCTGGTGGCCAGCACCAACAAGCAGGCTGTGCAGAGTGTGGTGGTGTCTGCCCGCAGTGCCAGCGATGCTTCCAGCATGCTTGCCCAGGTCGCGCAGGACCTGGGTGTGGCCCAGCCCGAAGTGCAGGCGATCCTGTCCAAGGTGGTGCAGCTGGCACTGACCGGGCAGGAAGTGTATTTGCTGGTGGACGATGCGGAACAACTCGACGAGTCGGCACTCCAAGCGTTGCTGGAGTTGGCGGCGGGGGTACCGGAAGGGCGCCCGCACGTGTTCCTGTTCGGTGAGCCTTCACTGATTGCCGGGCTGGACGAGCTCAATGTCGAGGAAGAACGCTTCCACATCATCGAGCTTGCCCCCTACAGTGAAGAAGAAACCCGCGAGTACCTGGAGCAGCGCCTGGAAGGGGCTGGCCGGGGCATCGAGGTGTTCAGCCGTGAACAGATCGTCGATATCCATGAACACTCCGACGGCTGGCCTGGCAACATCAACCAGGTCGCCCGTGACACTTTGATCGAAGCCATGATCGCCAGCCGTTCGACGGCCAAGCGACCATCCATGGGGTTCAAGATGCCTAAAAAACATGTGCTCGCGCTGTCCGCTGTGGTCGTGGTCGCCGTTGCGGCTGCGGTGTTGATGCCCAAGAAAGGCGACAAGGCCCCCGCCGAAGCGCCGGCCGCCCAGGCTCAGCTGCCGCTTGGCGAAGGCAAGCCTGGGGCTGCCATCGAATTCTCCGGCTCGTCCCAGCCGATGCCGCTGCCACTGGTTGGCCAGTCCCAGCCTGTCATGCGCGAGCCGCTGGCCCAGGCCGCTGGCATGGGTGAGGGTGAAGAAGGCAGCCCGGCGGGCGACACCGCCCTGCAGCCTGGCAACCCGCCGCCAACCGTGACCACCATTGCGCCGCCGCAAGGTGTGCCGGCTGGCCCGGCGCCTGCGCCTGCACAGCCTGTGGCCACTGCGCCGGTACAGCCGGTTGCGCCTGCACCGAAGCCTGTTGCAACCCAGCCTGCGAAGCCGGTTGCACCTGCCAAGCCTGCACCTGCGCCAACCCAGGTCGCCGTGGCCAAGCCTGCCGCCAAACCTGCCGAGAAACCCGCCGCCACTGGCAGCGGCAACAGCGGCTGGTACTCCGGGCAGAAACCGGGCAATTACGTGGTGCAAATCCTGGGTACCAGCTCCGAGGCTTCGGCCCAGGCGTTCGTAAAAGCCCAGGGTGGCGACTATCGCTACTTCAAGAAAAACCTGCAGGGCAAGCCACTGTACGTAGTCACCTACGGCAGCTTCGCCAACCGCGATGCAGCGGTTGCGGCAATCAAGAACTTGCCAGCGAAGGTCCAGGCTGGTAAACCTTGGCCACGTACCGTCGGCAGCGTCCAACAAGAGCTGGCCACGGCCCGCTGATACCTGCCGGGCGGCATCACCCCGCCGCCCAGTTGCTGAGCGATTACTGACTTTCGACTAGCCTGCTGCGTTTGAACGCGGCAGGCTTTTCTGTCCCAGACTGCCGGCCACAAGCCCCTAGTTGCAGTCACGGCTGAAACGCTTCAGACTCATGCCAAGCCGCTATCACGGCGCATGGCGCAAAAACATTCAAAATTGCGACATAAATTTTCAATGGTGAGACATGAAAATTTGTGGGCGTCGCTGTCGCTGTGCAACAATGGTTTTCCATGGCCACCGCAAAAAAGCTGGCGTTTGATCGGCGTGGATGGTAAGTGGTTGTTAAAAAAGAGATTTGCCTCCGGTTGAGAGGTAAACCTGGTGAGAAAGTGTCTATGAAAACAGGTCTGTACCATCCCGAAGAATTCAAGGACAACTGTGGTTTCGGCCTTATCGCCCATATGACGGGCGAGCCGAGTCACCACCTTCTGCAAACCGCCATGCAGGCGCTGACCTGCATGACCCACCGCGGCGGCATCAACGCCGACGGCAAGACCGGCGACGGTTGCGGTCTGCTCATGCAGAAGCCCGATCAATTCCTGCGCGCCGTGGCCCAGGAGCACTTCGCCGTCGAGCTGCCCAGGCAGTACGCCGTCGGCATGGTGTTCTTCAACCAGGACCCGGTCAAAGCCGAAGCCGCCCGCGCCAACATGGATCGCGAGATCGTTAACGCCGGCCTCAAGCTGGTGGGTTGGCGCAAGGTGCCGATCGATACCAGCGTCCTTGGCCGCCTGGCCCTGGAGCGCCTGCCGCAGATCGAACAGGTGTTCATCGGCGGCGAAGGCCTGAGCGATCAGGAATTCGCCATCAAGCTGTTCAGTGCCCGTCGCCGTTCGTCCGTGGCCAACGCCCATGACGCCGACCACTACATCTGCAGCTTCTCGCACAAGACCATCATCTACAAAGGCCTGATGATGCCGCGCGATCTCGCGGCGTTTTATCCGGACCTCGGTGACGAGCGCCTGCAGACCGCAATCTGCGTGTTCCACCAGCGCTTCTCCACCAACACCTTGCCGAAGTGGCCGCTGGCGCAGCCTTTCCGCTTCCTCGCCCACAACGGCGAGATCAACACCATCACCGGCAACCGCAACTGGGCCATGGCCCGGCGCACCAAGTTCGCCAACGACCTGATCCCTGACCTCGAAGAGCTCGGCCCGCTGGTCAACCGCGTCGGTTCCGACTCATCCAGCATGGACAACATGCTCGAGCTGATGGTCACTGGTGGCATCGACCTGTTCCGCGGCGTGCGCATGCTGGTACCGCCAGCCTGGCAGAACGTAGAGACCATGGACGCCGACCTGCGTGCCTTCTACGAATACAACTCCATGCACATGGAGCCGTGGGATGGCCCGGCCGGTATCGTCATGACCGAAGGCCGCCACGCGGTGTGCCTGCTCGACCGCAACGGCCTGCGCCCGGCGCGTTGGGTGACCACCACCAACGGCTACATCACCATCGCCTCGGAAATCGGCGTATGGGGTTACCAGCCTGAGGAAGTCCTGGCCAAGGGCCGTGTCGGCCCAGGCCAGATCCTGGCTGTCGATACCGAGACCGGTCAGATCCTCGACACCGACGCCATCGACAACCGCCTGAAGTCGCGCCATCCGTACAAGCGCTGGTTGCGCCAGCACGCCACGCGCATCCAGGCGACGCTGAGCGATGACCAGGGCGTGGCCAGCTACGACGCTGACCAGCTCAAGCAGTACATGAAAATGTTCCAGGTCACCTTCGAGGAGCGTGACCAGGTGCTGCGCCCTCTGGGTGAGCAGGGCCAGGAAGCGGTCGGCTCGATGGGTGACGACACGCCGATGGCCGTGCTGTCCCAGCGTGTGCGTTCGCCGTACGATTTCTTCCGTCAGCAGTTCGCCCAGGTGACCAACCCACCGATCGACCCGCTGCGCGAAGCGATCGTGATGTCCCTGGAAATCTGCCTGGGCGCCGAGCGCAACATCTTCCAGGAGTCCCCCGAGCATGCCTCGCGGGTGATCCTCAGCTCGCCGGTCATCTCGCCCGCCAAGTGGCGTTCGCTGATGAACCTGGAGCGCGAAGGTTTCGACCGCCAGCTGATCGACCTCAACTATGAGCAAAGCCTCGGCCTTGAAGCGGCCATCCGCAATATCGCCGACCAGGCCGAAGAAGCGGTGCGCGGCGGCAAGACCCAGCTGGTGCTCAGCGACCGCTACATTGCCCCGGGCAAACTGCCGGTACACGCCTCGCTGGCCGTCGGTGCGGTGCACCACCGCCTGACCGAACAGGGCTTGCGCTGCGACAGCAATATCCTGGTCGAGACCGCCACTGCCCGCGACCCGCACCACTTCGCTGTGCTGCTGGGCTTCGGTGCCTCGGCCGTCTACCCGTACCTGGCCTACGAAGTGCTGGCCGACCTGATCCGCACCGGCGAAGTGCTGGGTGATCTGGACGAGGTATTCAAGTACTACCGCAAGGGCATCTCCAAGGGCCTGCTGAAGATCCTGTCGAAGATGGGTATCTCCACCATCACCTCGTACCGTGGCGCGCAGCTGTTCGAAGCCATCGGCCTGTCCGAGGAAGTGGTTGGCCTGAGCTTCAAGGGCGTGTCGAGCCGCATCAAGGGTGCGCGTTTCGAAGACCTGGAGAGCGACCAGAAGCTGCTCGCCGCCGAAGCCTGGAGCGCGCGCAAGCCGATCCAGCAGGGTGGGCTGCTCAAGTTCGTCCATGGTGGCGAATACCATGCCTACAACCCGGACGTGGTCAACACCCTGCAGGCCGCCGTGCAACAGGGCGACTACGCCAAGTTCAAGGAATACACCACGTTGGTCGACCAGCGTCCGGTGTCGATGATCCGCGACCTGCTGAAAGTGAAAGTGGCCGACCAGGCCCTGCCATTGGATGAAATCGAGCCGCTGGACGCGATCCTCAAGCGCTTCGACTCCGCCGGCATCTCGCTGGGTGCGCTGTCGCCAGAGGCGCACGAAGCCTTGGCTGAGGCGATGAACCGCCTGGGCGCGCGTTCCAACTCCGGCGAGGGTGGTGAAGACCCGGCCCGCTACGGCACCATCAAAAGCTCGAAGATCAAGCAGGTGGCCACCGGCCGCTTTGGTGTGACCCCGGAATACCTGGTCAATGCCGAAGTGCTGCAGATCAAGGTCGCCCAGGGCGCCAAACCCGGCGAGGGCGGCCAACTGCCAGGTGGCAAGGTCAACGGCCTGATCGCCAGGCTGCGCTACGCGGTACCGGGCGTGACCCTGATTTCGCCACCGCCGCACCACGACATCTACTCGATCGAAGACTTGGCCCAGCTGATCTACGACCTCAAGCAGGTCAACCCTCAGGCGCTGGTCTCGGTCAAGCTGGTTGCCGAAGCCGGTGTGGGCACCATCGCCGCCGGCGTGGCCAAGGCCTATGCCGACCTGATCACCATTTCCGGCTACGACGGCGGCACCGGCGCTTCGCCGCTGACCTCGATCAAGTACGCCGGCGCCCCGTGGGAACTGGGCCTGGCTGAAACCCACCAGACCCTGCGCGGCAACGACCTGCGCGGCAAGGTGCGGGTGCAGACAGACGGCGGCCTGAAAACCGGCCTCGACGTGATCAAGGCTGCGATCCTCGGCGCCGAGAGCTTCGGCTTCGGCACCGCGCCGATGATCGCCCTGGGCTGCAAGTACCTGCGCATCTGCCACCTGAACAACTGCGCCACCGGCGTGGCCACCCAGAACGACAAACTGCGCAAGGACCACTACATCGGCACCGTCGACATGGTGATCAACTTCTTCACCTTCGTCGCCGAAGAGACCCGTGAGTGGCTGGCCAAGCTGGGCGTGCGCAGCCTGGGCGAGCTGATCGGCCGTACCGACCTGCTCGATGTGCTGCCGGGCGACACCGAGCGCCAGGGCCACCTCGACCTGTCGCCGCTGCTGGGCAGCTCGCACATCCCGGCCGACAAGCCGCAGTTCTGCCAAGTGGACAAGAACCCGCCGTTCGACCAGGGCGAACTGGCCGAGAAGATGGTCGCCATGGCCCTGCCGGCGATCCGCGACATGGCTGGTGGCGAATTCGCCATGGACATCTGCAACTGCGACCGTTCCATCGGTGCGCGCATCTCTGGCGAAATCGCCAGGCTGCACGGCAACCAGGGCATGGCCGCGGCGCCGATCACCTTCCGCTTCAAGGGCACCGCGGGCCAGAGCTTCGGCGTGTGGAACGCTGGCGGTTTGAACCTGCACCTGGAAGGCGACGCCAACGACTACGTCGGCAAGGGCATGACCGGGGGCAAAGTGACCATCGTCCCACCGGCCGGCAGCCCGTTCGAAACCCAGCACAGCGCCATCGTCGGCAACACCTGCCTGTATGGCGCCACCGGCGGCAAGCTGTTCGCTGCAGGCACCGCGGGCGAGCGCTTCGCTGTACGTAACTCCGGCGCCCACGCTGTGGTCGAGGGCACCGGCGATCACTGCTGTGAATACATGACCGGCGGCTTTGTCTGCGTCCTGGGCAAAACCGGTTACAACTTCGGTTCTGGCATGACTGGCGGCTTCGCCTACGTGCTCGACATGGACAACAGCTTCTTCGACAAACTCAACCACGAGCTGGTGGAAATCCAGCGTATCAGTGGTGAGGCGATGGAAGCCTACCGCAGCCACCTGGCGCGGGTCCTGGGCGAGTATGTGGAGGAGACCGGCAGCGAGTGGGGGCGTGAGCTCTCGGAGAACCTGGACGACTACGTGCGGCGCTTCTGGCTGGTCAAGCCGAAGGCGGCCAACCTCAAGCACCTGTTGTCCAGCACCCGTGCCAACCCGCAGTAAGAACAGCTGCAAGTGGCAAGCCTCAAGCTGCAAGTAAATGCGCTTCGAGGTTTGCCCGGCTTAAGTGATCGTCTTGCGGCTTGCAGCTTGTAGCTTGCAGCTGCTGTTAAGAGGTTTTGAAAAATGGCTGAACGTCTGAGCAACGACTTCCAGTTCATCGAAGTGGGGCGCAAAGACCCCAAGAAGAAGCTGCTGCGCCAGCGCAAGAAGGAGTTCGTCGAGATCTACGAACCCTTCAAGCCGCAGCAGTCCGTGGAGCAGGCGCACCGCTGCCTGGGCTGCGGCAACCCGTATTGCGAGTGGAAGTGCCCGGTGCACAACTTCATTCCCAACTGGTTGAAGCTGGTTTCCGAGGGCAACATCCTGGCGGCAGCCGAGCTGTCGCACCAGACCAATACCCTGCCGGAAGTCTGCGGTCGCGTGTGCCCGCAGGACCGTCTGTGCGAAGGGGCCTGCACCCTGAACGACGGCTTCGGCGCGGTCACCATCGGTTCGGTGGAGAAGTACATCACCGACACCGCGTTCGCCATGGGCTGGCGCCCGGATATGTCCAAGGTCAAGCCGACCGGCAAGCGTGTCGCCATCATCGGCGCCGGTCCGGCCGGCCTGGGCTGTGCCGACGTGCTTGTGCGTGCCGGCGTAACCCCGGTGGTGTTCGACCGCAACCCCGAGATTGGTGGCCTGCTGACTTTCGGCATCCCCGAGTTCAAGCTGGAAAAGACCGTGCTGAGCAATCGCCGCGAAGTCTTCACCGGTATGGGCATCGAGTTCCGCCTGAACACCGAGGTGGGCCGCGACATTACCATGGAGCAACTGCTCGCCGAGTACGATGCAGTGTTCATGGGCATGGGCACCTACACCTACATGAAGGGCGGTTTCCCCGGCGAGGACTTGCCGGGCGTGCACGACGCGCTGGACTTCCTGATCGCCAACGTCAACCGCAACCTCGGTTTCGAGAAGTCGCCGGAAGACTTCGTCGACATGCAGGGCAAGAAGGTCGTGGTGCTTGGCGGTGGCGACACCGCGATGGACTGCAACCGTACCTCTATCCGCCAGGGCGCCAAGTCGGTGACCTGTGCCTATCGCCGTGACGAGGCCAACATGCCGGGTTCGCGCAAAGAGGTGAAGAACGCCAAGGAAGAGGGCGTGAAGTTCCTCTACAACCGCCAGCCCATCGCCATCGTCGGCGAGGACAAGGTCGAGGGCGTGAAGGTGGTCGAGACCCGTCTCGGCGAGCCGGATGCCCGTGGTCGCCGCAGCCCCGAGCCAATCCCGGGCTCCGAGGAGATCCTGCCGGCCGACGCCGTGGTGATCGCCTTCGGCTTCCGCCCGAGCCCGGCACCGTGGTTCGAGCAGTTCGGTATCCAGATGGACAGCCAGGGCCGCGTGGTGGCCCCGGAGAAGGGCAAGTTCAAGCACCAGACCAGCAACCCGAAAGTGTTTGCCGGTGGCGACATGGTGCGGGGGTCGGACCTAGTGGTGACGGCGATCTTCGAAGGGCGTACGGCGGCTGAAGGCATTCTGGATTACCTCGAAGTCTGATCCATCGCATCGCGGGGCAAGTCGGATCGCCGCTCCGACTTGCCCCGCGATGCTGTTTGTATACAAAAATGCTTGATCCATGGCACCTGATAGACAAAACGCATGGCCATGGCCGTGCCTTTTGCGTCCGCGTCTGAGAAAATGCCCGCACTTTTTTTCCGGATGCCGACATGACTGCCCTGAAGAACGATCGTTTCCTGCGTGCACTGCTCAAGCAACCCGTAGACGTCACCCCGGTATGGATGATGCGCCAGGCCGGCCGCTACCTCCCGGAGTATCGCGCCAGCCGCGCCAAGGCCGGCGACTTCATGAGCCTGTGCATGAACCCGCAGTTCGCCTGCGAGGTCACCTTGCAGCCGCTGGACCGCTACCCGCTGGACGCGGCGATCCTGTTCTCGGACATCCTCACCATCCCCGACGCCATGGGCCAGGGCCTGTACTTCGAGACCGGCGAAGGCCCGCGCTTCAAGAAAGTCATCAGCACCCTGGCCGACATCGAAGCGTTGCCTATCCCCGACCCGCAGAAGGACCTGGGCTACGTGATGGACGCAGTCAGCACCATCCGTCGCGAGCTCAACGGCCGCGTGCCGCTGATCGGTTTCTCCGGGAGCCCGTGGACCCTTGCCACCTACATGGTCGAAGGCGGCTCGTCGAAGGACTTCCGCAAGACCAAGGCCATGGCCTATGACAACCCCGAGGCCCTGCACCTGCTGCTGGACAAGCTGGCGCAGTCGGTCACCAGTTACCTCAATGGCCAGATCCTGGCCGGTGCCCAGGCCGTGCAAATTTTCGATACCTGGGGCGGCAACCTGTCGGCGGCGGCCTATCAGGAGTTCTCCCTGGCCTACATGCGCAAGATCGTCAGCGGTCTGATCCGCGAGCACGAAGGGCGCAAGATTCCAGTGATCCTGTTTACCAAGAACGGCGGCCTGTGGCTGGAAAGCATTGCCGATGCCGGTGCCGACGCCCTGGGCCTGGACTGGACCTGCGAGATCGGCGACGCGCGCCGCCGCGTAGGCGACAAGGTGGCGCTGCAGGGCAACATGGACCCGACCGTGCTGTATGCCAAGCCCGAGGCCATCCGCAAGGAGGTGGCGCGCATCCTGGCCAGCTACGGCAAGGGCAGCGGCCATGTGTTCAACCTGGGCCACGGCATCACCCCGGAGGTTGACCCGGAGCACGCCGGCGTGTTCATCAACGCCGTGCACGAACTGTCGGCGCAGTACCACCAGTAATAGATATGCAACGCGAAAAGCCCTGCCAAGTGCCGGGCTTTTTGTTGTATTAAGTTTCAATTCAGCGATCGTCGGTAATCTGGGGCCATCAAAACGCAAACAGGACCCGATCACCATGAAAGCCCGTTACCTGCCCCTGATCCTCGCCCCGCTGTTCAGCACCGCCGCCCTGGCCGCCGGCTACACCGGCCCTGGCGCCCAGGCAGTGACCACGGTCGCCGCCGCCAACGATGCCGCCGACGATACCCCGGTGGTGCTGCAGGGCTTTGTGACCAAGAAGATCAACAACGACGACAAGTACGAATTCAAAGACAACACGGGCACCATCACCGTCGAGATCGACGATGAGGACTTGCCGCCGACCCCTTTCAACGACAAGACCAAGGTCAAGCTGACCGGCGAGGTGGAGAAGCACCTGATGAGTCGCGAAGTGGATGTGGATATTGTCGAGATCATCAACTGATCGGCAAGTATGGGGCTGCCTAGCAGCCCTTTCGCGGCACAAGTCCGGCCCCCGTTTCGCGAGAGCAGGATCACCCGCGCTGATGCCACTGGCTTCAACGCATTTCGGCGCGCAACGCCTCGATTCGCTGGTCTTTCTCCCTCCACAGCTGGTTCACCCAGGCCTGCACCGTCTGGCGGAAGACCGGGTCGTTCTCGTAGTCGCCTTCGCTCAGCGCGGGGGCCAGCTCGCGTACGCGTATGTCGATGATTACCCGGCTGATGCTACCGTTGAGCAGGTCCCAGAACCCTGGTGCCTTGTCGCCCGGGTAGACGATGGTCACGTCGAGCAGCGCATCCAGCTGCTCGCCCAGCGCTGCCAGCACGAAGGCCACGCCGCCGGCCTTGGGTTTGAGCAGGTGGCGGTAGGGCGACTGCTGCTGTTGGCGCTTGGCCTCGGTGAAGCGGGTGCCTTCGAGGTAGTTGACCACGGTTACCGGCTGGCGCTTGAACAGCTCGCAGGCGGCCTTGGTGATCTCCAGATCCTTGCCCTTGAGTTCGGGGTGCTTGTCGAGGAAGGCCTTGCTGTAGCGCTTCATGAACGGGTAGTCCAGGCCCCACCAGGCCAGGCCCAGCAGCGGTACCCAGATCAGCTCCTTCTTGAGGAAGAACTTGAAGAACGGCACGCGACGGTTGAGGCTCTCTATCAGTGCCGGGATATCGACCCAGGTCTGGTGGTTGCTCACGCACAGGTACGAGGTGTCCTGGCGCAGGGTGTCGACGCCGCGGATATCCCATTGGGTGGGGATGCACAGGGTGAAGATGGCCTTGTCGATCTCCGACCAGGTCTCGGCGATCCACATCACTGCAGCCGATGCGTAGTCGCGGCCACGGCCTGGCAGCACGAGCTTGAGCAGGGCGAAGACCAGCAACGGGCCGATCAGCACCAGGGTGTTGAGCAGCAGCAGGGTGAGTGTAAGGATGCCGGTCAGCAGGCGACGCATAAGGGGACTCTTGTTGTGTGAGGTGAACGGTCGGCAATGATAAGCAGGCTCTGGCCCTTAGCCAAACGTCGTACGTCCATTAACTGGGACAAATGTTTCACATTATGTTGTTTAACCTGTGGCGACGAACCTATCCTGCCCGCACAGTCTAAGCACTGACCCCTCTCAAGGAAGCCTGCCCTGTGAAACCCTTGCTTGCCCTGCTGTCCCTTCTGGCGCTGCCGGTGATGGCCGCCGAACCGACGCTCTATGGCCGTTACGAGAACATCAAGCTGCCGGAGATCGGCCAGACCCTCAAAGCCAAGATGGATACCGGTGCCTGGACCGCTTCGCTGTCGGCCAAGGACATCGAGATGTTCACCCGTGATGGCAACGAGTGGGTGCGCTTCCGCCTGGCGACCGAGGGTGCCAGCGACAAGCTCTACGAACATGAAGTGTCGCGTATCAGCAAGATCAAGAACCGCGCCGAGGAAGATGACGAGGAGGAGTCGCCAGCGCTCTCGCATCGCCCGGTGATCGACCTGGAAATGTGCCTGGGCGATGTGAAACGCACCGTGGAGGTCAACCTGGTTGACCGCAGCAATTTCCGTTATCCGCTGTTGATCGGCTCCAAGGCCCTGCGCAAGTTCAAGGCAGCAGTGGATCCGCGCGAGAAGTTCACGGCAGGCAATCCGGGCTGCTGATGCAGAAGCTGCAAGCATCGAGCGACAAGCTGCAAGAAACGGCGGATCGGTGTAAGTTGCCGCGATCCGCTTTCACTTGAAGCTTGCAGCTCGAGGCTTGCCGCTCAGATGCCCCACATCCTCATCGTCGAAGACGAATCCGCCATCGCCGACACCCTCATCTACGCCCTGCAGGCCGACGGCCACAGCACCGAGTGGGTGACCCTCGGCAGCGCTGCCGTCGAGCAACAGCGTCTGCGCCCGGCCGACCTGGTGATCCTAGACATCGGCCTGCCTGACATCAGCGGTTTCGAAACCTGCCGCCAGTTGCGCCGTTTCAGCGAGGTGCCGGTAATGTTTCTCAGCGCCCGCGACGCCGAGATCGATCGCGTGCTGGGCCTGGAGATCGGCGCCGACGACTACGTGGTCAAGCCGTTCAGCCCCCGCGAGGTGGCGGCGCGGGTGCGGGCGATCCTCAAGCGCATGACGCCGAGGGTTGAAGCGGCCAGCGACAGCACACCGTTCCAGCTCGATACCCTGGCGATGCGTATCAGCTACCGGGGCCAGGCGCTGGCGCTCACCCGCCACGAGTTCCGCCTGTTGCAAAGCCTGCTCGAGCAACCGCGCCGGGTGTTCAGCCGCGAGCAATTGCTCGATGGCCTGGGCGTGGCTTCGGACGTAGGCTATGAGCGCACCATCGACAGCCATATCAAGAGCCTGCGCGCCAAGCTGCGCCAGGTCGCGCCTGACGCCGAGGCAATCCAGACGCACCGCGGCCTGGGCTACAGCTACAGCCCGGAGCACGCCTGATGCGCCTGGGGATTCGCATCTTCCTGGTGTACTTCCTGTTCGTCGGCCTGGCGGGCTACTTCCTGCTCAACACGGTGCGCGAGCAGATCCGCCCGGTGGTGCGTCAGTCATCGGAAGAAACCCTGGTGGACACCGCCAACCTGCTGGCCGAGATCCTTCATGACGATGTGAAGAACGGCACCCTGACCCAGAGCCGCCTGTCGCAGGTGCTGGCTTCCTATGGCGAGCGGCGCCCGAGCGCGCAGATCTGGGGATTGGCGAAAAACCAGGTCAGCCACCGGATCTACGTGACCGATGCCAAGGGCGTCGTCCTGCTCGACTCCAGCGGCCAGGCCGTGGGCAAGGATTATTCGCGCTGGAACGACGTCTACCTGACCCTGCGTGGCCAGTACGGCGCACGTTCGACCCGCAGCGACCCGGATGATGAAAGCACCTCGGTGATGCATGTGGCGGCGCCGATCCTCGACGGCGGCCAGATCATCGGCGTGGTCACCGTGGCCAAGCCCAACAGCTCGCTGCAGCCGTACATCGACCGCTCCGAGCGGCGCCTGCTGATCCTCGGCCTCGGGCTGATCGTGCTTGGCCTGTTGGTGGGGGCGGCGCTGTCGTGGTGGTTGACCCGCTCGCTGCGCCGACTCACCCACTATGCCCAGGCGGTCAGCGAGGGACAGCGTGCCGCGTTGCCGCACTACAAGGGCGGCGAGCTGCTGCAGCTGGCCACGGCGGTGGAGCGCATGCGCACCCAGCTCGAAGGCAAGGCTTATGTCGAACGCTACGTGCACACACTCACCCATGAGCTCAAGAGCCCGCTGGCGGCGATCCGTGGCGCCTCGGAGCTGCTCCAGGGCGACATGCCGCAAGAGCAGCGGGCGCGTTTTGCCGGCAACATCGAGCGCGAGAGCGACCGCTTGCAGCAGATGATCGAGCGGCTGCTCAACCTGGCCCGGGTCGAACAGATGCAGGCCCTGGAGGACGAGCAGCAGGTGGCGGTGGCGGCGCTGATCGATGAGCTGTTGCTGGCCCATGGCACGAGGATAGACGGTGCCGGGTTGCAGGTGCGCCAGCGCATTCCGGCGGGCCTCAGGCTGCTGTGCGATCCATTCCTGATGCGCCAGGCACTGGCCAACCTGCTGGACAATGCGCTGGACTTCACTCCGCAGCAAGGCGCGCTGGCCTTCGAGCTGGAGCGCGATGGCGAGCGTGTGGCATTGAGCCTGTTCAACCAGGGGCAGGCGATCCCCGAATATGCCCTGGACCGGGTCAGCGAGCGGTTCTATTCGCTGCCAAGGCCCGGGACCGGGCGCAAGAGCACCGGGCTGGGGCTGAACTTCGTGGCCGAGGTGATGCAGTTGCATGGCGGGGCGCTGGCGGTGGACAACGTCGAGGGTGGCGTGCGAGTGAGGTTGTGGCTGCCGGCGCGGCGCGTCAGTTGAGTTACCGGGGGCCGCTTTGCGGCCCTTTCGCCGGCGAGCCGGCTCCCACAGGGATTTGCGCATGGCATGCGCGCGGGTAGCCCGAATCTCCACACAATCTCCACATTCCCTCCCCAAGGGCTCCACGCAGCGGGCAGACACTGCCCGCATCGCAAACGGAGCCCAACCCCATGAACAAGACCCTAGGTTTCAAGCTCGGCCTGATCGCCGTGCTGATTCTGCTGCTGCTGATTCCCCTGCTGATGATCGGCGGGCTGATCGACGAGCGGCAGCAACTGCGCAACAACGTGCTGGGCGAGATCGCCGCGAGCTCCAGCTTCGACCAGCTGGTCAGCGGCCCGGTCGTGGTGGTGCCCTATCGCAAGTACGAGCGCCGCTGGATCGACAAGGACGGCAAGAGCGTCCAGGAAACCAGCACGGTCCATGGCCAGCTGTACTTCTTGCCGGAAACTTTCGAAATGGATGTGGGCGTTGATACCGAGCTGCGTGCCCGGGGCATCTACCAGGCGCGCCTGTTCCATGCCAAGAGCAGGATCAGCGGCCGCTTCAAGCTGCCCGAGCGCTGGGGGATCGAGAAGGACTACGAGGACTATCGCTTCGACAAGCCGCGGCTGATGGTCGGCATCAGTGATATCCGCGGCATCGAGAACAGCCTTGAACTGAAGTTGGACGACCAGCGCCTGCCGTTCCAGCCCGGCAACGGTGTCGACTGGTTACCGGGCGGCGTGCATGTGGACCTGCCGCAGTTCAGCGAACCGCAGGCCCGGGAGTTCACCTATGCCTTCGATTTGGACTTGCTGGGCACCGGGCAACTGGCCGTGCTGCCGGTCGGGCGCAGTAGTACCGTGGACATGCGCGCCAATTGGCCGCACCCAAGCTTCATCGGCAACTTCCTGCCCAGCCGCCGCGCCATCGACGAGAAGGGCTTCAGCGCCCACTGGCAGACCACGTTCTTCGCCACCAACCTGGAAGAGGCGGTGCGCCTGTGCGCCACGGCGCAGAAGTGCGCTGACTTCACCGACCGGGCGTTCGGCGTGAGCTTCGTCGACCCGGTGGACCAGTACCTCAAGAGCGAGCGGGCGATCAAGTATGCCCTGCTGTTCATCGCCCTGACCTTTGCCGGCTTCTTCCTGTTCGAGGTGCTGAAGAACCTCAGCGTGCACCCGGTGCAGTACATCCTGGTGGGCGTGGCCCTGGCGTTCTTCTACCTGCTGCTGTTGTCGTTGTCGGAGCACCTGGGGTTCGGCCTGGCCTATGGGCTGTCGGCGTCGGGCTGTGTGCTGCTGATCGGCTTCTACCTGGTCCACGTGCTGCGCAGCCTCGGGCGGGGGGTGGGCTTTGCGGCGGGGCTGGCGGCGTTGTACGGCATGCTCTACGGGCTGCTCAGCGCCGAGGACTACGCATTGCTGATGGGCTCGTTGCTGTGCTTCGGCCTGCTGGGTGTGTTCATGGTGTTGACCCGCCGGCTGGACTGGTCGCGGGTGGGGAGGGCGGTATGAGGGAGGACCGTGAGATCGGGCGCTGGTTGGCGATGAGGATCGGGCAGTTGTTTCCTGGACTACCGAGGTGAGGCCATCGCGGGGCAAGCCCGCTCCCACGCCGATCCAGATTTTGGCGTGGGAGCGGCGATGCGGCGGCCCGACTTGTCCCGCGATAGGACCCGGTCAGGCTGCCGGCCCGGTGGCCAGCATCGACGCCCGCTGGCTGACCTCGGCATACCACGCCGCCAGCCCCGGATACTCTCCGCGCCAGTCGAACTCCGGCTGGCGCAAGTCCAGATAACCCAGGGCGCAGGCCACACCGATCGCGGCGATATCGAATCCGGAAATAATCTCTGCCAGGTGCTCGTGCTCCAGGCTCGCCAGCCCGCGGCGGATCTTCTCGCCCTGCGCTGTCACCCAACCGTCCCACTTTTTGTCCACCGGGCGCAGGAAGGTCTCGTAGCGGGTGGCCACCGCGGCATCCATGATCGCGTCGGCCTGCGCGGCCAGGGTCAGGCGCCGCCAGCGCGCCGAGCCCTCGCGGGGGATCAACGGCAGGCCGACATGCTGGCTGTCGAGGTATTCGCAGATCACTCGGCTGTCGTGCAGCACGCTGCCATCGTCCAGGCGCAGGGCTGGTATCTTGCCGATCGGGTTGTCCCGGTTGAGTTGCTCGTCGCCGTTCAGCGGACTGATGTTCACGCCCTGCACGGTGACGCGCTCCAGCTGGCCGGTCTCGTGCAAGACGATCATCACCTTGCGTACGAACGGCGACAACGGCGAATGGAACAGGATCATGGCTCAGTTGCCCTGCAGGCTGGGCGGCAGGCACACGCCGGTGCCACCGATGCCGCAGTAGCCGTCCGGGTTCTTGGCCAGGTACTGCTGGTGGTATGCCTCGGCGAAGTACACGGTCGGCGCCTGGGCGATCTCGGTGGTGATCTCGCCAAAGCCTGCCTTGCTCAGCTCGGCCTGGTAGGCGGCCTGGCTGGCCTGGGCTTCCTCGAGTTGCTGCGCAGAGGTGCAGTAGATCGCCGAGCGGTACTGGGTGCCGACATCGTTGCCCTGGCGCATGCCCTGGGTCGGGTTGTGCAGCTCCCAGAACATCGCCAGCAGTTCGCGGTAGCTGACCTTGTTCTTGTCGAACACCACCAGCACCACTTCGGTGTGGCCGGTCAGGCCCGAGCAGACTTCTTCATAGGTCGGGTTGGGGGTGAAACCGCCGGCATAGCCGACCACGGTGCTGACCACGCCTTCGCGCTGCCAGAAGCGCCGTTCGGCGCCCCAGAAGCAACCCAGGCCGAAGATGGCGAAGTCGATGTCGCCTTCGAAGAACGGGCCGAGCAGCGGGGTGCCTTCGAACACGTAGTGGAACTCGGGCAGGGTCATCGGGGTTTCACGGCCAGGCAGGGCCTGTTCCGCGGTGGGCAGGACGTTTTTGTTCACCAGGATTTCCGAACGCAGGACCATGGCCGTTCCTCTGTGTTTTTTCAGTTGGATAGGTGTTGGCCCGATCGCCGGCAAGCCGGCTCCCACAGGGTCATACGTTCAACTGTGGGAGCCGGCTTGCCGGCGATGAGGCCTGGATGGCTTCTATAGTGCCCGAGGTTTGTGCCGCTGTCAGTCCACCGGCCCACGCGGATAGCGGCGCAGTTTTTCGCTCAGTTCTCGCCCCGGAATAGGGCGGTCGAACAGGTAGCCCTGGCCGACGTCGCAGCGGTGCCGGCGCAGGAATGCCAACTGCTCGGGCGTCTCGATGCCCTCGGCGACCACCTTGAGCTTGAGGTTGTGGGCCATGGCTACCACCGCCGAGGTGATCTCCATGTCGTCCTGATTGTCGGGGATCTCGTTGATGAAGCTGCGGTCGATCTTGATGATGTCGATCGGGAACTTCTTCAGGTAGCTCAGCGACGAGTAACCGGTGCCGAAGTCGTCCATGGCCAGGGTCAGGCCCAGGGCCTTGAGCTCGTCGAGCTGGCGGTGGGTGTCTTCGGTGGCTTCGAGCAGCAGGCCTTCGGTCAGCTCGAGTTCCAGCAGGTGCGGCGGCAGGGCTTCTTCCTTGAGGATGCCGGCGATCGAGCCAACCAGCTCCGGGTCGGAGAACTGCTTGGGCGACAGGTTGATGGCCACGTGCAGGTTGCCAAGACCTGCTTCGCGCAGCTGCTGGCTCATGCGGCAGGCCTGGCGCACCACCCACTTGCCGATGGGGATGATCAGGCCGGTTTCCTCGGCCACGCTGATGAACTGGTCGGGGCGGATCATGCCGCGCTCGGGGTGGTTCCAGCGCAGCAGCGCCTCAAGGCCCAGCAGGCGACCGCTGCGCAGGCAGAGCTTGGGCTGGTAGAACACTTCCAGTTCGTTCTGGGTCAGGGCGCGGCGCAGGTTGTTCTCGACGAACAGCTTGTAGCTGGCCTCGGCGTTGAGCACCTCGGTGAACACCTGGACCTGGTGCTTGCCGTTGGCCTTGGCCTTGTGCAGGGCCAGGCCTGCGTTCTTCATCAGTGTGGCCGGGTCGCTGCCGTGCAGCGGCGCGCAGGCCAGCCCCACGGAGGCGGTGACGTTGATCAGCTGGTTGTCGACGAACATCGGCTTGTCGAGGGTGCGCAGCAGCTGGTGGGCCACGCCCTGGCCGTCATCGAGGCTGGTATCGTCGAGCAGCACGGCGAACTCGTTGCTGGCGAAGCGCGCCAGGCTGCCGCCGTTGGCCAGGCTGTTGCGCAGGCGCCGGGCCAGGCTGATCAGCAACTTGTCGCCGGTCTGGTGGCCGAGGCTGTCGTTGATCCGCTTGAAGTTGTCGATGTCCACCAGCAGCAGGCAGATCGGGCTGTTGCTGTCGCGGGCGAAGCGCTCGTCGAGGTTGCGGATGAACGCAGGGCGGTTGCCCAGGTTGGTCAGGTTGTCGGTGTAGGCCAGGCGCTCGATGCGCTGCTGGGCCAGCTTGCTCTGGGTGACGTCTTCGTAGATGCCAATGTAGTGGGTCAGCTCGCGGTTGTCGCCGTACACCTTGGAGATCGACAGTTGTCCCCAGTAGGGCTCGAGGTTCTTGCGCCGGCTCTTGAACTCGCCCTGCCAGCTGTTGCCCATGGCCAGGCTCGACGGCGAGTCGAACAGCAGCTCGCTGAGGTTTTCCAGGGCCGGCAGTTCGGCCAGGTGGTGGCCTTGGACTTCCTCGGTGCTGTACTGGGTGATCGCCGTGAAGCTGGGGTTGACGTACTCCACCACGCCGTCGCGGTTGACCAGCAGGAAGGCGCTGGCGCTTTGCTCCACGGCCCGCTGGAACAGGTGCAGGGCGCTGGCGGCGGTGCGTCGGTTGTGGTTGTTGATGACCTGGGCGAACTGGTCGGCCAGCTCGCCAGCAAAGGCGATCTCGTCCGACTGCCAGGCACGCGGCTGGCCGGTCTGCTCCAGGCACAGCACGCCGACCACCTGGCCATCGATGCGGATGCTGGCATCGAGCATGGCGTTGTCGTCGGTGCTGTACAGCGACTCGGCCATTTCGCGGGTACGTGGGTCGTGGCTGGCGTTGTGGGCGTCGATGGCGCGGCTGGCGTGCAGGGCCTCGAGGTAGTCGGGGAAGCGGCTGGCGTCGATCGCTTCGGGCATGCGGTGCTGCTGTTCGCGGCGATACCAGGCGCTGATTGGCTCCAGGCGCTGGTCGTTCAGGTACCAGATGCTGGCGCAGTCGACCCGGTAGATCTCGCAGGCGCTGCGGGTGATCAGCTCGGCGGCTTCGAGCAGCGAGTTGCCCACGCTGTAGCGCTGTCGCGCCAGGCGCAGGATCAGGTCTTGCTGGGCGCGTACCCGGTCCAGGTGCTCGAGCTGCTCCTGCTGGGCGCGCTGGTTCAGCTGCAGGGCCAGCTGCAGGCGGTTGTTGCGCGATTCCAGATCGTTGGCGTCGAGGTCGGGGGCGTCCTGCTGGTGGTCATCGAAGGCCGTCAGGTAGCCACGCAACAATTGGCGGTTGTGCTGTTTGTAGCTTTCGCCGACCTCCAGCAGGCGCAGTGGCGCAGGGCTGGCGTGCAGGGTGTAGCACACCCGGTAATAGCCGCGCTGGGCCAGTTGCAACTGGATCTCGTCGTGCAGCTTGTAGCGCGCCTCCGGCTCCATGAGGCTGGCATAGGGCGAGCCGATCAGGGCGCAGAGCTCGGCGGCGGGCAGGCCGAACTGGCGGTCGCAGGCCGGATCGAGGTAAAGCATCGCCCAACTGGCTTCGTTCAGCCGTTCGAAACGCAGCATGCCGAGCCGCGAGGGCACGGGGAGCTGCGTCACGACCTCGGCCGCCACACGGCTGGCGGCATCGGGTTGGCTTTTCATCGAAGACTCGCTTGAACTGGGGCGCGGCCTGAGGCACGGCGTATCGGGCAAGGTTGCATCATGTCCCGTGGGCTGGCAAGCGGCCATGCGGGATGCTGTGAACAGGTTGTCGGCTGGTGGGGGGGAATCTGAAGGTCAGGAGCTTGCAGCTTGCAGCTGATAAAAAAGCCCCGCCAATTGGCGGGGTTGAGGTACGAGCGTGGCAGCTCGAAAACGGTGCTGCCCCTCGAGTGAGGGGCAGCGTGCAGCTATTACAGCAGCATGGTGCGGATATCGCCCAGCACGTCGCCCAGGCGCTTGGTGAAGCGCGCGGCGGCGGCGCCGTTGATCACACGGTGATCGTAGGACAGCGACAGCGGCAGCATCAGCTTGGGCTGGAAGGCCTTGCCATCCCAGACTGGCTGCATGGTCGCCTTGGACACACCGAGGATCGCCACTTCCGGCGCGTTGACGATCGGCGTGAAGCCGGTGCCGCCAATGTGACCGAGGCTGGAGATGGTGAAGCAGGCGCCTTGCATGTCGTCGGCCGAGAGCTTCTTGGTGCGGGCCTTCTCGGCCAGCGCGGCGGCTTCGGCAGCCAGTTGCAGCAGGCTCTTCTGGTCGACGTTCTTGATCACAGGGACCAGCAGGCCGTCCGGGGTGTCCACGGCGAAGCCGATGTGCACGTACTTCTTGCGGATGATCGCCTTGCCGCTTGGTGCCAGCGAGCTGTTGAAGTCCGGCAGTTCCTTGAGCAGGAAGGCGCAGGCCTTGAGCAGCAGCGGCAGCACGGTCAGCTTGACGCCAGCCTTCTCGGCCACGGCCTTCTGCGCAACGCGGAAGGCTTCCAGCTCGGTGATGTCGGCGGAGTCGAACTGGGTCACGTGCGGCACGTTCAGCCAGCTGCGGTGCAGGTTGGCGGCACCGACCTGCATCAGGCGGGTCAGGGCCACTTCTTCCACTTCACCGAACTTGCTGAAGTCCACCACCGGGATCGGCGGGATGCCAGCGCCACCGGTTGCACCGGCGGCTGCCGGGGCTTCCTTGGCCTTTTGCATCATCGCCTTGACGTAAACCTGCACGTCTTCCTTCAGGATACGGCCGTGCGGGCCGGTGGCAGCCACTGCGCCCAGCTCGACACCGAATTCACGGGCCAGCTGACGAACAGCCGGGCCTGCGTGAACCTTGGCATTGTTGCCAGCAGCCGGTGCGGTAGCAGCCGGTGCAGGGGCAGCAGCAGGGGCAGCAGCGGCAGGCGCGGCGGCCGGAGCAGCCTCAGCCTTGGCTGGCGCCGGTGCAGCAGCAGGTGCTGGCGCAGCAGCCGGGGCAGCGCCCGCGACTTTCAGCTTGAAGATCAGGTCGCCAGTGCCGACTTCGTCTTCCAGCTTGCACAGTACTTCTTCGACCACGCCGGCAGCCGGCGACGGGATTTCCATGGAGGCCTTGTCGGACTCCAGGGTAATCAGCGACTGGTCGGCTTCGACGGTGTCGCCGACCTTGACCAGCACTTCGATGATCTTGGCCTTGCCCGACGAGCCGATGTCCGGCACGTGGATGTCCTGCACGCTGGCAGCAGCCGGGGCTGCGGCAGGAGCAGGGGCGGCTTCGGCGGCAGGCGCTGGAGCAGCAGCCGGGGCAGCGGCCGCGGCCGGAGCCTCAGGCGCCGCAGCAGCGGCACCTTCGACTTCCAGCACCAGCAGCTCGTCGCCTTCTTTCAGGCGATCGCCCAGCTTGACCTTGAGTTCCTTGACGATACCGGCCTTGGGGGCCGGGATCTCCATGGAGGCCTTGTCGGACTCCAGGGTCAGCAGGCTCTGGTCAGCCTCGATACGGTCACCGACCTTGACGAACAGCTCGATGATTTCACCTTCACCGCTGCCGATGTCAGGTACGCGAATGAGTTCGCTCACTTAAAAATACTCCTCAGCAGTCCAGTGGGTTGCGCTTGTCCGGGTCGATGCCGAACTTGACGATGGCGTCAGCCACAACCTTGGGTTCGATCTCGCCACGGTCAGCCAGGGCTTCCAGGGCAGCCAGTACCACGAAGTGGCGGTCGACTTCAAAGAAGTGACGCAGCTTCTTGCGGCTGTCGCTGCGACCGTAACCGTCGGTACCCAGGACCTTGAACTCTTTGCTTGGTACCCACTGGCGAATCTGCTCGGCGAACAGCTTCATGTAGTCGGTGGAGGCGATGACCGGGCCTTTGCGACCGTTCAGGCACTGCTCGACGTAAGTCTGCTGTGGCTTCTGGCCAGGCTTCAGGCGGTTGGCGCGCTCTACGGCCAGGCCGTCGCGACGCAGTTCGTTGAAGCTGGTGACGCTCCACACGTCGGCACCGACGTTGAACTCTTCACGCAGGATCTTCGCCGCTTCGCGGACTTCGCGCAGGATGGTGCCGGAGCCCATCAGCTGAACGTGGTGCGCGGCTTCGCGGGTGTCTTCTTCGAGCAGGTACATGCCCTTGATGATGCCTTCCTCGACACCGGCCGGCATGGCTGGCTGCTGGTAGGATTCGTTCATCACGGTGATGTAGTAGAAGATGTCCTGTTGCTCTTCGGTCATCTTCTTCATGCCGTCCTGGATGATCACCGCCAGCTCGTAGCCGTAGGTCGGATCGTAGGTGCGGCAGTTCGGGATGGTACCCGCCATCATGTGGCTGTGACCGTCTTCGTGCTGCAGGCCTTCACCGTTCAGGGTGGTGCGGCCGGCGGTACCGCCGATCAGGAAGCCACGGGTGCGGCTGTCGCCAGCGGCCCAGGCCAGGTCGCCAATGCGCTGGAAGCCGAACATCGAGTAGAAGATGTAGAACGGCAGCATCGGCTGGTTGTGGCAGCTGTACGAGGTACCGGCAGCGATGAACGACGACATGGCGCCGGCTTCGTTGATGCCTTCCTCGAGAATCTGGCCCTTCTTGTCTTCGCGGTAGAACATCACCTGGTCTTTATCGACTGGCTCGTAGAGCTGGCCGAC